>ERZ827181.643-NODE-643-length-45451-cov-4.165786_pt1 | contig 45451 bp, 36 predicted proteins | sample MGYA00519778_ERZ827181 | MGnify/ENA primary metagenome ERZ827181 (study PRJEB31778, sample SAMEA3449273) | human gut metagenome | biome: human gut; feature: human-associated habitat; material: faeces | place: United Kingdom | collected 2010/2012 ...
TTGCATGTGTTAAGCACGCCGCCAGCGTTCATCCTGAGCCAGGATCAAACTCTCAAATTAAAATGTTTGATTCTGCCAAAATTTCGCTTGGCTAATCCGTTCAGTTAAGCACTTCATATTTGAAATAAATATGAGTTCTTTTACTGGTGTTTCTTCTATAAGAAACGTTCAATGAAAATTTCAAAAGAATCTTCAGGAATCAATCTTGTTGATTCTGAAAACTCAATATATATTTGAATTTTCAGGGTTGTTTCACTGTTCAGTTATCAAGGTTCTTTGCTGTCGCTTTTGCGTCAGCGATAAATATTATATCAAATCGCTTTTGCTTTGTCAAGACTTTTTTAAAACTTTTTTTGTTTTGCTGTTTTGTCTTTACCGCGTCAGCAAGATATATATTATCAGACGGCGACACTTTTGTCAACACTTTTTTTCATTTTTTTTGATTTTTTTTCAATATTTGTTCTAACCCGCGAAAATTCGACATTTTTCGTGATTTTCGTGCAGTTCTCACGGATTCTCCCATCGTTATCAGATTGCCTTCCATAGCAAAAGGATATCCAGCCGGTGGTTTCCAGCCAGATATCCCCTCTCTGCATTGGGTTTTATTATAAATTCATTCGGTATGTCGTTTCATTTTCTCCAAACACAAAATCCTCAAAAGGCTGACATTTTCCTGTATCTGCAAATCCGAATTTCGTATGGAGACAAATCGACGCGGTATTGTCTTCCTCAATATAGGCACAAATATACTCGTCACCATTTCCATTTTGCCGAATTCGGTCGATTCCTCTTTGCAGCATGCGGCTGGCGATTCTTTTTCTTCGTTCTGTGGATTTCACGCTCAGATCGCCGAGATACCAGTGACGAACATCTGTGGAACTCCGGATAAAATTGATTCTGCCAATCAATTCATCTCCGCGAAATGCCAGAATCGTAAACCACTTTTTCGCAAAACAGTCCGGCGGTGCAAAGTATTTTTCGAAATGCAGTGCCATCGCCCCATTCTCTCCGGGTGTATACCCACCTTTATATGCCGCAACCTTCAAGTACGTCTCATCGCCGGGTAAGTTTTTCTCGTCATAAACGGCCAGCTGCACTTTCCCGAAGGTATCTGTCTCATATATTTTCGTCGGGCGTCCCCACGCAAACCGCTCCAGACCAATCTCCCGAAATCCATACTTTTCATAAAAGCCAATGTGGTCGGTGGCAAGATACATTTTATCAAAACCGAGTTTCCCTGCCTCATATCTGGCATGGTTCATAAGCAGCTCGCCATAGTGCCATCCACGGAGGTCAGGTTCTACAAACAGCGTTGTCAGCCACGGGCTCCGCTTGGTCTCATTTTCCACCGGTTCCGCATCACACAACTGATAGAAGCCTTTTATCTCGTCTTCCTGCATGCCTCCCACCATAATCCATGTTTCCGGCAGTCTATTTTCTTTTTGCAGACATTGATTCAATGTATCCTCAAATGCGCCGTATACATCACTCCATTTTTCCTCACAATACGCTTTTGCCGTTTCCGCCCATTGCGGATTCTTTCTTATAGAAACAACTTTCATATTTACCTGCTTTCCTGCAGCCCATTCATTATTGTACAAAACCTTTTTCTTTATTCAGAAAATTTCCGTATAAAGAAAAAAGTGTTCCTGAAACCAGAAACACTTGTATTTATCCTCATATTATATATGCCGGCTGCATAAAGCATGATAAAGTGAATGATAGATGTAACGGATTCCAGTGTGTCGTTTTCTGCTATTGTTCAGCTTTTTCATATCATTCACCTGCCTTTCCTATAGGAATTAGTATAACGTACTTTTTCCCGCGTGTCAATCGTCCAATTGAATTCCTTTCAGCAGACCTGCCAGCGATGTCGTCGCTTCCTCATCGGTGTATTCCATTGAAGTTTCCTCCGAGTCATCGACTGCTTCTTCCACTTCCGGCGCGATGTCCTCTGCTTCTTTCATGCTCAAGCGAATTTTTCCGTCTTCGACAGACAACACTTTCACTTTTACTTTCATGCCAAGTTTGACCACTTCTTTTGGCGACTTCAAAAACTTATTGCAGATCTGTGAAATATGCACCAGTCCGGTAAGTCCGTCTCCAAATTCGACAAAACAGCCGTAAGATTCGATACGCGTGATCGTACCCTCGGTAATAAACCCTTTCTGCAGAGCATTTAATTTCGCGGCATTTTCCTGTGCAAGGCGTTCTTTCGCCACTTCTTTTGCCGAAAGCACAAGGCGGTTTTCTTCCTCGTCTGCCGTGATCACCTGTACCTGCACCTTTTTACCGACGTAAGACTCGAGATCCTCGACATACTGTGCCGCCAGTTTGGAAGCCGGGATAAACGCACGGATTCCCTCAAGATACGTAATTACACCGGAAGGTACCACTTCTTTGATCTTCACTTCAAAGATGGTATGATTGGCAATGGCATCCTGCAATGTTTCCCAGGCTGCCATTTCTTTTGCCTGACGCAGGGAGGTGATTGTCTGTCCGGATTCATCTTCATATAAAACGATCACAGTCAGCGTATCTCCGATCCGAATTTCATCCATTGCGTGGAAATCCGGGTCATTGCTCCATTCTTCTTTCGGAATGATTCCGCGGGAATACGATTGCAGATCAAGCGCGATCTCGTCTTCGTCGATTGCCACAACGGTTCCTTTTATCGCCTGTCCCGGGCGGAATTTTACAAAAGAGGCATTGATTTCATCTTCAAAATCTGCCATTGTCAATTTTTCTTCATCCATTTTCTGTCATCCTTTCCAATCCGTCTGCCAATCTGGCAAATTCTTCCAGTCCTAATTTTTCGCCGCGGATTCTTACATCAAATCCCGCCTGTTCAATCGCACGTGCTGCCTGCTCTTTCGTAAAAGACAGTTCGGCGCTGTTTGCAATTCCATTTTGCAGGGTTTTCCGGCGCTGGTTAAACGAAGCGCGGATCAGGCGGAACATCAATTTTTCATTGTGCACTTCGACCGGAACTCTTGCAAGACAGTCGAGTCGTATGACCGCACTGCCGACATTTGGCCGCGGCATAAAACAGTTTGGTGGCACAAAGGCGGCGATGTATGGTTTGGCATAATATTGAACCGCGAGAGACAGCGCTCCGTAATCTTTTGTCCCCGGTTCTGCTTTCATACGGTCTGCCACTTCTTTCTGCACCATGACGGTAACATTTGCCAGAGGAACATGGCTTTCAAATAATTCCATAATGATCGGCGTGGTAATGTAATATGGCAGATTTGCCACCACTTTGATCGGCTTTCCGTCATTGTAAGTGTCTGCGATCTGCTGAATGTCCTGTTTTAAAATATCGCCATGCAGCACTTCTACATTGTCGTAAGGCTGCAATGTTTCCTTGAGAATAGGGATCAATTTATCATCAATCTCCACCGCAAGCACCTGTCTTGCATTTTCACAGAGATACTGCGTCAATGTGCCGATCCCCGGTCCGATTTCCAGCACAAAATCGTCCTTTGTGATCTGTGCTGCGTCGACAATTTTATCCAGCACATGCGGATCGATCAAAAAGTTTTGTCCAAATTTTTTCTTAAATTGAAATTCATGCTTTTGAAGCACTTGTATGGTCTCTTTGGGATTGCTTAATTTTTCCATATTCACCTCCTGTTTTTTTCATCCAGCCGGTATAACTTTCTGGCATTTTTTTCTGTTTCTTCGATTACTTTCTGCTCGGAAATTCCTTTGATCGCGGCAATTTCGCGTGCCACATAAATTAAGTTTGTAGAATCGTTTCGTTTGCCGCGGTTTGGTTCCGGCGAAAGGTAGGGGCAGTCCGTCTCCAACACAATACGTGAAAGCGGGATGGCTTCTACCGTCTCTTTCAATCGCCGTCCGTTTTTAAATGTGATCACACCGCCGACTCCGATATAAAATCCCATATCGACATATTCTTTTGCCATCTCTTTGGCATACGAATAGCAATGAATCACGCCGCCACATTCTGCCGCATGGGTTTCCAATATCATATCCATCGTATCTTTCGCCGCTTCACGGCTGTGGTATACAATCGGTAAATTTACTTTTTTTGCCAGTTTGATCTGGCGGCGGAACCATTTTTTCTGAATTTCCGGCTCCGGCTCTTTCCAGTGATAATCAAGACCGATTTCCCCGATGGCAACAACTTTTTCGTCATGGGAAGCCTGTTCCAGCCATTCCATATCGGTTTCTGTGAGGGGCGCGGTGTCCGAAGGATGCACTCCGACCGCCGCATAAGCGAACTCATAGCTGTGTGCCAGTTCCATCGCTGCTTTGCTGCTTTTCATGTCAGCGCCCACGCACACAATATTGCCAATTCCATTTTCTTCCAATGATCCAAGAAGGCTTTCGCGGTCTTCGTCAAATGCTCTGTCGTCATAATGACTATGTGTATCAAATATCATATTATTCTTAGAAAAGACAACAGAAGAGAATTCCTCTGTTGCCTTTTATCTCCGTTTTCTTTGTATTCTATTAGCAGATCTCGGCTCCTGCCGGCATCGGTTTTTCCGGTGTCATAAGTGCGAGATTTCCGTCGGCATCTTCTGCGCAGAGAAGCATTCCTTCTGACAATACGCCTGCCAGTTTTGCCGGTTTGAGGTTTACAAGAACCATCACTTTTTTACCGACCATCTCTTCTGCACTGTAGTGTGCTTTGATTCCGGATACGATCTGTTTTACTTCGCTTCCGATACGAACCTGGGAGCACAAAAGTTTTCTCGATTTCTTCACTTCCTCGCAGGCAATGATCTCACCCACCTGGAACTGCATTTTCATAAAGTCATCAAATGTGATCTCCGGTTTTGCTTCGATATCAATGACATCCTCCGGTGCCTCAGCTTTTTCTGCTTCTGCTGCCTGAGCCGCTTCTTTTTCATGAATTTTTTTCATAAATTCTTCTTCATCGATTCGCGCAAACAGAATCTCCGGCTTTTCAACTACTTTGGTATCGTTTGGATATTCTCCTGCTTTCAAAGTCTCAAGTTCGCCCTTTGTCGCATTGATCTGAGCAAGGATCTTCTCGCTGGTTTCCGGCATAAAGGAATCCAAAAGAGTCGCTCCGACACGGATACCATCCATCAGATTGTACAAGACGGTAGCCAGACGAGGTTTCTTTTCTTCCTCTTTGGCAAGTGCCCAAGGCATCGTCTCGTCGATATATTTATTACAGCGTTTAAACAAGGTAAAGATTTCCGTAATGGCATCTGCCACACGAAGTTTGTCCATTTTTTCTGTCACTTTGCCCGGTGCCGCATTGATAACAGCTTTCAGTTCATCATCGACAGGCTCGGAAACACCGGCATCTTTAACCACTCCGTCAAAATACTTATTGGACATGGAAATGGTACGATTTACAAGATTCCCCAATGTATTGGCAAGGTCGGAATTCATGCGTTCTACCATTAATTCCCAAGTTACTACACCATCGTTTTCGAATGGCATCTCATGAAGAACGAAATAACGTACGGCATCTACACCAAACTCGTCTACGAGATCATCGGCATACAGTACATTTCCCTTACTCTTACTCATTTTTCCGTCGCCCTGAAGCAGCCAAGGATGTCCAAATACCTGTTTGGGCAGAGGAAGTCCGAGTGCCATAAGCATGATCGGCCAATAAATCGTATGGAAACGCAAAATATCTTTTCCGATCAGATGAAGATCTGCCGGCCAAAATTTGTCAAACATTTCATCGCTGTTTCCGTCCTGATCGTAACCAAGTCCGGTAATGTAGTTACTCAGCGCATCGACCCACACATATACGATGTGGCCCGGATCAAAGTCTACCGGAATGCCCCATTTGAAACTCGTTCTGGAAACACAGAGATCTTGAAGTCCCGGCAAGAGGAAATTGTTCATCATTTCGTTTTTACGCGACTCCGGCTGGATAAATTCCGGATGTGTGTTGATATGTTCGATCAGGCGGTCCTGATATTTGCTTAATTTCAAGAAATACGCTTCTTCTTTCGCCGGCTGGCACTCGCGTCCACAGTCCGGACATTTGCCATCGACAAGCTGTGACGGCGTGAAGAACGATTCACAAGGAGTACAGTACATTCCTTCGTAATGTCCCTTGTAAATATCTCCCTGCTCATACAATTTCTTAAAGATCTTCTGAACCTGTTTTTCATGGCCTTCATCCGTCGTGCGGATAAAGCGGTCGTAAGAGGTGTTCATCAGATCCCAGATACGTTTGATCTCAGAAGAAACATTGTCAACAAATTCTTTTGGCGTAATGCCTGCTTCTTCTGCCTTCAATTCTATTTTCTGGCCATGTTCGTCCGTCCCGGTCTGGAACCGCACATCATAACCTTGATTTCTTTTATATCGCACGATTGCATCGGCGAGTACAACTTCATACGTATTTCCAATATGAGGTTTTCCCGATGTGTAAGCAATGGCGGTTGTCAAATAATATGGTTTCTTTGCCATTTGTAAGAGCCTCCTTCAATTTTAACTTCCTATCTTTCTATTTTAGTGGGAAATCATGAAATTGTCAACGGTTTCATCATTCCACTCTGCAACATCTCAATTTCTTCTTTGTATGGCGGAATCGGATTTTTCGGATCATCTTCCGGTTTGATCCATGGCGTTTCCAGTATTTTCGGCACATTGGCAAATCTCTCGTCCGAGACAAAACGGTACAGAGTATCAAATCCGATCGTGCCAAGTCCCACATTTTCATGACGGTCTTTGTGCGCTCCGAGCGGATTTTTGCTGTCATTAATATGAAATACCGCAATCTGGTCCAGCCCAAGAACTCTGTCAAATTCTTCCAGCACCTCTTCGTAATGATTGACGATGTCATATCCTGCATCATTTACATGGCAGGTATCAAAGCACACGCGTAGATTTTCCGGATACCGCACGCCGTCATAAATCGCTTTAAGTTCTTCGAAAGAACGACCAATCTCACTTCCTTTTCCTGCCATTGTCTCCAAGGCAATCTTCACTTTCATATCCGGTTTCATTACCATATCCAGTCCTTTGATGATCTGCGCGATACCGGCTTCTTCGCCCGCACCTACATGGGAACCCGGATGGAGAACAAGTGTCTCGGATCCCATCGCTTCGGTTCTCTCTAATTCTACCGCGAGAAAATCCGTCGCGATCTGAAATGTCTCCGGTTTTACGGTATTTGCCAGATTGATAATATAGGGTGCGTGTACGACAAATGTCTCGATTCCGTTTTCCTTCATCAGTTCTCTGGCTGCCGGAATATTTAATTCCTCGATTTTCTTTCTTCTTGTATTTTGAGGGGCTCCGGTGTACAGCATAAAGGTATTTGCGCCATAAGAAAGGGCTGTCTTCACGGAACCAAGCATCATATCTTTTCCACTCATTCCCACATGGGATCCTAATAAATACATATTTTCCTCCTGAATCGTTGCTTTCAAAATTTATTGTTCAAAAAACGCAGTGACAAATTCTTCCAGATAGTACTGGTCTGCTGCCGCCATCAGTTCGCGGGCAGAATGCATCGCAAGGATCGGCACTCCCATGTCTACCATTTTCATCGGCAGATATTTGGAAGCGATCGATCCCAGTGTGCCTCCCTGGGAAACGTCCGAACGGCTGGCAAATTTCTGATACGGAATGCCTTCATTTTCAAAAATCATCATTGCGGTCGCCACCGCTTCACTGTCTGTTACATAATTCTGTGCACTGGAACGTTTGATCACGACGCCTTTTCCCAGCGGATTCGGATTGGTCGGATCGGATTTTTCCGGTTTATTCGGATGAAATCCGTGTGCGACATCAAGTGACAATGCAAATCCTCCAAAAATCGCCGTCTCTGCCTTTTCTTCGTCCACTCCGAGACAGCGGTATATTTTCTTTAACAAGCGGTACAAAAATTCGCTGTCTGCCCCCTGTTTTGTGCGGCTTCCAATCTCTTCGTTGTCAAACAAGGCGATGACATTGATCCCCTTTTCCCGGTTCTGATTTAAAAGCCCCTGCAGGCAGGCTTCGACTGAAGTAATGTTGTCCAGCCGCGGGGCAGAGATCATATCTTCCTGAATGCCCAATACATCTCCGGCATCACAATTGTACAAATATAATTCATAATCCAATATCTCGCTTGCGGATACTTTCAGTTCTCTCGCAAGCAGGGAAAGAAAGAACTCTTTTTCCACTTCGGTTCCATCGACAAAAGCCAGCGGCTCAAGGTCATTCTGACGGTTTAATTCCACACCTTTATTGACTTCGCGGTTCAGATGAATGGCAAGATTCGGAATCGTAAAAAGCGGACGTTTCATATCCACAATACGCACTTCCGGCTCAAATACGTTGTCGGATTTGATAACTACTTTTCCTGCCACGGAAAGGGCACGGTCCATCCATGTATTTAAAATAGCACCACCGTACACCTCGACATTTAACTTGCCATATCCTTTGCTGTCCACTTCCGGATTGCTTTTGATATAAAGGCAGGGATGGTCCGTGTGCGCCGCAGCCAGGCGAAGCATCTGGTCTGTCTCCGCCGCCTCTTCTGCCAAAAATTGGCTGCCGATAGAAAATGCAAACAAACTGGAATCCGACTGTGTGACAAGATAGGTCTTGCCGGGCTCCAGATCCCAATGCGGTTTCTGCATGGAAAGCACGCAGGCGCCCTCTTCTTCCAATGTTCTTTTTGCTGCTTTTACTGTCGTAAAACTGCATGTCGATACGCCGATCCGATTCAATAAACGGTCTGCGGTTTCCTGAACTTTTATATTCATATCCATTTTCCTTTCCCACTTTGTATAATTTCTTTTCTTCCGGTTATACTCTTACTATAACCAAAGATAAAGTTAAAATACTTATCCTCCCCCCTTTTCAAAAAGGAGCCTCTTTCCTACCGATTGCGCAGGAGAGATGCTCCTTTCGTTATTAAATATTTATAATTCCCAATGACTGAAGCAGCAGGAACAGTAGAAGCAGTGGTGCCACAAAACGCATCATAACAACGTACAATCCCTTTCTGCTGAACTTATATTCTCCATTTCCGGTTACTTCATTGATGATGACATCCGGTTTCACGACCCATCCAATCAGGATACAGGTAAGTATGGCTACCGATGGCATCAGAATATTGTTACTGATATAATCCATAATATCTAAGATCTGTGCTACACTTCCATTTGGCAGTGGCAGTTCAAAGTAAAGCAAGTTGTAACCGAGGCAGACAATGATTCCACCGATAAATGCATAAATGGTTACAATGATTCCACCTTTCTTTCTCGACCAATGGAACTTGTCCATCATACTTGACACGATAGCTTCCATGACGGATACGGAAGAGGTCACTGCGGCAAAAAGAACCATCAAAAAGAACGCAATCCCGATAGCGATGCCGACACCGCCCATCTGGTCAAATACTTTCGGAAGGGAAACAAACATCAGTCCCGGTCCGCCGGACATCCCTTCAATCCCCATAAATACATAGATTGCCGGTACGATCATAAGGCCCGCAAGAAGTGCCACCACGGTATCAAAAATCTCAATCTGGTTGATGGATTTCATCAGATTTACACCTTTTGGCACATACGAACCATAAGCGACCATAATTCCCATCGCTACACTGATGGAGAAGAACAGCTGCCCCATCGCATCCATAATGATCACAACCCAGTCTTTGAACGTCATTCCGCTGACATCCGGAACGAGATATACTTTTAAACCGTCAAGTCCGGTTCGGGTAACCCCATTCGCATCCGTGAATTTTATCGTCAGCGAATAGACGGAAATTCCAATGATAAGTACCAATAAGATCGGCATGATAAATTTGCTGGCTTTTTCAATTCCTTTATCCACGCCGCAAAGCACGACTGCCGCTGTCGCTCCTAAGAATATCATCATAAAGAAAATCGGTGCATACTGCGATGTAATAAAGTTGTTAAAGAAACTATCCTGCGCCGCATTATGCGCTTTGGCTGTCGCAAATACAGTGAAATATTTGACAACCCATCCACCGATCACACAGTAATACGGCAAAATGATCGTCGGTACCAGGCAGGCAAGTACGCCTAATTTTCCCCATTTTGGATGAATGGCTGCATACGCGGTAAGCGGGCTCTGCTTGGTCTTTCGCCCTATCGCGATCTCGGTTGTAAGAAGCGCAAATCCAAATGTCAATGCCAGTATGATGTAGCAGATAATAAACACGCCACCGTGATTTTTCGCTGCAAGATACGGAAATCTCCAAATATTTCCAAGTCCAACGGCACTCCCTGCTGCCGCCAGTACAAATCCCAGTGTCCCTGTAAAACTCCCTCGTTTTTTCTTTTCCATAAAGTCCTCCTGTCAGTGCGTTGATATCTTCTATGATAATGGATTATGGATTATAACGCAAGAGTTTTTTACAAATGTAATACCCGGTCTTTGATTTCCTGGGTTCTGCCCTGATTCCAGAACTGCGTCCCGATGTAGCCGCAGGTGCGTCGGGCGACGAACAGGGTGTCGGTGTCGCGGTTACCGCAATTTGGGCATTCCCAGACAAGTTTTCCTTTTTCATCGGTTTTTATCTGAATCTCGCCGTCGTATCCGCAGGCCTCGCAGAAATCGCTTTTCGTATTGAGTTCCGCGTACATGATATTTTCGTATATATGCCGCATTACCGCAAGTACCGCCGGTATGTTGTGCTGCATATTCGGCACTTCCACATAGCTGATGGCACCGCCGGGCGACAGTTTCTGAAATTCCGATTCAAACGTCAGTTTATCAAACGCATTGATCGGCTCGGTCACGTGAATATGGTAACTATTGGTAATATAGTTTTTATCCGTCACGCCTTTGATCCGTCCAAACCGCTTTTGCAGGCATTTGGCAAATTTGTAGGTCGTTGATTCCATCGGTGTGCCGTAAACCGAATAGCTGATATTTTCAGCAGCCTTCCATTCGGCACATTTGTCGTTTAATTTCTGCATGACTGCCAGTGCAAAATCATGTCCTTCTTTTGACGTGTGGCTTTCTCCGGTCATTCGCACGCACATTTCGTACAAACCGGCATAGCCGAGGGAAATGGTCGAATAGCCGTTATACAATAGTTTGTCGATCGTCTCTCCTTTTTTCAGGCGTGCAAGCGCTCCATGCTGCCAAAGAATCGGTGCCACATCGGAAACGGTGCCGAGAAGCCGCTCATGACGACAGCGCAGGGCACGGTGGCAGAGTTCCAGTCGTTCATCCAATATTTTCCAAAATTTGTCCATGTCGCCATACGACGAGCAAGCCACATCAACGAGATTGATCGTTACGACTCCCTGGTTAAATCTTCCATAATATTTATGGCTGCCATCCGGATTCCGCTGGCTGTCTTCCACCGTCAGAAAGGAACGGCAGCCCATGCAGGTGTACACATCCCCCCGTTTTAATTCACGCATGACTTTCGCCGAAATGTAGTCCGGAACCATACGTTTTGCCGTGCATTCGGCGGCAAGTTCCGTCAACGCATAATACGGGGAATCTTCCGAAATATTGTCCTCGTCGAGTACATAGATCAGCTTCGGAAATGCCGGTGTGATCCACACACCTTTTTCATTTTTTACCCCCTGGATCCGCTGCGTCAGCACCTCGCGGATAAGCAGCGAAAGGTCATACCGCGTCTGGCCTTCCACTTCATCCAGATACATAAACATTGTGACAAACGGTGCCTGTCCATTGCACGTCATCAGTGTAATGAGCTGGTACTGAATGGTCTGAATCCCGCGCTTGATCTCATCTAAAAGCCGTTTTTCCGTAATTTTCTTTATCTTTTCTTCGTCTTTTTCCAGTTCGTTTTCCTCAAATTCGGTTTCCACTTCTTTATATATTTTCTTTCGGCTGATGTCCACAAACGGCGCCAGATGAGCAAGGGAAAATGACTGGCCTCCGTACTGGTTGCTCGCCACCTGCGCTACGATCTGCGTCGTCACATTGCACGCGGTATAGAAAGAATGCGGTTTTTCAATCATTGTCTCGCTGATGACCGTTCCGTTTTGAAGCATATCTTCGAGATTGATCAGATCGCAGTTATGTTCTTTTTGTGCATAATAATCGGAGTCGTGAAAATGAATGATTCCCTCATTGTGCGCATCTACAATTTCTTTCGGCAGCAGCAGGCGCATCGTAAGATCCTTGCTGACCTGTCCTGCCATATAATCGCGCTGCGTCGAATTGATGCTTGCATCTTTGTTGGAATTTTCCTGATTGACCTCCTCGTTGCTGCACTCAATGAGCGACAAAATCTCTGCATCGGTCGTATTGGCTTTTCTCGCAATCTCACGCTGATAGCGGTAACGCACATATTTCTGCGCGATCTCGTATCCGCCCTCTTCCATAATGGCAATTTCTACCAAATCCTGAATCCGCTCTACATTGACGGCATGCGATGCTTTTTCGATCCTCTCCACCACTTTTCTTGTCACATCCGCAATCTGTAAAAGCGTCAGTTTCTTATCATCCGTCACCTCATTGTTGGCCTTTTGAATCGCATTGCTGATCTTTTCCGCATCAAACTCAACTTCTTCACCATTTCGCTTTATTACCCATACACTACCCATCGGTGCCTGTCATCTCCTATCTTTTCTTTCTGTTGCACGTTGGCGGTTTCCTTTTATCGCAACAGACCTCAGGGGACTAACGTCTTTTGCCCCTGATATCTGCAAATATATAGTGTTTTGTTTTTATCCAGCCACAACATATAGTATTTATATCATAGCACTTTCGGGAGGGGATGTAAAGGGGAGATATTTATTATTTTCATGAAAAAGCGCCGGCAGACAACTTCTACCGGCGCATCATTTCTTTTCTCTTTATTTTCTTTTCAATTTTTTCCCTGATTTTCCGTCAAAGGTTTCTTCTAACTGCTGTAACAGTTTTTTCTGCTCTTTCGTAACGGATGTCGGAACATCGACAACGAAGTCCACATAATGGTTACCGCGCAGTTTTTTGTTACGCAGGGAAGGTACGCCTTTGCCGCGCAGACGCATACGCGTTCCGGTCTGGGTACCCGGTTTGATCGTACATGCCACTTCTCCGTCAATGGTTTTTACCGTTACTTCGCCACCGAGTACGGCTTTCGGGTAAGAAATCTTCACTTCGGAATACAAGTCGTAGTCATGACGTTCAAATTCCTCATGCGGCTGTACATATACTTCTACAAGAAGGTCGCCGCGTGCTCCGCCGTTGGTGCCCGGCTCACCCTTTCCACGGATACGTACACTCTGTCCATGGTCGATTCCTGCCGGGATTGAAACCTGAATTTTCTTTTTGCTTGCAATGTAACCGGTTCCGTGGCAGTCGGAACATTTGTCCTTGACCACTTTTCCGGTACCATGACAATGTGGACATGTGGATACATTCTGTACCATACCAAATAAGGATTTCTGGGATGTCACCACCTGACCTTTACCACCGCAGGTAGCACAGGTTTCCGGTGAAGTTCCCGGTTTGGCTCCGGTTCCGTGACAGGTCTGGCATTCGTCTTTCAATGTCAGTTCCAGTTCTTTTTCTACGCCAAAGCAGGCCTCTTCCAATGTGATGCGGACCTGCGCGCGGATGTTCGCACCTCTTGTCGGTGCATTGGGATCACGTCTTCTGGCTCCGCCGCCAAAGAAGTCGCCGAATATGTCGCCAAAAATATCGCCCATATCCATACCGGAAAAGTCGAAGCCGCCGGCTCCGCCAGCACCATTTTCAAACGCAGAGTGACCAAATTGATCATACTGACGTCTCTTATCCGGGTCGCTCAATACGGCATACGCTTCGGATGCTTCTTTAAATTTTGCTTCGGCATCTTTATCTCCGGGATTTGTATCAGGGTGATATTTTTTTGCCAATTTTCTATAGGCACGTTTCAGGGTAGCATCATCGGCATTGCGGTCTACCCCTAATACCTCATAATAATCACGCTTATCAGCCATTTTTATCCTCCATTCACTCACTCTTCGTTATAACCGACAGTACGACCCGCACGAGAAGTACGAGCCGTAACATCGGAATCTATCAAGGTTGATTACAGTTCTCTGAAATCTCCATCGACAACGTCGTCTCCGCCGTTATCTGCTGTCTGCTGTCCTGCTGCTCCCATATCCGGACCAGCTGCACCCTGAGCGCCGCCAGCTGCCTGCTGTGCCTGCTCATACATCTTAGCAAATACCTGCTGTGAGTTTGTCATCAAGGATTCTTTTGCTGCTTTCAATTCTTCGATATCAGCATCCGTCATAGACTCTGGCTGTGTTCTCTCAAGAATTGCTTTTACTTTGTCAATCTCAGCCTGAACTTTTTCTTTTTCCGAAGCATCTACTTTATCACCCACTTCATTGAGGGCTTTCTCTGTCTGGAATACCATGCTGTCTGCTTCGTTGCGGGTATCAATACCCTCTTTACGTTTCTTATCCTGAGCTTCGAACTCAGCGGCTTCTTTGACTGCTTTATCGATATCATCATCGGACAGGTTGGATCCTGCTGTGATGGTAATGTGCTGCTCTTTTCCTGTTCCAAGGTCTTTTGCAGATACATTTACGATACCATTGGCATCAATATCAAAGGTAACCTCGATCTGAGGTACTCCACGCATTGCCGGTGGAATTCCATCCAGACGGAACTGTCCAAGAGATTTATTGTCGCGGGCGAACTGTCTTTCACCCTGTACTACGTTGATGTCTACTGCGGTCTGATTATCGGCTGCGGTAGAGAAGATCTGGCTCTTCTTCGTAGGAATTGTTGTATTTCTTTCAATCAATTTGGTAGCTACACCGCCCATTGTCTCGATGGCAAGGGAAAGTGGTGTGACATCCAGAAGAAGGATATCGCCGGCACCGGTATCTCCGGCAAGTTTACCACCCTGAATGGAAGCACCTAATGCTACACACTCATCCGGGTTCAGGTTTTTACTTGGTTCTTTGCCGGTCAACTGTTTTACTTTATCCTGTACAGCCGGGATACGTGTGGAACCACCAACCAAAAGAACTTTGCTAAGTTCAGAAGCAGTAATTCCGGCATCTTTCAATGCATTGTTTACAGGAGTAGCGGTTCTCTCTACCAAATCTGCTGTCAATTCATCGAATTTTGCACGTGTCAGGTTCATATCAAAATGTTTTGGTCCTTCCTGTGTTGCTGTGATAAATGGAAGGTTGATGTTTGTCGTTGTTGCGGAAGAAAGCTCTTTCTTTGCTTTCTCAGCAGCTTCTTTCAAACGCTGCATTGCCATCTTATCACCGGAAAGGTCAATACCTTCTGTTTTCTTAAATTCGCTTACCATGTAATCGCAGAGTTTGTTATCGAAGTCATCACCACCAAGACGGTTATCCCCGGATGTTGACAATACTTCGATGACGCCGTCACCGATCTCGATAATGGATACATCGAATGTACCACCACCAAGGTCGTATACCATGATCTTCTGCTCGCCTTCGTTGTCAAGACCATAAGCAAGTGCGGCTGCAGTAGGCTCGTTGATGATACGTTTTACATCAAGACCTGCGATCTTACCGGCATCTTTGGTTGCCTGACGCTGTGCATCATTGAAGTAAGCAGGTACTGTGATAACGGCTTCCGTTACTTTTTCGCCACCAAGATAATTCTCTGCATCGCCTTTCAATTTCTGAAGGATCATTGCGGAAATTTCCTGTGGAGAATATTTCTTTCCTTCGATATCAGCACGATAATCGGTACCCATATGTCTTTTAATGGAAGAAATTGTATTATCTGCATTGGTTACCGCCTGACGTTTTGCAGGTTCACCGATCAAACGCTCTCCATTTTTTGTAAATGCTACAACAGATGGTGTTGTACGTGCACCTTCTGCATTTGCGATAACGACTGGTTTTCCACCTTCCATAACAGCTACACAACTGTTTGTTGTTCCTAAGTCAATTCCAATAATTTTACTCATAATAATTACCTCCAAAATAAATTCTGTTAGTTTACTACCTTAACCATACTGTGTCTCACGACGCTGTCTTTATACATATAGCCTTTCTGAAATTCTTCAGAAATGATGTTTGCCTCTTTGGTCTCGTCTTCGTCATGCATTACCGCATTGTGAAGATTTGGATCAAATTCTTTTCCGACGGCTTCGATCGGAGTAACTCCAATTTCTTCAAGTACCGTAGTAAACTGTTTGTATACTGCTTCCATTCCTTTTACGAAGGCATTGTCTTTTTCCTCTTCCGGAACTGCTGCCAAGCCTCGTTCAAAATTATCTACGATAGGAAGAACTTTTTCCACAACATTTTTGGCACCCATGTCAAATTTTGCTGCTTTTTCTTTTTCCGAACGATTTCTGAAGTTTTCAAACTCTGCCATGTTACGGAGAAGTCTGTCATTCAACTCTTCAATCTTTTCGTCCTTCTTATCTTTCTTTTTGGATTTTTTCTTTTCCTTTTTTTCTTCCGCCTTTGCCGGCGTTTCCTCTACGGTTTGTTCCTGCGCCTGTGTTTCCTCAGCTACAGTCTCTTTTTCGGTTTCAGGCGCTTCCGCCTGCTCGGCTTTCTTTGTCTCTTCTGCCATTTTGTACCGCCTTTCTCCATCAACTCTGCTTTGTCACTATGTCTTGGACTTAAATATATCATCCAGCTGCTGCATGCAGCTTTCCAATGTGCCAACAACTTTTTCATAATCCATACGTTTTGGTCCGACAATTCCTATCTTTCCATACACACCTTCTTTGATCTGGTATGTTGCCGTAACCACGGAACAGTCACGCATGGATGCCACCGGCGATTCCTCGCCGATATATACCTGAATTCCATGTTCTTCCGGATCGGTCGCCTCGTCATTGACCCAGGCTTCCAGTCTCTGCTTTTCTTCGAACGTGGAAAGGAGATCTACCATCTTTTCCTTATCACTCAATTCCGGATATTTTAAAATGTTCGTCGCCCCGGAAGTATATACCTCCGACGTTTCTTCGTCACTCAGCGCTTCTCCGATGCAGTCTAAAATGCTCGAAGCAAGTTCGCCGTATTCACCGGCTTTTTCTTTGATCTGCTGCATGATCGCCATATTGATCTCTGTGACATCCAGTCCATTGAGTGCGGCATTGATCATAAAATTCAACTGAGCCAGAACATTGTCCTCAATCGGCGCTGCCAGATTGATAAATTTGTTGTTTACATGATTGTTATCCAAAACTACGATTACAAGAATCTGTGAATCGGATATCTGGTTCAATTGTATGAATTTGATCTTCTTGTGTTCATAACGGGGTTGGGAAACCATCGTCGTGTAATTGGTATTATCCGCAAGCAGTTTCGCTACCTGCTGTAGAAGAAGATCGATCTTGTCTGCCTTTTCGATCAAAATCCCTTTCGCATCGTCCACTTCTTTTTCTTTGTTGCGAAGCACCGTATCTACGTAAAGCCGATACGCTTTGTCCGAAGGGATTCTTCCTGCTGACGTGTGAGGCTGTAAAATGTAACCCATCTCCTCGAGATCTGCCATCTCATTGCGGATCGTCGCAGAACTTAAATTCAAATCGGTAAACTTGGATACGGTTCGGGAGCCAACCGGTTCACCACTTTCCATATAGTTGTGAATAATGGCCTCCAAAATCTTTTGTTTTCTTTCATCCAGTTCCATATCATCACTCCCTTTTTGTCTTGTTAGCACTCATCAAGTACGAGTGCTAATCATTGACTAAGATAAAGATAACACCCTTGCAAGGGTTTGTCAAGGGGATTTTTAAAATATTTTTTTCATTATAGTGTTTTTTTTAAAATAAGACTGTGATTTCTCTCTTCAGTGCCGCTTGCGCTTAAAGAACACACGTAGCAGTATGCGAGGGCTGAAACACGCCCTCTGCATACTGACGGTGTTCTAAACACCTCATAAAGAAATCACAGTCTCATTTTAAATGAAACTACAATATAAAAAACAAAAATTATATAAAAACGTTTTAGTTGCGAGTTGTGGGAATCGCTAGAATAATTATTTATTAACCACTAGAAAACCGTTCTCTCTTTTTTATTATAATAGTATTATTGTGGGATTTTAAATGAGACTATACTTTCTCTCACAGGCGTTTAGAACACCGTCAGCGCGTAGAGGGCGTATCACAGCCCTCACGCACTGCTACGTGTGTTCTCCTAAGCGCAAGCGGCGCCGAAGAGAGAAAGTATAGTCTCGCATTATATCACCGGAAAATCCATCATCTTCAATATGATCATGATCGGGCTGTAACTTTGCAGCCACATGACGACGGAATTGGCTCTTGCTGCTTTTACGATCTGAACTGCCCAGGAGTATTCCTGCACGCCACCGAGAATAGCAAGAATTGTCCACACGACCAAGAGTCCGGACACTGCTCCAAACACAAAACCAAGCAGACGATTTACTGTGCTTACGATCGGCAGATCATCCGCGATGCGGATCAGGCGGGCAATGATTCCAAACACAAGCATCCATACGACCAAAGCAATCCCATAACCAATCGCTTCTCTGACCGGCCACGATTTTGACAGCCGCGACACGACGGTTGGTGCGCTTGCTGCTGCCGCAATGATGGTAAGCAGATTTTTGACCATGGCAAATACGCTGAGCAGGAAACCTCGGTTGGATCCAATCAATGCGCTGATCAAAATAATCGCCAGCAAAACCCATTCTAAAATTTGTCCTATCATTCCTACTGACATTTTATCCCCCTTCTTGGTATCTCTCATACCAGTTGTTTTGTAACTATTCAGGACACCACTCTCTCAGATTCGCATTTCGAACACTTCGTGTTCTTTCTCGCCTTTGACAAGGCTAAAAATGCTCATATGAGGAGGGGGAGCCCTATTAGGCTCCAAATGTACGGAAATCAAAGCCTCTTACGTGCAAGCACGACGATTTATTGATTTCCATACATTGGTCCTGAATAGTTACGTTGTTTTTATAGAAACTTCCGGCATAAGAAAACATCAGGTTATGTCTTTTATCAGCCGGACAGTTTGACTATCCGTATCGTTGTTTCATCAAGGAAAAAGTATTGGTTTTCCCTCGTTGTCGGGAAAAAATAATCGTAATTCTTTCCAAAATCAAAGGAAAACTTCACCGTTCCATTCTTTCTTAATAAGAAACAATTTTGGTTTCCCGTAAACAAGATTTCATTTCTCGTCATTTCCACCTGAGAATACTGTATCGTCACCTGCTTGGTCATCTTTTCTTTTCCCTGCAGTGTATACAAATGAACGACCTGATCGTCGATATTTCCGGCAACTCCGGTAACGATCAAAATATTTTCATCGTCCACGGCGATACTCTTTATCTCTTCTTTCAATGTAACTTCCGCCTGAATCCCCGGTTTTTTCATATCTTTAAAAATCGTAAAACCGTCTTCCGTAAGGATTACAACGCGGTCGCTGTCCAAATATTCGATCTGGGAGATCATCTTCTGCTCAAAAGATTTTCCACCAACCAATGTATTCTGGTCCTGTCCTACTTCCGTAAAATTGTAGAAACAGACCTTATTTTCCATCGTTCCGTTGGCGGCGACCAGGTAGGAGATAACAATGCTCTCTCCATCGGGTGCCAGATCCAAATCCATCGCATATCCATCGTCCAGTACATTGCTTGGGATCTCCACCAAAAGCTGTTCTCCCGCACTAAACGGATCGTATATATTGATCACATCGCTGTCGTCATCATGGAGCAAAACTGCCACTTTCCCATCGGCAGACACTTTTGCACGACCGATTGGCAGTGTCGTCTCAATCTCTTTTCCGGGATTTGTCCCATCATATATAATACAGGTTTTGCTTCCAATATCTGCAACCACAACATAATCCTCGCAAATATCAACCTGCGGCTGCTGCATCTCGTATCCGCCATTCCAAAGAACATTTCCGGTTTTATCTAATGCCGAGATTCCGTCCCTGCTATATTTCAACAACTTTCCATGATACGAAAGATATTCCACATTATTACTGTCCTCTCTCGTGATCTCACGTTCCACGTCATATCCCGAAAAAGTACGGTTCATATAATAATAAGAAATGATAACAATCGCTGTCAACGCTACGACCACAGCGGCTGCAATGGACCCAAACAGCAGAATTTTTCTGCGCTTTTTTTCCTTTTCCACACTGTTCCTCATTTCTGTGTTAAAACACTTTCTGATAAAAAAAGTATATCATAAGAATTTACAGATTTCAATGGGTTTATCGCAATCCATTTATAACAATTTGTTATATATCCTGCCAGGATACCGGTAAGCGTCCCACACATGCTTGCATGATGTGGGGCGGTTATCAGGGATCCGCCCCTTATGAGGATGCAGCGATTTACCTCGTAAATCTGCGAAATCCGAATAAGGAAAGAATTGCGAAAGTTGCGTCAGCAACGCAGCAATTCGCGGGCAGGCTGCCAGGATACCGATAAGCGTCCCGCACATGCTTGCATGATGTGGGGCGGTTTGACTACTGTATCCCTGCCGGCGACACATTGGCTGCCGGCGACTGCGTCGGGACCTCCGTGGTAACTGCCGGCGGGGTCACGACTCCATTGCCAATCGTTTCCATCGTCGTATCCGTATTTAGTTCCTTTTGAATCTCATTTTTTATTCCCGTAAGCTGGTCATTGAGTCGCGAAAGGTTGATCTTGTTATTCCATGCGGCAGCCGCAAATACAATGGCAAGCACTATAACAAGGCCCGCAAAACCGTATCCACGCCGTTCACCCACCTCTCGTTCTTTTTTCTTTTCTTCCTTTTCCTGAATCACACCGCGGATATTACGCAGGACGCGGTCATCCTCCTGCTCGACAATATGTACAAAACGGTTTGCCTCTTCCATCATGTAGCGGCGCATTTCCGGATTTTTCTCATAATATACATAATAGCCGGTCTGTGGCACCAGCATGCTGTTTTCATATTGATAGCACGTCTCCTGCCATTCCTGCGGCGGAGTGCAGATCAGAAGCTTGTCCCCATCGGAAAAATTTCTCCGGTGCAGCTCCAGCAGTTCTTCCTGTGCCTTTCCTTTTTCCGCTTTTGCGCCGGTATAAAACCAGCCGACGACATCCACGCCCGAAAAATTTTCTTTCATATCAGTGTAAATGTCGGTCCACATTTCGGAAGAAAAACTGTCTCCTTTCCGCTCGGCAAAGTCGTGGATCACAACCATCCCCGAGATCTGAAACAGTTTCTCATGCGAACGGAACATCCGGTGGCCCAAAAGCACACCTGCTGCCTCGCTTCCCTCTGCTTCTTTCACAAGTCTTTTTGCAAATGTAATTACATAATCTTCTACATAAATTTTACATCTTCCCTTTACATCCCCTATCTGCCTCACACTTTTTGGTGTTTTCCAATCCATGATAAAACCTCACTTTCCTTACATGTTACTTTGTAACTATTCAGGACACCCCGCTCACACATTCGCATTTCGAACACTTCGTGTTCTTTCCCGCCTTTGACAAGGCTAAAAATGCTCATATGTGGAGTGGGGAGCCCTATTAGGATCTAAATGTATGGAAACCAAAGCTTCTTACGTGCAAGCACGACGATTCTTTGATTTCCATACATTGATCCTGAATAGTTACATTAAGTTAATTATAAGGAATACACCGTTTCTTTTTTGTCACAAATTGTCATTTGGCAAAAAAACGTTCGTTCTTCTTCGACACATTGTTTTCTTTTTTTCATATTTCCTTTTTTATCCTGCACATTCTGCCGCATAGTTTCGTTGTGCTTGGTTCATACTTCTTAGTACCGGCAGAATCGACAGATCATTCTGTTGTATGGAAAGGAGAAATTGGATTGACTCATTATTTTAATCCCGGCGATCCGCTCGCCCTTCGTCATTTTACAAAAACTCTGTCCTCTCTTTTGGAAAAAGAGGACCTGACGAACCGTGATATTGTGATCCTGTGCATCGGATCTGACCGTGCCACCGGAGATTCCCTTGGTCCTATGGTAGGACATCAGCTCGCGCGTATACAAAAAAACTTCCATCTTTATGGCACATTGAAAAATCCGGTACATGCCAAAAATCTGGAAGATGCTTTAACATTTATTGAATTAAATCATAAAAACCCATTTATTATCGCTATCGATGCCTCCCTCGGTGTCGCCGAACACATCGGCTATATCACGTTAGGGGAGGGCTCCCTTGCGCCCGGCGTCGGTGTTGCCAAAAAACTGCCTGCCGTCGGCGATCTGTGTATCACCGGCATCGTGAATCTTTCGGGCTTTGGCGGGCAGATGCTGCTCCAGACCACACGCCTTAGTCTGGTCTTAGAGCTTGCCTCCTTTATCGTAAGCGGCCTCCGCCGCTGTCTCTGCACACCGGGGATATCACAATTCCGTTCTTCCCTGCAGCGCGCGAAATAACGTAACTTCATCGATATACTCGAGGTCTCCGCCGACGGGAACGCCGCTTGCGATACGCGTCACCTTGATGCCAACCGGCTTTAACAGCTTGCTGATATACATCGCGGTGGCTTCCCCTTCCAGGGAAGAATTGGTCGCAATGATCACTTCCTCCACTTCTTCGGTCTGAAGCCGCTGCATCAGTTCCTTCAGCCGGATGTCTGCCGGCGTAATGCCAAGGCTCGGATTGATCGCGCCCTGCAGCACATGGTATAATCCATTATACTGTCCCGTTTTTTCATAAGCTGCCAGATCTCTTGTATCCTCCACAACCATGATCGTCTTCTGATCACGCTTCGGATCCGAACAGATCGGGCAGATTTCCTGATCCGTCAAAGTAAAACATTTTTTGCAGTAGCGCACATTTTTCTTTGCTGCTGTAATCGCTCCCGCCAGATTTTCCACGCGTTCCTGTGGCATATTGAGAATATGAAATGCGAGTCTCTGTGCCGACTTCGCACCAATGCTCGGCAATGCCGCCAGTTCCTCGATCAGATGGTTGATGGAATCCGAATACGTATTCATTAAAACGGAAATCCTCCGCCAAGATTTAATCCACCGGTCAATGCTTCCATCGCTTTGGCACTATCGGCTTCCATCATGCGCAATGCCTCGTTGGTCGCTGCCACGATCAGATCCTCTAACATCTCGATGTCATCGGGATCCACTACTTCTTCTGACAATTTGACGGACAACACTTCTTTTTTTCCGGAAACTTTCACCGTAACGGCTCCGCCGCCTGCTGTCGCCTCAAATTCTTTTTCTTCCATTTCCTTCTGCTGCTCTTCCATCTGACGCTGCATTTTCTGCGCCTGCTTCATCAGATTGTTCATATTTCCAGGCATTCCTCCCTGAAATCCTCCACGTCTAGCCATTGTTTATACCTCTCTTTTCATTTTATTCTACTGTTTCTATGACAATGTCATTTCCATCAAACATTCCCCGAAGTTCAGGCAATGCGTCATACTCACGCTGACTTTCTACATATTTATACTCAATTGTCACCGTTTTGTCAAGTACCTCTGCCGCCGCATCGGCCACCGCTTTCTGATTGGCCTCCTGCGATGCAAAATACGAATAACCGGTTTCCTTCGCAAATGCAATGACAAGATTTCCATTGTCATTTACGGTAAGCGTCACCATATCCAGCATGGCTTTCGACACCGGATCCAATTGATTCAGCACCTGCTGCCAGTTTCCGACAAGCTGCTTTACTTCCTTCGGTACAGCACTTGCCCGCAGTTTTGGTGCCGGTTTTTCCACTGCTTTCGACGTTCCAGCCGGTGCTTCCGAAGCCTGCACGACCACGCCTTTTTCCAGCTGATGTTCCAGATTGTGCACCCGGTTTACGAGCGAATCATAGTCTTTTTCCATCTCTGGTTTTCCAAGTTTTAACAGTGCAATTTCAAACAATACACGTTTTTGCGATGCATATTTCATCTGGTTTTCCACATCCGAAAGGACACGGATATAACGGAAGATCATCTCCGTTTCCAGCAGTTTGCTCACTTCAATCAATGTCCGGCAGTTTTCCTCGGACATATCCACAATCTTTTCCGGATGCTCCGTTGTTTTTGCCATCAACAGATTGCGCAGATACCAGATCAGTTCATCGCAAAAGCGGGTCAAATCTTTTCCGGCAGCGATCACTTCATCGAGCATGGTGATCATGCCTGCCACATCGTCATTTGCTAAAATTTTCACAAAGTCTGCATAGACTTCCGTATCGACTGCGCCGAGCACTTTCAATACTTTTTCGTAAGTCAGTTTCTCGCCAAAATAAAAGGAAATACACTGCTCCAAAAGACTCAATCCGTCTCGTAGTGCACCATCCGCCAGTTTGGCGATATACAAAAGGGCTTTTTCTTCTGCCTCAATTCCCTCTTTATCCAAAAGTTCTTTCAAACGGTCAGCGATCGTCTGCACCGAAATCCTCTTAAAATCATAACGCTGGCAGCGCGAAAGGATCGTCAGCGGGATCTTATGCACCTCTGTCGTCGCCAGAATAAAGATCAGATATGACGGGGGCTCTTCCAATGTTTTCAAAAGCGCATTGAATGCACTTGTCGTCAGCATATGCACCTCGTCAATAATATATACTTTATATTTTCCATTTGCCGGAGAATACTGGACTTCTTCAATGACTTGGCGGATGTCATCCACTTTATTGTTGGATGCGGCATCCATCTCGATCACGTTCATCGAAGATCCCTCTGCGATGGAACGGCACATGGCACACTCGCCGCAAGGTCCTTTTTCTCCCGGGTTTTCGCAATTTACTGCTTTGGCAAAGATTTTCGCCACGGTCGTTTTTCCGGTTCCGCGTGTCCCGCAAAAAAGATACGCATGACCGATATGATCGGATTTAATCTGATTTTTCAAGGTCGTGACGATGTGATCCTGTCCCTTGACATCTTCAAAATTATCCGGTCTGAATTTACGATATAATGCCTGATAAGACATAGTTTCCTCCGTTCTTCTCCTTAATCACCAAAGCAGATACCAAGACTTTTGGCCTCTTTGATAATAGAAGAATTTGGGTCTACCATTTTTAATTTTCCGGCCACTTCGGAAAGCGGAACCGGCACAATCTCGTCTCCATGAAATCCGACCATATAACCAAATTTTCCCTCCAGCATGAGAGAAGCGGCTGCTGCCCCCAGACGGGTAGAGATCACGCGGTCATACGCACAGGGACTTCCGCCGCGCTGCGTGTGTCCGGGAACCGTAATACGGATTTCCTGACCGGTGCGCTCTTCAATCTCGGCTCCGATCTTATAGGAAACACTCGGATATGGATTATTTTTCAATTTCTGTTTATATTCTTTTTTCGTAAGTGCCGCATCTTCTTTTGAAATGGCACCTTCTGCTACCGCAAGAATGGAAAAACGCTTGCCTTCGTTCGTTCTTTTTTCAATCGCCGCAATGACCGAATCGATATCGTAAGGAATCTCCGGAAGCAAAATGACGTCTGCCCCACCGGCAATTCCGGCATGAAGTGTAAGCCATCCGACTTTATGCCCCATTACTTCGACGATAAATACACGTCCATGGGAGTATGCCGTCGTATGAATGCAGTCAATGCATTCTGTCGCAATATCTACGGCACTCTGAAAGCCAAATGTCATATCGGTTCCGTAAATATCATTGTCGATCGTCTTCGGAAGCCCCATGACATTTAATCCCTCTTCGCTGAGAAGATTGGCCGTTTTCTGCGTTCCGTTTCCCCCAAGAATCACAAGGCAGTCCAGTTTGAGATCACGATACGTTTTCTTCATCGCCTCAACCTTGTCCAATCCATTGGCATCGGGTTTCCTCATATGCTTAAATGGCTGTCGGGAAGATCCAAGAATCGTTCCTCCCAATGTGAGAATCCCGGAAAAATCAGAAGGTTCCATTTTTCGGTAATTTCCGTAGATCAATCCTTTATAACCTTCCAAAATTCCATATATCTCAATGTCTTTGTCCGCAGCATAAAGTGCTTTTGCCACACCGCGCATCGTCGCATTCAATGCCTGGCAGTCACCGCCGCTTGTCAAAAAGGCTACTCGCTTCATCACTAAATCATCCTCTCTTTGATACACATGATTTTTATTAACATCGTATACTATTTTTCTTCAAAACCTTTTCATTGTTTATAACATGAATTTTTTAATCAATTGCTGCATGGTCGAAACATTTGCCCGACTTTCCGAAACCATATCGCTGGCACGAACCGTTGCCCCGGCAAGTACATTCGTTTTATCAGCCACATCCGAAACTCCGGCCGCCGATTCACTTATTGCCTGACTGATCACTTCCAGAGATTGGACTATCTCATCCATCGCTTTTTGCAATGTCTCCATACGGGCGTGAATATCTACCATATAATTCTCGAAAGTGGTCGCATCTTCGCTGTACATTTCTCCCAATTTGCCGAAATCTTTGTAATCCTTCATTACCGTATTTTCCAAAAATCCTGTAGATGTTCCGATACAAGTCTGCATGTTCTTTGTCGCCTCTTGCACTTCCTCTACCATTTTCTTAATATCATCTGCCGAAACCTGCGTCTGTCCGGCAAGATTTCCAATCTCAGATGCCACTACTGCAAATCCTTTCCCTGCTTCTCCGGCTCTCGCCGCCTCAATGGAGGCATTCAGTGCCAAAAGATTGGTCTGCTCTGAAAACTCACTAATTGTCTGCACCAGCTCATTGATTTTGGAAACTGCCGCCGCCTGCTGCAGGGACGAATCCGATTTTTCTTTCAAATCCGCATAAATTTCCATAGTACGTTCGTTTGCTTCTCTGGTATGCTCTTTCAAATTTTCTGCGCGTTCTTTAATCTCTTTGGATATTTCACTTCCTTGAACGGATGCCTGATTGATATCCTGCACATTTCCATTTACATTATCCACATTTTTCAAGATTGCTTCCATGGTAGAGGCTGATTCCTGCATTCCGGCAGACATCTGTTCCATCGTAGCCGAATTATCCTGACAAAGTTCATTGGTTTCTTCCATTGTCTTCTCCAAGATGCCAATGCCATCATTTACAACAGTACATGAATTTTCAATCTGTCCGGCCATATTTCCGAGTTCTCCACTCATAACAGCCACTTCCTGAGCCATAACACCAATTTCATCTTTCCGCTTGGACAACAGTGCAACGCGCTCGTCCTTTTGGAGATTTAATTGTGCAATTTTAGCAATAACCGACGTAATCTGCTTCATCGGTTTTGCTATCGTTCCACTTATGAACCAGCTGCAAATACTTGTCAGAATAAACGCCGCTATCAGATACAATATCATTGTTTTAAGAAGAGCTTTGGAATTCGCCTCAATATCTGCCACCGGGGCCGTCAATATATACTTCATGCCATTTTGAAGGGTCTGGTACGCCATCTTTTTCTCTTCGCCCTGATAATGATAACCAAGAACGGTATTCTCTTTCTCTGCATCCGCGACAATCGCGCCTACTTCTGCTGCTTTCTCTTCCAGTTTATCACCCAGCTGAAATTCTTTGTGCTGTACAAAACCACCCTCGGAATCCACAAGACAAGAATACCCATTCTCATAAATCGTCGCTTCTTCAACCTTCTTTTGAATTGTATCCAAACTGATATCCATACCAATAATTCCTACCGACACATCATCAATATAAATCGGTATTACATAAGAAATCATTGTAACATTGATATTCTCATTAAGATACGGATTCATCCATGTTGGTTTTTTATTTTCTACCGGAATATAATACCATCCCACATGTTCCAAATCATTTTTGTCATATGTACTAAAATCCGTCGGCTCTACACTTTTAAAGCCATCATCTGTAGAATTTCGTGTCAGAAAAACCCCGGATGTCGGCAGCGTAAAATCCGGATTATATCTTGCATACGCTGTCAATGCTCCGTCTGTATTCTCTGCAAAATGCAGCACCGTATTTTCAATCTTTTTTGTATAATTTTCTACATATTTCGAACTGGTCTTAAATGAATCAAAATCATCCAGCTCACTTACAGCGATTTCTGTCAATGTCGCTACCGATTGCTGTATTCCCGATAAGATGCTGTCCAATTTTGCCTTTGTCTCCTCCGACTTGGCAAGCATCAATGTTTCCGAATCCTCCGTCGCCATATGTCCCGAATAATAATAACTTAAACCACCCAGACTAAGTCCCATAATCAACGCACATATCGCTGCAATTGCTACAATCCTTTTCCTTATTGTTTTCATTAAAATCAACCCCCCGTAAATTACAAATTTAATCTTGAATCAAAACAGTTTCTTGTATAAAACTGTTGAATCAAGGATACCATTTTTCCACTTTTTTTTCAATATTTTTTAGGTTTTTTATTATTTTTTATACAGATTGCTTTTGCTTCTCGCAAACTACTTGGTCTCTTCCGTTCCTTTTTCCCTCATAAAGCGCGCAGTCCGCACATTTTACCATGGATTCAATGCTCTTTTCGCTATCTCCTGCCGCCACTCCGATCGTCAGCGTAACATGAAAACCGTCATTATGATAACGCAGTTCCGTGCGGTGAAGTTTTTCCCGGATCTCTTCTGTGAAATTTACAGATTCTTCCAGTGTGAAGCGTTTAAATATGATCAAAAATTCTTCGCCGCCCCAGCGCGACACATAGCCTTGTCTGCCTACCTGTGTCTGCAAAAGTTCCGACACTTTGCGAAGCACCATGTCTCCACAGTCATGTCCATAACAGTCATTGAACTTTTTGAAAAAATCAATATCTGCGATTGCGATGGAAAATGGCTCTCCGGTATCCTTTGCCTCCTCTTTTACCTGTTTCATCCATATTTCACCATAATGACGGTTATACAGCCCCGTCAGCGAATCTCTCTGTACCAGATCACGAAGCGATTTCTGCATACGAACCGCCGTCCCCGCCATCTGGCCAATCTCGTCTTTCCTCTTTGTCAAAATCTCACTCAATTCCACCGTAAAATCTCCCTCTTCCACATTTTCGAGAAATCGCTGCAGCTGGCGGAATGCTCGATTTAAATGATCCGCATAATTCCAAATAACAAAGATTAAAATAATCATCGACAAAAGGACCAATAACAATATCGGTACAACACTCTTCCACACGATCCAATCCACATAATCCGATGGTTTTCCGGCAAATACCATACCTACACATTGGTCATTTTCGTCAAAAAGCGGACAATAATAAGAAAAATAATTTTCGTTTTCAATAGTCGATTTGCTATAAAAGTGTGCCTGCCGCCCCTCATACACCTCTTTTTTAACAATGCTGTTGATCCGCGTCCCAACAATCGGATCTCCGTTTTTATCTTTGATCGTTGTTATAACGCGAATATCTTTGTAAAATATTGTAACATCCGTCCCCGAGTACTCTTTATAATGTTCCAGAAATTTTGATGCTCCATCTACCTTTTTTTTACCTTTGTACAATGATTTTGATACACTGTCATAGGAATATTCTCCCGGATAAGCCTCTTCATACAGATACATCGTCATACGTGCTACATTTTCAAGCCCTGTTTCCACTTCCTGGTATATCGATTTTTTTGTCTGATGAACACTGCATATAATAATACATATCCCCAGTACCACTACCGGAAACAATATCGCCCGCAGCATTGACTCACGTAATTTTGATTTCTTTTTCATAGGCACCTCACATTTCTTGCATACGCTTTTTACCGCTCACTATTCTTATTCTAGTATACTCATTTTTTCCACTTATTGCAAGCAAAAAGAGAGGAATCCTTTATCCGGAATTCCCCTCTTTAATTCTCATTCTAATAAAATTTTATTATTTGCTTTTGATGTACTCATCAATCGCCTTTGCAGCCTCTTTTCCTGCTCCCATGGCAAGAATTACAGTAGCTGCGCCTGTTACGGCATCTCCGCCGGCGTATACACCTTCACGTGTCGTCTCACCTTTTTCGTCTTTGGTGATCAGACATCCACGTTTATTCGCATCCAGACCTGGTGTCGTAGAACGGATCAATGGATTCGGGCTTGTACCGATTGACATGATTACAGAATCTACGTCAAGGACAAATTCGCTTCCCTCTTTTACGATCGGACGGCGGCGGCCGCTTTCATCCGGTTCACCGAGTTCCATCTCAACGCATTTCATACCGGATACCAAACCATCCTCGTCACCAAGGATCTCTACCGGATTATGAAGCGTCTTGAAGATGATTCCCTCTTCTTCTGCATGCTCTACTTCTTCTTTTCTTGCAGGAAGTTCTTCCATACCACGGCGGTATACGATGTAAACTTCTTCTGCACCAAGACGTTTTGCACTTCTTGCAGCATCCATTGCTACGTTACCACCACCAACGACAGCAACTTTCTTTGCGTGCTGGATCGGGGTCTTGCTTCCTTCTTTATAAGCCTTCATCAGGTTAATACGTGTCAGGAATTCGTTTGCGGAGTAAACGCCCTTCAAACTTTCTCCCGGAATGTTCATGAATCTTGGGAGTCCTGCTCCGGAACCTACGTAAACAGCTTCGTTACCCATCTCAAACAATTCGTCGATCGTGAGAACTTTTCCGATTACCATGTTTGTCTCTACGTCAACACCGATGGCTTTCAGGTTGTCGATCTCTTTCTGTACGATTGCTTTTGGAAGACGGAATTCCGGAATACCATAAACAAGTACACCGCCGGCAAGATGAAGCGCTTCGTAAATCGTTACTTTGTAACCCATCTTAGCCAGATCTCCGGCTACGGTAAGTCCACTAGGACCGGCTCCGATAACAGCCACTTTATGACCATTCTGCTCCGGCATTTCCGGTGTATCTGTGCAGTGCTCTCTGTGGTAATCTGCCACAAAACGCTCCAAACGTCCGATACCAACGGCTTCGCCTTTGATACCGCGGACACATTTTCCTTCGCACTGGTTTTCCTGTGGGCACACACGTCCACATACCGCCGGAAGAGAAGTTGACTTGGACAGGATTTCAAATGCGCCGTCCATGTCTTCGTTTGCTACGCGCTCAATAAATGCCGGAATGTCAATCTGTACCGGGCATGCGCTCTGGCAAGGTTTTTTCGGACAGTTGAGACATCTTCTTGCCTCGTTTACTGCCATCTCATAGGTGTAGCCAAGTGCTACTTCATCAAAGTTTTTATTACGAACGTCCGGGTCCTGTACAGGCATCGGACATTTTTTCATATCCATATTACGTTCAGCCATTTACTTTGCCTCCTTTTTTAATAAGTTGCAAGCTGCTTCGCGGGCATGTGTCTCAAATTCTTTGTACATGGTTCCGCGGTGCATTGCCTCATCAAAATCAACCTGATGTCCGTCAAAGTCCGGTCCATCTACGCAGGCAAATTTTGTCTCTCCGCCGACAGTCAGACGGCATCCGCCGCACATTCCCGTACCGTCGATCATAATCGGGTTCATGCTGACCATCGTCTTAATGTCATATTTTTTCGTAGTCAGGCAGACAAATTTCATCATGATCAATGGTCCGATCGCGATTACTTCGTCGTACTGGTTGCCTTCCTGGATCAATTTTTCAAGGGCGTCCGTTACGAGACCTTTTTCTCCGTAACTTCCGTCATCTGTCATCATAACATATTTGTCGCTGGCACCTTTGAACTCATCTTCAAGAATAACCAGATCTTTATTACGAAATCCCACGATAGAATGAACTTCTGCGCCCATCTCGTGCAATTTTTTAGCAACCGGATAGGCGATCGCACAGCCAACTCCACCACCTACTACGGCAACTTTTTTCAGTCCTTCGGTATGTGTCGGCACGCCAAGTGGCCCAACAAAGTCATGAATGTATTCCCCTTCATTCAATGTATCAAGTTCCATCGTAGAACCACCGACGATCTGATAAATAATGGTAATTGTTCCGGCCTCACGGTCAAAATCAGAAATCGTCAAAGGAATTCTTTCGCTGTCCTCTTTCGCACGAAAGATGATAAACTGTCCCGGCTCCGCTTTTTTCGCGATCAAGGGAGCTTCTACTACCATTTTGGTTACGGTAGGGTTCAGGGACTTCTTTTCCACAATTTTAAACATAAAAAGTGCCTCCTGTTTATTTTTTTGATAAAAATAGTCAAATTTCTTTTTATCATACCACATTTTACGATGTAAATCAAGGTTTGTATCCGTTTTAGGAAATATTTCCTTCACACCGCTCAATTTCTCTTTGAATTGTTCTCTTCACTTTCTCGATATCCAACGGTTTCGCCAGATGCGCATTCATCCCGGCTGCCAGACATCTTTCTTCATCCTCTTTAAAGGCATTTGCCGTCATCGCTATAATGGGAATCCTGCCTGCATCCTGCCGCTCCAGCTGCCGGATTTTCCTGGTGGCTGTCAACCCGTCCATTTCCGGCATCATAATATCCATAAGGATTGCATCAAACGTACCTGCCGGCATCGTATTAAATAATTCGACTGCCTGCTTTCCATCATGAACTGTGGTGATTCTGGCTCCCTGATCGCTCAGCAGCATTTCTGCGATCTCTGCATTTAATTCATTGTCTTCGACAAGCATCAAATGTCTGCCGCGAATATCACTTTCTTCCAGTTTCTCTTCCATCTGTTCTTTTCCAGGCGGTTCCGCAATTTCAAACGGAATGCAGATCACAAAGGTAGAGCCCACTCCTTCTTCGCTGGTGATGGAAATCTCTCCTCCCATTTGATCCAGCAGCCCCTTAACGATTGCCATTCCAAGGCCGGTGCCATGATAAACACTTCTCGCATCATTTTTTTCCTGCGCAAACGGCTCAAAGATATGTTCTAAAAATTCTTCGCTCATTCCCACTCCGGTATCTGTAATAGTCCAGCGATACGTACAAATCCCGTCTTTTTCTTCCAACGTATCCACAATCGTTGTGATTTTTCCACCGGGGCGGTTGTATTTGATACAATTCCCATAAATATTCAAAAAAATCTGCCGCAGATGAAGCGGACTTCCATAAATATAAGGATATGGTATTACCGATTTATCCTTTTCATAATCCCATTCTATCCCCGCTTCCACGGCACGTCCAATGATGATTGTTACAATGTCTTTTGTCAGTTCAACCAAGCTGATCCATTCGTGCGTTAAAACCACATTCCCATCTTCAAGTTTGCTCATCTGCAGCATATCATTGAGCAGTGACAAAAGATAATTGGCGGAAACCTGCATTTTTTTGTGATTTTCCAAAAGCAGTTCTTTCTCTTCAAAATGATCCTGGTCGATTTTCAACAACCCGATAATCCCATTTAACGGCGTTCTAATGTCATGCGACATACGCGACAAAAAATTAGCCTTTGCTACATTGGCACGTTCTGCCACAACCATTGCCTCCCTCATCACCGCAAGCTGTCTCTGCTCTTTTTCCACCAGTTCCTCGACATTGCGGAATCCCAGCACAAATCCATCTTCCAATGCTTCTTGCGACGTCCGTACAATATGGATTTCCACATAAAAGGTATGATTTCCATCCAACGTGCAATTCAAGCGTTTTGTAATGCTACTCTTCGCAATCAATTCTTTTCTTAAATTCTCCCTGGAAAATTCTTCCAGAAATTCCTTTCGTTGATCCGGCACCAAAAATTTTTCTGCATACCTGCGAACGCACTCATTAATGGGTACTTTTTCATGGATTGCTTCAAGAATCCCTTCTAATTCGTAACCCTCTTCCACCTTTACTGCAGTAATAGAATCATTGGCAAGATCCACCAAAAAGACGGAGGAATATTCTTCTCCGAGCGCCTGTGTCACCGACTGGCTCCGGATCAGTTCCTGTTTTGCTCTCTCAACTTCCTTAAGCGCATTCTTCAGTTCCTCATTTTCTGCCAGAACATGAATATGTTTTTTCAAAAGACTTGTCTGAAGGGCATACATAAAAAATATCGTGCTTAGAACAATTGCCGTTCTTCCGATCCCTCTCACGGAAAAGACAGCTTCCAGTATCATGCTTAAAACAATATATGCAAAAATGAGCAGCATAATCTTCATTTCCACGTTTTTGTCCAAAAACTGTTTACGAACAACCGCCACCGCAAATACAAAAAGATAAAAAACAACGCACAGCTGGGTTATATAACCTAATGGCCCCCGCTGAAACACATTGGAATTATTATAGGAATATACTATATTGGTAAAAAATACCGAAAATGCACCTATTATATTAAGAAATTCCGGCAGAAAAAGAAAAATTTCTTTTCTTCTTCCTCCCCCTTTTTCTCTTAACATCTGTATCATCACGTAAATCATCATAGGGCGGATGCTGTACCCTACTGCGGACAAAAACATACGTAATACCGTCGGTCTGTCCCACTGTGCTGTAACCAGTTCAAGATTATAAGTCACGAGTTCAAATAACTCCAAAAAACAAATCACCAAAAACATTTTTTTGCTTCTGTCACTGATTACCTCATTTTTTACCAGAACAACAAAAAGAAAAAAGAGCCCTGCTATAGGAGCCAAGTTGTTTTCTATTAAAGAATTTACTGTCATAAAATAATCCTCTCCCAATTCTTCATTTGTAAATCAGATTTTTGCAACACATTTCTTTAAGTATACAACTTTTTCCAATGTTTAGCAAGGTTCTTCGCCTTTTATTTCCATATTTTATTTTGATATAAACTGAAATCCCATAATTACAATTCCCAGAATCACAAGCACAAGCCCCGTCGCACGGTTCAACGTCTTTGGTTCCGCTTTATTGGCAAATTTTGCAGCGATCCGCGCCCAGAGCAGGGTAAAGATCACGCAGAGCAAAAACACCGGCATATCCGGCTTTCCACCGATCCAAAAATGCGAAACGGCACCGGTCAACGCGGTAAATGTCATAATAAAAACGCTTGTTCCCACTGCCGTTTTTAACTCGTAACCAAGAACGCTTGTCAGGATCAAAAGCATCATCATACCGCCGCCGGCACCGACGAAACCGCAGATAAATCCAATAACTACGCCACAAATGACAGACTGTACCGCCCGTTTTCCGGCAGATACACTCTCCATCGCCTCTTTCGTCGTCATAACCGGGCGCACGATAAATTTGATTCCAAGCAAAAAGGTCATAAAGACAGAAAAACCGCCCATTGTCGCCGATGGCAGCAGGCTTGCCACATAACTTCCCACAACGGTAAATGCCAGAACGCTTCCCATCATAATGAGTCCGTTTCTGACATCCAGATTTTTATTTTTATGATAGGTATATGCAGAAACGGCACTTGCCAGCACATCCGAGGACAAGGCGATTCCGACTGCCATATACGGATCCATGTGTAAAAAGGTAATGAGCATCGGACTGATTACTGCTGCCGCACTCATTCCGGCAAATCCGGTGCCAAGTCCGGCTCCCATGCCCGCAAAGAAAGTAACGAGTAGTATCCATAATAACTGCATTTTATTTTTCCTCCTTTAAGATCTCATCCAAATTTATTTCAATTTGTTTTATCGTAGCAAAAAAACTCTTCCGCGTTTCTTCCTCCAAACCGCAAAGAAGGCCTTCTGAGAAATCATCCTGAAGTTTCCGCCCCCTGTGAATAATGGCTTCCGCTTTTTCTGTACAATACAATTCCATCTTCCGGCGATCCCCTTTTACCGGTTTCCGCACAAGATAGCCTTCCTGCACAAGGCGGTCCACATTGACCGAGACCAGATTGGCCTTAATATGCCGAATCTCCACGATATCACGTGCTGTTTTATAATCCGGATTATTTGCAAGAAACATCAAAATATCAAATGCAGTCTGCGTCAATCCCAGCTCCCGGCACAATGGTTTGCAGATCACATTGTACGCAAGGGCGGTTTTCCGTGCAAATTCAAGACTAGGTTTCATAAGGGCTCCTTTCGTTCACTTTTGAATAGTTCATTTTTGAACTATTATAGTGGAAAAGAGCCCTTATGTCAAACCTAATTATTGTTTTTCTAACGATTCAGCCATTTTTCAATCGCCAGCTTTGCCTGATCGACACTGCTTCCATGAATCGCAATTCCTTTTTCTACCAATGCTCCGTCCGCCGTTTTCCGGATGTCCTTCTCTGTCGCCGAAAGTCCGCTTCCCTCATGCGTGCAGAATGGATAAATCTTCTTCCCCTGAAAATCATATGCTTCCAGAAAGGTATAAACGGCCATTGGCATCGTGCCCCAATAATTCGGGTATCCCAGGTAAATCTCATCGTATTGATCCAGCTTTTCCGGCAGATTCAAAATTTCCGGTCTGGCATCTGCCTGTTTGTCCGCTTTCGCCTGTGCAATACACGTATTATAATCTGCCGCATAAGGAACCTTCTGCTCAATTTTGAAAAGATCCGCGTTCTCTATCTCCGCAATGATTTTTGCTGCTTTTTCCGTATTTCCCACTTCAATATATTTCAGGTCACCCCCAAAATAGTTTTCTTCCGCGCGGGAATAAAATGCTACTAATTTTGCCATTTTTATTTCCTTCTTTCCTCATTAAAGAATTTTCTTTACCTTTTCAATCCATTTGTCAATTTCTTCCTGTGTCGTCTCCAGATCACTTCCACCGGTAGAATCAAACTGCACCTGCAAATCGCAGGCAAATTGCGCTCCTTCGCACATGTCTTTCATATCTTTGATCACATGTCCCGGCCAGCCACCATTTGTCATAAACGGAATCACGGTCTTTCCGGAAAAATCCTGTTCATGTAAAAATGTTCGAACCGCCGGCGCCATCGTGTACCACCACGTAGGGGTTCCCACCGCAATCACATCGTAATCTGCGATGTTTTTATCAACCGATTTGATCTCCGGCTCATATCCACGTTTCACTTCTTCCTGTCCCTGCTCCACGACTTCATCGTAACTGCCGGCGTATGGCGTCTTGGTATCAATCTTCAAAAGATCTCCGCCTGCCTCTTTTTGCAGCATTTTGGCAATTCGCTCCGTATTTCCATTTGACCATGAATAGTAAACGATCAGTAACTTTTTCATGATGTGCACCTCCTGATAATTTGTTATAGAAGTTAGTATAGCACTTGGAGTTCGGTTCAAGTCAAGAAAAAGTTGGCGGGGAGGGGTAAAATTGGTAATATTTGTCATTTTTTGTTTTTTTTGGGGGTGCCTATTTGGCTTGCTCCACAGCGGAGAGGCAACAGATTCCGGTAACTTTCTCTATTTTCGCTGCCTTTTTAGCTTGTCTGGCGGCGGAAAGGCAACCAATTCGGACGACTTCCTCGATTTTCGCTGCCTTTTTGCCCACTCCTGCCATGGAAAGGCAACCAAATCACTAGGTTTTCTCGATTTTCGTTGCCTTTTCGCCATATCTCCCGCCCCATCAAAAAAAGCTGCCAATTCGTCGATTTCTCAATCGCCAAAGCAGCAGCTCGTCATCATTTCTTCTTATTTCTCACTCATGTTCGTACCAGCCGACGATGCCCGGATTCAGGTTAATGTTGATCTGCTTGATCTCCTGGTATTCTTCCAGGCCGTGTACACCGAGTTCGCGGCCGATTCCGCTCATCTTGTAACCGCCCCACGGTGCTTCATTGAAACAAGGGTTGTAGCAGTTGATCCAGGTGATGCCGGCGCGGATTTCTTTGATCACGCGGAGTGCACGCGCGCCATCTGCCGTAAATACAGCACCTGCGAGACCATATGGCGTATTGTTTGCCATATCAATGGCTTCCTGCTCGGTTTTGAATGTCTGAATGGTCACGACCGGGCCAAAAATTTCTTCTTTTACAATTGTCATATCATCGGTACAATCATCAAAAACCGTTGGGCGGACAAAGTAGCCTTTGGCACATTCGCCTTCGGTATAACGTTCTCCACCGCAGACTAAAGTCGCGCCTTCGTCGATACCGCTCTTGATATAACGGAGCACCTGATTCATATGGCTTTCCGATACCAATGGTCCCATGTCCGGATTGTCAAGCGGATTTCCGATTGTGATCGCATTGGCTTTTTGCGCAAGCCGCTTTACAAAGGCATCTTTGATGCTCTCTTCAATAATAATGCGGGAACCGGCGGAGCAGATTTCTCCCTGATTGAGGAAAATACCGATCATTGCCCATTCTACCGCACCTTCCAGATCCGCATCGGCAAAAATGACATTCGGGGATTTCCCGCCGAGTTCCAGTCCGATTTTTTTGACATTGGTTGCCGCTGCACGCATGATCTGCTGACCGACCTCCGTGCTTCCGGTAAAGGTAACCATATCAACATCGCTGTTTTCGGCCAGTTCATTTCCGATCACGCCACCCGGTCCGAGGATCAGATTGACACTTCCCTTTGGCATGCCGACCTTTTCAAAAATTTCGAACAATTTGATCGAAGAAAGCACACAATTCGAACTTGGTTTGTAAACGACGCTGTTTCCGGCGGCAAGAGCCGGCGCCAGTTTCCACACGCCCATAAGAAGCGGATAATTCCAAGGAGTGATAAGACCGCATACACCAACCGGTTCATGCACCGTATAAGAGTGCATTTTGCCGAACCCTTCATTGACATCGTATACGCCGCCGTAAGGTGCTTTGATCAGGCTGGCATAATACCGGAAATTGTGAATGGCATCATCGACGTCGCATTCTGCCTCGCGGAGAGGCTTTCCATGATCCAAAGTGTCAATTTTTGCCAATTCCTCTTTGCAGGCTTCCATCTCATCGGCAATCTTCAAAAGCATGTCACCGCGTGCCTGAGAATCCATATCCCGCCACTCTCTTGTTACATAAAACGAACGTTTTGCCGCTGCGATCGCTTTTCTCGCATCTTCGACCGTTCCGTCAGTTACCGTGGCAAGAACACTTCCATCGGTCGGATTGACCGTATCTCTCGTTTTTTTGCTCACGCTCTCTACCCATTCCCCGTCAATAAACATTTTCTTAATTTCACTCATTTGTCAGGTCCCTCCTTTATTGTATGCCAAACCGGCGCACTGCCGCATCCGCAAGATATTCTGCCGTTCCCTGCACTCCCAGGAAACTGCTGTCAATTAAAATGTCCTTTTGTTTCTCATCATTTGGCAGATAACCGGCATAATTCTTGTGGTACGAATCACGCGCTTTATCTACTTCCGCAATCATCTTGCGGGCCTCTCTTTCGTCCAGTTTCAAGTCTTCGATACAATGTTTCAGCCGTGCTTCATAGTTGGCATAAATATACACATGCATGGAATTTTCCACCTCGCGCAGTGTAAAATCTGAACACCGTCCCACGATGATGCAGCTCTCCTTTTCGGCAAGAAACCGTATGATATTCTGCTGTGCATGAAAAATCTTGTCCTGTTTGTCCGTCGTTCCACGGCCGAGCGGATAGACCATGCGGGAAAATGGATTGTTGGAAACGCTGCTCTGCGCCGTCTCCTCCATCTCGTCCACCAGCGATGCCGGAAGATCCAGTTTTTTCGCCGCCTGATCGACGATATCACGGTCATAATACTCAATCCCCAAAATTTCGCTCATTTTCTGTGCAATCGGACGTCCCATGCTTCCAAACTGCCTCGTAATCGTAATGATATATTTTTTCTGATCTTTCATAAATAACCTCCTAAATCACAAACCCACAAACCACAAATCCGATACACGAAACGGCTGCCGCAATGAGCGCATACGGAATCTGGCTCGACGCATGCTCCAGGTTTTCAATCCGCGATGCCGTCGAAGCAAGGACCGTCGCATCCGAGTAGAAGCAGGCATGGCTTCCAAATGTGCTGCCGGATAAAATGGCTGCCATCGTCAGAAGCATATTGGCTCCTACTGCCGAAGCCAGCGGAATGATGATCGGCACAACGATCGTCGATACGCCCCATGTCGAACTTGTCGCAAATGTCAGAATCGATACTACGATGAAAATAATTACCGCAAATGTCTGTGCATTCAGATATGGTGTCACCGCCGATATGATGTACTCCGGAAGTCCCATTGTGTTACAAATATTTGCAACGGTAAATGCTCCCACGAGAATAGCAAGTGTCGGAAGCATCTCACAAAATCCGGAGATCAGGAGATTGCACCACTCTGCGATGCTCATGATCTTGCGCGGTACATACAAAAGCAGGCACACAACCAGCGTCACGATAACCGCCAGCAGCATATCGCCCTGGAACACCGTCACCAGAATCAAAACGGCGATCGGAATAACAAAATCCCAAATATTTCCAGGAACATTGTCCGATTCGTCGTCAATATTAAATTTTGTACTTGCTTCACTATACGTACGCCCTGTCGTCTTTACACGGTCGTATGCTTTCTTCATGCCGCCGAGTTTTGGCATGATTCCAAAGATAAACAAAAATACGATTGCCACCGTCGCGATCGCGTAAAAAATGTACGGCATCGTATGAAGATACATCGAAATGCCGGAAGAAAAACCAAGTGCTTTGACACCGTCTTCTTTCATAAACAATGTAATATAAAAGGCCGTCCACGTCGAAAACGGAAGGAGCACACAGACCGGAGTTCCGGTCGAATCCAACACATATGCCAAGGCTTCTCTCGGCACTTTCCGGCGGTCGCAGATCTTTCTCATACATGTTCCGACGGTCAGCATATTGAGGTAATCATCGACGAAAATGACAATTCCCATGATAAGCGTTCCCAAAAGTGTCGTTTTTTCATTTTTGCACAATTTCTCGCCCCAGGCTGAAAATCCGTTTGTTCCGTGGGATTCACGAAGCATTGCGATCAAACTGCCGAACAATCCGCACACGAGGATAACCCACTGGTTATCTGTCGTCGAAACCGCTGTCAAAATCGAGTCCGCCCAATGGGGCAGAAAGCCGATCCCATACATAATGATCGATGCGACTACAGAACCGACAATCAGGGATTCAAACGATTTTTTCGTAATTACCGCCATTACAATAATGACAAGAATTGGTAATAATGTAAGGATTCCGTAACTCATATCCTACCTCCTTTTCTTTGGAAAGAAGGGTTCTTTCTACACAAAAAGGCATAGCTTTCCCGGTAGAAAGTACGCCCCTTTGCATACGACATGTTTCGTCATATTTCTTTATTTTTCAAAATGTTTTTTCGTTTCAGCCAGCGCTTCGTCCATTCGGCTGATAACATCTTTCATATCCTGTTCGGAAATTACCGCTGTCGGCTCAAAACGGATGGTTTTGGCATTGACAAGCGTTCCTGCGGTCATAACACCTCTTGCAAACAATCCTTTTGCCACGTCATATCCCATATCGCATGTATGGAATTCTACGGCAAGCATCAAACCGGTTCCGCGAACTTCCTGAATCACTTCCGGATATTTTTCTGCCAGTGACTGCAGACCACTCTTCAAAAATTCACCTTTTTTCTTGCAGACACCCGGAATATCATTTTCAAGCATATAGCGGATGGTAGCAAGTGCTGCCGCACAGCAGAGAGGATTTCCGCCAAATGTCGGAGAGCCAAGAAGCCATGGGTTGTCTACCAGCTGTTCTGTCCACATCGAAGGTTTACAGATAATTCCGGTGATCGGTACGATACCGCCTCCAAATGCCTTACCAAATGTCATGATATCCGGTGTAACGCCTTCTGCTTCGCATCTCCACATTGTACCGGTACGTCCCATACCTGTCTGAATTTCGTCGAAGATCAATGCCACGCCATACTCATCGCAGATTTCGCGGACTTCTTTCAAATATCCTTTCGGAGGAACGATAACGCCGGCCTCTCCCTGAATTGGCTCAAGAATTACGGCGGCAACCGATTCTCCTACAGTCTGAAGATTGCGGATGGCTTTGCGGACATCTTCCGCATTTCCGTATTCTACATGCTGTACCTGCTGAACCATCGGAGCATACGGGGTACGGTAGGTTCCTTTACCTCCCATCGATACGGCTCCCATCGATTTTCCGTGGAATGCGCCGACGGTGGAAATGTACCATCTTCCGCCCGTTGCGATACGAGCCAGTTTCAATGCCATCTCGACGGCTTCTGCTCCACCATTTGTGAAGAAGCACTGCTGCAAGTCACCCGGTGTAATGTCTGCCACTGCTTTTGCCAGATATCCACGAAGCGGATCCAGCAATTCCTGTGAGTGCAGTGCCTGATGATCCAACTGGGCTTTTACAACATCCAGAATTTCCGGATTACGATGTCCACATGTATAAATACCAAATCCACCAAGACAGTCGATGAATTTTTCTTCATTCAATCCGTAGCAGTAAGCTCCCTCGTCATGCCACTCAAGAACAGCTCCGTCATCCGAATCCGAAGAAACGGATTTTCTGTATTTGAGCCAGCCGGGACTTACGTAATGGTCAAAATATTCCAAGGTTTCTTTTGCCATCTGTTTCTTTTCCTCTGCCGGAATGTCCTTTGTATCCGTTTTAATCAATCCTATTACACGATCCAGATCTTTGATTACTTTTGCTTTGTCTGCCATATCATTCACCTATTCCTTTCAAAAAAAAGACGCATCCAAACCCGTCTCTACGGATTGGATACGTCTTTGTATCTCATTTGTTGATACAAGTATAGCATGCCTGCTACTCACTTTCAATTATTATCTTTAGGATATTTTTTCTTCTTTTTAAGTACGTCTACTTGATTTTAATAACATCAAATGGTACAATAAACAAAAACGGAGGCAGATAACATGGAAAAAAATACATTTCTTATATTAAATGATATCATATATGACTTATACACATGGAAAACGATTTCCGACATCCGCGAAAATTTTTTCCAGCGGCTGAAACTGATTATCCCGTTTAGTTATGCAAGTATCTTATTGCGTGACAAATCATCCAAAGATACCGTGCGCCTTACCTCTCCGATCTGCTACCCGGATTCTTTTAAAGAAGCCGAAGAAGAATATCTGCGCTCCGCGGATGAAGATTATCTTTTGTGGATCCTGCATGCCAAAGAATCCAAACTCGTCTGCGAAAGCAGCATTCTGGATGAAGAACGCCGCCTGCAGTCGCCGCTTTATCTGCACTGCTACCAGAAATATGACATCTATGACAGCATGCAGTATTCGATTGTGTACAATCAAAAGTTTTTAGGCGTTCTTACCTTATTCCGCACACAGGCAGACGGCATTTTTACTTCCGATGATATGTTTTATCTGCGTTCCCTCGGAATGCATCTGAATGTCGTTATGAAGCAGCTTCTGTGCGCGGGCAGCACGAAAAAAAGTGCTTCCTCTTCTCTCGAAGAGCTGGCGAAGCACTTTTCTCTCACTCACAGAGAATCTCAGGTTCTGGCTGAGATCTATTTATTTAAAGGAAATGATGAAATCCTTACTGCCCTTGACATCAGCGATTCGACTCTGCAAAAACATCTGCAGAACATTTTTCGGAAAATGGAAGTTTCTTCCAAATGGGAATTGCTGCGTTACCGTCCGCAAAGTTAATCAGAACAGCCTCTCATAGATGGCACGCACCTCATTCCGGTCAAGTTCGGTGTAATTGTTTGCCATCAGGCGTCCCTGGCTGGTCATTACATTTTCTGTAAAGTCATCCAGTTCTTCTTTGGACACCCCATACTCGTGCAATGCCTTTTTCGGGCAAAGATGATTTAACAGTTTTTCAAGTTCATCGTATACTGCATTCTTATCACAGGCAAGAATTTCGGCAAGCATGGCATTGAGCTGCTGAATCCGTCCTTCCGGCGCCAACCGGAGATAGGTCTTCAAAACTTCCGTAAAAATAGCATAGTTTGACTCCCCATGCGGCACATGGTACCTCGCCCCCAGTGGATAACTCATCGCGTGGACAGCGGCACACCCCGCATTGCCAAATGCAATACCGGCAAATGTACTTGCCAGCTGAAATTCTTTCAGATCCGCCATACGTGCCTCTTCTCCCTCTGCCGCAATTCTCTTATAACCCGCTAAGATCATATGGATTGCCTTCGTCGAATACATTCTCGTAAAGGCGTTGGCTTTTGGGGAAAGATACGATTCCACCGCATGAATCAATGCATCGATCGAGCTTGTGGCAAAGAAGCGGAATGGCAGTCCCTGTAACAGCTCCGGAATCAACACAGCCGCATCGGCAAACAATGCCGGCTCTGCCAGTCCCAGTTTGGTGTGACGGCTTTTCAATTCCAATATGGAAATATTTGTCACTTCACTTCCCGTACCGCACGTCGTCGGCAGGATGAAAAGTTCTTTCCCTTTTTTTGCGGGGATCTTATGGTCGTAAAGATCAAGCACCGGCGATACTTTTTCCAAGGCAAATAATTTTGACACATCGATGATCGTACCACCTCCGATGGCAAACACACGACTGTAATAGCAGTTTTTAATGTCTGCGTAAATGGCTTCCACCATCTCGTCACTCGGTTCGCCCGTTCCGTATTTTTCCACATAAACGACAGTCGCATCGCTTACATATTTGGCAAAATATGGTTCAAAGATATATTCATTCGATAAGATCAGATCCCCTTTTCCAATTTTGTATTCGTCACAAAATTCCTTACAGGTATCGCACATAAAAATTTCCGGTTTTACTGCAAATTGTTTCATTGGAATCCCCCCTTAAATGTTTTCTTTGATTGCTTCTTCCAATATGTCAAGTCCTGCCTGTAACTGTTCGTCGGTGATAACAAGCGGTGCCAAAAAGCGCAGAACATTGCCATAAATTCCGGCATTTTCTATAATCAATCCTTTTTGTGCTGCCGACTGAATGACCTTGCTTGTCAATTCCGGTGCCGGTTCTTTTGTCTCGGCATCTTTCACCAGTTCCAGTCCGATCATGGCACCAAGTCCACGCACATCGCCGATCACCGGATATTTTTCTTTCCAAGACTCGTAGGTCTCCATCACTTTTTTACCGATCTCGCAGGCGCGGTCAGCCAGTTTTTCGCGCTCCATAATTTCAATGGTCTTCAGGGAAGCGGCGCAGGCAAGCGGATTTCCGCAATACGTTCCGCCGATGATTCCCGGTGTCACTTTTTCCATAATTTCTTCCCGGGTAATAACCGCACTCAGGGGAAGTCCTGCCGCAATGGATTTCGCAGTTGCCAAAATGTCCGGCGCACATCCGGCTTCTTTCCAATATTCGGAAGCAAACATTTTACCGGTCCGGCAAAATCCCGACTGCACTTCGTCTGCCACCAGACAGATTCCATATTTATCACAGATCTGGCGTACGGCTTTGACCCATTCGATCGGTGCCGGAATAAATCCGCCCTCGCCCTGCAGCGGCTCTACAACCATTGCAGCCACCGTCTCCGGCTGTGCACATTCTTCAAACACTTTCTCGATACTTTTTACATAATATTCCAGTCTCTTATCTTCCGGCATTCCTTCCGGCGCACGGTAGTAATATGGAAATTCTGCGCGGTAAACGCCATCCGGAAATGGTCCCATGCCGACCGCATAGGCTTTTTTCGAAGTCATTGTCATGGTCATCAGCGTTCTTCCGTGAAATGCTCCGGAAAATACGATGATATTTGGTCTGCCTGTATATGATTTTGCGATCTTTACCGCATTTTCGTCTGCTTCTGCCCCACTATTGGCAAAGAAGGTTCTTTTTTTCTCCCCTTTTACCGGCACGATCTGATTTAATTTTTCTGCCAAGCTCAGCCGCTGTCAAACTCATTAAAGACATGCTTTTTCCTCCATTTCTGTTTTATACTAATCGCCCAAAATAGTTTTCGGCACTACGAAACTGTCTCCATTGCGTTCCGGTGCATTTGCCAATGTGTTTTCTCGTCCATCGTGTTCATTCACTTCATCCTCGCGAAATACATTATGAACCGGGAATACATGTGACAACGGCTCT
>ERZ827181.652-NODE-652-length-45229-cov-75.799641_pt1 | contig 45229 bp, 39 predicted proteins | sample MGYA00519778_ERZ827181 | MGnify/ENA primary metagenome ERZ827181 (study PRJEB31778, sample SAMEA3449273) | human gut metagenome | biome: human gut; feature: human-associated habitat; material: faeces | place: United Kingdom | collected 2010/2012 ...
CGAATGCGACATTACTATTCAAGTACGTGGGTTATAAAGACCAGAAGAAGAAGATCACGCAGAAGGGCGCTTCTGTGGATTTGGGTGCTATCCCAATGGAACCGGATGCTGTGATGCTGAAGGACGTAGTGATTACATCGTCTATTGCTGTGGCACGCAAGACTCCGGTTGCTGTATCTACTGTCGACCCCGTATTTATTGAAGATAAGATAGGTTCTCAGGAGTTACCGCAAATCTTGAAATCTACTCCGGGTGTTTATGCTTCTAATGAGGGAGGTGGCTTTGGTGATTCCAACATAAAGATTCGTGGTTTTAAGTCAGAATATGTGGCTATGATGATTAACGGTGTACCCATGAACGGAATGGAAAACCAGAAAGTATACATGAGTAACTGGGGTGGTTTGATTGATGTGGCCAGCAGTATTCAGGTACAACGTGGACTTGGTGCCAGCAAGGTGTCAACTCCTTCAGTAGGTGGCTCACAAAACATTATAACCAAGACTACTGATGCCAAGAAAGGCGGCTTCATCTCTTACGGCATGGGTAATGACGGCTACAGTAAAGTGATGTTCAGTGTCTCTTCCGGTCTGACAAAAGATGGTTGGGCCTTTACTTTATTGGGTGCCAGAGATAAACGCGACGGTTATATTCAAGGTACGGAATCCGAGGCCTACACTTGGTTCATGAGTATTGCAAAACGTATCAATGACAACCATCAACTTTCATTTACAGCTTTTGGAGCACCTCAGTGGCATAATCAGCGTAATATGGCAAATGGCTTGAATATCAAGGAGTATCAGCGTGTAAAACAATGGATGGGTGAGGAAAGTCCCTATCGTTACAATTCTACTTTCGGTTATCGCAATGGACAAGTGATGAACTCTTCACGTAACGAATACCATAAACCCCAGATGTCTCTTAATCATTTGTGGCAAATCAACCATAAGTCAAGCCTCAGTACAGCAGCTTATATGTCTATCGGTACTGGTGCAGGCTATAGTGGTACGGGGGTAACGGGGTACACCAGCTCTTGGTACGGTACGGCCAGTGATGGTACGGTGAACACTCAGTTCCGTTGTCCTGATGGTACTTTTGATTATGATGCTGTGGATAAGCTCAATGCAGATAACTATACTAATCCGGTGAATGTGAGTGGAATGCCCGGTTATAAAGGTTCGCTGATGATTATGAACAAAGCCTCGAACGACCATTTCTGGACAGGATTGATTTCTACTTATACCACTAAGTTTGGTGATTACTTTGATTTCTATGGTGGTATTGACTTCCGCTATTATAAAGGTTTGCACAAGAATGTCATTACCGATCTTTTTGGAGGGCAGTATTATGTAGACTCTTATAACCGTAAGAGTGTATTGGCTGAGAATAGTGTGAATGGTGTAGTCACCTCCTGGGTAAACCAGAAGTTGGGAGTAGGAGATGTGATTCGTCGTGACTACGACGGTTTTGTGATGTACGAAGGTGGTTTTGCCCAATTGGAGTATAATAAAGATAAAGTGAGTGCATTTGTTTCAGGTGGTCTTACAAATACCAGTTATTGGCGCAAAGACCGTTTCTATTATAGTGGTGACAAACAGCTGTCTTCGAAGAAGCATTATTTGGGAGGCAATGTGAAAGCTGGTTTGAATTACAACCTTGATGATTACAATAACGTATTCTTCAATACCGGATTTATCAGCCGTGCTCCTATTTTTGATAATACCTTCATCAATTCTCAGAGTTCACATGAGCGTAATCCTGATGCTAAGAATGAGAAAGTTTACTCTTTCGAATTAGGTTATGGATATCGTAGCCAGTATTTCTCAGCCAATGTAAACGCCTATTATACTATGTGGAAAGACAAGGCTTTATATGATACCGGATCCTATGAAGACGTAAACGGGGCTTCTCAGCGTTGGACAATGAACATGACCGGTGCGCAGGCTAACCACATGGGTATAGAGCTTGACTTTATTGCCAAGCCTTTCCGCTGGATGGAAGTTAACGGTATGTTCTCTTGGGGAGACTGGCGCTGGAATGGGACAGCGAAAGGCTTCATGATGAATACTGAAGGCCAGATTATGGCGAATAGCCGTGGTGAAGTGGTGACAGATATGAGTAATGTAGATCAGTACAAGTATACCATTGAAATGGATAATGTACAGGTGGGCGGTTCTGCTCAGACTACAGCTGCTTTGGGAGTGACATTCCGCCCAATGAAAGGCTTGCGTCTTAATGCAGACTGGAACTTCTTTGCACGCAATTATGCCGATTATGACATTGATGCGAGCCAAGCCACTCAAAAAGAGGCTTACGTGGTGGAAAAACCTTGGGAGATTCCTTCATGGAGCACATTTGATGTAAGTGCAGGATATACCTTTGACTTCGGTAAGATTCGTGCTACACTGAGCGGCAATGTGAACAACTTGTTCAACCAAGAGTACATAGCCGATGCACGCGATGGAAGTAACCATGACTGGGAGACGGCCACACGTGTTATCTATGGTTGGGGACGTACTTATACTGTAAGATTGAAGTTGAATTTCTAAGCGAACATATTTATGAAAAAACATATATTATTAGGAACCGCATTGGCTTCGCTGTTTGCACTCGGGGCCTGCGATTATAACGAGGATAATTTCCCCGGATTTGATGAAAAAGAAACCATCACGGATGTCAGTACCGATACCCTCGTATTGGCTGATGCCCATTATGGCAAAATAGCTTCTATGCCGAAGAACCAAGGGATAGCTCTCGCCAAGGATCCCGAGGGGCAGACTTATCTTACGGCATTGAACCAGCTGGGTAAAACCAAGATGTTTACTGATATGGTAGCTCCCGAAGACTATCTGCCTGCATTTGTCGATTCGCTCTACGCATATCTGTCAGATGGTTCCAAGGTGCTGGTGCAGTACAATATCGGCAAGGAGCAACCTGAATATCTCTCGAAGATAAACGAAGCTCAGACTTTCGATCTTACTTCTGACAATTACGCTACAGTATGGGGGGAAAGCATGGTAGTGAAATATCTCACCCCTTCTACGTTGAAGAAGCTTCCTGCTTTGTTGAAGGAAGGTATCAAGAACCCGAAGACGGGAGATGTGTGCCAAGTGAATTACGCTTGGTCGGAGACCGAGCCCAGTACAGGCGGCGGTGCAGTGAAAATGGTATACCAGAAAGTAACTTCTATTGATGCCGAAGGAGGTAATTATGTCATTGTGGCTCCGACGAAGGACAATACTTGGATTCCTTTCGGTCAGTTCAAAGACCCGGATAAGACGTATGGTTATATGGAGGGTGAACCGGTAGAGATTGCGGATGGTTTCATCACCAGCGATGTGTCCAATCATATCATGACACTTACTCCTACGGAAAAAGGTTTCACTATGCAACGTCCGGATGGCAAGTTCATCTATCAGAGTGGTACGTTTAACCGTTTCAACATCGGTACTTCCATACCCGAGGGTGGGGATTGGAGCTTTGCTTACAACTATGACCGTAAGGCATTTGATGTAAAAAATGTGGAAAAGGACAAAATCATCAAGCTGAATTTCTATGAAAAAGAAAACTCTTATTCATACGGTTCTTATCCGAATGCTACGTTGGGCATTTATATGAATGAGTCGTTCAATGGAAACGAGGGCGGTTTCACTACTCAAAATGTGAAACTTACCGGCACGTTAACTAATGTATGGAAGGTGGATGGTAAATATGGTTGGAAGGGTAGTGCTCATGTAGGAGATAGCGATTTTGAATCGGAAGCATGGGTGGTTTCTCCTATTATAGATTTAGCAAAAGCGAAGGCTCCTCTTCTTAAGGTAGATATTGCCATTAATTTCTTGAATGGTAACAATCGTGCTGATTTTATTGAATTGCTGGCTTCGGAAGATTATGTGGATGATGTGGCTACTGCTGAATGGAAGACTCTGAATGTACCTCAATGGCCGGAAGGCAAGAATTGGAATTATGTAAATTCCGGTGATATTGACCTGAGTGCTTACGAGGGCAAGAAGATAGCCATTGCTTTCCGTTATAAGAGTACTACAGAGTGTGCGCCTACTGTAGAGTTTAAGAATATGTCACTTACAAGTACCGTATCAGGGTATTATGAGGGTGTGGATATTTATAAGGAGATTCCTGAATCAGAAGCTGAAATGCCTGCTCGTGCCGTTACCCGTGCATCAGACGTGAAGCCAAATGCTTCTGCTCTCTACCAGTATGACGGTTCGGCTTGGACTGCCTACGAAGAAAGCGCAAGTATCGGTATCCGTGTGATGCAACCTGCCGATTATGTTTCTACCGGTTCGGACTATTTGAGCGATGCTGATGCCGTATTGCCCGTTTATCTGAAGAATGCATTCCCTTACGCACAGAGCGGGGATGTCAAGGCAGTAGTTTATTTCGGAAATAAGGAGTATGATGTGATGGCCGATGAATATGGCTTCGATGGCACTGCATGGGTGAAGAAGAATACCGAAACGGAAACTGCTGAAATGGCATTCCTGAAGACTGACGGCAAATGGATGGAAGCAAAAGAGTATTATAGCAATGACTTTGCTGGTGAACTTCATAACGATGCCCAGATTGTGAATGTGAAGCTTGATGGCATGAATTATGTATGGAGTGCAGGTGCAGGTTATACCCGTATCAAGGCAAGCGGTTATTATCAGCGTAACCGCGATACGGAGGCATGGCTTGTAACCGGTGAGGTAGATCTTACCGAAGCTATTGCCCCACAGATGGTATTCACTGCTTCGGCAGACTATTTGTATGGAGGCAAAATTGAGAACGCAGTGTCTGTACATGTGTCCGAAAATTATATCCCTGCGGCTTCTACTGCTACTGATGAAGAGAAGATTGCAGCATTGCAAGGAGCGGCTTGGAGTGATCCGTTGTCGTTCGAGTGGCCTACAAGCTCTAAAGAGATCGAAATGCGTACTTCCATGGCCGACTATGTGGGCAAGAAAGTATATGTGGCATTCCGTTATGCAAGTAATACTGACCCTGGATTTGCTCCTACATTCTACATGAGTAACTTTGTGGTGAAGGAATAATTCCTGAGGTTGTGCAATAGACAATGTGGTAATGGACTTTACTGTCCATTACCACATTTGCATTCTTAGTATCGTAAAATCAAATTTAGAAACATAGATGAAAAAACTGTCTTACTTATTTCTTTTGCTGGTCGGAATTTGGCTGGCTGGATGTGATGATTCTTCAGAGGCTTCGCTCATTCCCGAGATAATACCTACCGAGCAGGGTTCGGATACTTACGTGATGAAGGGCTATGAGTCGAGCGACAATGGTTTCAACGTGTATAAGCCCAAGGCTATCGGCACCCCTTTCTATATCCAGTCCAAAGCTTTTACCGGGCGTAATTACGCATTTGCTCCTGTTAATAGTGAGTCGCTGGAAGGGCTTACTGTTGTTCCGTCTGCCGATGCTTTCAGCGAAAGCGTTGAGGTGAAACCCTCTACGTGCTATTGGGTGCGTTTCAACCGCTACAATCATTATCAGATGGGCAAGCTCCGCGTGGCCTATATTCACGGTAATGAAGTGGGCATAGAGTATGTGGCTTCTGAGGATATAGATGTGAAAAATGCCAATATTGCTGATAACAATAAAGCAGACAATCTTGAAATCAACCAATCAATATATTGAATACTATGCAGGCGTGTCTGATGAGGAAGGTGCCGGGCAGGTACTCAATTTCTCTTTGGAATACATCGCTTCCAAGAAGCATTCGGCTTGGGTGGCATTCAGTTTCGACCCGATTACTGCGCAAGACAACGTGAAGCGTGCCAACGAGTGGAATCAAGACGACCCCAATATTGACAACAGCGTGGAGGTGACTGAATCCATGCATAAGAGCGATGGGTACGACAAGGGGCATCTTTGTGCCAGCGAAGACCGTGTGTACAGTAAAAGTGCCAATAAGCAGACCTTCTACTACAGTAATATCTCGCCACAGATAGGGAGTTTCAATCAAAAGTATTGGGCGGCTCTTGAGAAGCAGGTGCAGACTTGGGGACGTTCCACCATCAATGGCACATACGACAAACTTTATGTCGTGAAAGGTGGTACTACTGACCGTTTGCTTACCAATTTCACAGGTGTGAAGAAAGCCAATGACGGGCTTTATCCCACCACCAATGCCGACGGGCTGACACTTGGCGGACTCATTTGCCCCAGCTATTATTACATGGCTCTGTTGAGCGAGAAGGCAGGGGTTTATCATACTATCGCTTTTTTAGTCCCTCATTCTGAATTATTGCCAGAAAAACCTGGAAAAGATGAATTTATGGTTTATGCCGTTTCTATTAAAAATTTGGAGTACGAAACTGGTATCGACTTCTTCTGTAACCTGCCTAATGAGATAGAGAAGACTGTAGAAGCTACTTATAGTGCTGACGATTGGGCTTGGTAAAAGCTTCAGAAACTATAAGGAGAGTCTCCCCTTTTAGTATGACGGGCATGTCATGATTTAGGTAGCTTTCTTAAAAGCTGTTTTCGTTTTGATGGAAACTGACTTCTTATCCGTATCTTTGCATATTGATTAAAAAAAGAGATATTCATGGAACTTTCGGATATACTTCATAATTTGAAGATACAAGAACTTACTCCGATGCAGGAGGCTGCTAAGGAAGCCTATCAATCAGCCCAAGATTTAGTGCTTCTTTCGCCTACCGGTTCGGGTAAGACACTGGCTTTTCTCCTTCCGCTGGTACAGACCTTGAAAGCGGATATACAAGGTGTGCAGGCTCTTGTACTAGTACCTTCACGCGAATTGGCTTTGCAGATAGAAACTGTGTTCAAGTCTATGGGAACTCCTTTCAAGGCTATGAGCTGCTATGGCGGACGCCCTGCTATGGAAGAACACCGGACAATGAAAGGCATTCATCCCGCCGTCATTATCGGTACTCCGGGACGTATGAGCGACCATTTGAGGAAAGAGAATTTCAATGCCGCCACTGTCGTCACTCTGGTGATAGATGAATTCGACAAGTGTCTTGAGTTCGGTTTCCATGACGAGATGGCAGAGGTTATCGGGCAGCTTCCCTCACTGAAAAAGCGTGTGCTTCTCTCGGCCACCGATGCAGAGGAAATACCGCAATTTGCCGGAGTAGGAGGTGATTCCCCGTCTTCCGGCTCCCGGCTCATGAAGCTTGATTTTCTTGCTCCGGAAGCCCTTGCTCCGCGTCTGCGGCTGCATAAGGTCGTTTCTCCGGAGAAGGACAAACTGGAAACCCTCTATAACCTGCTTTGTACCCTCGGCTATCATTCCACTTTGGTATTCTGCAATTATCGTGAAAGCGTGGAGCGTGTTGCCGGGTACCTGCAAGCCAGGAAGTTCCCTTGCGACATGTTCCATGGCGGTATGGAGCAGCCCGACCGCGAACGTGCGCTTTACAAGTTCCGCAATGGCAGTTGCGCCGTACTGATATCTACAGACCTTGCCGCCCGCGGACTGGATATTCCGGGTATTGAGAATGTGGTGCATTACCATCCTCCCGTAAACGAGGAAGCCTATACACACCGTAATGGACGTACTGCCCGCTGGGAGGCATCGGGAAATGCATATCTTGTTCTGCATGTCGAGGAGCGGGTACCCGAGTACATTTCTGAAGACATCGAAACGTACGAGTTTCCGGAGACGCTTCCCAAACCGGCCAAGCCCCGATGGGCTACCTTATATATAGGTAAAGGGAAAAAGGATAAGTTGAACAAGATAGATATTGTCGGCTTCTTGTATAAAAAAGGAGGAATGGCGCGTGAAGATGTCGGGCAGGTGGATGTAAAGGAACACTATGCCTTTGTAGCCGTGCGCCGCAGTAAAATGAAACAATTGTTGACGCTGGTACGCGGTGAAAAAATCAAGGGAATGAAAACTGTTATCGAGGAAGCAAAGTGATTTATCTTATAAATATTCATTTTATTTGCGCTTATTCTTTTGAATATGAAGTAATGAAACCGCCTTGCTTTTAGTTTCTCTAAAAGTATTATCCTTGATAAGTAAAGATAACAAAATGGTGCATATATCTTGTATAAACCATTAAAAAGTAAGCTAAATGCGGCTTAAAAATAGAATTTCATCAGGAAAGGTTTGTTTTGAAGAAATATTTCCGTAATTTCGCAAAGTCGAAAGACATTAATGAACGAAATTGTATAACCAAAACAAACTTCAAATGAAAAAGCATAATTTCAATGCAGGACCTTCTATCCTTCCTCGTGAGGTGATTGAGAATACGGCACAGGCTATTCTTGATTTCAATGGCTCAGGCCTCTCACTGATGGAAATCAGCCACCGTGCCAAAGACTTCCAACCCGTTGTGGACGAAGCTGTGGCATTATTCAAAGAATTGCTCAATATCCCCGAAGGATATTCGGTACTGTTCTTGGGCGGTGGTGCCAGTTTGGAATTCTGCATGGTACCCTTCAACTTCCTTGAAAAGAAAGCTGCTTACCTGAATACGGGTGTATGGGCCAAAAAAGCCATGAAAGAAGCTAAGGCATTCGGTGAAGTAGTTGAAGTCGCTTCTTCCGCTGAATCTACTTATACTTATATTCCGAAGGACTATACAGTGCCTGCTGATGCAGACTATTTCCACATCACTACCAACAATACAATCTACGGTACGGAACTGAAAGAGGATTTGGACGTAAACGTTCCGATGGTGGCCGATATGTCTTCTGATATTTTCTCCCGTCCTATCGACGTGTCCAAATATATCTGTATCTATGGTGGTGCGCAGAAGAATCTGGCTCCTTCCGGTGTTACATTCGTCATCGTGAAGAATGACGCGCTGGGTAAGGTATCTCGCTATATTCCGACCATGTTGAACTATCAGACGCATGTGGATAGCGGTTCCATGTTCAATACTCCTCCCGTTGTCCCTATCTATGCAGCCCTGCAGACATTGCGTTGGATTAAGGCAGAGGGCGGCGTGAAGGAAATGGAACGCCGTGCCATCGAAAAGGCCGATATGCTGTATGCTGAAATTGACCGTAACAAAATGTTTGTGGGTACGGCTGCCAAAGAAGACCGTTCGCGCATGAACATCTGCTTTGTGATGGCTCCCGAATACAAGGAATTGGAAGCTGACTTCTTGAAGTTCGCTACCGAAAGAGGTATGGTAGGTATCAAGGGACACCGTTCTGTAGGTGGATTCCGTGCATCCTGCTACAATGCCATGCCGAAGGAAAGTGTGCAGGCTCTGATTGACTGCATGCAGGAATTTGAGAAACTTCATTAATAATATTGTTTTTCACCACAGATTACGCAGATTTGCACAGATTGTTTTTATGATTAAACTCTGTGATAATCTGTGTCATCTGTGGTGAGTCTTTTTAATATCATGAAATTATGAAAGTATTAGTTGCAACAGACAAACCGTTTGCCAAAGTGGCAGTAGACGGTATCCGTAAAGAAATAGAAGCAGCAGGTTACGAACTCGTGCTGCTGGAAAAATATGGTGAAAAAGCCAAGCTGCTGGAGGCTGTGAAAGATGCCAACGCTATCATTATCCGCAGTGACATCATTGATGCTGAAGTGCTGGATGCCGCCAAGGAACTGAAGATTGTGGTGCGTGCCGGTGCTGGTTATGACAATGTGGACTTGGAAGCAGCTACTGCCCACAATGTATGTGTAATGAATACTCCGGGGCAGAACTCCAATGCTGTGGCCGAGTTGGCTTTCGGCTTGATGGTGATGGCTGTCCGTAATATGTATAACGGTACTTCCGGTACGGAACTGATGGGTAAGAAGCTGGGTATCCATGCTTATGGTAACGTAGGCCGCAACGTAGCCCGTATTGCCAAAGGCTTCGGTATGGAGATTTATGCGTTCGACGCTTTCTGCCCGAAAGAAGTAATCGAGAAGGATGGAGTGAAGGCTGTGGGTTCTGCTGAAGAGCTTTACTCTACTTGCGACGTCGTTTCCCTGCATATTCCTGCAACTGCCGAAACGAAGAATTCCATCAATTATGCATTGGTGAACAAGATGCCGAAAGGCGGACTGCTGGTGAACACAGCCCGTAAGGAAGTCATCAATGAAGCCGAGTTGATTCAGCTGATGGAAGAGCGTACCGACTTGAAATACATGACCGACATTATGCCTGCTGCCAATGAAACATTTGCAGCCAAGTTTGCCGGACGTTATTTCTCTACACCGAAAAAGATGGGGGCCCAGACTGCCGAAGCCAATATCAACGCAGGTATTGCCGCTGCCAAGCAGATTGTAGGCTTCCTGAAAGACGGTTGCGAGAAGTTCCGCGTAAACAAGTAATATTTTTAGTAGGCGCGGATTACGCGGATTTCACGGAGTTTTTATTTTCCGTACAGTTCCGTGTAATCTGCGCCTAAGTATTCCATTAAAACATCTAATTACCATGGCAATCATTAAACCTTTCAAAGGAGTCCGTCCTCCCCAAGACTTAGTAGAACAAGTAGCTTCCCGCCCGTATGATGTACTCAATTCAGAGGAAGCCCGCATAGAAGCGGAAGGTAATGAAAAATCCCTATATCATATTATCAAGCCGGAAATAGATTTTCCCGTCGGTACGGATGAGCATGACGAACGTGTTTATCAGAAAGCTGCAGAGAACTTTCGTATGTTCCAAGAGAAAGGCTGGCTGGTGCAGGATGATAAAGAAAACTATTACGTCTATGCCCAGACCATGAACGGCAAGACACAGTACGGTCTTGTTGTCGGTGCCTATGTTCCCGATTATATGAACGGCGTTATCAAGAAGCACGAGTTGACTCGTCGTGATAAAGAGGAGGACCGTATGAAGCATGTCCGCGTGAACAATGCCAACATTGAGCCCGTATTCTTTGCCTATCCCGATAACGCTGCACTGGATGCCGTCATTTCCCGTTATACAGCGGGGAAACCGGTATACGACTTTATCGCTCCGGGTGATGGTTTCGGTCATACCTTCTGGATTATAGACAAGCAGGAGGACATTGATGCCATTACCCAAGAGTTTGCCCAAATGCCCGCCCTCTACATTGCCGATGGGCATCATCGCAGCGCCGCTGCCGCTTTGGTGGGTGCAGAGAAAGCCAAGCAAAACCCCAATCACCGTGGTGACGAAGAGTACAATTACTTCATGGCCGTGTGCTTCCCTGCCAACCAGTTGACTATTATTGACTATAACCGGGTGGTGAAGGACTTGAACGGCATGACTCCCGAAGAGTTCCTGGCCGCTGTGGGCAAGAATTTCATCGTGGAGGAGAAAGGTGAGGACATCTATAAGCCGTCCGGACTGCATAACTTCTCCCTCTATCTGGACGGAAAGTGGTACAGCCTTACTGCCAAACCGGGTACTTATAATGATAACGACCCCATTGGTGTACTGGATGTAACCATCTCCTCCAATCTGATACTGGATGAAGTGCTTGGCATCAAAGACCTCCGTTCCGACAAGCGTATCGACTTTGTAGGTGGCATCCGTGGTTTGGAAGAGTTGAAGAAGCGGGTGGACAGCGGTGAGATGAAAGTGGCATTGGCCCTCTATCCCGTTTCCATGAAGCAGCTGATGGACATCGCCGATACGGGCAACATCATGCCTCCCAAGACAACTTGGTTTGAGCCGAAGTTGCGTTCGGGGTTGGTGATTCATAAACTGGACTAAATGAATTGATATAAACTGAAACGGGGATGTCTTCCACTAAAAGACATCCCCGTTTTTTTCGGATTAAAACAGAATAATAAGGTTATTATGTAGAAAATGCCGACCTTTGCCGAAAAATTGAGAGTATACAATGAAGGTATTGATTCTTAACGGTAGTCCCCGTCGTCATGGCAACATGTCGAAAATGTTGGAGCTGATGAAGCAGGAACTTGAAGGCTGCGGAGTTGGAACAGTTTATATAGACGTTCCACAGTTGCAGGTACATCCCTGCATCGGTTGCATGAAGTGTCGCAGTTCATTGAAGTGTTGTCTGCCCGAGGATGGGGCACAGAGAGTGTTGCAGTCTATGAAAGAAGCCGATGCAGTGATAATCGGTGCCCCTTGCTATTGGGGAAACATGCCGGGAGAAGTGAAAGTGCTTTTCGACCGTATGGTTTACGGTATGATGGGGGAGAACTCCTGGGGAATGCCCCTTCCGCTTCATAAGGGCAAGAAAGCGATTGTGGTAAGCACTTGTACTACCCCTTATCCTTTCAATATTCTCTATAATCAGACGCACGGTGTGGTGAAAGCTTTCAGGGAGATTCTGAAATGGAGTGGTTTCAAGATTGTGAAAACCATTGAGAGGGGAGGTACTAAGAAGCATCCTGAGCTGACGGAAAAGGATATGCGGAACTGCAAGAAAGCAGTGCACAAATTATTGTAAAGTATTGAAAAAGTCAATATGAGTAGAAAAGAAGAATATAAATTGCAGAACGAACAGTTTCTGGAGCAGTTGCGTACGGCAGAAGGAATCAAGGAATTGCCTTGCGGCATACTTTATCGGGTATTGGAGGAAGGCAGAGACGGTCCGACACCACGTCTCAACAGTGTAGTATCTGTGCATTATAAAGGCACGCTTATTAATGGGCGTGAGTTCGATAATTCGTGGAAACGGAATTGTCCGGAGGCTTTTCGTCTGAATGAAGTGATTGAGGGCTGGCAGATTGCCTTGCTACGAATGCATCCCGGAAGTCGTTGGATTGTATATATCCCTTACACCATGGGATACGGTACACGTACCAGTGGACCCATTCCGGCGTATTCCACACTGATATTTGAAGTGGAATTACTAAATATCTCGTGACACTGCTGAACAATTTGCTTTTTTATCTTGTTCTCATATAAGAATTTAGAAAAACTCAATAGGTATGAATATAGATAAGAAAGCAGGGCATATTGACCCGAAAGTAGCATTGTCCCAGGCAGAACATGAAAAGGGAACAGTACCCGGACAACAGATTGGCCTTTACGGTAATGCAGACAAGAGAGATGTTCGTCAGGTCGTAAAGATTCTGAATCCTGACAAAAACAGTATGGAGAGCAGAGGTTAACCCTCTGCTTTTTTTATTACATGCCTCTTTCTTCGTCGAGTCCAGATGATTTGTTGGAGGGTTTTGTATCTTTGTACCCGGAAATGAAACTCTTAAAAACAAAAGCAGGATGCTACGGAAAGGAGACCTCACTCAAGGAGGCATAACCGGTACTTTATTGCATTTTACCCTACCCATGCTGGTAGGGTCTTTTTTGCAGCAATGCTACAACATTGCAGATACGCTCATTGTAGGCCAATGCATTGGTGCAGGGGCGTTGGCGGCGGTCGGTTCGGCATACACACTGATGGTTTTCCTTATATCCGTTTTGCTGGGACTGGCGATGGGCAGTGGCACTGTGTTCTCTTTACATTATGGTGCCGGAAACCATGTAGCACTGCGTCGTAGCATATTCAGTTCGTTTGCACTAATAGGTATCGTGACACTGATACTGAATGTAGTCGTTTTTATCTGGCTCGATCCTATTCTCCGGCTGTTGCAGGTTCCGCAAGACATATACGGCATGATGCGCAGCTACTTGTGGATAATCTTCTGCGGTATAGTTTTCACCTTTATCTATAACTTCTACGCATCTCTGCTGCGTGCAGTAGGGGATTCTGTCACTCCGCTTTGGTTTCTGGCAGTTTCTGTCGTTCTGAATATAGCGCTCGACTTGTTTTTTATCCTACAACTGGATTGGGGGATTCAGGGTGCGGCTGCGGCCACTGTCCTCGCTCAAGGAGTAGCTGCTCTGGGCATCATCATTTATACTTACAGAAGGCGTCCGGAACTGCGATGGCATCATGAAGACATGTGTTTTGACCGTACTTGCTTGAAGGAAATAGCTTCCTTCTCTACACTGACTTGCGTCCAACAGTCGGTGATGAATCTGGGAATCCTGATGGTACAGGGGCTTGTCAACAGCTTTGGAACAGCGGTAATGGCAGCTTTTGCGGCAGCTGTGAAGATTGACTCTTTCGCCTATATGCCCGTGCAGGAATTTGGGAATGCCTTTTCCACCTTTATTGCACAGAACTTCGGGGCCGGACGTTACGACCGTATCCACCGGGGTGTTCGCAGTGCATTTGTCACGGCTGTTGTTTTTTCGCTCCTTGTGTCCGTATTGGTTTTCATCTTTGCCAAACCGTTGATGCTTATCTTTGTCCGTCCGGACGAAACGGAGATTATTGCGGTGGGAGTGGCGTACCTACGCATCGAAGGTGCTTTCTACTGTGGCATCGGCATCTTGTTTTTGCTGTACGGATACTATCGGGCCATCCGTATGCCGGGCATGTCTGTTGTGCTGACCGTGCTGTCGCTGGGCACCCGTGTAGTTCTTTCTTACTGGCTTGCTTCGATACCTGAGATTGGGGTGACGGGCATCTGGTGGTCCATCCCCATCGGCTGGCTGATTGCCGATGTAGTCGGTATCTGGTGCTATCGGTATGTTAAAGGAGTTAGAGGGAGTTAAAAGAAAATCCGGCAAATTTGCTCCACTGTCCTTTGGATATTTTCTTGAGCAAACTCGGGTTGCATGGCCTGCTCCAAAGAGATGGGAGAGGGGGTAATGGAGAATACGCCCCGGAATCCGGCTGCATTCAGTATCCCGGCATCCTCTATCGCTCCTGCCAGCAGGATGACGGGAATATGTTGCCTTCTTGCTTCCTGCAAGATGCCCGAAGGTACTTTCCCCATAAGAGTCTGCCGGTCCGATTTCCCTTCTCCGGTGATGAGGAGGTCGGCATCCTTAATCTTTTCTGCAAAGTCCAGAGTTTCCAAAAGAAGCTCTATGCCGGGTTGCAACTGTGCATCCAGAAATGCGTGGAGACCGCCCCCCATACCGCCTGCCGCACCGGCACCGGGATGCAAGGATACGTCTTTGCCGGTAGTGCGGAATATGACGTCCGAAAGATGCTGCATAGCAACATCCAGTTCCTTCACCATATCCGCGTCTGCTCCTTTTTGGGGAGCGAATACGTGGGCTGCTCCATTGGGACCGAAGAAAGGATTGCGTACATCACACGCCGCCGTGAAACATGCCTTTTTCAGTGCGGGATGGGCGGAAGAGCTGTCAATGGAGCTGATTGCCGATAGAAGGGCACCGCATAGGGCGATGCCTTTTTTCATGCTTCCCACTTCGTGTCCTTCTTTATCGAAGAAACGGAATCCCAATGCTTGCAGCATTCCCAGACCGGCATCGTTCGTGGCGCTCCCTCCAAGTCCGATGACGAAACGGAGGCATCTCCGTTCCAGGGCATCGCGTATCAGTTCGCCCGTTCCGAAGGTGGTGGTTTTCATCGGATTCCTTTTGTCGGCAGGAACCAGAGGCAGTCCGCTGATGGCAGCCATTTCTACGAATGCGGTATTGCCGTCTCCGGAGATGCCGTAACTGGCATCGCACGGTTGCATCAACGGGTCGTGGGCACGGACGGTGATACGTTTTCCGTTACTGGCTGCAAGCAGGACGTCGAGCATGCCTTCTCCACCGTCGGCCACAGGGAGCACGATGGTCCGGCATTCGGGACATGCGGCATGTACCCCTTGGGCGGCAGCTTCTCCGGCTTCTGCCGAGGTGAGACATCCTTTAAAGGAATCAAGGGCAATCACTATCTTTTTCATAAATGCGGTCTTTTATAATTTCGTCATGCTTCGGATGACAAGTTGTACAATTACAAAGGTATATACAAAATTTCATTTCTTTTTCATGCAAGCATGAAAGTTCTCTCTTCGGTTTGCATTATCTTTGCAGCATGAGCGAAGATACGTATAAAACCATCGTTGCCCCTTCCGAGGGCATTTACACTGAAAAGCGCAGCAAGTTCATTGCTATTGCCCTGCCGGTGCGTACAGTAGAGGAGGTGAAGGCGCATCTGGAAACTTACCAGAAGAAATACTACGACGCCCGCCACGTGTGCTATGCCTACATGTTGGGCCATGAGCGGAAGGACTTCCGTGCCAACGACAACGGCGAACCATCGGGTACGGCAGGCAAGCCGATTCTGGGACAAATCAATTCCAACGAACTGACGGATATTCTCGTCATCGTAGTGCGCTACTTTGGCGGTATCAAGTTGGGTACGAGTGGACTGATTGTAGCTTATAAGGCTGCTGCCGCCGAAGCCATTGCCGCTGCCACCATCATTGAAAAGACGGTAGATGAGGAGGTGACTTTCCTCTTCGAATACCCCTTCATGAACGATGTGATGCGGGTGGTGAAGGAGGAGGAGCCGGAAATTCTGGAACAGTCGTATGATATGGACTGCCGTATGACGCTCCGCATCCGTCAGTCCATGATGCCGAAGTTGCGGGCACGGTTGGAGAAAGTAGAAACATTAAGGTTTGAATAATACAACAAATGGGATAAGAGCCCCTTTTAATAGGGAAGTTGTTCGTTTCCTTTAACGGAACAAGTTGTTTTCCTATGAGGAACAGACTGTTTTCTTTGCGGAAACGGTACCACTTCTTATGAAAGGCTGACTCCCCCCCTTTAAACAAAAGAAAGTTTATGGCATTTAGTGCAACAAAAAGAGAACTGGGCGAGCTCTACACCTTCTTTCGCCTGCTGGCGGATGGAGCCGTGTCATTGGGCACACCGAAAGCTGAAAAAGACGAAACCCTGCGCTGGCCCGTTGCCTTGATACAGAGGGAAGAGCATGACGGTACGCGCCGTTACTATATCGAAGCGCAGGAAGTACGCGTTGTCAGCGGAACTACCGGGAAGGACGGTTCGTTTGTTCCGGGCGAGAAGGAGGAACTGCGTTTCCCCCGCGAAGACTTTGGTGATGCGGCAGAGTTGGTTCTGCATCTGCTGAAGAACGTTTCGGGCGAGGAAGTGGAAGTGACTGAAGGCTTGGAAGCCTTTCTGGATGCTGTCAATATCTTCGACCTGGAAGCAAAGACGGAGGACCGTACCGACTTCTCCGTTGCCTTCTGGCATCCCGAAGCACCTCTAACGGGCTTCAATGTCCGTTGTCGTCTTACCCCGATGAATCCGTTGCTGGACGGAGGGCGCACGGCGAATCTGAAGCTGGAGCAAAGCGGTGTCAAGTTTGCCGTGCCCACGGTGAACAAGGTGAATGCCCTGCCGGAATCTCCTACGGAAGTGGCAGAACGCATGATGATGATTGAGCGACTGGGCGGCGTGCTGAAGTATGCCGACGTTGCCGACCGCGTGTTCCGCTGCAACTTGCTGATGATAGACCTCCACTTCCCCCGCATGCTTGCCGAGATGGTGCGCTTGATGCACTTGGACGGTATCACCCGCATCAGCGAATTGACGGAGCGCATCAAGGAGATGAATCCGTTGAAGATAAAGGACGAGTTGATAAACAAGCACCGCTTCTACGAGTTCAAGATGAAGCAGTTCCTGCTGGCACTTGCCCTCGGCATGCGCCCTGCCAAAATTTATAACGGTACGGACTCTGCCGTCGAAGGCATCTTCCTGACGGACGGTAGCGGGCAGGTACTTTGCTACCACAAATCCCGTCCGCAGGTCTTTGCAGATTTCCTTTATCAGAACACGCGTTTGGAGAAAGGTGCCGTAGAGAAAGATAAATACGGCTTCTTGGAGCGCGAGAACGGCGTCTGGTACTTCAAGCTGAATGTAAAGATTGGGCTGGTGAAACGGTGAAACAGCCCCACTGAACACGTACTGATGTGCATTATCAATTATCAACTATCAATTCTCAAATAAATAAATGAACGAGACATTACAAACCATTAAGGCACGCCGCAGCGTCCGTGCCTATACGGAACAGCAAGTTTCTGCAGAAGATTTGAACCTTATTCTTGAGGCGGCTACTTATGCCCCCAACGGTATGCATTTGGAGACGTGGCACTTCACTGCCATTCAGAATAAGGAAGTACTGAAAGAGCTGAACGATAAAATCAAAGGCGCCTTTGCCAAGAGTGACGACCCTCATACACGGGAACGTGGACATAGCCAGACTTATTGCTGCTACTATCATGCCCCCACGCTGGTCATTGTCTCCAACGAGCCTACCCAATGGTGGGCTGCTATGGATTGCGCTTGCGCCTTGGAGAACATTTTCCTTGCAGCCAAGTCCCTCGGCATCGGTTCCTGCTGGATTAACCAGTTGGGGCAGACCTGCGACGACCCCGATGTCCGCGCTTTCTTGACAAAGCTGGGTGTACCCGAGAGCCATAAGGTATATGGCTGCGCAGCCCTGGGATATGCTCCCGCCGATGCTCCGGTGAAGGAGAAAAAGGTGAAGGAAGGTACGGTGACCATCATCCGCTAAACAGAGATACCCGCAGGAGAGGTGGCGGTCAGGTAATTAATCATACATGAAGCAAAATAACGTATAATTCCGCCACTCTCCGTTGGGCTTCCTCTTCACAGAGGAAATGGGTTATCGCTGCATATTGATGATGCCGCTGTCCGTATCACTGTTGTTCAGCCCCTTGTTGCCTGCCTTGTGCTTGCGTCCGAACTCGAATGTATAACCCACGCGCAGCACGACCATCTGTCCCGTCTCCCTGACGAATGTCTCGGAACGGAAAGGAGCCACTTTGCTGATTCTTTCTTTTCCCACTTTATAGTTATTGGTGAAAGGAAACATAATACCGATTCCCGCCTGAAGGTTACGCCGGGTGTACATTGCCATGAATGCCGTCTGGTTTTCGTTCTTCTTGATGGTTTCGCCGAAGAAATTGTTCTGCACTTTCCGGAACTGCCCGAGCAGCGAGAAGTCTTTATATTGCACTTGTGCCATCACGCTGTAATAGAATTCATCGTACATATGGCTATAGTTCAGGCCTTCCGACCAACTGCGCGTATATCCTCCCGAAGCATAAAGCGTCAGGAAATCTTTCAGTCCGAACAGTGTAGCGCCATTTATGCCGGCCATCAGTTCCGTATTCAGGCTTTGGAACGACCGCTGGTTTTCATCCTTCAGTATCAGTTTGCCGTCCTCCACGAAGATGCTTTCCATGATGGGATTGTCATAATACTGGTGGCGTACGCTCAGATTGGCATTGAACTGCTTCTTCGAATAGCTGTAAGACAAGGAGTTCGTGAACTGTTGATACGTTTTCAGCAACGGATTTCCGCGGACTATCTGTATCGTGTCCATCGCCTGCTCCACATCCGTCAGCGAACCGAGTGACGGTATGGCAGGACTGATGTTGAACCGGTAGCGCAGGAATCCCGCCTTCTTCAGATTATAGCTCAACCGCACGGTGGGCGTGAAGGTATAGTAAGCATGGTCTTCCTCACTTTCCTTGAACCAGGCACGTGTCATTCCTACACTGCCCGCATAGCTGAAGTCCTTTACCTTGCCCTGCACCTCGAAGAAAGCGGATGTCTGCGACTGGTCCATCTTCGAAGTGGTAGGGTTGGAACCTTTATACTCATTCTCTGTCCGCATCTGATAGTGGCGGGCACCGCCGCTCAGCTTCACCTCCTTGAAGTTCTTTTCATAGATGGCTTCGCCAATGACGGAGCGCTTGTCACCGTCCACCAATGTCTGGATGTCCGCCAGCGGTGCGTTCTCGTCTTTGTACTCCTTGTATTTCCGGTTGTTCTTGGTATGGATGAGCGTTCCCGTTACATTCACCTGGATGCTCTGCTGATGGGGCAGGGTATGCTGGAAGTAAAGGTCGAGCGCCGGAGAGTAGCTGGATGTGTGGTTGTTGACGTATGAATAGATGGACTCCGTGCTGCCCACTGCCCACATCTTGTTCAGCTCATTCTGGTAGGGGGCATTGCTGAGGTTGTTACGGAAAATGGCATTGAATACATATTTGTCCGCTTTCGTCAGATTGTACGTCAGATTCAGGTTGTTGATGAAGCTCAGGGAGGGAGACTCGTCTTCGATGCCTTCCTTGATGCGGTCGATGGTACGGTCGCCCAGATAGAAGGTTTCATGGGATTCGAGGCGGCTGTGATACTTGCCGTTCTTGTTGAAGTAGTCGATGCCCCATTCGGAGTTCTTGTAATTGAACTTCGCGCTCAGGAAATTCTCTCCCCATAGGGTGTGGGGCGAATCGGAGAGTTGGAAGTTCACAACACCGCCCGTTTCGCGGCGGCGCAGGATAATGTTGACTACGGCGCCCAGTTCATCGTCTCCGTACTGCTTGCCGGGGTCTTCGATGAACTCCACACGCAGTACGTCTTTGGCTCTGACGGCCGCTATCTCCTTGTCTGTCACTTTAATGCCGTTGATACGGGTTTGTACGGACCCACCACCGCTGACGCTCATGCTGTTGCTCAGATTGTCCACTTGCAGACGGGCAATGCCGAGATTGTTCAGCAGGTCGTAGGCACCGAACGAGCGTTTCAGCTGGCTTTCGGAAGGCAGGATAATTTGCCGGTCTACCCGCTGCAGCACATTGCTGGCGGATACCGTCACTTCACCGAGGCTTACGGCATCTTCCTGCAACTGTACATCGCCCAGGTCGAGGCTTTTATTCAGTTTCAGCAGTATGTTTTCACTTTGGAGGCCGATGAAGGAGATGGAAAGGCGGTAATCGCCTGCCTTGATTTTATGGAGGGTGAACTTGCCTTGTGCATCCGAGGTTACTCCGGTCACCAAAGTAGAGTCTATGGTCCATAATGACACATTGGCGGCTATAATTGCCTCTTGCGAAGTGTCCGTGACGCGTCCTTTGATGGAGAGGCTCTGTGCCTGCGTACGGAGTACGGAGAGGGCAAGCAATAGTAAAAAAAGTTTGGTTTTCATAATCGTTTGTATTAGTCTGTTACTGTTGGATAGGGATGCAAAAGCCACTCCTTCCGTTAAGGAAAGATGTTGAGGCTTGTATGTCAGTTGTTTATACTTTCCTCGTCTGTCCGATGAAAGTCAGGAATGCATGAAGGAATAAATCTCGTACATCAGTGTCGAAACTTTGACAATCGTAAGTCCGAAGAGGAGTCCGAAGGTAATCCATAATGCAGTCTTTGCGTATCTCTTCATGAACCGTCTTTTTTAAGTTTGTTATATCGTTCTGTTATTTCTTCTATACTGATGCTGAGCAGCTCCATGCTGCGGAACATGTCGGCAAGCTGGTTTTCAAAAAACTCTTTCTTCTGTATTCGCATCACTTTCTTCACCGCATCTTTGGAGAGGTAGAACCCCATTCCCCGTTCCGGGTAGATGATGTCCTCCGTCTGGAGGTATTCATAGGCCTTCAACACGGTGCGCGAGTTCACTGCCAGTTGTGTGGAGAGCTCCCTCACGGATACCACCCGCTCTTCCGCCCGCCATTCGCGGGTGAGAATCTTGCTGAAACAGAAGTCTACAATCTGCTGGTATATCGGCTTGTTGGTCTTGAAGTCCATAGGCTACAGTTGTTTTTCTTTGAGCAGGAAGTAGCTCGATGCCCATGAACCGAGCAGCACACTGATAGGAGCCGCATAATTGCAGAAAGTCACGATGGCTTGTGCACCGGCCGACAGCGGATAGCTGGTGTGGGGCCATGTGGCAATGTTATCCATCCAGTATCCGTCCGCTCTGGCTTCGGGCATGAGGGAGGCCACAAAAGTTACAATTCCTATGCAGACGGCAATGGAGCCTACAAAGATGGTGAAACTTTTCAGCAGGACTTGCCGGCTGAAGGCGAAGTATCCGATGAAGGCGGAAGCATGCAGGATTACATAGGTCAGTATCTGGGTGTTGTGTATCCGGAACATCGTGATGTGCGTTGCAAAATACTGCAGGAACTCGCTGCCGCTTAAGGACAGCAGACCTTTGAGGCAGGCTATCAGCAGACTGCAGAATAGGGGAAGCAGCAGCAGGTATTTTATCCAGATATGCAGGAACTTCTCGAATGCCGATGCCGGCAGCAGTATATCGAGAGTGGAGCTGTGTTTGCTGAAATTTGTTTCCAGCAGGCAGGGGGCCATGAGGATAAACCATAGTACGTAGCGGGAGAATTCGGTGGCAGAGGTATGTTTGCCGTAGTAACTTCCACCGCGGTTTATGTCGTAGAGGATGCACAGGATGCAGATGAACGATACGACGGCTGCCGACCAAAGCAGGTGCCTGCCGGTCTCATTCCTTTTATATTGTTCCAGTAGCAGGAAGCGTTTCAGATTAAAAGTTGCGTTCATAGTTCTGTTTGTATGATGGATTTTCATTGAAACATGCTCTGTATCTTTTCCGGTTGTTGCAACACCGCTTTATACAGCAGTTCGATGTCCGGTGTGTTCTCTTCTCCGTCCTCGTTGGGGAGAATGGAGAAATGGCCCGACAAGTCTTGTTCGCTGTAGATGCTTTCTGCCGGCAGGATGTCCGTACGGGCAAAGAGAAGCCGGTTACTGATTTCGTCCAGCGAACGGTTCAGTAATATTTCGCCTTTGCCAAGGATGACGAGATGGTCCAGCAGATTCTCGAAGTCGTGCGCCTGATGGGTGGAGATGAGCAGCGTGCTTTCATCGTCCATGCTGCGGCTGATGATACGTTTCAAGGCTTGGCGGGAGGTGATGTCCAGCCCGTTTGTCGGTTCGTCGAGCAGGATGTATGGAGTATGCAGGGCAAAGGCGTATGCCAGCATTGCCTTCTTCTGTTGTCCGTAGGAGACGGAAGAGAGTTTTTGTTTCCGGTTGATTTTCAGCTCTTCCAGGTTCAGCTTGAATTCTTCCTGATTGAAATGTGGATAGAATACGGAATGGCGTGCAGCGAAGCTGGCGATGCTTTCGGTAGGCATCTGCAACTCTTCGGGCAGGAAGAAGTAACGGGCCAACCCTTCGGACTGTCTCTCTGCCGTGTTTCTTCCGTCTATGCTGCACTTTCCGTTTTTGGGGAAGAGTAGTCCGCAGATGAGATGCATCAGCGTCGTTTTGCCTACGCCGTTTTCTCCCAGAAGTCCATATATACCGTTTCCTATTTCCAAAGATATGTTGTTGAAAATAAGTGGATTGGACTTGTAACCGTAGCTCGTATTCTCTATCGTTATCATAATTTTATTAGTGTTGCACTGATGTACAACACTGCAAACGTAGGGTAAGTTATGGAGAAAAGCAAGGGAAAGAGATACTTATTAACTTCTTTTAGCGGTTGTGCGCTTGCCGTTTGCTTACAGCATCTTCACCAGTATGTCCCATACAGCCACCATGTGGCAGGCTGAACCGCCCAATACAAAGAAATGGAAAACCGAATGCATGTACCGTGCTTTGCGCAAGGAGTAGAAGGCGGCTCCCGTGATGTAGCATACCCCCTCGGCAATAATCCAGTAGCAGGCTGTGGGGGAGAGGGCGAAAAGCTGCTTGAATACTACCAGTACGGACAGCCCCATCAGGATGTAGCATACTGTTTCCACGTAACTGTGCTCCTCCATCTTGCGGAAGCTGACAACAGTACCGATGATGGCGCATAGCCAGACGAAGCCGAAAAGTCCCCAGCCCCAACCGCCGTCCTCTCTCAATGCAATGAGTATGATGGGGGAATAACTGCCTGCAATGTGCCAATAGATGGCTGCATGGTCCCAATGCCGCAAGCGTCGTTTCCACGGATTATGATGTTTCAGGGAGTGGTAGAGTGTGGAGGCAAGATAGGAGCTTCCCATGCCGAACAGATAGAGCCATACGCCGCATGCTGCCCAAAGATTCTGCGCCTGGTAGCATTTTATCAGGAATAGTGTACTTACAATTACTCCCATGGCAATGCCGATGCCATGGGAGATGGAATTGATGGTTTCTTCTTTTTTACTATAAAATAGTCCGTTACGCTTTCTTTTCATCAGTCGAAGCATCCATAGCATGTGGGCAACAGTTTACGGTCTCCCAACGTGTTGTCTACACGTGCCACGTTCACCCAGAACTTGTTTTCGCGCACGCTTTCTATCGGGTAGGCTGCCTTTTGGCGGGTATAGCTGTGCTCCCACGTGTCGGCTACCACTTCGTATTCGGGATGTGGGGCATTCACCAGCACGTTGTCCGTCTTGTCGGCTTCGCCGTTCTTTACCTCTTGAATCTCGTCCCAAATGGTCAGCATCACGTGGACAAAGTTGTCCAGTTCGGCAAGGCTTTCGCTTTCCGTCGGTTCAATCATCAGCGTGCCGTGTACCGGGAAGGAGAGGGTAGGGGCATGATAGCCGTAGTCCATCAGACGCTTGGCGATGTCGTTTTCGCTGATGCCCGTCTCTTCGTGCACCTTGCGGCACTCCAGTATCATTTCGTGTCCCACGAAGCCGGTAGCACCCCGATAAACAATGCCGTACGTATCCTTGAGGCAGGCTGCCAGGTAGTTGGCACTGAGGATGGCTATCTTTGTGGCCCGTGTCAGCCCTTCTGTTCCCATCATGCGGATATAGCCATAAGTAATGGGGAGGATACCTGCACTGCCGAAGGGAGCTCCGGACACCTGGTTGGCGGCATTGCCGAACAATTTATGTCCCGGAAGGAACGGAACCAGATGCTCTGCCACGCAGATGGGACCTACGCCCGGTCCGCCGCCACCGTGAGGAGAGGCGAACGTTTTGTGCAGATTCAAATGGCAGACATCCGCACCGATAAAGCCGGGATTCGTCAAGCCTACTTGGGCATTCATATTGGCGCCGTCCATATATACTTGCGCACCGCAGGCGTGTATAATGTGGCAGATTTCCACAATTTCCGTTTCAAAGATACCGTGTGTGGAAGGGTAGGTGATCATCAGGGCGGCGAGGTCTGCCTTGTTTTCTTCCGCTTTGGCGCGCAGGTCGGCCATATCCACGTTGCCTTGTGCGTCGCAGGCGCAGGTCACGGTGGTAAAGCCTGCCTGGATGGCGGATGCCGGGTTGGTGCCGTGTGCGGATGCAGGTATCAGTATTTTATTGCGGTGCCCTTGTCCTATACTTTCCAGATAGGCGCGGATGACGCGGAGTCCTGCATATTCGCCTGCCGCACCGGAGTTGGGTTGCAGGCTGACGCCGGCAAAGCCGGTAATTATCTTCAGTTCTTCACTGAGGTTGCTTATCAGTTCGCGGTAACCTTCGGCCTGGTCTTCGGGCACCAGGGGATGCATGTTCATGAATTCCGGACGGCTGAGCGGCAGCATCTCTGCGGCAGCGTTCAGCTTCATGGTGCACGAGCCGAGGGAAATCATGGAGTGTGCCAGTGAGATGTCCTTGCGGTCGAGACGCTTGATGTAGCGCATCATCTCCGTTTCCGTATGGTATTTGTTGAATACTTCGTGTGTCAGATAGGTGCTTTGGCGTTTCATCTCCGCGCTGATGCTGCTTGCCATGGGTACGTCGCTTGCCTTTTCCCAATCCCTTCCGGCGGCAATGGCAAAGATGGAGAGCAGTACATTGACGGCGGCTATGTCCGTAGTTTCGTCAATGCTCATGCCTACGTCCCCGTTCTTGAAATAACGCAGGTTCACTTCCTTGCTTAGAGCGATGGTACGTATCTGCTGTGCCGAAATGGTGTCGGGCAGTGCAAAGCGGAGCGTGTCGAAATATTGTGCATTGACCTGCTTGTATCCCAGTCTGTTGATGCTCTTTTCCAGGAATACGGCAATGCTGTGGATGCGTTCCGCAATGGTGCGGATGCCTTCCGGACCGTGATATACGGCATAGAAGCCTGCCATTGTAGCCAGCAGTGCCTGCGCGGTACAGATGTTGGAAGTCGCCTTTTCACGCTTGATATGTTGCTCGCGGGTTTGCAGCGCCATGCGGTAGCACAGCTTGCCGTATTTGTCTTTCGACCAGCCAATGATGCGTCCCGGCATATTGCGCTTGTACTCGTCGCGGGTGGCAAAGTAGGCTGCCGACGGTCCGCCGTAGAACATCGGTGTACCGAGCCGTTGTGTGGTTCCGAAGACGATGTCGGCCCCCCATTCTCCCGGAGGGGTGAGCAGGGCGAGGCTCAGAATGTCGGCGGCAACGGCCACTTTGCAGTTGGCTGCATGGGCTTTTTCCACGAAGGCGCGATAATCTTCCACGTTGCCGGCGGCGTTGGGATATTGCAGTACGCAGGCGAAGATGTCCGGTGTGAATTCCATTTCATGGTATTTTCCTATACGCAGCTCGATACCTTGCGGAATGGCACGGGTAGTCATTACTGCCAGCGTCTGCGGGAAGACGGCTTCGTCTACAAATACCACGTTGGCGCCCGATTTCTGCATGTCGCGCGGACGCAGGGCATACATCATCGTCACGGCTTCGGCTGCGGCAGTCGCTTCGTCCAGCAGGGAGCAGTTGGCAAGGGGCATGCCGGTGAGGTCGCATACGGCAGTCTGGAAGTTCATCAAGGCTTCCAGGCGTCCTTGTGAGACTTCGGTCTGATAGGGGGTATAGGAAGTGTACCAAACGGGGTTCTCGAATACGTTCCGTTGGATAACGGCAGGAGTGATGGTGTTGTACCATCCCATACCGATATAGGTTGTGTAGAGTTTGTTTTTGGCAGCCAGCCCTGCAATGTGCTGTCCGAATTCATACTCTGTCATTGTCTTGGGCAGAGCCAGCGGTTCTTTCAGGCGGATGTTGGCAGGAATGGTTTTATCAATCAGCTCGTCCAGGCTTTTCACTCCTATTTTTTGGAGCATCTTCTCCTCGTCTTTTTCGCTGATGCCGATGTGGCGGTAGGCCAATAGGTCGTTTTTCATGGCTGTAATGATTTAAAAGTTTGCTGTATATTTACCGGAAGAACGGATTCTCCGCTTTCTCTATTCCTATGGTAGTCGGTGCTCCGTGTCCGGGATAGACAATCGTGTCGTTGGGCAGGATGAACAGACGGCTGCAAATATGCTCTATCAGTTCGTCGAAGTTGCCGCCGGTAAGGTCGGCACGGCCGATGCTGCCTTGAAACAGCACATCCCCCGAGAACATGCAGTGGTCTGCCGCGCAATAGTACACCAGGCTGCCTGGCGAGTGTCCCGGCACATGGATGGCTTCCAGTTCTGTATTGCCGAAGGTGATGATGTCTCCATCGTGCAGATAAGTGCCCAGGGGCACGGGGGCTTCCTGCAGTTGGAAGCCGAACATGCGGCTTTGTTTCGGCGCTTCGTCAATCCAGAACTCATCGGCCTGGTTGGCTTCGGCCTTCAGACCGAACTCTTTCAGCATGAAAGGATTGCCGAAGATATGGTCCAGATGCAGATGGGTATTCAGCAGATGTTTCACATTCAGCCCATTCTTGATGATGAAGTTTTTCAAGGTCTGCTTTTCTTCCTCATAAAAACAGCCCGGGTCAATGACGACCGCTTCATTGGTTTCGTCCCAAAGCACATAACAGTTCTCCGGGAACATATTAAATTCGAATCTCTTTATTTTCATATTATGTATTTAGATTTATCCCCCTACATATACTACTTTCTTTGTCTCGAAGAACTCCTCTTCAAAGAACTCCTTCAAGTCCCACAACGTGGTCTTGTTCTTGACGGGCATGGTTTCGTTTCCCAATTCGCCCCCCTTGAGGCAAATCAGTCCGTTGGGCAATGCATTCTGCTGTTTGGAGGAGATGTTCTTGCGGATAATCTTCAGTAGGTCTGTCAGTGGCATCACGGCACGGCTCACCACAAAGTCGAACTTCCCTTTTTCCTCTTCTGCGCGGGCATGGCGGAAGGTGACGTTTTTCAGCCCGATGCTGTTGGCTATTTCGGAGGCTACGCGTACTTTCTTTCCGATGCTGTCCACCAGATGGAATTGTACTTCGGGGAAAAGGATGGCAAGCGGGATTCCCGGAAAGCCTCCTCCCGTGCCGAGGTCCATAATTTGTGTCCCCGGTCTGAACCTGATTACCTTGGCTATGCCCAGAGAGTGCAGCACATGGTGTTCGTACAAGTTCTCTATATCTTTGCGTGAAATGACATTAATCTTAGAGTTCCAGTCCAGATAGAGGTCGTAGAGTGCGGCAAACTGCCGTTTCTGTTCTTCCGTCAGGTCCGGGAAATATTTGAGTATTAAATCCATTGTGAATTTTATGTTGATAGACAATTGATTACAGTTCCTATTCACCGTCTGCCTTTATAGCACTGCTCAATGTGATGAATTCACCGTTCATCAGATGGGCTATGTCCTCATAAGACAACGTGATTTTGGTTGCTCCCATTACGTATGGGGCAATTTCATATACATTATAATAGAAGGTGATTCCCGTTGGGTCCAGATAGAAATTCTCGATGGGCTCCAGATCGCCGGTGGTGGCGTAACCCATGTCCTCCAGCTCTTGGCGGGTGCTGACGTTGTTGTCTGCCATCAGCTGTTTCCAAAGCAAGTCGGTCAGCGCTTCCTTATAGTCGCCTTCAAAGAGGTCGTCCAGGCGGATGGGGCTTAGGGTCTTTAGGTCGAGGTTGAGGAAGGTGGACATATAGATGCCGTGTGCGCCGCCGGTATATTCGTTGTAATCTATACGGTAGGTCAGCATCAAGGTATTGCACAACTGCACATGGCTTTCGATTCCTTTATAATAGGAATACCAGGCTCCTATGCTCTGCTCGTCCTGCTTGTCCTCCTCGTCTTTCTTGTACATCGGCTCCAGGTCATTGCGGTAGTCGCCGACATATTTCTCCGTATATTTCTTGACAGCTTCTTCGGGTGTCATCGCCATGTACTTGTCGCCGAAGCAGGCAGAGAGGAAGAAGGTGTTCAGACTGTCTTTCAGCCTTACGTCGGATGACTGGCTGGCGTAGGCAAAGTTGAGGATGAGGTTGCAGGCCGGCTTGGCTGTGTCTCCGAAGAGATGTACGGTTTCGTTTACTTGTATACTGTCGAACTCCAACGCGTATGCGTTTTTGTTCACGGTGTTACCGCAGGAAAAGAAAAAGCCGCTTGCCGCAAGCAGAAGGACAAGTAGGCTGACAGTTTGCTTTTTCATATTGAATTTCGTTTATAAATCAACATATCAATCAAAAAACTTTATCGACAAATATAGAACTTATTAACGAACTGCACACATAAAAAAGGAAAAATTAATTCCGGCAAACGGTTAAAACTTTCTATCTTTGCAGCGCTTATGAAGGAACTCCGTTACATACTGGCTGTACTCTTTTCCTCCCTTATCATTATAAGCGGAGTGGGGATTTCTGTAGTTCAGTATTGCTGTGCCGTATGCGAGACGACACAAAGTTGCTGCACCTCCGGCTGTTCCAAATGCCATCATGCACATCGTGGTTCACAAAAAACATGCAAGGATACCGGCTGTACAGCCGTCTACTACAAGGTGGATTTCGTGAAGCATGCACACGAGTCTGTTTCGTTCGTGCCATTCCTTATACTGTTTTGCGAGCAACTGCCGCTGTTTGATCACTCCTTGCCGCAGGTGGCTTGTACTCCGAGAGTTGTTTCAGGAGCACCGCCATATGTCGTCGGCTCGCGTCATTATCTGGCGCTCTATTCCACGCTTCTCATTTAGTGTTGTTTTATACGGGGCAATGACCTGGATTGCCCGGAGGGAACTGTTTGTTTTTTAATCACTTCTTTAAGTATAAAACAGAAATGAAATATAGTTTGATAGCCATTCTTCTGTTCTCTTTCACCGCCTTGCAGGCGCAGGTAAAGGGAACGGTAAAGGATAATTTGGGCGACCCGATTGCGGGTGCCAACCTCTTCTGGCAGGGAACTACTCAAGGCACCACCACTTCGGCGGACGGTACTTTCTCCTTGTCCAAACCCAATGACAAGCATATGCTTGTAGTCAGCTTTATCGGTTTTGAGAACGATACGATACACGTCAGTAACCGCAATGAGACGCTCGACATTGTCTTGCGCGAAGGGGTGGAACTGAGCGAGGTGAATGTGGTCAGCCGTAAGTTGGGCACCATGAAGCTGCGCAACAGTGTGATGAATGAAGATATGATAAGCAGCGCCGAGCTGAGCCGTGCCGCCTGCTGTAACCTGGGAGAGAGTTTTGTGACCAATCCCTCGGTGGACGTCACCTACTCTGACGCCGCCACCGGTGCCAAGCAAATCAAGCTTCTCGGCTTGTCCGGTACGTATGTGCAAATGATGACGGAGAATATCCCCAACTACCGCGGCTCTGCCGCCCCCTACGGACTGGGTTATGTACCCGGGCCATGGATGCAGAGTATTCAGGTGAGCAAGGGCAGTTCGTCCGTGAAGAACGGCTATGAGGCCATCACGGGACAAATTAATGTGGAATTCAAGAAACCCCAGTTGCCCGAGGCCGATTGGTTCTCCGCCAACCTCTTTGCCAGCAGCACCAACCGCTACGAAGCCAATGCCGATGCCACGGTGAAACTCTCCAAACGTTGGAGCACCTCTTTGCTGGCGCATTACGAGAATGAGACCAAAGCTCACGACAGCAACGACGACGGCTTTGCCGACATCCCCCGTGTGGAGCAGTACAACCTCTGGAACCGCTGGGCATACATGGGCGACCGCTACGTCTTCCAGGCAGGCATCAAAGTGCTTACAGAAGACCGCAACAGCGGGCAAGTCAGCCATGGCAAAACGTCCCTGGCAGACCCTTATAAGATAAGTATAGGTACCGACCGCTACGAAGCTTTCACCAAGAACGCCTATATATTCAACAAGGAGAAGAATACCAACCTGGCATTGATTCTCTCCGGCTCCCTGCACAAGCAGGATGCCTTGTACGGACGGAAAATCTACGATGTGGACCAGCACAACGCTTATGCCTCCTTGCTGTTCGAGACGGAACTGACCAAGCGTCAAAGCCTTTCTGCCGGACTGAGCTTCAACTATGACTCCTACGACCAGCACTACCGCCTGGACAATGACGCCGCACAGCCTTTGACGAAGAAATTCACCAAAGAAGCCGTCCCCGGCGCCTACGTGCAGTACACCTACAACTGGGACGATAAACTGGTGCTGATGGGCGGTATCCGCGGCGACCATAGCAGTGAGTACGGCTATTTCGTCACTCCGCGTTTCCATGTGAAGTACAATCCCAACGAGTATGTACATTTCCGTCTTTCGGCAGGAAAGGGATACCGCACGAACCATGTGCTGGCCGAGAATAACTACCTGCTGGCAAGCAGCCGCCGGATAGACATCGCCAAACGTCTTGACCAGGATGAGGCCTGGAACTATGGCGCAAGCACTTCCGCCTATATTCCCTTGTTCGGCAAAACCTTGAACCTGAATGCGGAATACTATTACACGGATTTCAGCAAGCAGGTGGTGGTAGACATGGATACGGACCCGCATGCCGTTCTGTTCTACAACCTTCACGGCCGTTCCTATTCGCAGGTAGTGCAGGTGGAGGCAAGCTATCCGTTCTTCCCGGGTTTCACCTTTACCGCAGCTTACCGTTGGACGGATGCCAAGACGAATTACAACGGAGAGCTGATGGAGAAACCCCTTACCAGCAAGTATAAAGGTTTGCTGACGGCTTCTTATCAGACACCTTTGGGATTGTGGCAGTTTGATGTGACTTTGCAACTGAACGGTGGCGGGCGCATGCCGGCTCCATACGAACTGACAGACGGCAACTGGTCGTGGGAAAGGCGCTATGGCGGCTTCGAGCAGTTGAGTGCCCAGGTGACGCGCTATTTCCGTCGCTGGTCTATATACGTCGGTGGCGAGAACCTGACAAACTTCAAGCAGAAAAAACCCATCATCGATGCTTCCAATCCCTGGGGAAGCAACTTTGACGCTACGATGGTGTGGGGACCGATGCATGGGGCAAAAGCCTATGTAGGTGTCCGTTTTAACTTGCCGAGAATATAATATTATTTATTAAATCAATAGCAAAACAATGAAAACAAGAAGATTTTTAATGACTTTGGCAGTTGTACTCTTCTGTGCATCTGCCGCAATGGCAAAAGACATCCGTACAGCCGTGTTCAAGGTGGCACAGATGAAGTGTGAGAACTGTGTAAGGAAGATAAACAATAACATCCGTTTTGAGAAGGGACTGAAGGACTTCAACACAGACCTGAAGACAAAGACGGTAACCATCACGTATGATGCCGACAAGACCAATGTGGAAAAGTTGAAAAAAGGTTTCCAAAAGTTCCATTATGAAGCGGAGTTTGTCAAGGAAACCAAGCAGGACGATAAGAAGTAATTGAACAAATGGCTCATTCCGGTTGTTGCTTTATTAAAGCGGAACAACAACCATCTAAAAAATAAATCGAATGAGCAATATAATTACTAAGGCACATCCCGTGCCGGATATGCACAGCACGGGATTGCGCGTCGTCGGTGCATGGCTTTTTGCCATCGTGCTGATACTGTTTTCTACAGTCTTTGTGCATATACCCTATACCCGTGAAATACAGATGGTACTGGCAATTCCGGTACTGCTGTTTTTCGGCTTTCCTTTTTATACCGGTGCCTGGAAGGGGACCCGGTCGGGCCGCAACAATATAGACCGTCTGGTGGCGCTTACCACCTCTGTGGCTTTTCTGTTCAGTGTGTTCAATACTTTCTTCCCGGATTATTGGCTGGGCATCGGGCTGGAACCGCATGTCTATTATGGGGTTGCCGCCGTCATCATCGCCTTTTCCCTGACCGGCGAGTTTATGGAGGAACGTGCCCAGAGAACTGTGTCGGCGGCTATCCGCCGGTTGGGAGGCTGGCAGCATAACGCAGCCCGCGTACTGCCGGAGAAGCAACGCATTGACGACCGTGTTGCCGAGCTTTTTGTCCCGGTCATTCTCATCATTTCCCTGCTGACCTTTTTTATATGGGTGTTCTTCGGAGGCATAGATGTAGTGTCACACGGTCTGTTTGCCGCTTTGTCCGTATTGGTGGTGGCTTGTCCGTGTGTGGTAGGGCTGGCCACTCCAGTAGCTTTGGCGGCGGGCCTCAATAAAGCTGCCCGCAATCATATCCTAATTAGGGACACTTCCGCTTTAGAGCAGATGCGCAATGTGGATGTGGTGGTATTCGACAAGACCGGGACCCTGACAGAAGGACATCCTACGGTAATAGGCTGGCTGTGGGCGCAAGGGCAGGAGGAGCATTATAAAGATGTACTGCTTGCTGCCGAGTCTACTTCGGACCATCCTCTGGCAGAAGCAATCGTTACGGCCCTGGAAGGGGAGGAGCAGGTTATCCCTGCCCACCTGGACGGTTTTGAAAACATTACCGGAAAAGGTGTCAGAGTGGCCTATCAGGGTGCGGAATATTGGGTAGGAAGCCATAAACTGCTGAAAGATTATCAAGCCAATTTGTCGGATATCCTGGCCGATATGCTGACACAATATGAATCGGACGGAAACAGTATTGTCTACTTTGGGCGTGAGAACGATTTACTTGCCGTTATTGCCATCAAGGACCAGTTGCGGGTGACTTCTATGGAAGCTATCCGGGAACTGCGTATCCAGGACATCGAGATATGCATGCTTACGGGAGACGGTGAGCGTACAGCTTCTTCCGTGGCCGGCAGTTTGGGTATCATGCGTTTTGTGGCTGATGCCATGCCCGACGACAAAGAGGATTTCATCCATAAGCTGCAGCTTCAGGGTAAAACGGTCGCCATGGTAGGTGATGGCGTGAACGATGCGCAAGCCTTGAGCTGTGCTGATGTAAGCATTGCCATGGGAAAGGGGACCGATACGTTGATGGACACCGCCATGATTACTCTCAGGACTTCAGACCTGCTGCTGTTGCCCAAAGTTTTCCGGTTGTCTCGCCAGACTGTGAGCCTCATGTACCGGAATCTGTTCTGGGCTTTCATCTATAATACAGTGGGTATCTTTGTCGCGGCCGGAGTACTCTATCCCGTCTATGACATCCTGCTGAGTCCTGCGCTGGCAGGTGCTGCCATGGCTCTTTCCTGTGTATCCGTGGCTTTGAGCAGCCTTCGTCTGAGTTCCAGGTTCTGACGGCTGTATTCTCAGCTGTTCCTATACTCCAGCGGACTCATGCCCATGTGCCTCTTGAAGTATTTTCCAAAGAAGGAAGCACTGGGGAAGTTCAGGGAATAGGCAATCTCCTGAATGGTCATGTTGGTTGATTTCAGCTTGGCTTTCACGTCTACGATGACGACGTGGGCGATGATGTCCAATACATTTCTGCCGGTCACCTGCCTCACGGTGGTGCTGAGGTGTTGCAGGGAGATGCCCAGTTTGTCGGCATAGAATTGCGCGCGGCGTTCGCGGGTATAGTTTTCGATGACGAGCTGCACCAGTTCGCGGCATATTTCCTCTTTCCGGCTCTTATTCCCTTTTTGCATCTGCGGACGGTGGCAATACATTCTGTCTATGCCGCTGAGGAGCATGTTCAATGTGCTTTGAGCCATTTTTGTATCGGGAGGATAGGGACCGGTCGTGATGCGTGCCCATAGGGCAAAATAGTCCTTGAAGTAGGAGGCGACGGTAGGGTTGACAGCCAGTACCGGATACTCCAGTATGTTGGAGAAAGAGCTCAATGTAGACTGGATGAGGTTGACTCCATTGAGGCAATGGGAAGAAAACCCCACGAATCCCAGGCACACTTTTTCCTTTTGTTCGTAAAACTGTATGATGGTTCCGGGAAGCAGGGTGATAAAATCCCCTTGCTTGATTTCCGTATCCATCAGATTGATGGATACCGTGATGGAACCTTCTATGCATAGTGCAAAGATGCATGCTTTCAGGCGGCACGACTGTTTGTATATGTTTAGAATGTCTTCCGTTACTTCAGTCCATGCAATCATGTCTACTGGCAGGTCGACTTGAGGAAATTCCATACGCTTTGTCGTTTAGAGTTCGCACAAAGGTAATTCTTTTCCGGGAAAAAGTAACGGAAGACATTCTGTTTTTAAAATGAAATGTTCTTTTTAGAATTCAAAAAAGTACTATATTTGCTTGCATGAAACTGGAAATATCAGATTGGAACATGATTCCTTATGCCGGAGCATGGAGCCGGCAGACGGAATGGTTTGACGCACTTGTACACGCCAAGCAGGCAGGAGAGTGCTATGTCAATCATATTGTGCTCTGCGAGCATCCCCATGTCTATACATTGGGGCGTAGCGGAAAAGAAGGGAATATGTTGCTGGGAGAAGAACAACTGCGCAGGATAGGGGCTACGCTCTATCATATTGACCGTGGCGGAGACATTACGTATCATGGCCCGGGACAGTTGGTCTGCTATCCTATTCTGAACCTTGACGACTTTTCTTTGGGGTTGAAGGAGTATGTGCATCTGCTGGAAGAGGCGGTAATCCGTGTTTGTGCTTCGTTTGGCATCGCGGCCGGACGCCTGGAGAAGGCAACGGGCGTATGGCTGGAGGGCGATACTTCCCGTGCCCGTAAGATTTGTGCCATCGGCGTGCGCAGCAGCCATTTTGTCACCATGCATGGATTGGCACTGAATGTGAATACCGATTTACGTTATTTCAGCTATATCAATCCCTGCGGATTCATAGACAAGGGGGTCACTTCTTTGCAGAAAGAACTGGGACATGAAGTGCCGATGGAAGAGGTGAAGGAGCGTCTTTGTAAGGAGCTGGTAAGTCTTTTGTCATGAACTATCTGGCACATATATTCCTTTCCGGTCCGAACAGAAAAGTACAGTTGGGCAATTTTGTAGGCGATGCCGTAAAGGGAAGCTCCTATAAGAATTATCCGCCGGATATAGCCAAGGGTATTCAGCTTCACCGCGCTATTGACGACTATACCGACCATCATCCGGCAGTTTGCGAGGTGGTGCATAGGCTTCAACCTGAATTCGGACGGTATTCGGGGGTATTGCTGGATATTTATTTCGATTATTTGCTGGCTTCCCGTTTCGAGTCGTTCTCCGGAGTTTCCTTGAGGAGGTATACCCGGACTTTCTATCTTTCCCTCCTCATCAATTACCGCTATCTTCCGGTACGGTTCAAACGTTTCATCTGGCATTTTATCCTGACCGACCGTTTGCAGAAATACGCCACTCTGAACGGAATAAGAGAGTCTTTGAACATCATGGTGGAATATCATCATATTGATATATCCGTAGACAAGGCTATTCGTTACCTTGAAGAGCACGATGAGGAACTGTTTGCTGTGTTCCAGCCATTTTTTATTGAATTGCAGAGGTTTTGCGCTGAATATCAGCATAATTATAAGTCACAATTTTAAGGACGAAGAAGGAATGAATATCGTGTCGGCAAGGAATTAATATCCTGCCGACACGATATTTGTTTTTTGTATCACACGTTGTTGATTTCCTGCATGACATGTTATTGATAGCTTGTGCCCTGTGGAATCAGCTTCCCGTACTCCGCTTCTCCCTTGCCAGTACCGAGATGATGTACCCTCCCTTGCTGTTCACCTTGTTCCAGTTCGTCCCATTGAATATTTTCCAGACGTAGTTTCCCAGCCTGCCGTAGTCCGATAACTTCAGAATCTTCCTGACTTCCTCCCGGTCGGTGATGTAGAGCTTTTCCAGATTCAGCATGAGGCATTCCAGGTTGTGCGTATTCCTGTTGTAGGCATATCCGGGAATGTCCAGATCAGGATTTCCCTGCGCTCCTCCGCTTTCCCCGGGGGGAGTAAGAGGGGAAAGTGCTCTACTTTCTTTTACTTTGCTTTCTTTGCTTTGTTTGGAATTGCATGCATTTTCGGGGAAAATGTCTGCATCCTGCGTGCAATTTTCCCGTTTTTGCGTACAAGTCTTGTCCTTGTCCGGCTTGTCCTCTTCCGTCTCTACCAGCAGATAGGGCAGGGTGGTGAGGTCTCTTTTTCTTCGTTTGGTGGCTTCCAGCCATACTTTCTGTATCTCGGTAGAGGTCAGCACCCCTTGCTCCTTATAGGTTTTGGGGTCGAAAAAGGCTTTCTCCACCAGAATGTCCACGATTCCCTGCATCTCCTGCTCGTTGATGTCCTTTCCCGCCTTGTTTGTGAACAGTGTGCATTGCTCCGCGTTCCATTTCAGGTAATATCCGTTTTCCTTGTGTATCTTGCACAGCAGCTTCATTACCGCCGCTGTGCCTTTCAGTCCGAACCTGGCTTCCACCAGTTCCACTGCTATCTCTTCGAATAGATTTACTTTGAGGGGGAAGTATAGCATTCCCCCGTACATCATGGCCATTGTTTTTAGTGTTTAATGATTAGTGATTAATGGTTAATGGTTAGCATATGGGGCTCCATTCGAGGAAGTTCTCCAGCTGGAAAGTTTTCCATGCTTGCAGTTCCACATCCCAGAAGGCTATGATGCTTGTCACTCTTGTGATGTCATAATCTCTTCTGAAGTCTGCCTTGTAGGGCAGTAGGGTGGCTTTCGCCAGCCTGAATGTCCCGTCCTGCTTGTGGTAGGCTATGAGTGCGTGGCCGTATTGCATGTGGTCTATCAGGCTTTCTATCCGTCGGGCCATCCATGTGGCGCATGTTTCCGTGTAGTTCTTTTCCAGCATGATACGTATTTTCCATAGGTTTCTCAGTGCTTCGTGAAGTGAAGCGTTCTTTGTCGACTTTCTCATCTTGTTGTCTTTAAAATTAATAATTGTATTAGTTTGGCAGGAGGTACGCTTATATATAAAAAAGATGCCGCATTCGTTGAGAAAGCGGCATCTATAGGCGGTGTGGCTTCATCCTTACCAAAGTGGCGGCAAAGATAAGTGGTTTATTCCTTAAGTTGTTTATATTTAATTATTGTCAATAAGTTTCGTGGTTTCTGCCCTTTTTTGTTTTATTCCCTATATCTCTCCTGCTACCTTCATTTCTCGCCACACTTCACCGAACTCTTGTATTATAGTGTTTTCTGACAGTCTTTTATAGTCTGGCGTTCTAAAGTCGAAATGTGAGTATGCCCATTGTGCCAATGCCTTGTTGCTTGTCGGCTTTTCTTCTATAAAGTATCTTGATTTTTTCCATAGGATGATGTCTTTAATGACTTCTTTCCTATATTGTGGCAGTATTCCTATAACCTCCCCGCTTGAGGGACGTCCTACTCCTGCTTTAGGAGCTGATATGCCGTGCTTTACATCCGTTTTAAGGGTGTCTCTTTTTGTTTTTTTTCCTTACTTTGGAGTGTCTCTTTTGCCTTCATTTTCTAATGTTTTTGGGTTAATAATTAAAATTACTGTAGTTTGTAAAATAAATGCAAAGGTATATCAAGTTTTTTGTTTTTGTGGAGTAAGGATGGAGATAAAAAGCTGGGTTTTATCTTTATGATGGGTTAATGCGTTGATATATAAATGGAAATGACTTTGACTTGGAAGTGTTTTTTAAACGTTCGTTTAATGGACGCAAAGATAAGACTGTTTTTTATATCCTCAAAATGTTTAATAAAAATATTTTGGAAAACCCATCGTAGCTCAGTTTAATCTGCAGTAATTCAGTATATTAAGTATCTTATTTAATATTTAAAATTTCCATTCCCTTTTATTAACTCATTCCCTATTTCATTTCCTGAAATTTGACGTCCATTAAACGAACGTTTAAAAAACGCTTTTTGTTTGTAATCCGTTCGTTTATAGTCTCTTACCAGAAGGTAATGACGAACTGCAAAAAAACTGTTGGCAAGAAGGGCACAATGCTTACTGTATTTTACATAAGGTGCTCGCAAATGATTGGATACCAGGTATATACCGAGGGTTCAAAGCCCCAGAGGAACACTCTTTTGTGAACAAAACAACGAAAATGGAAACGGATAACGAGGTTGAAGTCTGGCATGCCATGCGTGCCACATACCGCAGGGAGCTTGATGCGGTGCATCTTCTCGAGAAGGAGAACCTCGGCTGTTTTGTCCCCATGCAATATAAGGTAAGTATCCGTAAGGGTAAGAAAGTCCGTACTTTGGTTCCCGTCATCCGTAATCTGGTTTTTGTCCATGCACGTCCTTCCGACGTACAGCGTGTTAAGTCTCAAATTACTTATTTGCAATATATAACCGATACCCGCAGTGGTCAGAAGATAATTATTCCCGACCATGAGATGCAGCGCTTCATCGCCGTTGCCGGAACCTATAACGACCATTTGCTTTATTTCCAGCCCGAAGAGTTGAATCTGTCGAAAGGAACTAGAGTCCGTATTACGGGTGGTGACTTTGCAGGCCAGGAGGGCGTTTTTCTGAAAGTAAAGGGTGCACGTGACCGCCGTGTGGTTATAGAGATACAAGGTGTCATTGCCGTTGCCATGGCCACCATCCATCCGGACCTTATAGAAGTTATCGGCTAATCTTTAATTTTTAATTTATAATTTTTAATTAATCATGTCTCTTTTAGAAGAAGCACTCCTCCTTCAGCGTGCTGCGCACGATCTGATGTATTTGGGTATGGACGGGAGTCCTATCTATAGTGATGACTTGTCGCGTCGTAATGGTGAAGTTTATCGTTTGACTACAACTTTGTATAATTCCGGTATCTGGGGCACTACGGTGGAGGAGCAGGCTAATGTCTGTCTTGCTCTCTTGATGGGTTACAGCGCATCGTTCATTGACCATGGCGAAAAACAGCAGCATATGCAGGACGTTCTGAATCGTTGCTGGGATATTCTGGATGCCCTTCCCGCTTCTTTGCTGAAGCTTCGTCTGCTTACTGCTTGCTATAGTGAAGTGTTCGACGAGTCTTTGGCAGATGAAGCTCGTTCCATCATTGCTTCCTGGGATTCCGCAGTACTTACAGCCGAGCAGCAGGAAGCCGTTGATGAGTTTCAGAATGTGGTGGACAATCCTTATCCGTGGGAGGAAGTGGAATAAAAATGTATAAATGGAATTTCTCTTTGAATAAAAACGTATATTTGCATATAACTTCTAAAAAAGGGTATCTGATTCCTTATACGCTGGACGGGAGGCGTATTGTCAAAGTGGGGGTGAACTTCAGTAAGGAAAGGCGTAATGTAGACAGGTATATTGTGGAAGATTTTGTTTTCTAAAATAGGAAATATGGTTACCATCAAAAATAAGGAATACGGTTCTAATATTAGCCTTGCCGCCATCTACAACTGCATGGCAAAGCAGCGGATGCTGGATATTGCGAAGAAACTGGACTTGTATGTAAGTCCTAACCTGAAGAAGGAAGAGACAGCCCGGCGGGTGGCTGAGGAAATTCTTTCTGCCCCGGTGAATATCATGTGTTCCCTTTGCAAGGCGGAACATCAGTTGCTCGAGGAGCTTGTCACGGTCGGTGCCAATGCATACGTGGTACGCAAGATACGCAAAACTCCCTATAAACTCCAGAAGTTCGGTCTTGTGCTGACATACGAGGATGATGCTAAAGGTGAATGGCACATGCTGATGCCTGACTCTGTACGAGATTCCCTTTCAGACCTTGTCCCGCAGTTTATGAATTATATAAATGCCGGCCAGCCGATACCTTCGGCAAAGGAAATCCGGATGCGGATGGCATTACATCGCTTTTTGAATGGGGAGGATTGATGCCGGATTCAAGTAAGCGCCCAAAAATGACGTATAGGATAAACTCTATAAAAGAGCGTTCTTTGCTTAAATCGGATTATGAGAACCTGCTACCGATGACGATCAGTCTAACCAATTAGTGAAAACAATTTAAAACTTACGATCCAAGACAAGTGGCGAGTGCCAGTAGGCACTCGCTTGAAAGGGGTATACCATGTTTTGGACGCTTACTGTTATTATTAATGGGTATAAAAAAGAATATTTTATATAGCAGTGTGCTGACAGCATCCAATTTCCTTTTTCCTCTTTTGGTATATCCTTATGTGTCAAGAGTTTTGGGAGCTACCAATATGGGGGTTTGCAATTTCATAGACAGTATAATTAATTACTTTATATTGTTCTCTATGATGGGTATAAGCACCATTGGTATACGTGAGATAGCTCGGTCTAAAGGAGATAATTTTTCCTTGTCAAAAACATTCTCCAGTCTTTTGATTCTGAATATTGTTTCGACTATTGTTGTATTAATCGGTTTGTTGATTACTATTTACTTAGTTCCAGAGTTACATAAGTATCGTGAGATGATGTATATTGGAGCGTTGAAATTAGTATTTAATTGCTTATTGGTAGAATGGTTTTATAAAGGGCTTGAGAATTTTAAATTTATCACACAGCGTACTATTTTTGTTCGACTGATTTATGTTGTCTTAGTTTTTATTTGCGTTAGAGATAAAAATGATTATGGTATTTATTATCTCCTTACAGTTTTGACGATTGTTTTCAATGCAGTTATAAATATTTTATATTCACAAAAAATCATACATATTACGTTGAGTGGTATATCTGTCCGTCCGTATTTGCGTCCGTTTTTTATTCTTGGATTATACTATATGTTGACTTCAATGTACACTTCTTTTAATGTAGCCTATTTAGGGTTTGTTTCAGGAGAAACAGAAGTTGGATATTATACTACTGCTGTAAAATTGTATACAATTCTGATTTCTCTCTTCACAGCATTTACTGGTGTTATGATGCCTCGAATGAGTTCTTTGATAGCAGAGGGAAAATATAATGATTTTAAATGTCTTACAGGAAAATCAATTGATGTTTTATTGATGTTTGTAATGCCTATCATTGTAATGACTATCATTTTTGCTCCTCAGATTATATCTGTCATATCTGGTCCGGGGTACGAAACTGCTATAGTGCCCATGCGCATTATAGTTCCTCTTTTGTTGATTATTGGTTATGAACAGATCATTATTATTCAGATTTTAACTCCGTTGAGAAAAGATAAAGCTATTTTGATCAATTCTGCATTAGGAGGTTTGATAGGTCTATTGATGAATTTTTGGTTGGTTTCCGATTTACGAAGTGTGGGTTCGGCCATTGTATGGGTAGCTGCTGAAATAACAGTATTATGTTCCGGGCAGTATTTTGTTACAAAATTTATTGGTACTAAATTCCCATTTGCTAAAGTTATAACTCAATTGTTTTTGGCTTTGCCTATTGGAGGAGTATGCTATGTTATAGTATTACTTCACCTTTACGATATTTTGACTTTGATAATGGGGGGGGGCTTGGTGATAATATATTATTGGATTATTAATATATATGTGTTGAAAAATGAATTAGCATTATCTGTTATTGATAGAATAGGAGTGAAATTTGTAAAACGATTCTAATTTTCGCATGAATAAATTACCGAAAATCGCAATTCTTGGCAATAAATCGAAAAATAATATTAGTAAATATGTTTGGCTGGAAGTGTGTCACAAGCCTAATGTTACGTATATACCGGAAATTAACAAAAAAGGTTTGTTCCGCTTTTTTTATCGCATGTTATTCAATTGTCATGTTTTGCGTCGAATACCAGTTGTGAAATATGTAAAAGAAGTTGTAGACCATTCGTTTTGTGCGAATTTTTTAGTTTACGATATACCTCCAAAGATGGATGTCGTGGTTTGTACAAATGCTTCTTTGAATAAATTATATTCATATGGAAAATTAGAAAAATATAGGAGGAAGTATCATGCTAAAATAGTAATATTTTTGTATGATACTTTTGATAGATTGTCTAAGCCTGAAATTGACAGTATAAATGCAAAGAGGAAAGAAGGTCTTATTGACAGAATTTATTCTTTTGACCCTTCCGATTGTTCAAAGTATGGATTCTCATATTTGACGCAATGTTATACTCCCGTAAAATTGCCATTGATAAATGAAACTCGTTATGATATTTATTTTGGTGGGCGGAATAAGGGACGGTTACCTATTATTACTTCATTTTTACAATTAGCTTCTATAAATCATGTACAATGCTTTTTTAGAATGCCAGAGTTAAGTCAAACAGATAGAAATGTTCTATTAGAACATAGCCCTTCTTTTTTTGAAGAGCAAATGCTTTCTTATGAAGAAACATTACAAGAAATGCTGTATACTAATTGCATTCTGGAAATTGTACAAGAGGGACAACACGGAATGTCATGGCGTGCGGTTGAGGCTTTTGTGTATAATAAAAAGTTACTTACAAACAATGAAGACATAAAAAATAATCATTTTTATAATCCCGAATATATACATGTCTTTAGTAAAGTAGATGATATTGATTTTAATTGGGTAAAAGAAATAATTCCAGTTGACTATCATTATCATAATGAATATTCACCCATTGAATTTATTCGAAAAATGCAACGAGATTTGAAACTGTAATTTTGATAAATAATGGATATAACTTTTATAGTTCAGGCAAGATTGGGTTCTACTCGCTTGCCAGGGAAGATATTGTTGCCTTTCTACAAAGATAGGTCTATATTGGATTTATTAATTGAAAAGTTGAAACTGGTAGAGCATTCACGGATTATTTTAGCTACTTCAATCCATCCCATTGATACTCCTTTGGAAATTATTGCTCAAAAGAACAATGTTGGATGTTATCGAGGATCAGAAAATGATGTTTTGCAGAGATTTATTGATGCGGCCGAAAAGTATCAGTCATCCCATGTCATAAGAATCTGTTCAGACAATCCTTTTTTGGAACTTGATTCCATAAACTATTTGATTGATTTTGTTACTAAAAATTCTCAATATGATTATGTCAGCTTTAATGTAAATGGAATACCTTCTATCAAGACACATTATGGCTTTTGGACAGAGTTTGTAACGCTTGATGCATTGAATAAAGTAAATTCTTTGACGGATGAACCTTTGTATCACGAACATGTCACGAATTTTATTTATACGCATCCAGAATATTTTAATTGTTATCTTTTAGATACCCCCTTTGATCTGACGACTCATAGTAAAATTCGATTGACAATTGACACTCAGGTTGATTTTTTAAATGCACAGGCGATATATGAAGAGTTGATTCGTACAAGTCCCTATCCTACCATAGATCAGATAATTCATTTTTTGGATAATAACCCTTCATATTATAAAATAATGGAACAAGAAATTTTAAAAAACTCAAAAAGATGAGAGATACATATATTATTGGTGAAATTGGTCAGAATCATAACGGATCGGTTGATATAGCAAAATTGATTGTAGAGTTGGTATCTCGTCCGGTGAAAGAAGATGTTTTCGGTTTGGAATTAAAACCGATGAATGCTGTGAAAATGACAAAAAGGGATTTGTCTGAGGAATTGACGACGTCACAAATGAATCGAATATATGATACTCCTAATTCTTTTGGACGTACTTATGGTGAACATCGTGCTTTTCTGGAGCTTTCTGATGAAGAACATTTTGAAGTCTATAAATATGCAAAATCCATTGGCTTAGACTTTGTGGAAACATTATGTGCTATCGGATGTTTATCATTACTCAAATTGTTTACACCTGATTATTTAAAAGTAGCCAGTCGTGATTTGACAAATTTGCCATTGTTGGAATGTTTGGCAGAAACAAAGATCCCGATTATTTTGTCAACCGGTATGGCTGGAAAAAAGGAACTTGATGATGCCTTAGATATTATTACCCGTTATCATTCCGACATCTCTATTCTTCATTGTGTATCACAATATCCTACTCAGCCTAATAATTTGAATCTAAATACGATTACCTATTTGAAAAAGCATTATGGTCAATATAAAATTGGATTCTCTGATCATACAATTGGTATTTCAGCTCCTGTTGTTGCAGTAGGAATGGGTGCTGAAATAATAGAAAAACATGTAACCATTGACCGTAGAATGAAAGGGACTGACCAAGCAGGTTCCTTGGGGCCTGATGGAGTAAATCGTATGATTCGGGATATTCGTATTGCTGAACGATGGTTGGGAACTGAGGAATTATATATTGATAATAGTGTGGCAGGTTCTAAAGAGAAATTAGAAAGATCCATTGCTTCCAAACGTGATTTAAAAGCAGGCGAGGTGATTGCCATTGATGATTTGCACATGTTGAGTCCTGGTGATGGTTATAAATGGTGTGATGTTCACAAAGTGGTTGGAAAAACAGTTGTTAATGATATTCTGTGTAATGAGATTATTTATCCTGATAATTTGAAATGATATGAAGCTGCCTAAATTGATATTAACTGATATAGATGGAGTTTGGACGGATGGAGGTATGTATTATGATCAAACTGGGAATGAATGGAAAAAATTTCATACCTATGATAGTGCTGGGGTATTGTTAGCTCATAAGTTTAATATACCTGTTGGCATTATTACGGGAGAACAAACTGAAATCGTTCGCAGAAGAGCCGAAAAGTTGAAAGTTGATTTTTTATTTCAAGGGGTTGAAAATAAATTGGTAATCGTAGTCCGTTTAGCAAAAGATTTAAAAATTTCATTAGCTGATATTGCTTATATTGGGGATGACATAAACGATGTTGAAGTTTTGCAGGCTGTTGGTTTTTCCGGTGTGCCTTGTAGTGCTCCTTGGTTTCTTCATAACTTGTCTTCTGTTCCTTTGAATAAGAAAGGTGGGGAAGGTGTTTTTCGGGAGTTTGTTGAAAAATTATTGATTGATACACATTGTCTTGATGATATTTTTAGCTTATATAGATTTTCAGATGGTGAGGTGTGAACTATAATTATTCGGTAAGCGTCCAAAAATGACGTCTTGTTGAATAATTCTTAAGTATTGATCTTTGCA
>ERZ827181.655-NODE-655-length-45042-cov-5.270612_pt1 | contig 45042 bp, 50 predicted proteins | sample MGYA00519778_ERZ827181 | MGnify/ENA primary metagenome ERZ827181 (study PRJEB31778, sample SAMEA3449273) | human gut metagenome | biome: human gut; feature: human-associated habitat; material: faeces | place: United Kingdom | collected 2010/2012 ...
CCCAGGCCGCCGATGAGAAAAATCAGCCCGCCGATGGTGGGGGTACCCTGTTTGATCAGATGGGTCTGCGGCCCATCGTCACGGACGCTTTGTCCCATTTTTAGGCGCCGCAGGATTGGCAGTATGATAGGCCCTGCCGCCAGCGACAGCAAAAACCCTACGACCAAGGGCCAAATCAGTTGTTGCATGATAAACTCCTAGCGTATCGTTTCGTGCAGTATTTCGTGGACAATGGCTTTCTCATCAAAGGGATGGCGCACGCCGTTGATTTCCTGGTACGGCTCGTGCCCCTTGCCGGCCAAAAGCACCACGTCATCCTTTTGCGCCAGCTCCAATGCCTTTTGGATGGCTTCTTTCCTATTTTCCACTACATAGTATTCACAGCCCGATTGTTTTAATCCGGGCAGGATCTGCTCTATGATGGCAGCGGGGTTTTCGGTGCGCGGGTTGTCAGTTGTCACCACGCAAAGATCCGATCCCTTGCCGGCAGCCAGCCCCATCAGCGGGCGCTTGCTGGGGTCTCTGTCTCCGCCGCAGCCAAATACCGTAATGATGCGCCCCTTGGCAAAGCCCCTCACAGCGGCCAGGATATTATCCAACCCATCCGGCGTATGCGCATAATCCAAAATTACGGTATACGGCACAGAGGGCGTAGGGATGACTTCGATACGGCCGGGTACGGTATGCACCTGGTGCAGGCCGTTTACGATCTGCTCCAGCGTAAGGCCAAAGCCATAGCATGCCGTAGCGCAGGCCAGCGAATTGTACACGGAAAACAGGCCCGGAATGCCCAGCTCGATGCGGCCGTCGCCAATGGGCGTTGACAGCGTGTATTTCACACCCGCCGCGCCCAGCTCGATATCCTTGGCCATAATATCCGCTTTGTTTTCTATGCCATAGGTCAGCTGGTTACAGCCCAGCCCTTCCTGCATATACGGCGTATGCGCGTCGTCTGCATTGAATACGGCCAGCTTTGTCATATGAAACAGCTTTTTCTTTTCCGCAGCGTACGCCTCCATGGTGCCGTGGTAATCCAGATGATCTTGGGTAAGGTTGGTAAACACCGCTACCTCATACGAAATGCCGTCTACCCTGTGCTGAGCCAGCGCATGGGAGGATACCTCCATTGCCACCGAAGTGCATTGCTTTTGCAAAAACAGCGCCAGCGTGCTTTGCAGCGTGACGGGCTCCGGCGTTGTCATCGATGAGCCCATGACTTCGTCGCCCGCCATCAGCGCCACCGTGCCCAGCAGCCCGGTTTTTTCCCCGGCATAGTCCAAAACGGTTTTCAGCATATAGGTGGTGGTGGTCTTGCCATTGGTGCCCGTTACGCCAAACATGTGCATTTTTTCCGCCGGGCGCCCGTAAAAATTGGCCGCCAGGATCGGCAGCGCCGCCCGCGTATCCGCCACCATGGCCTGCGGGATCTCCAGATCCATCGGGCGTTGCACCACCAGCGCCGCCGCGCCGCGCTCCATGGCCATCTTGGCATAATCGTGGCCGTCCGTCTTAGTGCCCGGGATACAGCAGAACAGCGATCCCTTTTCCACCTTGCGCGAATCAAACGCGATGGATGTAATTTCAATCTCCTCCTGCGGGCGCATCAGCACCACCACGCCGGAAAGCAATTCATTCAGTTGCATGCCGTCATTCCTCCTATGTACTAGTCGCCCAGCTCCAAGCGGATCTCTGTGCCCTGCTGCACCTCTGTGCCCGCCTTTTTGTTTTGCCAGGTCACTTTTTTCCCTGTCCCGTGGAAATAGGCCGTCAGCCCGGCTTCCTCCAAGAGCTGCTCACATTCCTGTTTTGTCTTACCCACCAGGGCGGGCACCTCCGTCATCACGATGGGCGTCGGCGTAGCCGGCGTTAGGGTAATGACCACCGTTTCGCCCTGTTGCAAATTGGTACCGGGGGCCGGCATCTGCGAAGAGACCACCCCTTCGCCGTTCACCGTTACCTCATACCCCTGCTTTTCCAGCGTGGCGACTGCGTCCTCCTGGCTCATGCCCATCACGCTTTCCACCTGCGCTACCTTCTTTTCCTCTTCCTGCTGTTCCTTTTGCTCTTCCTCGGTCAGCTGGGGCTCTACCTTCATGTATTTTAAGGTATCCTCTAAAATCTGTCCAACATAAGGCGCGGCTACTGTGCTGCCGTAGTCGTTGTAGGTATCCGCCTCGTCTACCATAAACAAAATGGCGATCTTAGGATCGTTGGCCGGCGCAAACGCGATAAAGGAGGACAAGTGCGCGCCCTCTTTCACCTTGCCGGTTTCATCGTACTTTTGCGCAGTCCCTGTCTTGCCGCCGACGCGGAAGCCCTTTACATAGCTGTTTTTGCCGCTGCCTTCGTTGACAACATCCTCCAGCATTTCGCGCATATGGTCGCTGGTTTCCTTGCTGATCGGGTTGGCCTTGACCACCTTACTGCTTTCCTCCACCACGTTGCCATCGGCATCGGTGACGCTTTTCATGATATGCGGTTCCAACAGCTCTCCGCCGTTGATGACAGAGCAGAACGCGTTGAGCGTCTGGATGGGGGTTGTGGAAATGGATTGCCCAAAGCCGATGCGTGCCAGGTCGTTGTCCGTCACATTTTCGCGCGGAATGACAATGCCGCTGGCCTCCGCCGACATATCCACGCCGGTTTTGGAGCCAAAGCCGAAATTCTTCAAATAATCGTACATGGTATCCGTGCCCATCCTAAGCGCCAGCGTAACAAACACCGGGTTGCAGGATTTGGCAAGCCCGGTCTTAAGATCTACGGTACCGTGGGTAGAGGTACAGCGGATGGTGGTATTCTGCACCTTGATGCTGCCGTTGCAGGTAAAGGTTTCGCTGTCCTTGGTCTGCCCGGTATCCAGCGCCGCCGCCATGGTAAATACCTTGAAGATGGAGCCGGGGTCGTTGGCGTCCGCCAAAATGCGGTTGCGGCTCAGTTCATTGAGCGTTTCGGTATCGTCGCGCGGCGGGCTGTTCAGATCATAGCTCTGCTTGTTGCACAGCGCCAGGATCTCTCCGGTGTTGGGGTCCATGGCGATGCACATCACGCCCTTGGGATTGTATTGTGCATACGCATCTGCACACGCCTTTTCCACAAAGGACTGGATGACGTAATCAATGGTAAGGCTGACGGTGTAGCCGTCGGTGGCCGGCACATAGTATTCCTCGCCAAAGGCAATCTCGTTGCCTTTTACATCGGTCTGCGCGCGCAATTCGCCCGGCGTGCCCGCCAGGTATTTATTGTAGTAGGCTTCTACGCCCTCCAGGCCCTCGCCGTCCACCGAGGTAAAGCCCAACACCTGGGTTAGAAAATCGCCTTTGGGATAATAACGCTTGGTATCCACCATAAAGCCGACGCCCGTTAGATTGAGCGCACGGATCTGGTCTGCCGCGTCCCGATCGATTTGGCGCTTGAGCCAGACTTCGCTCTTGCTGGTATCCTGCGCCTTTTCCAAGATGGTGGCCGCATCCATTCCCAGCAACGGTGCCAGCGTATCCGCGATGGTTTGCGCGTTGCCCGCCTCCGCAATCTTTTTGGGATACAGCAAAACGGTATCCGCCGTGCCGGACTGTGCCAGCACCTCGCCGTTGCGGTCTACAATATCGCCGCGTTTCGGCTCTACAGAGGTAACGCGCGTCCATTGCGACAAGGCCCGTTGCACCAGCGACGGACCTTGGATGATCTGTAAGTAAAACACGCGGCAGAACAACAACGTGAACACCGCGGTAAACGAACACAGCACAATCAGGAACCTCTTTTTTCGGTTGGCAGGTTCCTTCAATTTTTTTGGTATGTTAGCCTGCATTTCCCTACTCCTCACCTTGGGCAACCGCAAGCGAATCCCCTTGACTTTATTTCCCTCCGTCTGTCTGGCTGCCGCCTGCTGAGGCGGCGCTGACATTCAGCAGCTGATAGGCCTTGGGATAGCCCATATTCAGGCGCTCTTTGGCCTGTGTCGCGATATTTTGCAGATCCGTCGCCTGTTTTACCTTGAAGTTCAGGTCTTCCACTTCGGCCTGCTGATCCGAAACCGTTTGCTCCAGCTTATTATTGCTCATTTGCAGATTGCTGATCTGCGCATACCGGACGACCACAACGGACAGCATTGCAAACACAGCGCAGACCAATAGGGTCAGCGATAGCTTTTGAAGCGCAAGTTTGCGGTTCCTTTTTCGTATTTGTTCCTGGATCCTCGCTTCGCGCAGGGCGCGCTTTCTCTGCGCCTCTTTTTTGCGTCTAAGATATTCGCGGCGTTCCAGCTCTTGCTGCCGGCGCTCCCATTCCTCCCATTGGGTGGGCATGCGTTTGGGTGCTGCGGAGCCGTATTTCAAAGCGTTGGACCCCATTGTGGGAACTGCTGCCATTGTATTCACATCCTTTAGGACTTTATGCTTGTTTCAGCCTTTCCGCCACGCGCAATTTGGCGCTGCGGGCCCGCGGATTGTCCTCTAATTCCTTTTCCGTAGGCAAAATCGGCTTTTTGGTGATGACCTTTACCTGCGGCTGTTTCCCACAGATGCACACCGGCGTGCCCGGCGGACAGGTGCAGGGATTGGCCAACCTGGCGAAGGTCTGTTTTACGATTCTATCTTCCAGCGAATGGAAGGTGATGACGGCAATGCGCCCGCCCGGCTTTAAGCACTGTACCGCGCTTTCCAGGGCCTGTCCCAAGCCATCCAGCTCATCGTTGACAAAGATGCGGAGAGCCTGGAAGGTGCGCTTTGCCGGATGCGGGCCGTCACGCCTGGCGTTTTTCGGCACAGCGGCCTTGATGACATCCACCAGTTCCCCTGTGGTTTCAATGGGCTGCTCGGCCCTACGCTCCACAATAAACTGAGCAATGCGCGCCGCCCATTTTTCCTCTCCGTATTCGCGGAGGATGCGGGTCAGTTCGTCGCGGGAAAGCTCGTTGACGGCGTTTTTCGCAGAATATAGCTGCGTATCGTCCATCCGCATATCCAGCGGCGCATCATGCTGGTAGGAAAACCCGCGCATGGGCTCGTCCAGCTGATAAGAGGAAACGCCCAGATCCAGCAAAATGCCGTCTACCTGCCGAATGCCGTTGGAATGGAGTACCTGCGGCATGTGGAAAAAATTTTCGTGGACGGGCATAAACCCATCCGGCAGGCGGCGCTTTGCCATCAAGAGCGCGTTTTTGTCTCTGTCTATCCCGATCAAAATGCCGTTGGGGCGTACACGCTTTAGGATCTCTTCGCTGTGCCCGCCCAGCCCCACGGTGCCGTCGACGGCGATACAGCCGGGCGAAAGGGCCAGCGCGTCTACGCTTTGCATAAGCAATACGGATTTGTGGGTGTAGCTTGTCATATCGAGAAGGCCTCTGTGGCAGACTGCATCAGCTCCATAAAGCTATCGCCGGCGCCGTCTGCAAACTGCTGTTCATACTCGTTCCACGCCTCTGCGTCCCAAATTTCGCCCCAGGTAAACGCACCGGCGATGACCACGTCTTTTTTCAGCTTGGCATAGGTGCGCAGCTGCTTTGGGATCACAAAGCGGCCCTGCGCATCCAGCTCGCAAGGGCTGGCGCCCGCGCCAAAGATGCGGCGTAGCGCCTGCGCTTTCGGGTCCATCAAAGGAAGCGCCATCAGCTTTTGGGAAAACACCTCCCACTGAGGCATGGAGAAGATAAAGAGCATATTGCCCGTTCCGCGCGTAACCATAAATTTGCTGCCCAGGTCTTCATTCCAGGCTGCGGGCATTTTTACCCTGCCCTTGGCATCCATGGTATGTGAAAATTCGCCTGTCAGCTGACTCATGGCCATACGGAACCCCTCCTTTCCTTATGTTAGTATTATAAATCCCCTCCCATCCACTTTCAACCACCAAAATCCACTTTGGACCACTTTTTTTGTATTTTTTAGGGGAAGTAGCCCCAAAATCGCTGGTAAATCTATCCAAAATAGGGATTTGAGGAACGTTTGTTCGCCTTTTTGCTGAAATTGCCCTCCACCGGCCTCCACCGTGCGCCACCCGCCTTCCCTTTCTTTGTACAAAAAAAAGACCCTTTCGGGTCTTTTTCTCTTCTTAAGGCAGGATGAGCTTTGGCGCAAAGTTTAGATGATCGCACGATACCAGCTCGTACTGTATACCGTCCAGCGTGCCTTCAAACGCATGCTGCAAGCTCTTGCCGTGCAGATGCCCATATACCACGCGCTGCACGCCGTATTCATGCAGCAGCGCTGTGATTTCATTGGGCGCTTGCTTTTCATCAAACGGGGGAAAATGAAACATCGCCAACGCAATGGGTAGCCCTTTGTCCGCCGCGCTTTGCAGCGACAGGCGAAGCCTACCCGCCTCGCGCCGCAGCAGCTTGGCGTCCTTTTCCCCCTGGGCCGCATTGCCCTGTACCCAGCCGCGGGCGCCGCACACCGCCTGCCCACGGTAGGCAAAGCAATCGTTTTGCAGGGCATACATACCCTCTGGCAACGCGCTGCGTACCTGGGTCAACGACGACCACCAATAGTCATGATTGCCGCGCAGAATCAGCTTTTGCCCCGGCATGCGGCCGATGGCGTCTAGATCCGGCTGGGCCTCTGGCATGTGCATGGCCCAGCTGATGTCTCCGGGGATCAGCACCAGGTCCTCAGCGCCGATCCGGCTGCGCCAGGCTTGCTGTATCTTGTCCCAATGCCCTTTCCAATGCCGGCCGAAAATATCCATCGACTTTTCATCCACATGGGAAAGGTGCAAATCGGCAATGGCAAATACCGCCATTACAGGGCCAGCCCGTCTTCTTCATCCTCGTCGTCCAGGCCAAGCTCCTCTTCCATATCCTCCAGCTCTTCCTCCGGGATGTCGTCGGTATCCTCCTGCACAAAGTCGAGTTTATCCAGGTCTTCCGTCTCTTCCTCTGCGGCCAGCGCCTCTTCCAGCGCCTCCTCTTCCTCTTCATCCAGCGCATCCTGCTGATTTAAGGCAATCTTTTCAATGGCCTCCAAGCGCTTATGCTCCCTTAGGCAGGCCGCGCAAAATTCCTCGCCGGGCACCACGGGGTTTTCATTGCATTCCGGACAAATCTGAATGACGGGTGCGTCCTTTTTCTTGCTCTTTTTCCGCTCGTTTCTGCACACGTCACACATCTCGGCGTCCGCCGGCATATAATTGAGTTCACAAATGGGACATTTTACCAGTTTCAACCTATAAACACTTCCTACGCATTCGATATTTGAATTTCCTCGGTAATATACATAGTGGTTTTTACACGCGTTGTCAATATAAAATTTCCTTCGAATTTTATAAACGCTTGCTTTGTTTTTGCTTGCCTACACCAAGCCAAAGAAAAAAAGAGGAAAATCAATTCCTCTTTTTTCTATGATCTTGCTCGTTAGAGGGTGCGTTGTGCCAGCTGCTCCAATAGCGCGGCCAGCTCTTGTTTGCCGCTGCCATCCAGGGAAGAAAAGCAAAGAAAGCGTTCGGCCCCCACCTGCTTTGCCAGCTTGGCCGCCATAGGCTTGCGCTTGCTCTTTGCAATCTTATCCGCCTTGGTAGCAATCAGCGTATAGGGAATCTGATAATGCAAAAGCCATTCCACCATTTGCAGATCGCCCTGGCTGGCATCGTGGCGGATATCGCACAGCAGCAGCAAATGCCCCAGCGTTTGGCTGCGCCCAAAATAATCGTCTACCAGGCGCCCCCAATCCTCCCGTTCCCGGCCGCTGCGCTTGGCAAAGCCGTAGCCGGGCAGGTCTACCAGCATAAGCGCCGCATCCATCTCGTAAAAGTTGATGGACCGCGTCTTACCCGGCGCGGAAGAGACCCGCGCCAGCTTTTTGTTGTTGCAAATCGTATTGATCAAGCTGCTTTTTCCTGCGTTGGAGCGCCCCACCACCGCCACTTCGCACAGCGGCTGTGGATCGTATTGCCCCGGCCGGTACGCCGTGGAAACCAGCTTGGTTTTAGTTAGCAGCATCCGTCTCCTCCAAAAGCGCGACGTTCAACACGTCATCGATGGTTTCCACCGGAATGCAGTGCATCTGGCTGAGCAGTTCCTCCGGAATTTCCTTTAAGTCCTTTACACAGTCCTTGGGGATCAGCACGGTATGGATGCCGTCCCTAAGCGCTGCCAGCAGCTTTTCCCGGATGCCGCCCACCGGCAGCACACGGCCGCGCAGCGTGATCTCCCCGGTCATGGCGATATCCCCCCTGACGGGCCGCCCCGTCAGCGCACTTAATACCGCCGTAGCCAGCGTTACGCCAGCGCTGGGGCCATCCTTGGGCGTAGCGCCCTCCGGCAGATGGATGTGTAGATCCAAATGCTGATAAAAATCCGGATCCAGTTTGTATTCCTGATAGCGTGTGCGCAGGCAGCTTACCGCCGTTTTGGCGGATTCTTTCATCACATCGCCGAGCTGGCCGGTCAGCTCCAGTTGGCCGGTGCCCTTCATCGTTGAGACCTCCACTTGCAGCGTCGTGCCGCCGATGGCCGTCCAGGCCAAGCCGGTGGCCACGCCCACCTTGTTTTTCAGCTGCGCCTTATCGTGGAAATACCGTGCCGGCCCCAAAAACGCCTCCAGGTTCTCTTTGGCAACGCGCACAGGAGCTTTCTCGCCGCCTACCAGGCGTTTGACAGCCTTTCGGCAGGCTGTGGCAATCTGGCGTTCCAGGCCGCGCACACCCGCCTCTGCGGTGTAATGGCGGATGATAGAGAGCAGCGCATCGTCGGTAAACTCGATCTCTTCCGATGCGATGCCATTTTCCTTCGCCTGCTTTGGCACGAGATAACGCTTTGCAATCTGCAGCTTTTCCTGCTCCAGGTAGGAAGAAACCTCGATGACCTCCATGCGATCCAGCAAAGGGCGCGGAATGGTATCGGTGCTGTTGGCCGTTGTGATAAACAGCACATGCGATAGATCAAAATCCAGCTCCAGATAATGGTCGCGGAAGGTCTTGTTCTGTTCGGGATCCAGCACCTCCAGCATGGCGCTGGCAGGGTCGCCCCTAAAATCGCTGGACATCTTATCGATCTCATCCAGCAGGAAGACGGGGTTTTGCGTACCCGCCTGCTTGATATGGTTCAAAATCGCGCCCGGGATGGCGCCGATATAGGTGCGGCGGTGTCCGCGGATCTCCGCCTCATCCCGTACGCCGCCCAGGCTCATCCGGCAGAATTTACGGCCCATAGCATGTGCAATGGAGCGCGAAATGCTGGTTTTTCCCGTACCCGGCGGGCCGACAAAGCAGAGGATAGGCCCTTTGATGTCCTTTTTCTTTTGGCAAACGGCCAGGTACTCCATGATGCGCTCTTTCACCTTATCCAGGCCGAAATGCTCATCATCCAGCGTGCGCTGGGCATTGTCCAAATCAAAATTATCCTCGGTACGAACGCCCCACGGCAGTTCTAGGATGGTCTCAATATACGTTTGAGAGACGGCGGCCTCCGGCGAATTTTGCGACAAGCGTGCCAGGCGGTCTATTTCCTTATGCACCTTTTCCCTGGCCTGTTCGCTTAGCTGCACCTTATCTGCCTTGGCGCGCAACGCGTCTATTTCCTTGGCAGAGTCCTCATCGCCCAGCTCGGTCTGGATGGCCTTCATCTGCTCGCGCAGGTAATATTCCTTTTGTGATTTATCCACCGCCACCCGAACGCGCTGCTGAATTTTCTTTTCCATGGTCAGCAGGTCTATTTCGCGCTTTAGCATGCCCATCATCAATTCCATGCGGGCGCCTACCTCCACCGTTTCCAAAATGGCCTGGCGCTGGTCGGTATGCAGCAGCGTTTCCAGCGCGATCTTATCGGTAAAGCGTCCCGGCTGTTTGATCTCTGCCAGCTGGGTCAGCGCCTCGCTTGACAGCTTGCCGGACAGCGAAGCGTATTGCTCTACAAGATCCAGCAGCACACGCATGGTAGCTTCCTGTTCCAAGGTAGGCGCATCCGGCTCGGGCTGCGGCTCGATCTGCTCGGCCTCAATGAGCATATACGGCTCGGTTTCCAACACGCGCACGATCTTTGCACGGTATAGCCCTTCCACCAAAACTCTAATATGATCGCCCGGCAAGGCCAGCACTTGCTGCACCTTGCACATGGTTCCTATGCTGTATAGATCTGCCTCTTCGGGGTTGGAGACTTCCATATCCTTTTGGCTGGTCAAAAACAGATTCTGTTCTTTTTCCAGGGCAGCCCGCAACGCCTGCACGGACTTTTCCCGCCCTACATCGAAATGCAGTGTAAGGTTTGGAAACGCATTGATGCCCCGCAAAGGCAGCAGCGGGTATGTGTTTGTTTCCATCATCATGCTCCTTTAATTTAATCTCGGTTGTAGTATAACACAGTTTTTTTGTTAGCACTACCCCATAGCGAGTGCTAATAGTTGGAAGCTGAAAATTTTTTCATTTTCGCCATGCTCATGCCGCATTTTCCAGAATGTTCCAAATTTCATAGGTTTTGGGCCAGGCTGTGCGGCAGGCAAAAACATGCGCCCGGCGTAGGGATTGCGCATCTGTGCGCATGTCACAAAAGCGTGCCATATGGAGCAACGCTCATTTCTCTTTGGCCCAGCGCAAAAAGGTTTGATGCGAAATGTGCAGCTGCTGCGCTGCTTGGCGGGAAGAGATCTTCCCCTCCTCCCACTGCGCTTTCAGCCCTTTGAACCCTTCCGGCACCGGTAGGCGCGGCCGGCCAAAGCGCACCCCCCTGGCCTTGGCAGCGGCAATGCCTTGGGCTTGCCGGCTGCGGATGGCCTCCCGCTCTGCCTGTGCCATATAGCTGAGCAATCGCAGCAGCATATCTGCCATCAGGGCCGTGGTCGCGCTTTTGCGCCGCCGGGTATCCAGCAAGGGCATATCCAACACCTGCACATCCACCTGCTTTTCCTCCACCAACAGCCGCCATTGGCGCAGCATCTCCTCATAATTGCGCCCCAGCCTGTCTATGCTCTGCACCACAAGCAGATCGCCGGGCCGCAGCCGGCATAGCATCCTCCGGTAGGCCGGCCTATTGAAGTGCTTGCCCGTGGCCTTGTCCACAAAGATATGCTGGTCCTCCACCCCGGCCTGCCGCAGCGAAAGCCACTGTCTTTCATCCTTTTGCGCCCGGGTAGAAACCCGAATGTATCCGTATATCGTCGGCATGTATGTCCCCTTCCCCGCCGATTTTAAGAAAAGCTCCTTCTCTTGCCTTAGCAAACCATAGGATGGGCACAAACTTTGTCGCCTTTTGCCGAATTGCGCAGAAAAAAAGAGAGCGAGGAAGAATTTTCTCGCTCTCTTACCATTTTGAGTCGTTTAGTTGGCCGTGCCCAGCGCCTTTTGTTCCTCTTTGGGCAGTGCTGGCGCCAGCAGCGGCGGTTTGTTTTCCGTGACGCATTCCTTGGTAATGGTGCACAGGCCCACATCCTCGCGGGACGGGATCTCATACATCACATCCAGCATGGTCTCTTCCAAAATGGCGCGCAGGCCACGGGCGCCGGTTTTGCGCTCGATGGCCTTATCTGCAATCGCCTCCAGCGCGTCCGGCGTAAACTTAAGCTCTACGCCATCCATAGCCAGAAGCTTTTGGTATTGCTTGACCAGCGCATTCTTTGGCTCTGTCAGAATGCTGACCAGCGCGTTTTTATCCAGCGAATGCAGGGTCACTACCACCGGCAGACGGCCGACAAATTCCGGGATCAAGCCATATTTCAACAGATCCTCTGGCAAAATCTGCATCAGCGTGTTGCCGATTTCCTTTTCCTTTTTGCTCTGGATATCCGCGCCGAAGCCCATGGTCTTTTTCCCGGTGCGCTCTTCGATGATCTTATCTATCCCGTCAAACGCGCCGCCTACGATAAACAGCACATTCGTCGTATCGATCTGGATAAACTCCTGCTGCGGATGCTTGCGCCCGCCCTGAGGCGGCACGGAGGCCACCGTGCCCTCTAAAATCTTAAGCAGCGCCTGCTGTACACCTTCGCCAGACACATCGCGGGTGATGCTGGGGTTTTCGCTCTTGCGGGCAATCTTGTCGATCTCATCGATATAGATGATGCCCTTTTCCGCGCGCTCCACATCGTAATCCGCGGCCTGAATGAGCTTTAAGAGGATATTTTCCACATCCTCGCCCACATAGCCGGCTTCCGTGAGGCTGGTGGCATCCGCAATGGCAAACGGCACGTTCAAAATGCGGGCCAGCGTTTGGGCCAACATGGTTTTGCCGCAGCCCGTGGGCCCCAGCATAACGATGTTGCTCTTTTGCAGCTCCACATCGTCGTTGTCCTTCTGCGGCGCAGTGATGCGCTTATAGTGGTTGTATACCGCCACAGCCAAATTCTTTTTGGCCTCGTCCTGTCCGATGACATATTCGTTGAGGATGCGCATCATTTCGTGCGGCTTTGGCAGCTCTTCCAGCTCTACGTTGGTAGCGTCGGAATAATCCTCTTCGATGATCTCCCTGCACAGCTCTACGCACTCGTCGCAGATGAATACGCCAGGGCCTGCCACCAGGCGGCGCACCTGTTCTTGCGGTTTCCCGCAAAAAGAACAGACAGGGCGGTTGATGCGTTCGTCGTTTGCCATCTTACGCCTCCTTTCCCTTTGCCTTGGAGACGATGATCTCGTCCACCAGGCCATAGGCCTTGGCCTCTTCGGCATCCATATAGTAATCGCGCTCGGCATCCGCCGCTACCTTTTCCAACGGCTGGCCGGTGCGCTCTGCCAAAATGCGGTTTAGCTTTGCCTTGGTCTTTACGATGCGGTCCGCCACAATGGCGATATCCGTCGCCTGCCCCTGGGCGCCGCCAGAGGGCTGGTGGATCATAATTTCGGCATTGGGCAGGGCACGGCGCTTGCCGATGGCGCCTGCCGCCAGCAAAAACGCGCCCATCGACGCTGCCATGCCCACGCAAATGGTAGAAACATCGCAGCGGATATACTGCATGGTATCAAAGATGGCAAACCCGGCCGAAACCGAGCCGCCCGGGCTGTTGATATACAGCATAATGTCCTTATCCGGGTCCTCTGCCTCCAAAAACAGCAGCTCTGCAATGATGATGCTGGCGCTGTGGTCGTTGACCTCGCCATCCAAAAAGACGATCCTATCCTTTAAGAGGCGGGAATAAATATCATAGCTGCGTTCGCCGCGGTTGGTCTGTTCAATGACAATGGGGACATAACTCATACGGTTTCCTCCTTTGCCCTAAAGATTATTCCGCATCCTCCGTTTTCTTTACGGTTTTTTTCGCGGCCGGTTTTTTGGCCGTGGTCTTTTTGGCAGCGGGCTTTTTCTCTCCCTCTGCTTTTTTGGCTGCGGGTTTCTTTGCGGCGGGTTTCTTCTCCGCATCCTCCGCCTTTTTGGCGGCCGGCTTTTTCGCGGTGGTTTTCTTCGCCGTGGTCTTTTTGGGCTTTTCCTCTCCCTCGGCCTTTTTGGCTGCGGGTTTTTTGGCCTTCTTGGCCTCTTTTTTCTCTACGATCTTGGCATTGTCCACCAAGAAATCCAGGGTTTTTTCAATCGCCACATCTTCCGCCATATAGGTACGGTCGGTATCCGTCAGGTTCTTTTTGAAGGTGTCTACATCCTGGTTATATTGCTTGGCGTACTGCTCGATCTTGGCCTCCACTTCCTCGTCCGAGGCGGTAAAGCCTTCGGCCTTGGTGATGGCGTCCAGCACGACCTGGTTGGTGCAACGGCGCAGCGCATCGTTGCGGGTGGATTCGCGGAGCTGTTCCTGCGTCATGCCAGTATACTTGCAGTATTCTTCCAGGTTCAGGCCCTGATACATCAAGCGCTGGGCAAAATCGCGCAGGATGTTGTCCATCTGGCTTTCCACCATCGCATCCGGCACTTCCAGCTTGGCGTTGTCCGCCGCAGCCTGGAGGGCCTGGTTTTGTAGGCCGATCTTGGCCTGCTGCTTGGCCGCCTCTGTCAGTTTCGCCTTAATATCTTGCTTCCATTCGTCCAGCGTGTCAAATTCGCTGGCATCCTTGGCCAAATCATCATCGATATCCGGCAGCTCTTTTTCGCGGACCTCGTGCACCAGCACCTCGAAGATCGCATCCTTGCCAGCCAGCTCTTCGGCGTGATATTGCTCGGGGAATTTTACCGGGATCTCCGCGGCCTTTTCCTTTTCCACGCCTACCATGCCATCCTCAAAACCAGGGATAAACTGGCCAGAACCGATATCTAGCGTGGCGCCCTGGGCCTCGCCGCCTTCAAAGTATTTGCCATCCGCCTTGCCCTTATAGTCAAACACGATGCGGTCGCCCATCTGCACGGGGCGGTCTACCTCGATATAGCGCACGCGCATATCGCGGGCGCGCTCCACCTCGGCCTGCACCTGCTCGTCGGTGACGGTATCATCGATTTTTTCCAGTTCCAGGCCTTTGTATTCACCCAGCTCCACTTCCGGGTACACGGCTACGATGAACACCAGCGGCACATCCTGGCCGGGCTTGTACGCCTCTTCCAGGGAAACAGCCGGGCGGCCTACCAATTCCAGGTCGTGTTCTTTGAGCGCCTCTTCCAAAAATTTCGGCGCTACCTCATCGACTGCACCTTCAACAAAAACGTCCGGGCCGTAGAAATTCTCGATGACCCTGCGCGGCGCTTTGCCTTTGCGGAAGCCCTGCACATTGAAATACCGGCGCTGTTTTTGGTACGCGGTATTCATCGCGGCGTTGAATTGGTCTGCCGGGACGGTAAGACGGAGCTCTACGGTGGATTTTTCTAACTTTTTGACGGTCGATGCCATGAACGGTTCTCCTCCTAAAAGGCACGGGGCCCGCGCCTGTATTTTTCATTGGATTTCAGCATTTGATTATATGCCATTTTCCGCCAGAACGCAACAAAATTCCTTTTGTTACGGCGGTTTTCCTTCATAAGTACGGCCCGCAGCGCCGTTTTTTGCGCGGCGGGCCGTAAAAAGCAAATGCGAGCAAGTCTATAAGCCGAGTTCTGTATTGGATGGCCATCTATCTAGGCGCGCGGTTGCCAGCGCGCTCAAGCGGTTTTCCCGGGAGCGTGACGGGCCGCCACATGCTGCTCCCTATTTCCTTGCACCAGGTGGGGTTTACATAGCGGACAAGTCGCCAAGCCGCTGGTGAGCTCTTACCTCGCCTTTCCACCCTTACGTCCCGCATGCTGCGGGGTCGCGGTATCTCTCTGTTGCACTTTCCTTGAAGTCGCCTTCACTGGGAGTTACCCAGCACCCTGCCCTGTGGAGCTCGGACTTTCCTCGGACGCAAAAACGCCCGCGGCCATCTGGCTTACTCGCAAATTTTTATTTGTTTATTCCTCGTCCTTTCCCTCGCGGACATACAGGATGCGCCCGCAGTTTTCACACTCTACCAGTTCCTTTTGCTCTTTGAGCTTGCTCAGCGTCAAGCTGGGCAGCGACATATTGCATCCCTGGCATTGGTTGTTTTGCACCAGGGCTATGGGGTTTACCCTGTTTTTCTTGATCTGTTTATATTTGGCCAAAAGCGCCTTGTCCAGATCCGGCTCCATGGCCTTTACCTCCTCATTCAGGCGCTCCAATTCCGGCGTGGCCTTTGCCAGCTCCGCATCGTGGACAACCTTGAGCTTGTCAAACTCCGCCTTGCCCTCCAGCATCTTGGCGCGCGCATCCTTGACCATCTTTTCCGTGCGGCCGGCAATCTGCGCCATATCCTGCAAGAGCTTTTTATCTGCGTTTAGGGCCTTTGTGGCCTCGTCCATCTGGCGGATGGCCTGGCGCACCTGTTTGATCTCGGTGTATGCGCCGGAAGAGAGCTGGCTGTTTACCTGCTCCGCCTTTTGCTTGGCCGTGTTCAGCGCCTCTGCAATGCGCCGGCATTCTGTCTGGCTCTTTTTCAGCTGCTGCTCCAGGCGTTTGATGCTGTTCTGCTGCTCCATGATTCTGTTTCGAACCTGCAATAGCTTGTTCCGCGTTTCGGATTTTTTCAATCCCCGTTCAAAGCGAAACAGCGCCAGGTCTGCCTTTTGGTATTTCCAAAGCGGCTCCAATTGGATCATGAAGGTCACCTCTGCTTTCTTCAAAATTCTCTCACATAAAGTTATCTACGGCGAAAAAACAAGAGCCGTAAGGCCCTTGTCACACTTGTTTGAACACATCTACGCTATTTTGTGCAGTGTATAACCGTACACTATATTGTAGCGCATCAAACTTTGTTTGTAAAGTTTGCCTCCACACCTCGCAGCAGGCCTTTTCGGTATCAAAGTGGCCGGCATCCACCACGCACAGGCCGGCCGCCACGGCGTCCAGCGCATCGTTGTACGCCACATCCGACGTAACCACCGCATCCACCCCCAGCTGCAAAGCATGATGCAGCACTGCCTTGAGCCCGCTGCCGGAGGCGGTCAGCACGGTGCGCACCGGCGCATCCGACGCGCCGGCGTACTTTACCGTGGTAGCGGAAAAGGCTTCCTTGGCCCTTTGCGCCAGGGCCCGCAGCGGCATGGTTTCTATACAGCCCCACCTGCCGTAGCCGGCGTCCTCCTCGCCCGGGCCGATGACGGGCTGTATCTCCGCCAGGCCCAGCGTTTTGGCCATGGCAAAGCAGAGGCCCTTTTCTGCATAATCCAAATTCGTATGCGTGCTGACCAGCGCAATGTTATGGCGGATCAGCTGGCGCACGACGCGCTGGCTGCCAAACTGCTCCACGATCTGCTTGAATGGACGAAACAGCAGCGGATGGTGCGACAGGATCAATTCACAGTGCTTTTCCACTGCCTCCTGTACCACGGCCTCCGTGCAGTCCACACACAACAAAATGCCGGTGATGGGCACGGAAAAATCCCCGATTTGCAGCCCGCTATTGTCCCAGTCGCTGGCCAGGGCAAAGGGGGCAAACTCATCCAAACAGCGCATAAGTTCCGTCAGTGCGATGGATTGTTTCATCTTTCTTCCTCCAAAAAAGCATGCAGGCAGGCCAGGCGCCCCGCGGCCTCCTCCTGGTGGGCGGCGGTGCGGGAAGCCCCCGGCACCCGAAGCGTTTTTTCCAGCACCCGGCACAGCCATGCGGCATAGCGCAGCGTGGTCTCGTCCCGCCTTTGGCAGTTGACAGGCCCCAATTCCTCTGCCGCGCCTAAAAGCGGTCGCTGGGTGCCGGGCACAAGCAGCACCAGCGGAAAAAAGCGTCCATTTTCCCAGACGATGCGCTCGTCCTCCACACGCAGCCCCAGCGCGGGCAGCGCCCGGTACAGCGCCTCGGCATGGCCGGCAGGGCCTGCCACCAGGCCGCGCATCTGCGGCAAGAGCGAACGGCCCTTTTGCAAAATTTCCACGATGGTGCGCCCACCCATGCCCAAGAGCAAAGCGCCGTCTGCTTCGTTGGCCTTTGCCAGCCCATCGCAGCAGAAAAATTCGGCATGCGCTGCCAAGCCGGCCCGCGTCAGCCGCGCCTTTGCCTTTTCCAGCGAAGGGGCGCTGATGTCGCAGGCCAGCACCTTTTGGCATTTGCGCTGGCAAAGCAGCGCCTCGGCGGCAATGCCGTGATCGCAGCCAATGTCCGCCGTTAAGCGGCAGGCAGGCAACAGATCCAAAGCGGTCTGCAAGCGCTTTGTCAACGGTTTCATGGGCGGTCCTCCCTGTCCTTCAGCCAATAAAAAGGGAGCAGACCTTTGCCGCTCCCCCGTTTAAAGCGTCCTTCCAAGGGGCAAGGCCCTCGGCTGTTTTCATTGTACCATACCCGGCAAGCGGCGGGCAACCGCCCTCAAAACACCACCGCCCCGGCCGGGCAAACCGCCGCGCACGCCCCGCAATGCAGACAGTGCTCCGGCGCGATGCGGTATGGACGGCCCGGCTCGATGCAGCGCTGCGGGCAAACAGGCATACAGCGCCCGCAAGCCGTGCAGCCCGCTGTGATGCGGTAGCAACGTCCCGTGGCAGATTCCCCGGCGCCAATGGCGATGGGCTCCCTCAACACCGGCGTCTGCGTCAGGTCAAAATACTCGCCGCTGGCCTGATAAATCTCAAACGCCTCCAGCGCGCGCCGCGTATCGCCGGGATAGATGTCCTTCATATAGGGATTTTCCTCAAACATCACATCCAGCAGGGCCGGGTCCGCCACGCGGACATGGCCGCGCAGCGATACCGCCCGCCGGCCCTTTTCGCCGGTAATGGCGACAAATTTTTGCTCGATGAGCTGGCGATAAAACGCCTTGCCCTTGGCCGTCAAAAAATACAGGCTATGGCCGTCATAAAGCATAATGTCGATGATGCGCACTTCCGGCCGCCCGTCCTCTGCCAGCGTGGCAAAGGCGGCGGCATGGATTTCCTTTTGCAAAAAAGCCAGATAGTCCATCGCTTTGTCTATCCTCCTACTCGTTTGTTTTCAACACATGCGCCAGCTTGCCATATACAGGCAGCGTCACCAGCGCAATGGCCAAGCCCTTGATCAGATTAAAAGGAATGGTATTGAATAGAATGATATCCAATTTTGTATGGATAAAGGGGATAAGCTCTCCAAACATCGCGATGATCTGATCCATCGGCATAAACGCATTAAACATAGGAAACAGGATAAAGTAGTTGGCCAACGCCGCCGCGGCCGCCATCACCACAGCGCCCAGCACACAGGCCTGCCAGCCCTTCCAATGCGCTTTGTGATACAGCATGCCGGCGGTAAAGACAAACGACGCGCCGATGAGAAAATTGGCCAATTCGCCGATGCCGCCGGTGGCGGTGCCCAACAGCTGCAAGGCGTTTTTCACCAGCTCGATGGCAACGCCGGCCCCCGGCCCGATGGACATGGCCCCTATCAAGGCCGGCAGATCGGAAAGATCCATCATCGCAAACGAAGGCGTCAGCGGCACAGGAAATTCCAAAAAGGCCAAGAGGTAGGCGATGGTTGTCAGCATCGCCATACTGACAAGGGTGCGGGTCTGCGTTAAAGGGGTGTGTTTGGTTGTAATCGTGTTCATGTTTCTCCTAACCGAAGATATGGAGGAATTAAAAAATCCCGCCTTTCGTGCACGTAAAAAAGGGCGAGACTCTTTGCGCATATCTTCTTTCATCCAGACTGTACTGTCGGCCCCGGAATTACAACGGGTCTGCCAAAAGGCTCGCGGGCTATACCGCCGGTGGGGAATTTCACCCCGCCCTGAAGACATTTGATTCAAATGTGGCTTTATTATAGCATCTTGTTTTTTCCGGCGCAAGGCCCGCCTGCGAAAAAGCGCATGGCGGGCCGCGGTATGCTATACTAAAAATAGATTCTGATTTCCCTGGCGCCGGAGGTGCTCTTGTATGAAACGAAGGATAAAATCCTCGCTGCTCTCGCTGCTGGTTCTGCTTTGTACGCTGTTTGGCGCAGCATGCAGCCCCGTGCAGGCTCCGCCTGCATCCAATACGGCTGAGACGGCCGCCCCGCAGGCAGATCATTTCGAATATGCTGCCGTGCCCGCGTATGCCGGCGAGCCGTATGCCGTCATCAACGGCAACCAGCCCTTTTTCACCGAAGAGGATATGGCCCCTATCCAGGAGGAATCGTATGCCGAGCTGGATGATTTGGGGCGCTGCGGCGTGGCTATGGCGCTGGTCAGCCCCCGCACCATGCCCACCAGCGAGCGCGGCAGCATCGGCATGGTGCGCCCCAGCGGCTGGCAGACGGTGCGGTACAGCTTTGTAGACGGCCAGTATCTATACAACCGCTGCCATCTGATCGGTTACCAGCTAACAGCGGAAAATGCCAATACGCAAAACCTGATCACAGGCACACGCTACCTGAATACCGAAGGCATGCTGCCCTTTGAAAACCAGGTGGCGTCGTATGTGGAGGGCACCGGCCGTCCCGTGCTCTATCGGGTCACGCCTGTATTTATTGGGGAGGAGCTGGTTGCCCGCGGCGTTCTGATGGAAGCGCTTTCAACCGAGGATGGCGGAGACGGCGTGCGCTTCTGCGTATTTTGCTACAACGTGCAGCCCGGCGTGGCCATCGATTATACTGACGGCAGCAGCACCGAGGCAAAAACAGGCCCGCAGCAAACGAACGAGGCAGGCCTTGAATACATTCTCAACACCAACACCAAAAAGTTTCATAAGCCAGACTGCCAAAGCGCCCAGGACATGAGCGAAACAAACAAGCAGACCTTTACCGGCAGCCGTGAATGGCTCATCGACCAAGGCTATGAGCCCTGCCAGCGCTGCCAGCCGTAGCGGTATAGAAAAACGCCAAGCGTTTGCTTGGCGTTTTTTCATGGCGTGCTTTAGTCTAAAAAGTCGCGCAGCTTTTTGCTGCGGGAGGGATGGCGCAGCTTGCGAAGCGCCTTGGCCTCGATCTGGCGGATGCGCTCGCGCGTCACGTTGAATTCCCTGCCTACCTCCTCTAAGGTGCGGGCCCGGCCATCATCCAGGCCAAAGCGCAAACGCAGCACCTTTTCTTCGCGCGGGGTCAGGGTATCCAGCACCTCGGTCAGCTGTTCTTTTAAGATGGTGATGGCCGCGCTTTCCTCCGGCGCAGGGGCTTCGTCGTCCGGAATAAAATCGCCGAGGTGGCTGTCCTCTTCTTCCCCGATGGGGGTTTCCAGCGATACCGGCTCCTGGGCAATTTTGATGATCTCCCGCACCTTTTCCTCCGAAATGCCCATTTCCTTGGCAATTTCATCCGGCTGCGGGTCGCGCCCATATTCCTGCAAAAGCTGGCGCGTTACGCGGATCAGCTTGTTGATGGTTTCCACCATATGCACCGGGATGCGGATGGTGCGGGCCTGGTCCGCAATGGCGCGGGTGATGGCCTGGCGGATCCACCAGGTGGCATAGGTAGAAAACTTATAACCCTTTTGGTAATCGAATTTTTCTACCGCCTTGATCAGCCCCAGGTTGCCCTCCTGGATCAGGTCCAAAAACAGCATGCCGCGGCCCACATACCGCTTGGCAATGGAGACCACCAGGCGCAGGTTGGCCTCTGTCAGCTGCTGCTTGGCGCGCTCATCGCCCTCGCCCATGCGCTTTGCGATCTCGATTTCTTCCGTAGCGGACAACAGCGGCACCCGGCCGATCTCCTTTAGGTACATTTTCACAGGGTCGTCGATGTTGACGGTATCCGGGATATAGTCCGAGGCCAACTCCTGCTCTGTGATCACCTCTTCCTCTGCCAGCTCCTTGGCGTCTGGCTCCAGATCGTCCGGCAGGGTCTTTACGACCTTGATGGTGCGCTTTTCCAGCTCGTTTAGGATATTTTCCAGCTGGCTTGGCTCCATCTCCTCGTCCGTCAGCGTTTGGTTGAGCTCGTCATGGGTCAAAACGCCCTTATGCTTGCCGGTGGCGATGATTTCGTCTACGCGGTCCTTGGATTGCTTTGCTTTGGTTTCTGCCATTACTGTTTCCCCCTACGAAGGTATTCTATCTTGGAAGCCGCATCGCTGTTTTTCTGTTTCAGCGCTGCGATCAAATGTGTGTTTTGTGAAATGGTTTGCGCGGCCTGGCGGATATCCTCTCCAGGTTGTTTGGAAAGCTGCTCATTTTCCCGCAGCAGGGTCTGCACCCTGAGGGTGCAAAGATAATCCAGCATCACATCCGGCGGCTCTACGTGCGTATGCACGAACCACTGCGCGGCGCGCTTGGCATCCTGCGGCGTCTGTACCGACGCCAAAAGCCCGGCCGGCGAAAGCTCCTGCTTGGCGCATAGCTCCAGCGATTTTATGTATAGATCCTGCAAGAGCGGGTCGGTAAAATCCTCCCGGCGTAAAAGCGGCAGCAGCCGTACCGCGGTTTTTGCGTCCTCCGCCAGCGCGCACAATACGCGCTCCTGCAGCGCCACGCCTTGCTCTTTTTCCGCCGGCGTCTCCCGGTGCTTGGGCGGCGCAGCGTCCATGGGCACCCTGGCGCTCTGCGTTTGCTGCTGGATGGTCTCCACCGCAAACCCGGATACCTTGGCAATGTACCGCTCGTAACGCTCCCGCTCCACGGGCGACAGCGGCTTTAGCAGCGCCGCCGCCTTTTGCGCAAAGGCCGTGCGCCCGTTTTCCGTCTGCATATCGCAGGCGTTGGCAAGCGCCTGTATCTTGCATTCCGTCAGCGTCAGCGCGCTTTGCTTGAGCGCACGAAACGCGGACGCCCCTTGGCTGCGCAAAAATTCGTCCGGATCCTGCCCATCCGGCAACACCAAAACGCGCACCGCCACGCCCTCTCTTTCGGCAATATCCAGCCCGCGCAGGGTGGCGTTTTGCCCGGCGGCGTCGCCATCGTAAGCAAAATAGACGGTATCGGCAAAGCGGCGCAGCAGGCGTACCTGCCCGGTGGTCAACGCCGTGCCCAGCGAGGCTACCACATTGGGAAAACCAAACGAGGAAACGGCAATGCAGTCCATATATCCCTCTGTCATAAACAGCTCGCGTTCCTTGCCAAACTGCCGGTAAAAATTCAAGCCGTAGAGCATTTCCCGCTTGTTATACACCAGCGTTTCGGCGGTGTTGATGTATTTGGGGCCGTCGCCAGAGAGCAAGCGGCCGCCAAAGCCCAGCACGCGTGACTGCTGATCGATGATGGGAAAAATAAGCTTGTCCCGAAAAAAGTCGTATTTCTTTTCGCCCTTGACCACGGCCAGCCCCGCGTCGCTGAGCTCTTTGAGCGTAAAGCCCTGGGCCGTTAGGTGGTCGGTTAAAGCCTGCCATCCCTTCGGCGCGTACCCCAGGCCAAAATGCTTGACCTCCTTTTGCGTCAGCCCGCGCTTTTCCAGGTAGGCCCTGGCGTGCGCGGCGCCGTCTGTGGACAGCTGATGGTGGTAAAACAGCGCCGCCTGGCGCAGCGCTTCATACAAGCGCTGCTTTCTGCGCTTTTTCTCCTGGTAGGCCCGGCTGTCCTGCCCGGTCTGCGGCAGGGGCAGGCCGGCCTTTTCCGCCAAAAACTGCACGGCCTCAGGAAATGTCATCTTTTCGATGTTCATGATAAAATGGATGACATTGCCGCCCTCATGGCAGCCGAAGCAATAGTAAAACTGCTTGTCCGGATCCACGGAAAACGAGGGCGTTTTTTCGCTATGGAATGGGCAGCAGCCCCAGTAGCGCCGGCTTTTCTGCTGCAGCGGCACATACTGCGAAACGATCTGTACCAGGTCGTTGCGCGCCCGTACTTCGTCTAAAAATTCATCGGTAAAATGCCCGGCCATACGCCCTCCTTTCCTGCCGGCGCGGCGTTATCCGCCATACGGCCCTGCCTCGCCCGGCACATAAATGCTCAAAAACTGCCGGACGGCAAAGTTGTCCGACATGCCTGCGATATAATCCATCACGGCCCGCTCGCGGGACTGTGTCTCTGCGATGTGCTCATATTCGGCGGGCAGGCTGCCCGCCTGGCCGATATAATAGGTGTACAGGCCCTCTATCATGCGCTCGGCACGCTGGGTCTGCTCCATCTGGCGCGGCCCCTCATATACATGCGCAAACAGAAACGCACGCAGATCACCCATGATCTTTGCCATATGGGCGGACTGCTGCACCACACCGTCATGCGAATGGCGGATCACATCCACCACCAGCGCGTTGATGCGCTCGCTGTTGGTGCGCCCCAACGCCTCTACACAGTGCTTGGGCAGGCTATCCATCGTCAGGTCTCCCGCCCAGATGGCGTCCTGTACATCGTGGTTGACGTACGCGATCTTATCTGCCAGGCGCACGATCGCCCCTTCCGGCGTTGCGGGCGTACAGGCGCTGCGGTGGTTGACAATGCCATCCTTGACCTCCCAGGTCAGATTCAGCCCCTTGCCGTCGCGCTCTAAAAACTCCACCACCCGCAGGCTCTGCTGATTGTGCGCAAAGCCCAGGCTGCTCAGCCGGTTCAGCACCCGTTCGCCGGTATGCCCGAACGGGGTATGCCCCAAGTCGTGCCCCAAGGCGATGGCCTCTGTCAAGTCCTCATTGAGGCGCAGCGCCCGCGCAATGGTGCGCGCAATCTGCACGACCTCCAGCGTATGCGTCATGCGCTGGCGGAAATGGTCGCCGCTGGGCGCAATGAAAACCTGTGTCTTATGCTTTAGGCGGCGGAAGGAATTGGAGTGCAGAATGCGGTCCCGATCCCTGGCAAAGCAGGTGCGGATGGGGCACGGCGCTTCCGGCCGCCTGCGCCCTTTGGACTGCGTGGCCCTTGTGGCAAAGGGGGATAGGATCATATCCTGATCCGCCTCGGTTTGCTCCCGAATGGAAATCAAAGCGTACCACCTCCAAATCCTTTTGTATTTAATAGTTTCTCCATAAAAGGGAAAATCCCTTTTTTTCTTCAAAAATTGCATCAAAAAATTCTTGACTTTTTGCAAAAAGCGGTTTTCAGCAGCTTTCGCCATGCGTTTTTCGCTGCCATAGGCCAATCTATACTCAAAAAATTTTGATGTTCGGGGTTCCTTGCTTTTTGGGGTACGAAAATGCAGGGCGTTTTTGACAAATCCTGGAGAAAGTGCTGAAATATCAATAGTTTTCCTGTATTTACCATCTATTTTTTGCTATCTATATTCAAGATAATAGCTATCCAAACCGAAAAAAATGAACCATACTGGTGCTTGGTGATACTATGATTTACGAAAATATCCGTGCTCTGCGTGAGCAGAATCATCTAACTCAAACTCAGCTTGCACAAAAGCTGCATATGGCGCAAAATACCTATTCGCAATATGAGACGGGCAAGATCGAATGGACGGCCCCCCTCTTGATTCAGCTTGCGCAGCTTTACGGGGTAAGCGTAGATTACCTTTTGGGGCTAAAGGCCAAATAATTTTTCGTTTTCAGGCATAAAAAAACAGGACGGCCGTCCTGCTTTTTATTTTTGTTGTATTTTTCTGTCTTAATCTATGTTATTTTGACCATTTGCCTTCTCTGCAAGCCAGCATTGGCAATTCTGGCGTCGATCCTACCTTTATAGTACATGGACATGCGGTCTATCGATTCGGACGCCATCTTCCCCGCCTTGAACCCTTCCAAAAAGGCCTTATGCATCAGTGTAAAGATCGCATTTTCCGTTTCATCGTATTTAGAATCTTCCAAAAACATATCAAATGCGATATCACACATTTGGTCTTCTCTCCAATCCGGCTTCATAAAGACAAATCTCCTTTACAGATGTTGAATAGTATATAACATATTCGTCCTTATCTTAGCATACACTGAAGGAAATAGTAAATACCATTCAATATTTTTAGGAGATAGCATGTTCAAAATCAAAGCCCCAGACGGCCGCAACAATATCTCTGGCAAAAAGGTAAAACAATATCGTTTGGCAAAGAAAATGTCTCAATACAAGTTAGCCGCGAAGATCCAGGCTATGGGATATGATGTAGACAATCATTTTATCCGGCGGATTGAAAACGGCGAACGGTTTGTCACGGATATTGAGCTGGTCATTTTATCCGAAGCGCTCGGCGTATCCATCGATGATCTTTTAAGCTGACGCACATTTTCGCTATAAAAAAGAGCCCGTAAGCACGGGCCTTTTTTTATTCTTTTTCCAATACCATGGCTTCGCCGTCATATTCGGCGGACAGCTGGTTTCCGTTGCGCTGAAAAGCAATCGGCTGATCGAAATACTCGATGGTTACCGTATTGCCCTCCACAGTATAGGTTCCCTCTATGGACATGCCCATCAAAGACATTTTGACGGTGGTATCATCGACAAACTCCATGCCCAGGTCGCCCATGGACGCCAGCGCATCGCCTTCCATTGTCACTCCCTGTGCCTCATACTTGACGAGCTTCCATTTGCTTCCTGCCAATTTTTCTTCCCCACCGCAGCCGACCAATGCCAAGGACAGAACCAACAAGCAAGCAAACAGCAAACAACTTTTTTTCTTCAATACAGGCACCCCCATTATGTCAAAAATATGTCATCTGGCATTGTATAGAATCCTCGTACTTTTGTCAATAAAAAAGTCCCCCTAGCGGGGGATCTTCTTTTTTTATTTCTTTGTGAAATACATCTTAACGCCGCTCATCTCGAAGGAAATCTCTTCATCTGCCACCGTGAACTCCATGGTTTGCGAACCTTCCGTCACCATGATCTTATCGCCATCCAGCGTATAGGTAGCCTCTCTGGACGCCCCCATACCGCTGATCTCCAGTTTTGTATCGTCAATAAATTTGATGGACATTTCCCCTACCGTGCTATCCAGCATTTCTCCTTCCATCGTTACGCCATAAGCCTCTGCACGGGTCAGCTCCCAGGTCGTGCCGGCATAGGCGTTTCCGCCGCCACCGCAGCCAACCAGTACCAGCGCGCACAGTACCATACAGGACAAAAGCAAAGCCAGTTTCTTTTTCATTGAAGTTTCCTCCCTTTTTTAATTTGCCGAAGCAAAAAATAAGCATTTCCATACAGCACTTTTTTCAGTGAAAATCCGCTCTTTTAAGCGGCGTTTACCATTTTTCTCTCTAAAATGCATAGAACACAAATGCATACTTTTTCTGCCGTGTTTGTCAAAATTGCGGCATATTTTATTTATATTCATCATAAAGAATCGTATGCGCTTTGTCAATGAAAAAGAGCACATCCCATGAACTGCTCTTTCGCATTTATTTATCTACCCTTGTCAGATACGTTGTTAGGCCGATCTTATCCGGGCCAATGCCGATTTCCTTGCCGTTGTAGGTGCATTCCGTAACATTGCCGTCCAGCGTCAGCGTGAGCGTATCGCCCTCAAAGGTATAGGCGCCCTCTACCGTTCCCCGCCAGTCTGTGCGTGTACAGCGTAGTTCATCCAAAAACGCCAGGGACAGGTCTCCGGAGATGATAAAAGCATCCTCCCCTTTTACGGTGCTGCCGGTGTCCAATTCCACCCTGGATGCTTGCCAGCTCGTACCGGCCAAGCCGGGCTTTGCACAGCCCATCAGCGCCAGCGCGCAAGCCACCAAACATCCAAGGACCCATATAGCTCTTAGTTTCATATGCCCCCCGCATGCCGTTTGGTATTGTTTTTATTCGGCATAATTCTGTTTTTACCATAACAATCGTTGGGTATGCTGTCAATCAAAAAAGCACGCCGTAAAGGCGTGCTTTTTGCAGTATGTGCTTAGAACCGTTTCTGGCGAATGGCAGCCTGCGCCGCAGCGAGCCTGGCTATGGGCACGCGGAACGGAGAGCAGGAAACATACGTCAACCCGATGTTATGGCAGAACTCGACGCTCTTTGGATCGCCGCCCTGCTCGCCGCAGATGCCCAGCTTGATGTTGGGGCGCTGTTCGCGGCCCATCTGCACCGCCATCTGCATGAGCTTGCCAACGCCTTTAACATCCACCGAGGCAAACGGATCCTGCTCAAAGATCTTGAATTCAAAGTAATCCGGCAGGAACTTGCCCGCGTCGTCGCGGGAGAAGCCGAAGGTCATCTGCGAAAGGTCGTTGGTGCCGAAGGAGAAGAACTCCGCTTCCTTGGCAATCTCGTCCGCCGTGAGGCAGGCGCGCGGAATTTCCATCATCGTACCGATGAGGTACGGGATGCGGTGCACCATGCGGTTGATAACCGATTCCGCCGTATCCTTGACGATCTTTTTGACAAACGCCAGCTCCTTGACCTCGCCCACCAGCGGGATCATGATTTCCGGCTGGATCATCACGCGCTCTTCTTCGCATACCTCGATGGCCGCTTCCATGATGGCCGTGGTCTGCATGCGCGCAATTTCCGGATAGGTCACCGCCAGCCGGCAGCCCCTATGCCCCAGCATGGGGTTGGTCTCGTGCAGGGAGATGGCCTTATCGTTGAGCTCTTCAAACGTTACGCCCATGGATTCGGCCAGCGCGCGGATTTCTTCCTCTTCCTTGGGGATAAATTCATGCAGCGGCGGGTCCAACAGGCGGATGGTGACCGGGCGGCCGCCCATGACCTTATACAGCGCCTTGAAATCCTGCTTTTGCATGGGCAGCAGCTCTTCCAGCGCTGCCTTGCGCTGGCGTTCGTTGTCCGCCAAAATCATGCGCCGCATGGAGGCGATGCGCTCTGCATCAAAGAACATGTGCTCGGTACGGCACAGGCCAATGCCCTCGGCGCCGAAATCACGGGCCGCCTGGGCGTCGCGCGGGGTATCGGCGTTGGTTCTGACGCCCATGGTACGGTAATCGTCCGCCCATTGCATGATGGTTTCAAAATTGCCGCTGATCTTGGCGGGCACGGTGGGCAGCTGCTCGCCGTACACGCGGCCGGTATTGCCGTCCAGCGAGATCCAATCGCCGCGCTTGAAGATACGGCCCTCCTCGGTACGGAAAAAGCCTTCCTCTTCATCGACGAAAATATCGTTGCAGCCCGCCACACAGCAGCGGCCCATACCGCGGCATACCACGGCGGCGTGGCTGGTCATCCCGCCTCTGGCGGTAAGGATGCCCTTGGCCTTGTTCATGCCCTGGATATCCTCCGGCGAAGTCTCTGTGCGCACAAGGATGCAGGCCTGGCCGTCGGCGGCCGCCTTTTCCACTTCCCCGGCAGAGAAATATACCTGCCCGGTGGCTGCGCCCGGCGAAGCGGGCAGGCCGACCGCCACAGGCGCCGCCTGCTTTAGCGCGTTTTCATCAAAGGTGGGATGCAAAATGGTGTTGATCTGCTTGGCGTCGATCATCAAGAGCGCATCGTCGCGGCCGATCTTGCCTTCCTCCACCATATCCACCGCGATTTGCAGCGCCGCCTGCATGGTGCGCTTGCCGTTTCTGGTTTGCAGCATATACAGCTTGCCGCGCTCGATGGTAAATTCGATATCCTGCATATCATGGAAATGCGATTCCAGCTTTTGCGCGATGCCGATGAGCGTTTCGTACGCTTCCGGCATATCGTTTTTCAGCTGGTCGATATGCTGCGGGGTGCGGATGCCGGCCACGACATCCTCGCCCTGGGCATTCATCAGATATTCGCCGTAAAATTTATTTTCCCCGGTAGAGGGGCTGCGGGTAAAGGCCACGCCGGTGCCGCAATCGTCGCCCATATTGCCAAAGACCATGGACTGCACGTTGACCGCCGTGCCCAGGGTGGACGGGATATCGTTGAGCTGGCGGTAATAATTGGCGCGCGGCGTATTCCAAGAACGGAACACCGCCTCGATGGCGCGGACCAGCTGCTCTTTCGGGTCCTGCGGGAAGGGCTTGCCCGTCGCCTTTTCATACAGGCCCTGATAGGTTTTGACCAATTCCATCAGGCTTTCGGCGCTCAGGTCGCGGTCCAGCTTTACGCCCTGCGCCTGTTTGGCGGCCTCCAAGGCGGCCTCAAACGGCGTCATATCCAGCTCCATCACCACGTTGGCAAACATCTGGATGAACCGGCGGTAGGAATCGTAGGCAAACCGTGGGTTTTGCGTGGCCTCCGCCATGCCGCGGGCCGTTTCGTCGGTCAGGCCCAGGTTGAGCACGGTATCCATCATGCCTGGCATGGAGACCGCAGCGCCGGAACGCACCGACACCAGCAGCGGGTTTTTCGCATCGCCAAAGCCCTTGCCCGTCTTTTTCTCCAGGCCCTCCAGGGCCGCCATGGCCTGCGCTGTGATCTCTTCATCCAGCGTCTTGTCGTTTTCGTAATAGTTGTTACATGCTTCTGTGGAAATCGTGAACCCCGGCGGAACGGGCAGGCCCAGGCCGGTCATTTCGGCCAGGTTGGCGCCTTTGCCGCCCAACAGCTGGCGCATGTTCGCGTTTCCTTGTTCAAAGGTGAAAACGTATTGTTTCATCCCCTTTGCCCCCTTTTCTAAAAAAGAAAATATAAATCCAAAACGCCTCTTTGCGTTTCAAAGTCAAACGAGCGAGCCTTTCTGCGCGGAGGCAGACGGCATCAGCGTATGCAGATGCGGCAGGGGCTTGGCGGCTGTGGCGGCATACGAACGCAATAGATGCGCATACGCCTCCTCCGCCACAGGCTGCAGCTGCGTCAGCAGCGCCGGATAGCCTGCGGACGGCGCCTGCGCCATACGGCCCAGCATGCGCCGGCAAGCGCTGCTCAGCGGCTTTGCGGTGGGCAGGTGCTTGGCGCAATGGCGGCATACAGCGCCACCGGATTCGCCGTCAAACCAATCCAGGGCCTCCTCCGCCCCGCAGCACACGCATGCCTCCGTTTCCGGGCAAAAGCCAGCAAACGCCAACAGCTTTGCCAAATAAAACGCCAGAACCGCGACCGGGTCCGCCTTTGCCTCACACAGGCGGGCCAGCGTCAGCAGCAGCAGCGTAAACAGCTTGGCGTTCTCCTCCTCCGGGTTGGCAAATTCGCGGGCGGCGCGCACGGCCTGCCCCGCAGCCGTCAGGATCATAGGATCCATCCGGAGATTATAAAAAATTTCGCGGACTTGGCAGCTTTTCACGTACCATCTGCCTTTTGCCTCTGCCAGCTCGTATTCACCGTAGACAAAGGGCTGGGCGCAGCTCATCAGCTTGCTCTGCGGCTTGCGGCAGCCCCGCGCCGTGGCCGTGACCGTGCCGCGCTCGCGGGTAACGAGCGTTAAAATGCGGTCATGATCGCGGTAATTCACGGCTTGCGCCACTACGGCAAATACGGTTTGTTGCATGTAGATTCCTCTATGGGTTCTGTGGATTTTTTATACAGCAAATAATCCATAACGCGCCCGGTGCGGCAGAATTGCTGCCAGCGGGAAAGATCGGTCTGATTCATATCTATGCGCCTCCCCGGCCAAATAGGTTTTTGGTTAGCTTGCCCGGGAATGGGCGGCGCGTCTATGGCAATGCCTTGCAGATTTGCCAACAGTTGGCAAACAGCAGGCGAAAAACTCTGATTCAAAAAGGCTGCAAAATGGGAAGAAAACGGGAGATGGGCTTATTCGTAGCCCAGTTCCTTGAGCGCGGAGGGAGAATTTCGCCAATCCTCCCGTACCTTGACAAAGAGCTGTAAAAATACCTTTGTCCCAAAAAAATCTTCCAGTTCCCCGCGCGCTTGGCTGCCGATGCGCTTGAGCATCGCGCCCCGGTGGCCGATGACAATGCCCTTATGGCTCTGCCTTTCGCAGTAGATCAGCGCGTGGATCTCCACCACGCCGTCCTCGCGTTCCATGAATTTTTCCAGCTCTACCCCGATGCCATGGGGCACTTCGTCTCTTAAATTGTGCAAGAGCTTTTCACGGATGATTTCGCAGCAAAGGAACGATTCCGGCATATCCGAAGCAACGTCGGTCGGAAAATAAGCCGGGCCGGGCGGCAGCAGCGCCCGCAGCGTATGCAAAAGGTCCGCCAGCCCCGCGCCGGTCTTTGCCGATACCGGGCATACGTGGCTTACGCCTGGATAGGCGGCAAGCCGGGCCGACAGGGAGCGGATTTGTTCTGGCTGCGCCAAGTCTATTTTGTTGAGCGCAACGACGACAGGCACGCCGCAATGCGTAGCCCGAAACAGCGCCTCCTCGTCGCGGCTGCCCAATCCTTTGGCGCCGTCCACAACGACCAGGGCTGCTTCAATGTCCGTTAAGCTATGGCGCACCGCCCCTTCCATATAGCGCCCCAGCTTGTTTTTCGGTTTTTGGATGCCGGGCGTATCCAGCACGACGAGCTGGTACCCCGCTCCGTTGACCACGCCCATGATACGGTTGCGCGTGGTCTGTGGTTTATCGGAAACAATGGCGATTTTTTCTCCCACCATTGTGTTGATCAAAGAGGATTTGCCCACATTGGGCCGGCCGATCACGGCCGCGAATCCTGAAACGAATTGGCTCATACAGAGACTCCTATTGGCATTATCTTAGCATAAACGGCGAAAAGATACAACGAATCAATCACGAAAAATGCCCAAAGTGCTTAAAATTTTTTGTGCAATCTCCTGCATGCGCGCGTCGTCCTCCGGGGTGATATGATCGTACCCCAAAAGGTGCAGCGCGCCATGCACTGCCAGAAAGCACACCTCGCGCATCAGGCTGTGGCCATATTCCTCCGCCTGCTGCGCTGCGCGGTGCATGGAAATGACGATATCCCCCATAAGGATGCGCCCGGTTTCCATATTGACCATGGGCGGCTCCGCCAAGGTGGTAAAATCGCCGGGGGTGGCGCCCTCCCAATTCAAATACGGAAAGCTGAGCACGTCTGTTTCCCTATCGATGTTTCGGCTTTCGCGGTTCAGTCGGCGCATGGCGCGGGGGCCAATGAGCGATATCTGCACCTCCAGCGGCGCTGTGACGCCCTTTACCGTATAAAATACCGACTGCACCGCCTGGGTCATATTGCCCCTCATTTGGGTATCAAAAGGAACAATGCGCTGTAAATTGTCGATCTGTACTTGCTTCATTGGCTGCTTTCCTCCTCCATGCGGGCGCGTTTCAGCCTTACGTCCGGATACTGGATGCGCTGATGGTACATGCCGCGCAGCACGGACTCAAACTCGCGGGCAATGGTGTTCAGGTCTTGGAAGGTAAAATTTACCAGATCCAGCTGCCCGTCGTCATAGCGCTGCTGGATGATCTTTTCCATCGTACGCTTATAATCGCCGGTAGCGCCGCCGGCACGGGTGGCCGCCTCGGTGGCATCCGCCAGCATGATAAGCGCGGCTTCGCGGGTGGTGGGCTTGCCGCCGTTGTGGCGGAATAGGCTGGGGTCCACGTTGGGGTCGTTTTCCCTGGCCTTATTGTAAAAATAATACATCAGCGTCGTGCCATGATGCTGGCGGCGCGATTTCCGGTGCAATGCCGGCCTCCAGGATCATGCGCTCTCCGTCTATGGTATGGTTGCGGATGATCTGCACGCTTTCCAGCGGGGTCAGCTTATCATGAGGATTTGGCATATCCTGCGGCTGGTTTTCCGCATAAAAGGCGGGGGCTTTCAGCTTGCCGACGTCATGATAATAGGCCGCCGCGCGCGCCAGCAGCGGGTTCGCCCCCACTGCCTCGGCAGCCGCCTCTGCCAGGTTGCCTACCATGATGGAATGATGATAGGTGCCGGGGGCCTCCATCGAAAGCCGGTGCAGCAAGGGGTTGGTGGGGTTGCAAAGCTCCATCAGCTTCATCGGCGTTAAAATCTTAAAGCCCTGCTCCCAAATGGGGGTGGAGCCCAGGCATACCATCGAAGCCACCAGCGCCACAGCCAGGGATACCAGCACGGACTGCAAAATCGTCAAAAATGCGTTGCCCATCAAAAGGCCCATGCAGATGTACACCGCGCCGCCCGCCGCGCCTGCTACCAGGCCGCAGCCCAGGATACGCACGCGGCTTTTGCAGCGGTCCGCCAATTTGGCGCAGGCCGTACTGCCTGCCATGCCGCTGAGCAGCACGGCAAAGGCCACCTGCGAGGTAGCACCGCCGACAAGCGCCATCACGCCGACAAGCGCGCTGGTCAAATTGCCCAGTACCATGCCGGTATGGGCGTTTACCACCATGCTCATCGTCATCGCCACAAAGCATACCGGCACAAAGCCGGGGTTGGTACGGATGACAAGCAGCGCGGCCAGCAGCACAAACACAATGCAAATGCCGCCCATCAACAGGGTTTTGCTTTCGATGTCCGGGTCCTGTTCACGGATCAAGTGCACGCCCATGGCGGTCAGCAGCAGCACCACCAGCAGGGCGCCGATATACAGCGGCGCGTTAAAGCCGCCCGCCACCATGCCCAGGATTTGCAGCACGGCAAACTGGTCCTCCGTGACCTCCTCGCCCGATTTTACGATGACCTGTCCTTTTTTGTATACCACCGGCGTTACATCGTTTTCCGCCTTATCGCGGGCTTCCTCGGTGGCGTCCTCATCATACAAAAGGTTGGCGTTTAGGTATTTGATAATGGGCTTCATCGCCATCTGCTTGCAAACGTCCGGCACATCCAGCGCCTCTAGCTGCTTTTGCACGCCATCGCGCGTAAGCACCACCGCATCCTCGCCCACGCCGTTTTCAAACGCCGCGTTGGAGGATTCCGTCGCCTGGTTTTTGGCAGCCTGCCATTGCGCGTCGGTGGCAAGCAGCAGCTGGTGCAGGGTTTCGTTGTCCACCTGCTCTGGCATGAGCTGATTCAGTTCTTGATAAAACGCCTCGGTCAGCACCATTTCGATGGTAGGGGCCGGGCCGATCTGGCCGGCGGCCTCCCATTGAGAGCTGACGGCATCCAGCTGCACAAAGGCGTGGTTTCTCACCTGGTCGATCTCCTCGTAATAGGCCTGGATCTTCTCCTGCATGGTCACAGTCTCTGCGCCGTCTTTGGAATACACAGGCGAAACGGCTTCGCGGGCACGTTTTTTCAACGCATCGGTAGCGGCGGTATCCTCCACCTCGCGCGGGGCGGTGATGTTTTCCTCCGGAACGCTGCCGACCTGTAAATCATAGCTTTTAGGCGTAATGGCAATGGCAACGATTCCAAACACACAAAGGACAAGAATCGCCAGCACGGCCTTGCGGCTCAGGCGTCTGCCCAGCCTGTCCCCCAATGTCATAATGACGCCTCCTTAAGTTAAGACCCGCCGCAAAAAGCAAGCGGTTTGTTTTTACATTGTACGCCCATTTTTCAAAAATTTATACAAATTCCGGGGCATTCCCTATTTTCTTAGATTATAGCAGAAGCGTATGGCAAAGTCACTGCTAACCAAACGGTGAAAAAAAGCCGGCTCCCAAAAGAGCCGGCACAATGCTGCCATTTATTTTCTGTTTTTCGCATGCTGCTCGGCCTGGCGCTCGTACTTTTCAAACGCCTTGATGATCTCTTTGACCAGCTTATGGCGCACCACGTCGCGGTTGGAAAGGCGCACCACACCGATGCCCTCGATGCCGGAGAGCATCTCCGCGCACTTTTTCAGGCCGGATCTTTGCCCGCCGGACAGGTCGATCTGCGTAATATCGCCGGTCAGCACCACCTTGGAGCCTTCGCCAAAGCGCGTCAGCACCATTTTCAGCGTTTCCAGCGTGGCGTTCTGCCCTTCATCCAGCACCAGGAACGCATCGTTGAGCGTACGCCCGCGCATATAGGCGATGGGGGCTACCTCTATGACGCCTTTTTCCAGGCTGCGGCTGAACTGCTCCTGCCCCAAAAAATCAAACAGCGCATCGTACAGAGGGCGCAGGTATGGGTCTACCTTGCTTTGCAGATCGCCGGGCAGAAAGCCAAGCTTTTCCCCCGCCTCCACAGCCGGGCGGGTCAGGATGATGCGGCTGACCTCCTTGCGCTTGAGCGCCGCCACCGCCATGGCGATGGCCAGGTACGTTTTGCCTGTGCCGGCCGGGCCGATGCAGATGGTCACGGTATTGTCGCGGATGGCCTGGATATATTGCTTTTGCCCGAGGGTCTTACACTTTACCGGCTTGCCCTGGTAGGTTACGGCCACGGCATCGCGCGTGGCGGCCATGACCTCTTCTGTCTGGCCGCTGGCTGTCATCTCTATGGCCTGGCTGACAGCCCAATCGTTGACGGTTTCCCCTTCCGCTACCATCCTTTGCAGGGTTTTCAGCGTCTTAGCCGCAGCCCGGCGCGCTTCCGCTTCGCCGCGCACCTCCACCTGCTTATCGCGGGCGTTGATGGATACATCCAGCGCGCGCTCAATCAGGCTGACGTTGGCATCGTACGGGCCAAAGACCGCCATCAATTCATCCAGGGTGGAAAACTCCACCAATTCTATCTCCCTTTTTTCCGTTTCCAAGCCACTGCTCCTCTGCCTTTTTTCCGCGCCATGCACGGCATGTTTGTTTTATTATATGCCCCAAAAACCCAACTTTCAAGCATGGTATGTAAACACAGGGCGCCCAGAGCAAATTGAAGGAACGAAAAGAATATGGTATACTTTTGAAATAAAAAATGGGCGGGCAGCACGGCCCTGACAAAGGAGGTGAGCATGTGAAGATCCAGGAATCCGCGGAAAATTATTTGGAAACGATCTTGATTTTGAGCAAACGCAAAGGGGCGGTGCGCTCTATCGACATTGCCAATGAGCTTGGGTTTACCAAGCCCAGCGTCAGCGTAGCGATGAAAAACCTTCGTGAAAACGGGTACGCCAAAACGGATGAGGACGGCATGATCACACTCACGGACAAGGGCCGTAAAATCGCAGAAACCATCTACGAGCGGCACACTTTTTTGTCCGATTGGCTGGCGGCGCTGGGGGTAGAGAAATCAACGGCGGCCGAGGATGCGTGCCGGATTGAGCACGTCATCAGCGCAGAGAGCTTTGAGGCGATCAAGCGCCATGTGCAGCAGCATACGGAACAGCGATAAGACGCAGCAAAACCGGGTTGCAACCCGGTTTTTTTATGGCAAGAAACTCAAAACCAGCGCACCTTTTCGTACCGAAACACGGGCACAGGGCCGTTGGCATAGGGATCATAGCGATCGGCATTGCAGCCGAATTCCCGCAAAAAGCGGATGCGCCCATCCGCATCAAAGCGAACCAGCGACACGCCGCCAAACTGCCAAACGGCAACGGCCTCCTCTGCGCCGTGCAAAAAGCGCAAAATCTCCCAGGAAGCTACACGTCCGCATGTGTTCCATTCGGCAAACCGGTAAAGTATGCGCGCCCGCCCTTCATCCTTGGCCCCCAGGACTCGATATAGACGGCGTTTTCGCTTAAAAAGCGCCCCCAAGCCTTCCTCCCACTGCGCCGTCCGGGCGGCGAATCATCGGCGCATCACGTTTCCACGGGCCTGTGGGGTCATCGGCCGGCTGCCTCCTCAAACAATTCGTTGTACAGCGCTGTGGTTTTAATCAGCGACTCGGTGCGCTTTTCCCCCAGCGTCTGCCATACGGCCGCCTCCACAGCCCCCAGCGCGCGGGCGATGCGGCGCACGGCCGCCTGCCCTTCCCGCGATAAGACGATGCGCTTTTTCCTACGGTCCGCCTGGCAGGGTTCCAGCGTGAGCCAGCCGCGCTTGGCAAAGCCTTGCAAAATGGTGCGTACGGACTGCCGGCTCAGCAGCCAGGTTTCCGCAATTTCCTCCGGCCTGGGCGCAGGCCCCGGCGCAGACAGCGAAAGCACGGCCAGCAGCTCTGGATAGGTGAGCCCGTGGCGCTTGGCCCAGGCGTCATAAATCGCATTGGTCTGCCGCCAAACAGCGGTATACTGGCGGCTTAAGTTGGAAAAGCGCATACGATTCCCTCCTCGATGAAATGACGGCTTTATTGTACGAAAGCCGGCAAAAGGCTGTCAAGCGCCGGGTGCACGATAAAAAAAGAACGGGTGTGGGCCCGTTCTTTTTATACTAGGGGGGAAAGCGAAGAGGCATTCAAGACATGTAGGGGATTCCCCAAGAGGGACTTTTGACGAAGGAATGGTTGTTTTAAGCAAGCGCTTTCCCCAGGGAGCGGCAATTTTCGTTGGCCTCGTCGTCCGGTGTTTCGTTGCAGATGACCGGCTCTGCGGCCAGCACGGCGCCGTCGCCGCGGCAGATTTCTTCCCAATCGCGCATCCATTGGCCATCGCCCCAGCCATAGGAGCCGAACAAGGCGATTTTTTTACCGTTCAGCTTTGCTCTGCACGCCTGGAACATCGGGTCAAACTCGCTTTCTTCCAGCTGCTCGCTGCCCATGGAGGGGCAGCCAAACGCCACGGCGCTAAAAGCATCCATCTGGTCTGCGTCAAACTCGGCGGCGGTCAGCAAAACCGCCTGTGCGCCTGCCTGCTTGGCGCCTTCGGCCACCTGCTGGGCCATTTGCTCTGTGTTGCCCGTACCGGACCAATACACAACTGCTACTTTACTCATCATAAAACCCTGCTTTCTTTAAGAGAATATGTTAGGCAGCTACGGTGAGCTGCCAAATAGAAGTTCCGTTTGCATGGCAGCGCGCATAGACATCGGCACATTTTTTGTATTTGGCAAACAACGCCAACGCCGCCTGCGCATCGCCATACACCTGCCAATATCCGCTGAGCTTGCTGTGCCTGCCGGCATCGTGCAGAAAACCCAGCACATCGCAAGGCGGATAGCCCAAAAACAGGCCGATTTCGTGCGGAAACTGCCCGGACTGCGCCAGGCGGCGCCTGAGCTGCAACAGGCAGCCCTGTACAGAAGCGCTGCGGTAGCCGCAAGCGCGGAGAATGCTGCGGCTGCCCTGTGCGGACAAATCGCGCTGCAGGCGGTGCGGCCGGCAAACATACACCAGCGCCCGCCCGCAGGATACGCCCAGCAGCCATACGCACACGCCCTTTTTGCACAGCCTTTGGTGCAAGGCCGCCGCCTGCTCCGCAAGCGCATGATAGGAGGCATAGCGCACAGCAAACAGGTTGGCGGTTTTCAGCCCTGCCAGGGTGGGTGCTGCATGGCGGGCCAGCATGGCTTCAAGCATGCCGGGCCTGCCCCACATGATCCTGCAGCAGGCGGTGTAGCGCCGCGCTGGAGGCGGAATGGGTCCTGGCCACGGGGATGCGGTTCTTTTTCGCCTCGCCCACGGCGGAAATGACCATTTTGTGGGAGACGGTATTGGTAAAGAGGATCAGCAGATCCGGCACGCCCATCTTGCGCTTTAGCGATCCGTTCTCCTTGCAGAATACCTTGGCCTTGCAGCCGTAGCATCGGCAGATCTCTTCATACTGGGCGGCCATGCGTTCATTGCCGCCAACGATGACTACGCTCACGATGCACCTCTCTCAACAAACTCATAGTTAGTCTATACTAACCATCGTGGAAAAAGGAACGGGCCCCGCCCGTATACATTTCCTTTGGTTAGTTTAATCTAACTATCGATAGGATACCATAGCTTTTGCATGCTGTCAATGGTTTCCAAAAAACTTTTTGCCACCGGGGCGCAGCAGGCAGCGCATTATGCCCCGCCCGGCGGCTGTGTAGGCACGGGGGCCAGCGCGCCTGGCTCGCCGATCTGCCGCTGCACTTCTAAAATGGCATAGACGGTCATCTGCGATCCGTCCTCATTGAGGTTGGTTTGCAAAACGACGTTTTGCACCTGCTCCCCTTCGGCCAGCTGCGCCTTGGCGTTTTGCGTGGCAATTTCGGCGGCGGTCTGCTCCGCCTCAGCAAAGGCGCGCGGAGCGCTCTGCACCGTGACCGGCTGCCAGCGCTGGGTAATGACCCGTGCAGGCAGGTATAGGCCGCAGAGCTGCGTTACCTTGGTTTCCAGCAGCATGGCGTCCCCCTCATTTGGCGCTCTTTCCAGCGGCACCTGCCAGCCGGCCAGCTGCAAAGCGCGGGTGGTATACGCTTCGCCCTGGGCAACAGGCTCCTCCGTGGTCATAGAAACAGTATGGCTGCCCGTGATGTTGACCGTAGCGATAACCTCGCCACGGGCCTGTACGGTGCGGTTTTCCCCTTCCTCGCGGATGATATTGCCGGAAATGAGCACATCACCCTTTTTTACCGTTTGCCCGGCCTGCACCTTGGCAATGCCTTCCAACGCGGTAACGGAAACGATGACCCCATCCTCTTTGGCGACGATGTCGCACGGCTCGCCGGGGGTAAACAATTCGGGCGCGGGTACGGTGGGGATAACCTCCAGCTCTAGCGTGGTGCCGGTGCGGTTGGCCACCAGGCCCGCAGCATCCGGCATTTGCAAGATCAGCTGGCGCTCTACCTCTTTGAGCTCAATGGTATGCCACCAGGCGCCTGGGCCATAGCCGCAGTCCTCGATCAGCTGGCGGATCTCTTGGAGACGCTGCGGATCGTCCACGCCTTTGATTTCCACCCGCCAGACAAATTGCACCGACGCCAGGCTGCCTACCACCAGCAGCACCAAGCCAGCCATGAGCGCGCGGCGCTGAAGCAGGCGGTGGGCAAAGCCAGGCAGGCCGCGTTCGCGGCGCCAGGCGATATGGCAGGGCAGCTCCGCCGCAGTCTTTCGGAACAGGCGTTTTTGGTGCATGGGAACGCGGCAAGTGATGGTCAGCCGATCTACCCTGCGGATATGCCAGAGCGTAACGCCCGCACGTTCCAGCTGGGTTAGGGCCCGCTCCAGGCCCATGCCCTTGAGCTCTACCTCGCCATAGCCCTGGAAAAGCTGCCAGAGATTACGCATCGGCCTGCTCCCCTCCCTCCAGCGCAACGCCTTGGACGCGGCCGCCGATGCGCACGGCGCCGCTGGCCATGCAGTCCAGCGTCAAATGCGTGCCGGTGATGGTCAAAAGCCCCTCGCCCGTATGGAATTGAATGCGTTTTGTCGTATAAGCAAGCAGGCCGCTGTGGTTTTCCACAAACACCGGGCCGCTGCCCACCAGCGTTATGCGGGGCTGTCCGACCCGAAGTTCTATGGGCAGATCCATCCAATGCGGCTTGCGGTTTGGTTTTGCTTGTTTTTTGGTACGTGCCACCCGGCTCCACCTCCTCTTTGAAGGTATGAGCGGGGCCGCCGTTTCATACCTAGCGGCGAGCCGCCGCCGGCTTTTCCGGCCATGGCTTTGCGGCAAAGGCGCACCACAGTACCCCGGGGATGGGCCGGGCGCTGTTCATCCCATATTTTGCTGGGTTGGCGCAGCCGCCGCTGGCTTTTTTTGCTGTGTGGATGCGTCCTGGCTCTTCGCTTGCAGGGGCTGCACCTGTTTATTGGCAAACAAAAAGGCCCCCTTGCGGGAGCCTTTTTCAGCCAAATGCGTTGGCTTAATGCTTGTAGATGTTGTAGAACGCGGATTTGCCCGGGAACACGGCCACGTCGCCCAGCTCTTCCTCGATGCGGATGAGCTGGTTGTACTTGGCGATACGGTCCGTCCTGGACATAGAGCCGGTCTTGATCTGGCCTGCATTGAACGCCACAGCGATGTCCGCGATGGTGGTGTCCTCGGTTTCGCCGGAACGATGGGAAACAACCGCCGTGTAGCCGTGCTTTTTGGCCAGCTCCATAGCGTCGAAGGTTTCGGTCAGTGTGCCGATCTGGTTGACCTTGATGAGGATCGCGTTGGCGGTATCCTTGTCGATGCCTTCCTGGAGGATCTCAGGGTTGGTAACGAACAGGTCGTCGCCCACGAGCTGGATCTTCTTGCCGAGGTGCTCGGTCAGCTTCTTCCAGCCGTCCCAATCGCGTTCGCCCAGGCCGTCTTCGATGGAGATGATGGGGTATTTTTCCACCAATTCATCAAACCAGGCGATCATCTCGTCGGTGGTCTTGTTGCCCTGGCCGGATTTTTTCAATTCATACATGCCGGTTTCCGCATTGTAGAATTCGCTGGCGGCCACGTCCATGGCGATGCAGATTTCTTCGCCCGGCTTGTAGCCTGCCGCCTCAATGGCTTCCATGATGCATTTGAGCGGCGCTTCGTTGTCTTCCAGGTTGGGGGCAAAGCCGCCCTCGTCACCCACAGCGGTAACCTGGCCTTTTTTCTTCAAAACGCTCTTCAAGGCATGGAAGGTCTCCGCGCCCATGCGGATGGCTTCCTTCACACTCTTGGCGCCGACCGGCATAATCATGAATTCCTGGAAGTCCACAGAGGAATCCGCATGGCTGCCGCCATTCAATACGTTCATCATCGGCACCGGCAGGGTCTTGGCATTGATGCCGCCCAGATAGCGGTACAGCGGCAGGCCGTATACGTCCGCAGCCGCATGAGCCACAGCCAGAGAAATGCCCAGGATGGCGTTTGCGCCGTACTTGGACTTGTCCTTGGTGCCGTCCGCTTCGATCAAAGCTTTGTCGATGGCGGCCTGGCTTGTTACATCCATGCCCTTTACGACGTCTGCCAGCACGTTGTTTACGTTGTCCACAGCCTTTTGCACGCCCTTGCCGAGGTAACGGGATTTATCGCCGTCACGCAGCTCCAGCGCTTCGCGTTCGCCGGTGGAGGCGCCGCTGGGCACCATGGCGCGGCCAAAGTAACCGCTGGCAGTGGTAACCTCTACTTCGATGGTGGGGTTGCCCCTGGAGTCTAAAATTTCTCTTGCATGTACATCAACGATCTGTGACATATGAAAAGTCCTCCTTATTTAATGTCTCAATTTTACCAATGTAAAGTATACCACATATTGCAAAAAAGAAAAGTTACAAAGCATAGAAAAATCGCAAAAATTCCTGAAAAAACCGGCCTGCTTGGCGCGGGCGCAGCGCAAGAGAGGCTGTTTTATGTTATGATGAAATCCCAAACCTGGCTTTTGGGCCGGGATGGTATAAATAGCATACATGCGGAGGTGTTTATATGAACGGCAACGCCCGGATCAGGCTGGAGCAGCCATCCGATCATCAACAGGTAGAAAATCTGACGCGCGAGGCATTTTACAATGTCTATCGGCCGGGCTGCGTAGAGCACTATTTGGTACGCATCATGCGGGATCATCCGGATTTTCTCCGCGAGCTTGCCTTTGTTCTGGAGCTGGATGGGCGCATCATCGGCAATATCATGTATACCAGAGCCACGCTGACCGGGCAAGACGGCGGCCAAAAACACATCGTGACCTTTGGGCCCGTCAGCATTGCGCCGGCCTATCAACGGCAGGGGTACGGCGCCAAGCTGATCCGCCATTCGCTGCTGCAGGCAAAGGCCCTGGGCTATGAGCGGTGGTGATTATCGGCAGCCCTGCCAACTATGTGGGGCTTGGGTTCAAAAGCTGCAAAAAATACAACGTATGCACCGAGGACGGGCGCCATCCTGCCGCCATGCTGGTCTGTGAGCTTGCGCCCCAGGCGCTGGGCGGGCAAACCTGGGTATACCGCGACAGCCCCGTGATGGCGATTTCGGAGGACGAGGCGCAACGGTACGACGATACCCTGCCGCCCATGGAGAAAGCGCATACGCCCAGCCAAGAAGAATTTTATATCCTTAGCCAGGCAACTCTGGATTGAGCCGCGCCCAGCCAGACAGGAGGAAATACAATGCCGATACAAATACAAACGGACAGGCTTTTGCTGCGGGAGATGACGCAGGCCGATTTTCCGGCGCTGTGCCAAATGCTGTACAACCCCGTCGTGATGAAGGCCTATGAGGGCGCGTTTACCCAAGCGGAGGCCCAGGCCTGGCTGGATCGCCAAATTTCACGCTACCGTAAGGACGGGCTGGGGCTTTGGGCCGTGGTGCTGCGCGAAACCGGCCGGATGATCGGCCAATGCGGGCTGACCTGGCAGGAGGCGGACGGCCGCACCGTGCTGGAGGTGGGCTATCTATTCAGCCAGGCCTACTGGCACCGGGGCTATGCCACCGAGGCGGCCCGCGCATGCCGCGATTTTGCCTTTGACACCCTTGGTGCCAAAACGGTGTATTCCATCATCCGCGATACCAACGCCGCCAGCCGCGCTGTGGCGCTGCGCAACGGCATGCACCGCGTCGGCGGCTTTGTAAAGCATTACCGAGGCGTAGAGATGCCGCATGACGTTTTTGCGGTAAGCGCACCGGAACGCTGAGGCCCGCTATAGCGTCTGGATATCCATGCAAAGAAAGGAAAGAGACATTCATGAAAAAGCAAGAGTTTAAGCAATCATTATTTCAGCTATTTGATGCAGACATAGATTCTATGGCCTATGAAGAAAAGGTGCAGTATATAGAAAAGCTGGTCTATGATTATATCAACGGGATCGTGATTCTTTGCGGCAAAAGCCCAACAACCGAAAGCCTGGGCGGGATGAGGAGCTGATGCTGATCCTCAACGACGCCCCCACCGTGGCAAACTGCGTGAAATATGCCAAAGCATTTGGCCGTGGGTATGGAAGCATCGAGCAGATATACCGCTGGGCCGCCACGCCCCAAAAAGACATACAGGGCCGGCGGGAAACCGACGCGTTCATAGAGCAGAATAAACGGGTGTCCAGGCTGCTGGGGCGCAGGGCCTAACGCCCATCCGTTTGGAGGATACAGGCATGGAAACGTCGCCGGAGGAAATCAGATTTTTTGACGAAAAGCCGCAGCTTATAGGGCTGTATGCCGCGCTGCGCGCGCAGCTGGCGCGGGCGTATCCTGAAATGGGCGTGCGCGTTGGCAAGACACAGATCTCTTTCCTGAGCCCCCGGGTGTTTGCCATGGCCTCCCTGCCCCAGCGCAGAGGCAAAAGCTGGCCCAAGGAATTTCTTCTGGTTTCCTTTGGCCTTGGCTATGAAAAACAGCACCCCCGCATCGCACAGGCCACAGAACCCTACCCCGGCCGCTGGACGCACCATGTGCCGGTGCAAGCCATAGAAGAGATCGACCAAACCCTGATGGGCTGGCTGGCTGAAGCATATGCGTTTTCCCGGGCAAAATAAAAAAGGACAACAAAAAAGCAGAGGCATTAGGCCTCTGCTTTTTCTCTGCGTTTTTACCGCTGTGCTTTTTTCTTCTGTGCTACCATCAGCACCACAGCGCCGCCCAACGCTGCAACGAGCATCAGGCCTACCCACGGCAGCATATTGGTACTGTCGCCGGTTTCCGGGGAAGCCTCGTTCGCGGCCGCCGGGGTCTGTGTCGGCTGGGCCGTTTCACCGGTAGCCGCTACGATGGTGTCTTTCTTGGCAATTTCTTTGGTTAGCGCTTCATCGGCAAAGCATTTGCCGCAAGCTTCGCAATACCAGTATTCAATGTTGCCTTCTTCGGTAGCGGTAGGCGCTTTGGCCTCCACCTTCTGCGCCTTATGGGCCGCTTTGATAACGGTTTCTTCCAGCGTAATCTCTTTGGTCAGCTCTTTGTCGGCAAAGATTTTGCCACAGTCGCTGGCTTTGCACTGCCAGTAGGCAATGTTGCCATCCTCCGTGCAGGTAGCCGCTTTGGCGGGCACTGCATTGGTGAATGCATGATCGCACGGATAGCCGCCGTCATACGAAGCCTCTTTGTAGTAGGTTTTGTCTGCGGTTTTTACCTCCACATAGAACGTGGCGGGCTGCCATTTCTCAAACGCTTCGCCCTTGTTCACCGTCCAGTCCAGATCCCTGCCATCCGGCAACGGCGTACCGTTATTTTCCTTGTAGAACGGTGCGCTGCTCAGATTTCCACCGACCAAATAGCCATTGTCCTTCTGGTAGGCAATCTGCTCGGCATCGGCAGTATACTCCACGATGCTGCGGCCCCATTTGTCCTTCATGCCAACGCGGATGGCGGTAATGTCGTCAGTTGCAAACCCATCGCTGTACTTCCAGCCTACGTTGAACCAGCCGGGATGTGCTTCGCCCCATGCGCCGCAGTCCGTGATGGTAATGTCCGCTTCGGGCGCTGCAAACGCAGCCGCCGGCAGCATTGCCATTGCCAGAACGCAACACAGCAGAGCTTTCCAAACCCTTTTCTTCATGAAAAATGCCTCCTTTGAAATGATTCGTTCACTCAAGGGAGGCTTGCAATCAGATTGATTTAGGCCCCTCTGAGTTTACGCCGCTAAATCTCATGAGGCCTGTTTCCTCATGAGGTCTGTTTCCTCATGAGGTCTGTTTCCTCATGAGGTCTGTTTCCT
>ERZ827181.660-NODE-660-length-44847-cov-10.490914_pt1 | contig 44847 bp, 38 predicted proteins | sample MGYA00519778_ERZ827181 | MGnify/ENA primary metagenome ERZ827181 (study PRJEB31778, sample SAMEA3449273) | human gut metagenome | biome: human gut; feature: human-associated habitat; material: faeces | place: United Kingdom | collected 2010/2012 ...
TTGTAAGATTAATAATCTTGCAGCCTGAAGATTAATAATCTTACAGCGGATGGACTTATATGCGTTTGTCGGCGCACTTATATCTTTTATCGTTTCAAGACGGTTGGGAAGCTTGCAAAAACTATGTATAAATCAATGTGGAAAGATAATCTTCTGCAAACATTTCATTGGCAATATCTTGCAACTGCGATGCTGTGAGGGCTTCAATACGGTGGAACAATTCTTCTTTCGAATCGTAATGCTTATAATGAAGGAAGCATTTTGCCATATCAAGGGCATTGTTTTCGAAATTATCACTTGCTACGCCGATTTGGCCGATGATTTGTTTCTTGGCTGCATTCAGACGTGAAGAGGTGAGAGGTTCTTCCCGCAACTTACGCAGTTCTTTCTGTACCAGCTCGATACATACATCTGTATCTTTAGGATCGCATCCGAAATAAATGCAGAACGTACCGGTATCAGTATAGGAAGTCAGGCTTGACTCTACGCTGTATACCAGTCCTTTCCGTTCGCGCAGAGTAACATTCAGCCGACTGTTCATACCTGGTCCGCCTAAAATATTGTTTAGCAGATAAAGTCCTGTCCGACGTTCGTCGTAAGCATGATAACCACGTCCGCCTATCATTACGTGTGCCTGATGTGTGTCTTTATGCAGGATAAGTTTGCGTGGGCGATAGGTATCCGGTGCCTGGCGGAGATAGTTCTCCACTTTTCCGAAAGGTATGTCTGCCGTAAGCTTTTCCATGGCATGTACGATGCGGTGAAAGTCCAGGTTGCCTTGTACAAAGAAGATAAGATTGTCGGGTTTGTAATAACGGTGTACAAAGTTCATGGCATCTTCGCTCTGAAAATTGCGTAATTGGTCAGGTTTGCCTAAAATGTTGCGTCCCAGTGGGTGGTTAGGAAAAATCAGTTCTTCGAAGTCATCGAATATCAGTTCTGCCGGGCTATCTTCGTAGCTCTGTATCTCGTCAATGATCACTTCTACTTCTTTCTCTATTTCATTTTGCGGGAAGGTGCTGTTGAACACAATGTCGGTCAGCAGTTCGGCGGCACGCAGAAAGTCCTCTTTTAAGAAAGCACTGTAAATCACCGTTTCTTCTTTATTGGTATAGGCATTCAAGTCACCACCCACATTCTCCATACGGTTCAGGATATGCCAGGCGTGCCGTTTGCGTGTTCCTTTGAATATCAGATGCTCTACAAAGTGCGCCATGCCTTGTTCATCTTTGCGCTCGTCACGTGTTCCGGCATTTACTGCATAGCCGCAATAAGCCACATTGATAGGATTTGGTTCATGAATGATACGTATTCCATTGGGTAAAGTGGCAGTTTGATAAGTCGTCATTTTCTGTTTTCTACTTATTTTGGGTGCAAAAATACAATAATACTTATTGCTTTTGCAGAAAAAATACAGATATTTGCAGGAAATTAATAAGGTAACGAGTTGACAAGTTAACCAGTTGACAAGGTTTTAAATACCTTTAGTAAAACTATTCAGAGCCTTGTAAACTTGTCACCTCGTCAACTTGTCAACTAAAAAGACTATGAATAAGATAGCGTTATTTTGTTCTGCATCCGATGCAATCGACCCGATTTATGCAGAGAAAGCCAAAGAACTGGGTGAGTGGATGGGCGAACATCGTAAATGGCTGATATATGGTGGTTCCAGCAGCGGGCTGATGGAAGCCGTTGCAGATGCTGCCAAAGAAAAAGGGGCAATGATTATGGGTGTCGTGCCTACCAGACTGGAGGAACGTGGAATGGTAAGCGATAAGCTGGATGTGACATTCCGAACCTTTAACTTGAGCGACCGGAAAGATACGATGCTGCAAGAGGCTGAAGTGATGGTGGCATTGCCGGGCGGTATAGGTACGCTGGATGAAATATTTCATGTCATGGCATCAGCTACTATCGGTTATCATAGCAAGCAGGTTATATTTTATAATATCAACGGCTTCTGGGATGATATTTTGCACTTTTTCGACCGGCTGGAAAAAGCCCGTTTTGCTCATCATCCGTTGAGGCAATACTATAAAGTGGCAAACACGTTTGAAGAGCTGACCGAACTTTTGAAATAAAGTCCGCATTAGCTTGTAAGTTCTTGAGTTTGCAAGTTTAAAACTGAAAGAACTCAACAGCTTACAAACCCAGGAACTTAATTGTTAATTATTCATTATTAATTATTTAAAGATGGATTCCATTCACGAATTGTTGCGCCGTGAAGCGCAAGCTGTACTCGATATTCCAGTAACGGATGCATACGACAAGGCTGTTTGCCTGATTGTAGAACAGGTGCATCAGAAAAAAGGAAAACTGGTTACCAGCGGCATGGGAAAAGCCGGACAGATAGCCATGAACATTGCTACGACTTTCTGCTCCACCGGCATACCGGCTGTCTTCTTACATCCCAGTGAAGCACAACATGGCGATTTGGGTATTTTGCAAGAAAATGACTTGCTCTTGCTTATCTCTAATTCGGGAAAAACACGCGAAATCATCGAATTGACAGATTTGGCTAAAGGCTTGAACCCTAAGCTGAAAAAGATTGTCATTACTGGAAATCCGGATAGTCCGCTGGCCGAAGCTGCTGATATCTGTATTGCTACCGGACATCCTGACGAAGTTTGCCCATTGGGCATGACCCCTACAACTTCTACTACAGTTATGACGGTAATAGGCGATATTCTTGTAGTAGAAACCATGAAACGTACAGGGTTTACCATTGAAGAGTATAGCAAGCGCCATCACGGCGGTTATCTGGGAGAACGTTCGCGCGAATTAAGTAAGTAAATATCAGATTTTAAGTTCTTGAGTTTTTAAGTTTGTAAGTTTTTACGCATCTGTCAAGCTTCAACCTAAAAATGAAAGGACTTACAAACTCAAGAACTCAAAAACCCAAGAACTCAAGAACTCAAAAACTCAAAAACCTAAGAACTCAAGAACTTACAAACTCAAAAACTTACAACTATGAGAAAAGTAATAGGTATAGGAGAAACGATTTTGGATATTTTGTTCCGCAACGGACAGCCACAGGCGGCTGTACCGGGAGGATCGGTATACAACGCAATGATTTCACTGGGAAGAATGGGAATGGATGTAACATTTATCAGCGAAACCGGAAATGACAGGGTAGGCAGCATGATTTTGGATAATATGCGTGCCAATGGTGTGCGTACAGACAATGTCAATGTCTTTCCTGATGGGAAATCACCTGTATCTCTGGCTTTTCTCAATGAGAACAACGATGCCGAGTATATTTTCTACAAAGACTATCCGCGTCAACGGTTAGATGTGACTATGCCCGATATTCAGGCGGATGACATTGTTATGATTGGTTCATATTTTGCCGTCACACCGGTATTGAGAGACAAGGTGAAAGAACTGCTCGAACTGGCACGCGAGCGGGGAGCTATCATTTACTACGATGTAAACTTCCGGAGTACGCATGCCAATGAAGCTATCAAATTGATGCCTACCATTCTTGAAAACTTCGAATATGCTGATATCCTGCGTGGCTCGTCCGAAGATTTCCGGTTTATGTTCGGACTGGACCGTGCCGAGGAAGTTTATCGTCAGAAAGTGGCTTTTTATTGCAATCCGTTTATTTATACCGATGGAGCACACGATGTCCGTCTGTTTACCCGGCAATACTCCAATACATATCCGGTGCCGAAGGTCGAAACCGTAAGCACGATTGGAGCCGGCGATAATTTCAATGCAGGCATTGTGTACGGACTGATAGAAAACCGTGTCCGCCGTTCCGATCTTGATAGCCTATGCCAAAAAGATTGGGATGACATCATAGCCTGTGGACTGGCATTCGGAAGTGAGGCATGCCGCAGTACGGAAAATTCCATTTCGCTGGAATTTGCAAAGAATTTAAAAAAATGCACGATATGAAATGGGGCATTTTGTAAAGAGTCACACCCTTAATAATTACACATTATGGACACGAGATACTTAGAAGCTGTTTTGAATTTCTCCAAAAAGTTTTTCTTGGCTTGATGTATCCGTTTTCGTGTGTGCTTTGGGCGATTTTTTGGTCTTTTTCGCTCCTGTTCTTCGTCAGATAGCCCGCTATCTTCCTCATCACAGAAGCGAAAATGCCTCAAAAACTCATCCCAAATCATCGCACGATAAATTCAAAACAGCTTCTTAAAAGACCGTTATGTCAATCCGTACACCGATTTCGGTTTCAAGAAACTGTTCGGCACCGAAATCAACAAAGACCTGCTCATCAGCTTCATCAACAGCCTGCTCCATGGCAAGGAGGTGGTGAAAGACCTGACTTATCTCAATACGGAACACCTTGGCACGGGCGAGTCCGACCGCAAGGCAGTGTTCGACGTGTATTGTGAGAACGAAAATGGCGAAAAGATACTGGTGGAGATGCAACGTGGCGAACAGCAGTTCTTCAAGGATCGGACTCTATTTTATACAACTTTTCCTATTCGTGAGCAGCAAGTAATAAAAGACTGGGACTACCAGCTGAAAGCCATCTATGTCATTGGCATCCTGAATTTCAAGTTCGACAAAGTGCATGACAATTATTACCACCACGAAGTACAGCTGTTGGATGTAGAAACCAAGGAAGTGTTCTACGATAAGCTGACCTTCATCTATTTGGAAATGCCGAAGTTCAACAAGTCGGAAGACGAATTGAATGGGATGTTCGAGAAATGGCTTTTCGTCCTGCGCAACCTTTCCCGCCTGATGGAACGTCCCAAAGCGTTGCAGGAACGTATCTTCACCCGTCTTTTCGAAACTGCGGAGATAGCCAAGTTCACGAAAGTGGAATACGATGCTTACGAGGAAAGCTTGAAAGTCTACCGTGATTGGAAAAACACAATAGATACAGCTGAATTGAAAGGCGAAAAGAAAGGCTTTAAAAAAGGGCATAAAGAAGGACTTGAGAAAGGCGAAAAGATTGGCATTGAGAAAGGTGAGAAGAGAAAAGCGATTGAAATGGCGCAGAGGTTAAAAGATAAAGGAGTTGCAATCAATATAATTGTAGAATGCAGTGGCTTAACCGAGGAACAGATAAATGCCCTGTAAACATAAAAAATCTGATTTCGGCATAGACCATTTCTTGGTACCCGTCCTTGCAGATTTTTTCGCTTCGCTCAACAACCCGTGTAATCCGGCATAACGGGGGGATACTCTTTTACATCCATTTGTACAGAAAAGCGAAAGGCGCAAGGTTTCCTAAGCGCAAAACATTATTATAATATATAATAAGGAGAGCCGATTGGGCGATAAATCGGGAGAAAAACAAGATGAATATGACAAAAACGTTGCACAACCTCCCTTTTTCTGTGCTTTGTTTTCGTTACTCCGTTAATAAATGCAAATTTAATAGAAGTTTTTAGTAAGATAATGATTGTGTATAAAATAAAACCTTTACATTTGTGCCTTGAAAGTTGTCTTCTAAAACAAAAAATGTGAATGAAAACCTTTTCCAAAGTGAAGGATTCATATCCGGATATGGATTCCTGCATGAGTAGAGAAGACTAGAGTTCTATGGCAAAACTGCTTTATTCTGAAGATAGGGGCGTTACGCTATTGTTTGGTCAGTAGCCGGCGCGGCTACTGACGGGGCATAAACCGCCTTTCTCCGTGAATCGGGCAGTATGAATAACTCCTTGATTTAGAACGATTTGAGTTTTTTAATTTATAAATTAAATTTAATTTGTTATGAGAAAAAAGTATTTAAGTGCACTGCTGTTCGGAGCGTTATTGTTCGCTTCGGCAGGAACTTTTACCTCTTGTAAAGACTACGATGATGACATCAGTAATCTGCAGTCACAGATTGACACGAATACTGCTGATATCAAAGCATTGCAGGAAAAAATCAACAATGGAATGTGGGTTACTTCTGTAACTTCCATTGATGGAGGATTTACCATTGCTTTCTCTGACGGAACGTCTTATGAAATCAAAAATGGTAAAGACGGAGCAAACGGCGCTGATGGTGCAGCCGGTGCTGACGGAACCCAAATTACTATCGGCGAAGATGGCTATTGGTATTTTGATGGCGTTAAAAGCGAATACAAGGCTGTCGCTGATGAAACAACTACCCAAATTAAGGCTCCTTATGTAAATACCGAAGATGGTTATTGGTATTTTTATAATGAGAAAGGTGAAGCAGTTAAGTCAAACTATAAAGCTGTAGGTGCTGCTTATGCAGTAAAAGTAAATGGTGGCTACAATCTTTATATGCCGGATGAAAACGGAGAAATGAATGAACCGATTTTCTTGGCAGGCGAAGGTGCTTCCATCACAGATATTGAACTGACAGATGTTGACGGCAATGGCTCCTCTATAGAAGATGATAAGTTGACAGTGTATAAAACAACTTTCAAGTTCAAAAAGAATAACAGTGGAATAAATAGTGCGTCTAACTGGGGTGGTACAAAAACATTGCCTGCAGATAATTCTGTAGTTTACTCTACCAGTCAGTTGGGATTACGTATCAATCCAACAGAAGTAGACGGAACAGGTGTTGAGTATACGTTGGTTACAAGCCGAAACGACATGCTGAAGAATGTAACGCTGAAAGCTTCTGAATACAAAGAATTGGTTAATTCGAGAGCGTTTGGTAACGGTCTGTACACATTGAAGATGGACAATGTGGTTTTGGGTAAAGACGATGCCAAGGCTTTGGATGAAACGATTGGCAAATTCAAATCAACAGCAACTTTTGCCGTTAATGCCGATCGCTTGATTCGTAGCGATTACAGAGTACAGGTTTCTTCAGACAATGGTAAAGAGTTGAAGACTATCAACGTAAAGGATGCTGAAAGTGGAAACGCTGCAACAGTAGGAAGTTCCAGCAACGAATATGAAGTCAATGTAGGTCAGACTTATACCATTGTTGCGGATGCTCCTTCTGCACTGTATGATATGTACTTTGTTGTAACCGATGAAGTGAAGAACGCATACAATGTGCAATTTGGCGAAAATGGTCAACCGACTTTCACTGTAGGTAGAAATCCGGATTCGTCTTCTTTGGAAGCAAAATTCAAAATGGATGTTTATACTGCGGCCAACGATGGTAACATTGAAAAAACAACCATTACCATCAGCTTGTCAAGCAACATTCCTTCTGCAGGCGAATATGCTGAAATTACGAAGAATATATCTGAAAAGGACGATGATGGCAAGGTGAGATTCGGCTTCGATCTTGCTACCATGAAGAATGGTTTGGCTAACCTCGAGACTTGGATGCTGAACGTAGATTTGGCTGCTTCTCAAAATACATTCAAATTGTATAAGAAGTATGAAAATAACACGTTAAAAGAAGAAGTTGCCAATGTAATGGGAGGATTGTTCACTCCTAAATTTGTGGACGCTAATGGCCAGGCTACTACCGATGTGAACAAAGCTACTAACGTGACGGTTGCTATTGATAATTCGAAGGCTGCCGCTGCCGGAGTTGAGCTTGATAAGACTTACTACTTGGAAGTAACTTACAAGTCTAAGGATGGAAAGACATTGAACTCTAGCATTATTCCGGTTAAGTTCACTGCTCCTTCATTGAGCGACTTGTTCTCTATCAGAGAAGGTTATCTGGTAGGTGATGTCATCAATGCTTACTTCTACGGTGATGATAAGAATATTGAATTGACAAGATACTTCCGTCAAGTACCTGATGGTGTTACTTACAAGTTGGATAACAAGACTACTGTTGTAACCGATGGTGGAAAGAACTATACTACTGAGGGTGTTTTGAATGCCATTGACCCAACTCAAAAGATTGCAACACTGAAATCTGACACGAAACAGAACAGCCAATTCGAATTGGGTTACGGTGCAGACTTGATTATCAACGCGACGAAAGACAACTACGAAGGCTGGAAGTATGCGGCTAATAGCGGTGACAATACGTTCACATTCAAGATTACCATCAAGAGCCCGATTGTAGAAGGTACAATCAGCCCGCTTGGTTCGTCAAGCATCACTGTCAAGGCTAACGACTTTGTAAACGGTGCCCGAATCACAGGTGACCAAGTTGCAGGTTTCGACTACAACGGTAACCAATATTCTATCGTTCCGGATGTTGCCAAAGGCACTGCTATAGAAGGTAACGGCACGACACAAGAAGGCTGGCATAAGAACCCGCAAATCAAGACCGTAGGCTTAGGACAAGATGACGATAAATACATCGATAAGATTACAGCTTATCCTGCAACGTTAACTAAAGATGGTGTAGCTGACGGTTACTTCGTGGTAAAAGGACGTTCGTTGTCGAATACACAGACTGTACAAGTTCCTGTAACAGTAACTGATGCTTGGGGTTATAAACTGCAAGTGAAGGTTCCTGTAACTATCCAAGTAGGCGAATAATCTACTTTGATTACTCTATAAATAAAAAAAGCGGCTCTTTCGAGTCGCTTTTTTTATTTATGCTCGACCTTAAAATCGTATGAAAACACATCCTAAAAAAGTTTTTGTCGTCCTGCTCATCTGCCTGATGCCCCGCTATAAAAAAGATTAGATACGTTGCTTAGATTGAAGGATGCCATTTCTTGCCTGTCTCAGAATAATTTTGTTTCTTTGCGTAAATCATAAAACGCACTGTATGATGAAATACCCTATAGGAATCCAAAGCTTTGACCAGATTATAGAAGACGGTTATGTGTATGTCGACAAGACCGGCCTGGTTTACCGGCTGGTAAAAGGAGGAAAGATTTATTTCCTGAGCCGTCCGCGCCGGTTCGGCAAGAGCCTGCTGGTATCTACCCTGAAATGCTATTTCCAGGGACGGAAAGAGCTCTTCAAGGGACTTGCCATCGACAGGCTGGAGACCGAATGGGCGGAATATCCCGTGTTCCATATCGATTTCAACGGGGACAACTTCACCCAGGCAGGTATTTTAGAAAAGAAGATAGAGGGACGGATTGCCTCCTGGGAAGACCGGTACGGCAAGGATGCGAGGCGGGAAACTCCGGGTGACCGTTTCGCCTACGTGTTGCAACAGGCCCACCGCCAGCACGGACGCCGTTGCGTGGTGCTGATCGATGAATACGACAAGCCGATACTCGATGTATTGGATACCGGTTATTCAATGAAGGTAGACGGCAAGGAACGCCTGTTGGAGGACTGGCACAGGGAGATACTGAAAGGTTTTTATTCGGTGTTCAAGTCTGCGGACGAGGACCTTCAGTTCGTCCTGCTGACAGGAGTGACGAAGTTTTCACAGGTAAGCGTCTTCAGCGGATTCAACCAGCCGAACGACATCAGCATGGACGAACAGTATGAAACGCTCTGCGGCATCACGCAGGAAGAGCTGGAACATTATTTCGCCGGCCCCATAGAAGCCCTGGCGGAGAAATACCGGACCACTCCCGAAGGCATGAAAATGATGCTGAAGCACCGCTATGACGGGTATCATTTCAGCAGCAACCTGACGGACGTGTATAACCCGTTCAGCCTGCTCAACGCTTTTGCCAAAAGGGAACTGCGCGACTACTGGTTCTCCAGCGGCACGCCCACTTACCTCATCCGGCTGATGAACCATACGCAGGAAGACCTGAACGAACTGACCGGACTCTATTACCGGCCCGAGGAGTTCGTCGACTACAAGGCGGACGTGGAACAGCCGCTCCCGATGATTTACCAAAGCGGTTACCTGACCGTCAAGGATTATAACCTCCGGCGGGGCACTTTCCTGCTCGATTTCCCGAACAATGAAGTGAAGAACGGTTTCGTATCGCTGGTCGCGTCCGATTACCTGAAGCCGAGAGAGAGTGTGGGCGGTTGGATACAAGACGTATTGGATGCACTGGAAGCGGGCGACACGGAAAGCCTGCGCAGCCTGTTCACCTCTTTCCTGGCGGGCATCCCTTACACCATGCGGAGCAAGCACGAGAAAGAACGTTATTTCCATTACACGTTCTACCTCATCTTCCGCCTGATAAGCGTCTACACGGTCTATACCGAGAAGGAACAGAGCCAGGGACGTTCGGACTGCATCGTGGAAACGCCTGACTATGTATACATCTTCGAGTTCAAACGTGACGGTTCCGCGGACGAGGCTTTGGCCCAGATAGAGGCGAAAGGCTATGCACGACCGTATGAGGCAGACCCGCGAACGATATATAAAATAGGTGTGGACTTCTCTTCCGAAACGGGGACGGTGGAAGAATGGAAAGTTGTCTGAGAATGAGCCTATCGGTGTAATTATACAGCTCAGCTAAAGAATTGCTGTAAAATAAAAAGAAAGAGAGGCAATTCCCAATACAATTGAGAACGCCTCTCTTATCTTTTATAGAGTAATGCGGTTATTCTCCAACAACGACTCTTACAGGAATTTCTACAACTTTCTTGTAACCCCAAGCATCGGTCAAAGTGACTTTCAACTTAGAATCTGTAGTTTCTGCCAAGTTCTTCGGTTTTACTACTACATAGCCGTTCTTAGCCGGAGATTTGTCTGTAGCAGGTGTATAACCTACAGCTGTTTCTGCAGAAGTGAAGATATTCGTATCCATAGATGCAAACTTAACTTCTTTTACTTCTTTACGTTTGTAATCGAGTTTTTCTTTCGTACCTGCATCCGGGAAGATACTATACTCAATGTTGTTGTAAGTGTAACCTAAGATATCGCTGCCGTCCACTGCATGTCCGTCAAGGTCAGAAGCCGGGATTTCAACGACATCGCCTGCGGCAACAATCTTACCTTCATACAACGGAGACATCACTTTAATCTTGAAGCTATAGTCAACATCATCAGCTGTACCGTAATTCCAAACGCCCGCAAACTTCACATTCTTGACGTTTACAATCAGTTCTTGCTTGTAACCCTTTTGCAAGCCGTTGCCGTCGGTGCTGCCGGTCAGCGTGATTGTCGATTCTTTCTTGTTGTCATTGATTATAGCCAAGTCAGACGATTTCTTATTGTCTGTGATGACTGTCTTGTCATCCAACGTGAAGTTGTAAGTCGTGTGGTTTTCAGGCAACTTGTTGAATGCGCTCTTGAACGGATATGTAGCGTCTAATGTCTCTGTGGTAGCTGTTGCATCCATATATGCGTTAGCTACACCGCCGATGAATACACCGTTCTGTTGTACGAACAAATCGTTGATAGACGGGATAGACAATGTGAACGGAATGACAGTTGTGCTCAACGCACTTTCACTTTCACCGCCATTGAACGTAATGACAACTTGATACTTGTGGTTCAATGCCAATGCTGCGGCCAACGCGTTAGTGTTCTTGAAGCGCAATTCGATGTTTGCGGTAGCTTTAATCTCAGCGGCATTACCTGATGCTGCGGTTGCAGTTGCACCTGTCACGCCAACCAAGTCTTTGTTGTCTTTGCCAACGAATACTACGTGCATATCTGTCGGCAGGCCGACAATGTAATCGCCCTTAGAATCCTTAGCCGGCATTCCGGTTTCAACATCGTACAATTGGACGGTGAAGTTCTGAACTTTCGTATTCCACAATGCCAAATTGTCTGCAGAGAAGCTGTTGAGCATATCAGACATCTTCATAGCGAAGGAGTTCTTGTCGATGTAGTCGTTGTCATTTGCATAGTCAACGATAGTCCAAGCTTTTTCTGCATAAGTATAAGCATCTGCAACAACCTCAGACAAGCTAAGGGTTACTTTGTTTGTACGGTAAGCACCGGTCTTGTCTACCGATTCAACTTTAATTGTAATGGTCGGTTTACTTACATTATCCGGAGTCTTGGTGTAGCGGAACTGGTATACACCATTCTCGTTTCTACATTCAATGCCATACAGAGTTTCTGAATCCTTGTCTGTCGAAACGAAGATATCATAAATCTGTGTCATGTCCGCACTAATGGTGTACCATTCGCCTTCTTTCAGCAAAGCATCCTTTACCTCATATCCGTTACCGTCTAAATCGAAGGCAGACGTGACAGGCGCGTATGAGGAATTAAAGATAGAGAAGTATGTGTTCTTTACCGTACCTTCCCCTTCCTGACACAAAACATTGTATTCAGAACGAACCGAACCTGCGGCAACGGCATAACGCTTGTCTTCGCCATAGTATGCAAAGTTAGCCATGAAAGCCTTGCTATCGTTTTCATTCAACGCTTTGTCTTCTATTGCCAGTTGATACAATCCGTTGCTGTTTGCGGCTCTTGTCAGAAGACCGGAATAATCATTGACTGTGAGATCCAAATTAGCAGATGCATTCCGAGAATCCTTCAAGTCAAATTTAACGTCTTTACCGTCTACCTCAACCGGGTTGATTTGAACCAACAGCGGAGACTCTTGGGCAATGATATGCATACCATTAGCAGGAAGTGCTTTTGTTCCCGGCCATTTCTGAGGTGCTGTAGCGGTTACACCTTTATACTGGAATTTCTTGAATTTGTTCAGGGTGACAGTCTGATACTGCATTGCAGACCCTGTATTTCCATTCTCCGAATCAACTAAAATTATGTCCACCAAAGAGCTGCTTGCAGACGGCAATTTTACAATTTGAGGTTCTTCGCTTCCGTTATTGTAAACACGGAGCGTATAGCCTTCCTCTTCGCTACCAGACACACTGATACCAGAAACAGGAATACCTGTTGATTTATAAGTAGTACCATCTTCCTGCAGAACAGACCACATCCCGTTTTCAATAATAATCTGGTCTTTGGATTCTTCGCCCGGTTCCGGAGTAGGAGCAGGTTCAGCTACTTTGATTTCTGTAGCCTCGCCGTCAATATACAACACACCATCCTGTACGGTTACTACGCTACCTACCTGGTCTTCCATAGCAATTTGTGTTGTCGTGCCATCCGAGAAAGTGAAAGTGATGGTATTACCCGTATTAGATACAGCAGTAACATACTTTCCTCCTTCTACAGCACTCTGCAACTCAGTAATTGCAGTATTTACATCATCAATCTGTCCTTGCAGATTACTGATGTCATCATCATAGTCTTTACAAGAGGTAAAAGTTCCTGCCGAAGCGAACAATAACGCTCCGAACAGCAGTGCACTTAAATACTTTTTTCTCATAACAAATTAAATTTAATTTATAAATTAAAAAACTCAAATCGTTCTAAATCAAGGAGTTATTCATACTGCCCGATTCACGGAAAAAGGCGGTTTATGCCCCGTCAGTAGCCGCGCCGGCTACATGTGCGGAATGAGCTAATTAATTGATAAATAAAAGTTTAGATGTTTACACATGCGGAGTTGATAACAAAATGTGCCGAAAATGTGCCGATTGAATAGTCGGATAGTTGAGTCGGAGAAAAAAGATATCTTATCAAAATAATTTGACAAGTATGGGTGCGCTAAAAAAGCAGGAGGCATAACAGTATTCGAATGTTTATGTCTCCTGCTATTGTCTTATAGAAAAAGATTTATCTTATTTCTTCTGCATCATGCGAACCAAACTGCCTGCACCTCCAAAAGGTAAGTAAATGTTTTCAAGACGTGTACCTCTCAGTTTTTGTGCTATCAGTATACGGGCAGTAGCATACACATCGGTAAGGACTGCTTCGATGAAACCATTAGGGAACTTATATTGATGGGTACCCTTTTGCGGATTGGTAACATATTCCAGATTACTCAAACTGTCCACTTCTAGCGAGAATCGGAAGCGTAACGCTGCTCCAACTTCCTTTGCAGGAGTAACATAACCGACATGCGCTACAATGGTCAACATGTTTTTATTAATATCAGAAAGCAACTCGAATCCCATCTGAGGAATCAATGTTTTTGATTCGTCTGCCAATATTTCGTCGTTGCGGGTAAAGCCATCTTCGGCTATTCTTTTAAGGCTTACTTTCAGTTCATTCATAAACTCGTATTAAATTTATTTATTACATGGCACAAATGTATATAAAAAAGATTGATTTCCCGAGAAATTGATGTCTTTTTTTCAAAATTCTTCACTTTCTAACAAGGCTTACCTATCATGGTGTTAAAGTTGCCCAAAGAAAAAGCTTCGATAGCACTGAAAACCTAATCTGTTTTAAAGTGGAAGATCTGGAAGACTTTCTACCGCTTGTTGTTTCTGCTGATCGATGATGTGTATATATTTTTCTGTATGCCTGGTACTGGAATGTCCAGCCAAAGAAGCTGCTGTCTTGATGCTTGCTCCCCTGGCCATAATGGAAGTAATAAAGGTATGGCGGGCACAATGGAAAGAAATATGTTTGCGCAATCCGGCACGCCTGGTCCATTCATTGATGATACGCAAGCTATATGAATGGGAAGGAAGATGAAAAATGAAATCATCGGGAGTACCTTGTGATTCCTGCAACAGTTTCATGGCATTTTCATTCAGATAGATATGCAAGACAGGCTTTTGTGAATGACCTGCAACTTTTTTTTGAACCAACATCAGATGGCGTTGTGCAAAGTCTATATTCTTATAACACAATTCTTGTATATCGCACCAACGCAATCCGCTTTGGCACGAAAACAGGAAAGCCCGTTTCACTTCCGGATTGCGACAAGGTGTGAGAGTAAGTTTTACCAGTTCTTTAGGCGACAAAATCTGTTTAGTCACATCGTTGTATTGAGGTAGCCGGATGCCTTTTGCCGGATTAGAGGGCAGAAGGTTTTCTTCTACGCAATAATCCAGACACATTTTGAATTTCTTGAAGTAATTGACAGGTGTATTGCCATGCAATCTTTCTTGTAAAAAGCGAAAGAACCGTGTACAAAAGCTATGTGTAATATGGTTCACAGGCAAAGAAGCAGGATGAAACTGACGGAGGTATGAAAATGCAGCCTGTACCATACGGCTATCTTTGGGCTGATAAATATTAAGGTATCCTATCGATACAAGGAAAAAGTCGGGTAAAGGTTCGCCTGCCGTTTCATCTTCTCTAACCTGAGAGTGAAATAATGGAGGCAGTTTCGCCCAATAGTGATTGTGGAGATAATCGATTTCACGTTGTGCACGTAAAAGTTTAGCCAATTGCAATTTGGCACAATTTGCCTGACGTATTTCCTTGCTTACAGGTGCTTCTAGGGTGATGCCCAGGTTCTCTTTATAACGTTTTCCTTCAACATTACAGTCCAAATAGAGCGAAATGCGCCCATTTTTCAGTTTTCTTTTACACAATAAGATTCCCATGACTTACTGCAAGTATAAAAAAACTGTATCCTGTAGAAAGGTAATAACTTCTACAGGATACAGTCTAATTAAGAAAATGAATAGTTTTTATTCGGCAATACAAACCGTTACACGGTTTTCTTCCATAGTAGAGAACGGCTGTACGGTATCACCTTTATAATCAACGGTAATACGGTCTGCCGAAATGCCTTGCGCTTTCAATGCTTCTGCTACAGCTTCTGCACGTTCTTTTGATAACTTCTTGTTGATACGTGCATTTCCAGTATTCTTGTCAGCGTATCCGCACAATGAAACTTTTGCGTCAGTGTGTTCTTTCAGGTAAGCGGCAAGAGCACTGACTTTGCTCTGTTCTGAATTGCGGATTTCGGATGAATTGATAACAAAATAAATATTCTGTTTCATCGGTTGAACAACGACAGGTTCGGGAGCCGGTTCTTCTTTCTTTTCTTCTACTACAGGTTCTGGGGTTGGAGGAACAGGAGTCGGCTCGTAGTAAACAGGTTCTGTCTTTGTATAAGTTTTTCCGAATTTGAATGTAAATCCAGCTAAAGCATTGAACTGCCAGTCGGAATTACCTGCCTTCTTCGAATTGTATTTATCAGACATCGTGTTGGCATTCACTTCGATGTTGAAGAATACATGGTCGCTGATGCGTAAGTTCGTGCCCAAGCCGAAACGGCCTACGACATTTACTTTGCTGTCGCGCCACAGATATTCCAAGCGGTGTCCGGCATCGTTCAAGGCTACGGCTTCATCGTTGTTGAATGCTCCGTTCACACCAATACCGCCGAACAAATACGCGTTGAAGAAACGTGTCGGATTGTAACCGCAGAACAGATTACTTAAGTCAAGTGTAGCATCTACATTTCCCTGCAAATAATTATACTTGTAAATAGTTTCAGGGCTTACCCACGCACCTTTAGCTTCCCAGCCACTCAGACCGGCACGCAATCCCCATAAGGGGGTAAACTGATATCCGACATTCAGTGCAGCTGCCGGAGAAATCAGATCTCCGAATTTGGCTTCTCCTACGGTGTGTGAGGCTCCGGCCTGAACCTGCATAAACCAGTGCGGGTTAAATACGGTTTTGCCTTCTTCTTTAATCTGGCGTGTCTCTGTGTTGCCGCTTTGGGCAAACGCTGCAATCGTGCTTAATCCAAGTACGAGTGCGGTAAGGTTTCTTCTTAGTTTCATAATCTTTTTATTTTTGTGTTATACAGATATTGCTTACCGAAAGTAAAGATATAAAAAAAAAGCATAGCTTGCACTTTTTTGGGGTGCTTTTTATAAATTTAATCGTCTTTCTTTAACATAGGAAACAAACAGAAAGTTTCTTTTGTTTCATATCTGTCCGTTCTTTTTATCGAATTTATAACTATTTTCTGCCGAAATCTTTCGGATTCCTTGTTGCGATGCGATGAACCCTCCGCCTAATACCCGGTTGGCATCATAAAACACAGCAGATTGTCCCGGCGTGATAGCTGAGGCTTCGGTATTGAATTTTACCAACAGGCAACCGTTATCCAACAGGATTACCTGGCAAGGTATCGGACGACTCCGGTAACGGATACGCACAGATAAATTCGGGCAGGCAAGCAACTCGTTTAAATCGGGAGTTTCGGGCGATTCTACCAGCATGTATTCCGTCTTTAGCTGTTCAACGTTTCCCAGCATTACCGTATTTTTTTCCGGATTGATCTTCAATACATATGCAGGTTCGCCCAGTGCGATTCCTAATCCCCTACGCTGGCCGATTGTATAATAAGCAAACCCTTGGTGCTGTCCTAATTTCATTCCTTTGCTATCGACAAACCATCCTGGTCCTATCTTTTCGTCAATATCGGGACAATGCTCGCGCAGAAACTCCCGGTAATCTCTGTCGATAAAACAAATCTCCATACTTTCCCCACCACGTGCCTTAGCTTCGAATCCTTTGCCGGCAAGATAATTGCGCACTTCTTCCTTAGTCATCCCACCCAAAGGAACCAGCATACGTTTTAAAATCGATTGCGGCAACTTCCAAAGGAAATACGACTGGTCTTTCACCGGATCGTCTCCTGTAATGATGTAACGCAATCCATTCCGGTCTTCCAACCGGCAATAGTGACCTGTAGCAATCCATTGACAACCGGTACGGTCGGCCCATTCGCACAAGATGCGTTCTTTGAATAATGGATTGCAAAGCACACAAGGATTGGGCGTACGTCCTTTCATGTATTCATCTATAAAGTATTGTACGATGACTTTTCGAAATTCTTCCCGCACGTCTGCGACATGATGCTCGATACCCAAACGGGCAGCCACGTGTTGCGCTTCGATTATTTCATTGGGTTGTTCCTGATCGGGGGAAGAAAAATGTGAGGGGATGTCCCATGTGCGCATGGTAACACCTACCACTTCATATCCTTGCTCTTGCAACATGATGCAGGTAGCAGAGCTGTCTATGCCTCCGCTCATTCCCACCAATACCCGTTTGTCTTTTGTCATATTTTGTTTTTTTAGAAGTTTAAAGGAGTTAAGGAGTTATACCCCGCTTCTCTCCGTCAGAAGCCGGAAGCGGATGTTTTTTGATTATATATGCAACGGACGTTCCAACTATTTCCACCTGTCATCGCACCTATCTGCACAGGCGTCTGCTTATAGGAACAATTCCGGTTCACGCCTTGCGCTGAAGTTTTCATGCAGGAATGCAGCAAAGGGGTTATCGTAAACACGTGCTCCGTTCGGGCAAACTTTTACGCAAGCACAACAACGGATGCAGCGATTCACATCAGTCTCGATGCTGGTACCGTCCGGACTGATACGGATAGCATGGGTAGGACATACTTCCACACATTCTCCGCATACAAAACAGTTTTCGTTACAGACCGGAGCCGAAGGTGTTCCTGTAATAAAAGGTTTATATGGAACATTTCCCTTGATATAAAACGCAGGGACCGGCAGATTTGTTCGTTCCAGCTTCGACAAACTGTCTTTGCCGAACTGCATTGCCTGGTACAAATCATCGGCATCGGGTCTGCCTGCTGCTATCGGCCGTTGCGGCGTGCTGTAGCTGTGCTCTCCGATAAAAGCACCTGCGGACAGAGGCGTAAATCCCAATTCGATAGCCATATCCCGCAATTCTACCAGTGCGTCTTCATAGTCACGGTTGCCATAAACGGCGACCAATATTACCGGTGAGCCGCTGGCCTTCAGACGTTTCATGCGTTGCAAGGCGACAGGTGCCACACGTCCTTTGTAGACAGGTGTGGCAAGTATGGTCAGCGAATGATTGATTTCGATGGAAGAGACAGATTCATCCAATGTAAGGTCGGTTTCGATGCGTCTTTCCATTCCGATGCCTTCGGCAATGGCACGGGCTATTTTCTCTGTGGTATGTGTCGGCGAGAAATAAACAATGTGGGTTGTTTGGAATGTAGTCATATCATTAAGCATGTTTAATTGAACAAAAGTAATAAAATAACTCAGATTATTCATTACCTTTGCATGAGATTCAGAAAGAAAATTATGGAAGAACAGTTCGACATACGCGATTATAAGCCTACCGGAAAGGAGCGTGATTTCGAGAACGCGCTGCGTCCGCTTCAGTTTGAAGACTTTAGCGGGCAAGATAAGGTGGTGGATAACCTGCGTATTTTTGTAAAGGCGGCACGGCTTCGTGCCGAGGCACTTGACCATGTATTGCTGCACGGCCCTCCCGGACTGGGGAAGACTACGCTGAGCAACATCATTGCCAATGAACTGGGCGTAGGGTTCCGTGTCACGTCCGGTCCGGTACTGGACAAGCCCGGCGACCTGGCGGGAGTCCTGACCAGCCTGGAACCGAACGATGTATTGTTTATCGACGAAATACACCGCTTGAGTCCGGTCGTGGAAGAATACCTGTATTCGGCAATGGAAGACTACCGGATAGACATCATGATAGACAAAGGCCCGTCGGCACGCAGCATCCAGCTTGACTTAAACCCGTTCACCCTGGTAGGAGCAACGACCCGAAGCGGCTTGTTGACCGCACCGTTGCGGGCACGCTTCGGCATCAACTTGCACTTGGAATACTACGAAGACAGTACGCTGACCAAAATCATCTTGCGCTCGGCTAAGATTCTGGGGGTGCCTTGTGATACGGAAGCGGCTGGAGAGATTGCCTCGCGAAGCCGCGGAACGCCCCGTATCGCCAACGCTTTGCTCCGGCGGGTGCGTGATTTCGCGCAAGTGAAAGGCTCCGGACGCATTGACTTGAAGATTGCCCAGTTCGCATTGGAGGCATTGAACATAGACCGTTACGGCTTGGACCAGATAGACAACAAGTTGCTTTGCACCATCATCGACAAGTTCCGGGGCGGTCCTGTAGGATTGACCACCATTGCCACGGCATTGGGAGAAGACCCCGGCACGATAGAAGAAGTATACGAACCCTTTCTTATCAAGGAAGGCTTCTTGAAGCGTACACCCCGCGGACGGGAAGTGACCGAACTGGCATACCAGCATCTGGGCAGAAGCCGGTGGAATGAACAAAAAACATTATTCGATTGAGCGTGTTTGATTTCACCACAGAGGGCACAGAGTATCACAGAGGAAATAAAATATCTCTCCGTGTCCTCTGTGGTGAATATAAAACGAGCGCAGATTATAAACTAATTGACATCTATGGCTGGACTGAAATCATTGGCTAAAGATACGGCAATCTACGGACTGAGCAGCATTGTCGGACGGTTTTTGAATTATTTGCTGGTGCCTCTCTATACGGCGGTCATCCCGGCTGTATCGGGCGGTTATGGCGTAGTGTCGAACGTATATGCCTATACGGCACTGATATTGGTATTGCTGACTTTCGGCATGGAAACAGGGTTCTTCCGCTTTGCCAACAAGACCGATGCCGACCCGAAACATGTGTATGCCAATGCGCTGTTGTTTGTGGGTGGATTATCTCTGTTGTTTGTCACGCTTTGCCTTGCGTTCATCCATCCGTTATCTGCCTTTCTGGAATACCCCGACCATCCTGACTATATCGCCATGATGGTGATTGTAGTGGCACTCGATTCGTTCCAGTGCATCCCTTTCGCCTATTTACGTTATCAGAAAAAGCCGATGAAGTTTGCTGCCATCAAGTTGTTCAATATCATCGGGAATATCGTGCTGAACCTTTTCTTCCTCTTGTTGTGCCCCTATATATATAAGGTGTCGCCCGAAACAATCAGCTGGTTCTACCGCCCCGATTATCTGGTGGGTTACATTTTCGTATCCAACCTTATCATGTCGGCGGTGCAGATGTTCTTCTTTATCCCCGAACTCAGAGGCTTTTCCTATCGGTTGGACCGCCCGTTGATGAAGCAAATGGTGAGTTATTCATTCCCTATCCTGATATTCGGGTTAGTAGGTATTTTAAACCAAACGGTAGACAAGATGATTTATCCATTCTTGTTCGATGACCGGCAAGAAGGTTTGGTGCAGCTGGGCATCTATAGTGCGACAAGTAAGGTGGCGATGGTCATGGCAATGTTTACACAAGCCTTCCGCTATGCTTACGAGCCTTTTGTCTTTGGCAAGAACAAGGAAGGAGATAACCGGGAAATGTACGCCAAGGCAATGAAATACTTCTTTATCTTCTCGCTTCTGGCTTTTCTTGCGGTAATGTTCTACATGGACATTTTGCGCTATCTCATTGCCCCCGACTATTGGGAAGGACTGGGTGTCGTGGCAATTGTGATGGGAGCGGAAATCTTGAAAGGCATTTATTTCAACCTGTCGTTCTGGTACAAGTTGACCGATGAGACAAAGTGGGGGGCTTATTTCTCCATCATCGGTTGTGCCGTTATCCTGATACTGAACATCTGGCTGGTTCCGCGATACGGCTATGTGGCTTCCGCCTGGGCTTCGGTGGCAGGATACGGGCTTATTACCTTACTTTCCTATGTGATAGGACAGAAGAAATACCCCGTAGTTTATCCGTTGAAAGACATGACGGTTTATCTGGTTTTTGCCGCTGTATTGTACATTATTGCGCGGGAAATGACAATTACAAACATTATCTGGCGACTGGTGTTTCATACCCTTTTGTTGTTGTGCTTTGCGGGTTATATCGTAAAAAAAGACTTGTTGAAGGGGTTGAGAATAAAAAATTAAGAAGCTGTTTTGAATTTATCGTGCGCTGATTTGGGATGAGTTTTTGAGGCATTTTCGCTTCTGTGATGAGGAAGATAGCGGGCTATCTGACGAAGAACAGGAGCGAAAAGGACCAAAAAATCGCCCAAAGCACACACGAAAACGAATACATCAAGCCAAGAAAAACTTTTTGGAGAAATTCAAAACAGCTTCTAAGATAAGCAGTTATTTCTTCCTGTTTTTGCCCAACCGTCATCAGGCTATATCTGTACGGTATAGATTTGTGCATGCTGTGTTATAAGCATCAACAGATAGCGGGCTATCTGGCGAAGGACAGAAATGGAAAGGCCCCCCAAAATCGCCCAAAGGCACACACGAAAACGAATCTCAAGACGAGAAAAACTTTTTGGAGAAATTCAAAACAGTTTCCAACTTCTCAAATCAAATAAATCCTAACGAATAAAGGATGTACTGTTGAGCACATCCTTTATTCGTTAGGATTTGTTATCAAGTTATTTCCGTTTCTTTTTCTTTTTTACCCACTCAGGCATTCCGCTAAAGTCTACATCCGAGAATCCGTCTTCTTGGAAAAACTGACGCCAGTCGTCTTCCTGTTTCGGTGCGCGTGCAGTCCGCTCCCCGTTACGGTCGGCTTTTACTTTTTTTGTTTCCTTGGAGTGTTTCTTTCCACTCTTATCGCTTTTGCCTTCGTTTTCTTCTGCCACTTCTACTACGACTTTGCGTCCGTTGTAAGTCGTCTTGTTCAAGGCTCTTACCACTTTCGGAGCTTGTGCCTCAATCACTTCGAAGAACGAGAAATTCTGCATCAGGTCGATGCGCCCTACTTCGATACGCTCTTTCTTCAAGTTACGGTTGATGAGTTCGATAACCTGATTGGGGAAGAAACCGTCGGTCTTGCCTAAGTTGATGAACAAGCGCGTATAACCCTTTTCGGCTTTGCGCGAACGCTCTCTGCGCTCCGGACGTTCTCCTTTTTTCTTCTCTTTCTTGTCTTTTCCTTTTTCGTTGGCACTGGGCTGGTCTATTTCCGGCGCATTCTTGTAATAGTCCAGGAAGCGGTTGAACTCCATCGAGACTACTCGCTTGATAAGATCTTCCTTGCTCAGCCATTCCAGTTTGCGGTAGATGCCCGGCAAGAATGCTTCGATTTCTTCTTCGTCCACCTTTACCTTTTCGATATCGTCTACCAGCTTAATCAGCTGCTGTTCGCAGATGGCTTGTCCCGTAGGCAAGGTCTCAACACTGAACTTCTTGTTCAGGATGCGTTCTATTTGCTTCATCTTACCTTTTTCGCGCAGGTTCATGATGGCGATAGAGATACCCGTCTTGCCGGCACGTCCCGTACGTCCGCTTCGGTGGGTATAGCTTTCCACATCATCGGGCAAGCCATAGTTGATGACGTGGGTCAGGTCGTTCACGTCCAGTCCGCGGGCAGCCACATCCGTAGCAACCAGCAATTGCAAATGACGCTGGCGGAACTTCTGCATCACCAGGTCACGTTGCGCCTGGCTCAGTTCACCGTGCAACGAGTCGGCGTTATAGCCGTCTTGTATCAGCTTGTCGGCAATCTCCTGCGTTTCCAACCGGGTACGGCAGAAGATAATGCCGTAAATCATCGGATAGAAGTCTACCACACGTTTCAGGGCAAGGTATTTGTCTTTGGCATGCACGATGTAAGCCACGTGATGCACGTTCTTCGTACCTTCGTTCTTCGTGCCGATGGTGATTTCCTTTGCGTCACGCAGGTAGGTCTTGGCAATGCGTGAGATTTCCGGACTCATCGTAGCCGAGAACATCAAGGTATTGCGGTCTTCGGGTACCTTTTCCAAGATAGCGTTGATGCTGTCGGTAAAGCCCATGTTCAACATTTCGTCGGCTTCATCCATCACTACGTCACGGATGGTTTCCAGTTTCGCCACTTTACGTTCTATCAGGTCGATAAGACGTCCCGGAGTGGCAACAATGATATGTACGCCTTTCTTCAGGCTCTTGATTTGGCTCTCGATAGACGAACCTCCGTAAACGGGTATTATCTTCAGGTCGGTGATATACTTCGAATAGTCATTCAGGTCACCTGCTATCTGCAGGCAGAGTTCGCGTGTAGGGCAGAGTATCAATGCCTGAGGCACGCGGTTGCTAACGTCAATTTTCTGTATCAGCGGCAAACCAAATGCGGCTGTTTTTCCGGTTCCGGTCTGTGCCAGAGCCACTACATCGTTCCCGTTTCCCAACAGGTAAGGGATTACTTCTTCTTGTACGGGCATCGGGTTCTCGTAACCCATTTCTTCAATCGCTTTGCGTATTTCGGGAGCTACGCCAAGTTCTTCAAATGTCTTCATTTATCTATAACTGTCTAATTCGGCTGCAAAGATACAGAGAATTAACGATATATACGTATGTTTGCCCGTTTTTTTGCTGACAAAAAGGAAGGAAAGTGTCTTGCTGTTACTATTTCACCACAGAGGGACACAAAGGAGGCACACAGGGTTTTCATTTTTTATTCCTCCGTGATACTCTGTGACCTCTGTGGTGAATATCGGTTATTCTTCCGCCTGGTATTCCAGTATGTCGCCGGGCTGGCAATTCAGTTCCTTGCAGATGGCTTCCAGCGTGGAGAAGCGCACCGCTTTGGCTTTTCCTGTCTTCAGGATAGAAAGGTTTGCCGGTGTCAGGTCAATCCGTTCGGCAAGCTCTCCCAGCGAAATCTTCCGTTTCGCCATCATCACATCAAGATTTACTATTATCGGCATAGGCATTATTGTTTATTTTCCAGTTTCTTCCACCATTTGGTATAACGGCGGGTCAGTTTGTAATAGATAGCAACCACAAGATAAACCCAAGCCACATTCATGAGCGGAAGCCAGGTCTGCTTGGGCACCAATGGGACTATCGCTAAAAAATAGATGAGTTCGCCTACAATCATCGAGGCGATAAGGCACAGGAAGATGTAAAATCCTGCCATTACTCGGGTATAGTTGCTTTTCGGTTTCATAAGCATAATGAGTTTAAACGGTAAGGTCTTGTTCCTCTTGCATGCGGATGCCTATCTTGAACATCAGCGAGACAAGGACGATGAACAATCCGATGATGATGAGCAACAGGCTGGTATCGGTCGGCATCTCAAGGGGAGAACAGTTGATAATAGCATTGATAAGCGCGCCGGAAATAACGGTCGAGCCGCCAATGGCAAGCAGGATGCGCTGGTTGGCGGAAGTAAAGACCGATCCGTTCCGTACGTTGCGTGCCAGGAAGTAGGTCAGGGCGGCGATGAAGAACATCGCGTATGCCTTTATGCCTTGCACCAAGGCAAACCAAATGAAGGTGTCGCTTGCGTCTTTGCCCAACTCGTAGCAGATTGGGAAAATGTTCGATACGCCAAAGCATGTTGCGCTAAAGACAGAGAGCACCATCAGCGCTTCGCAATATTGCACTAATTGTTTATCGGGTTTTGTTTTCATAAGCGGTCCGTTTTTTTAGATGGTTAAATCATTCTCTTCTTTCAGTTTTAACCCGATTGCAAAAATCTCGGCGAACAACAGGGAGGTGAAGCCGATGAGCAATGTCGGGTCTGAAAACTGGAAAGCAATGGAAAAATCACAATCCTTCAAGCTTATCACTTGAGAGACTAAATGATTGTTGATGGCGAACGTCACCAACGAGCAACAGAAGCAGAGGATAAGCGAAAAGCCCAACCGGCGCAGGCGTTTCACGTTCGCCCAATCAAAAATGATGTTGCGGTGGATGTTCCGAATCATTTTGACGAATTGGACTATGGCATAAATGCAACATATTATTACCATCCAGTCCAGCAATGAAAGGAATATGGAATCGGTAGCATCCGCTTTTTCGTTCGGAATTCCTATCATGCTGATAAAAGGAAGAATAGACACGGTGGAACCGTCTTTCTCATTGATAGCCGTAGCGGTTTCGTTGGTGATGACATCGGTCGGCATCGTACCAATCATCTTGTAAGTCACGTCAAGCTTTTCCACTCCCGCCGCTCCTTGTTCGTAAGCGTCAATCCCTGCCTTGAAACCATAATAGAATGTACTGAACAAGAAGGACATGGAGACAAGAACGGCGAGCACAATTCCCAAGCAGATGAGGTTTAGTCTTTTTTTCATAAGGCGTAATAATTTGCAATGTGTAATTTAGATGGTTAAATCCTGTTCTTCCTTAATCTTTACCGCTACGGCATAGACTTCCGCCAGCAAGACGATGACAAAGAAGGAACTGAAATCGTAAACGGTATGTTCGATGCCGATGACCTGATAGCCCGGAATACGGAGCTGGCTTACCGCATCGCGCTCCAACAACCATTCGAAGAACATCAATCCCAGGTAAACTCCGGCATTGACGTAGGCGAACCAGCGTATCCAGTATACGTTGCGACGGGAAAAAATATCACGTTTCGCCACACGTATCAGCAAGCGGATCAGGCAATAAATGGAATAGATGCCGATAAGGGCAACAAAGAAAGAGCCGAAGGTAAGAGCTATCGCAATGAACCAGCTGGGGCGCACCTCGCATTTTACTTCGGCAATACTATAGGGCACGGTCTTTGTCCCATCCGCAAGTTGCAAGGTGGCTTCCCCCTCCATTCCTTCGGGAATGACTTTGGCTTTTACGGGAAGAAGGAAAGAATGGACATAACTTGCACCGCTTTCCGCTTGTTGTGCTCCGGTTTCACGTCCGGCATTAAAGCTTTCTATTGCATCTCCGCCAGACATCTGTAAAACGAACTCCGCGCAAAGGGCGATAATGGTGATGATTCCTAAAAGGCTGATGTATTTCATAAGATATACTATTTAATGCTGTTCAAATTCCCGTTAGAACCCATTTACATGCCTCCGCAAACGAATATATCTGCGTTTGCCATTGAATATATCTTCTATGGGAGTTTCAGTAGTACTGAAACTGGCGATGAAGTATATATTACTTTTCAAGGCAAGCAAACAGGCCGAACGGAAGTGTTTATTTATATGGTTAAATCGTTCTCTTCTTTGATGCGTACCGCTTGGGCGAAAATCTCGGTCAAGAGGGCTATCACCAACATGAAAGTCCACGAATATTTCAAGTGGAAATCATCGAACACATACCCGGAAGATACCAGCTCGCTGGTGGCAATCCGATAAAGGATATAGTTCTGAAGTTCGTACAAGGCAGAGAATGCCATTATCGGATAAATGAAGAAACGCAGGCGGCGTATGTTCTTCCGAATCAATATTTCTCCCCGGCTCACCGATATCAACAAGCGTATCAGACAATAAACTCCATAAAAGACGAGCAATATAACAGGTAGAATCACAAAGCCCATGGCATGCACCCATGAATTATGCTTCACGTAAGTGTTCACCCCATTCACTTCGCAGGGTACATTTGCTTGCATAGCCCGGTTGAACAGGCTATCAGGAATCCCGTCTTTATATCCTTCTACCGATAAAGACACCGAATTAAAGTCGGCAGGCAGAACCAGTTGGGAATCGGTTTCGGCATCATTCCACCCGTCTATAAATCCGGGAATGGCATCTTTAAGGGCACCTCCTATCAGCGCCAATATCACGATAATTCCTAAAATGCGTACGGTTTTCATAAGCGTGATGAATTAGGCTTGTTCTTTACTTTCTGATGCAATCACTTCTTCTGCCGGAGCGGGTGTTTCTTTCCATGCTATCTGATTCGGAATCAGGCGGGTCTTGATGTACCAGATGCTCCATACGGTCAATGCTACACCCACGAGGGCAAGGCAAATGGCTCCGGTCGTGCCCAAGGCTTCGGTCATGGTTTCGTCTTTCCCTCCCGAAAGGTGGAAGAGCAATACCGAGGTGCCGTTATTGATAAAGTGCATCAACATGCAGGGCAACAGGCTTCCGGTGCGGTAATATACCCAGCCCAGTACCAATCCCAGAATGGAAGCGAAAAACATTTGCACGGGATTGCCATGTACGATACCGAAGATAAGGGCAGACACCAGAATCGCCCAGGCGGGATTCTTCCATTTGCGTAACAAGTGGCCTTGCATTCCTCCGCGGAACAAAAGTTCTTCCACAATGGGAGCCATTACGACGATGGAGATAACGCCCAACGGGTTGTACATTGCCTTGGTGAAAATCTCTTCCATTGTATCGGGCAATCCGGTGAGTTCGGTCAGGTAGTTCGTCCAGCATCCCATCCCCACGATGAGGATAATAGAAGCAAGCATCACCTTGCCGGCATTGGGGAAGCTTAGGGATAACTGGTCACGCTTTACATATTTCCAGACCAGCAGGTGAACACCTACCGCCAAAGTGGAGAGCACTTGCGCCCACATGGTGAGCTGGAAAACCGTAGCATCGGATTGGGGAAACTCCAACGTGTGGTTGGCTATCATATAGCCTCCGGAAAAGATGCCGGTGAATGCGAACGTATAAAGCAGGTAATAGATGAAAAGTTTAATAACGCGTCCCATAGTTGTATCTCCTTATTTTATATAGGTGAATGAATCAAGTGGATTATCTCTGAATGTCGGTCAACAGTAAATCACTTTCGGCTTGCTGGTAATAGATGCTGGTCTGGATGTTTTGCGTAAACGCGCCCGAAGCCTTATCGTATTCAGCATAGTCAATCAGGTAGATACCGTCGCCAGGAAGGTAATTCAGCAGGTAAGCGGGTTGCCACGAACGGTTATCGGCATTCCAGCGATAGGCTTTCTTTTCCGCCAGGTTCCCGTTGGCATCGTATTGGTATTCGTATTTCAGCTTCGGCGTAATCGAGATGCCATCGGCATTCAGCGTAGAAACGGTCATTGTGTTTCCGTCTTGTCCGTAAACAAAGGTGTTCTGTGCACCGGCTTCGGTAGCGGTTGTGAAACTCATCATAGCGGTTGCGAAGATAGCGGCGATAGCTTTGGTAACAAATGTCTTTTTCATAATCGTATGTCTTTAATGTTTTTATTAATCTTGTTTTGTTCTCTATTCGATAATTATTTATCGTTTATCGATATGCAAATGTACGCATTATTTTTATACTACCAAAGATTTTCGAGAAAAATTTATCGAAAAACGATAATTTTTTAATGAAATGCGGTTATACAAGCTTATCGAAGGGGTAAAAGAGCATATATTTTCTTCTTTTGCGCCTAAGTGTATTGGCGTTTTCAGTTGTTTTTTATATAAAGAAACGCGTTTATAGCACACAATTGATGTGATGAAAAAAACGCAGATTTCCGCAGATTCACGCAAATTATAATTTAAATAATTAATTCAATCTGCGTGAATCTGCGAAAATCTGCGTTTCAAAATAGAAACACCATACAAACTAATAAGGAGTAAATCTTTACCTAAAAACATACCATTCTATGAAACGATTAAGTATCATTTGCCTGTTTCTGCTTGCTTGGGCAGGAACACTGTTTGCACAGACTCTGAAATCGCCGGACGGAAACCTGACCCTGCAGTTCCGTCTTTCGGCTGAAGGCACACCGGTCTATTCCTTGCAATACAAAGGAAAAGACGTCATCAAGGAGAGCAAGTTGGGATTCAGCGTGCGTCCCGATTATCAATTCGACCGCAACTTTACGGTGACCGACACACAAACTTCGGAAAGCAACACTACCTGGAAGCCCGTATGGGGACAATACAGTGAAATCCGCGACCACCATAACGAATTGTTCATCGCCATGAAGCAAAACGGAACGGGTTGGCTGCTGAACCTCCGTTTCCGTCTGTTCAATGACGGGCTGGGATTCCGCTATGAGTTCCCGGTGCAGAAAGAACTGCGCCACTTTACGGTGAACGAAGAAGAAACCGAATTCCGTCTGACCGGCGACCACAAAGCGTTCTGGCTTCCGGGCGACTATGATACAAACGAATACCCTACCACGACTTCGAAACTTTCGGAAGTGGCAAGCCTGATAGACAGTGTGCGTCAAGAACCGCTCGCCATTCGTTCCGCGACTCCCAATCTTGCCGTGCAGACCCCTCTGATGCTAAAATCGGATGACGGCTTATACATCAATATCCACGAAGCTGCTTTGGTGAACTATCCTGCCATACAACTGAACTTGGACGACAAAGGTTTTGTACTCAGCACGCATCTTACCCCCGACCGCAACGGCACAAAAGCATACGTGCAGACGGGAAGCACCACGCCATGGCGTACTATCGTAGTAAGCGATGATGCTCGCGACATCTTGGCATCCAATCTGATACTGAACTTGAACGAACCTTGCAAATTAGCGGACACTTCGTGGATTCATCCTACGAAATATGTCGGCGTATGGTGGGAATACTTCACAGGACAAGGCTCGACATGGGCATATACCGACACGCAGGACATCGTCATCGGCAAAACAGATTATACCAAACTGAAACCGAACGGACATCACGGAGCCAACACGGCACACGTGAAAGAATACATCGACTTCGCCTCGAAACACGGATTCGATGCCGTATTGGTAGAAGGCTGGAACGAAGGCTGGGAAGACAACTATGCTTACAGCAAGGAATTCATCTACGACTTCGACAAGCCTTACCCCGACTTTGATGTGGCAGAATTGCAACGCTACGCCAAAGAGAAAGGCGTGAAAATCATCATGCATCACGAAACCACCTCGTCGGTAGCCGACTACGAACGCCAGATGCACGACGCGTTCCGCTTTATGAACAAATACGGATATGATGCCGTAAAGACGGGCTACGTAGGTGGCATCATCCCGCGCAGCGAGCACCACGACGGACAATGGATGGTGAACCATTATCTCCGCGTGGCGGAAACGGCTGCACAATATAAGATTATGGTCAACTCGCACGAAGCCGTACGCCCCACAGGCTTATGCCGCACCTATCCCAACTGGATTGCGCAAGAGTCGGCACGCGGCACCGAGTTCGAATCCTTCAAAGGAAACCGCCCCGACCATACCACTATCCTGCCGTTTACCCGCCTGATGGGCGGTCCGATGGACTATACGCCGGGTATCTTCGAGGGAGACCTCTCGCAATACGGCTCGAACCAGGCGAAGCTGAGCACCACACTGGTAAAACAACTTGCCCTCTACGTCACGATGTACAGCCCGCTCCAGATGGCAGCCGACCTGTACCAAAGCTACGAGAAGCACCTTGATGCCTTCCAGTTCATCAAAGACGTGGCGGTAGACTGGGACAATACCTACATCTTGGAAGCCGAACCGGGCGACTACATCACCATTGCCCGCAAGGCGAAAGGCAAGAACGAATGGTACATCGGCGGCATCACTGACGAGAATGCGCGCGAAGCCGTCATCGACCTCAGCTTCCTGCCCGAAGGCAAGAAATACGAAGCCACCATTTATGCCGACGGCAAAAAGGCAGACTGGCGCACCAATCCGCAAGACTACGTCATCTCTACCAAGAAAGTCTCCAGCAAAACCGTGCTGAAGCAACGCCTTGCACCCAGCGGCGGCGTAGCTATCAGCATCAAGGAACTGTAATTAAAGAATAGCACACAGAATTACATATAGCGGTATCTTTCGGGGTACCGCTATTTTTATAGCATAATTACAAATATCAAAATATTGTTTTGAAAATCAGAACTCTTTTCCTATCTTTGTGCTGTGATAATCAAACGACCCAATGAGAATATTTACAGAACAGGCGATAAAAGAGTATTCGGAGACTCATCCCGATGCGAAAGTGGCTTTGCAAGAATGGGCCACTATAGTCAAGAAGAGCCAATGGACGTGTTTTGCCGATGTAAAGAAATCGTTTAACAGTGTGGATAACGTAGGCAACCAGCATTACGTATTCAATATCAAAGGTAATAATTACAGGCTGATTGTAGTAATAAAATTCACGATAAAGTTTGTTTATATCCGTTTCATTGGGACTCATTCGGAATATGACAAAATAGCTGATTGCTCTAAAATTTAAACTTATGACAAAGATAGAAACAAAAGCTCAATACGATTGGGCTGTAAAAAGAGTCGAGGAACTTCTTCCGTTGGTTACGGACGAGACGCCTCTCGATGACCCTAGCAGCATCGAATTGGAATTGCTGTCCAACCTTGTTGCTGACTATTCGGAAGAGCATTTCGCATTGGGAGAACCTACGCTTGTCGACATCCTCAAACTCCGTATGTACGAAATGGGGTTGAACCAGAAGTCTTTGGCTAAACTGATTGGCGTCAGCCCTTCACGTCTAAGCGATTACATCTCCGGGAAATGCGAACCTACACTGAAAGTAGCCCGTGAGATAAGCCGGAAATTAAGCATTGATGCAAACATCGTATTAGGTGTGTAACGCAAGAGATGCCCCGGCACGGACAGGCGATCCGTTCATAATGTTAAAATAGGAAGTTAAAAAGGCGGAAGATGTAACAGACTATCCCGAAAAAGCCTATCTTTCGAGGACATTCAACACATAAAGCTTATTCCTATGAAAACAAACGCTTTTAAAGGACTGTTCCTTCTGCTCTGCTTCTGCTTCCTCAGCTGCGGAAGCAAGAAAGCAAAGACAGCCGAGGCATACCCCCTTGGCGCGTCCGGCTTTCCAGAATGGATAAAGGTGGCGTGGCGCGTCAGCCCGGAGGACACGATGGTAATTGTGGCGATGGTCAATCAGTCGGAAAAGGATTGCACGCTGCTGATGCACGACTACCTGCCGAAGTACCCTTGCTATATTTATTATCAAGACAACGAAGGGTGGAAAGAAGTGACCGGACAAATGAAGCTGCCCCGCCCGTCCGCACACAAGAAAAAAGAAAGAAACTACGTGGGGGCAAACCCGCAATCCGAAGAAGAGCTTGAAGCCAGCAACCTGGTAAAGATAGAAGCTTGGCAAATCCTCCGTCCGGGCAAACCGGTCCGGTTCGACATCCCGTTCTATAACATCACGGAAGGCAAGGTGAAAAAAGGGCTGTACCGCCTCACCTTCTTGCTGGCAGGCAGGCGTTGCCACATCGTCTTCCAGCTCTGAACCGAAGGTCGACGAAGTCAATTTCCCCCATCTTGAATGCCCCTCATTTTTCAGAGATTATCAAAGCAAAATTTGCAAATATGAATAATTTTCGCAAATTTTGTAAAACCATAATCCAATTGCTGCCTGATAGACTTACATCAAGATAAAACCTCGTACCCGAGGCCAGCCAACGGATTACTATATTTAACCCTCAAAAAAAGACAAAAATGAATACAAGAAAAACGTTTGCGTGCATATTTCTTGCTTTATGCAGCGGCACCGTCATTTATGCCGCAAGAACGGATATGCCTCAAGAAAGCCAGATGCCGTCGGCAAGCTACGCCCGGCAAAACGGGCCGACATTGACGGGAATTGTGACCGACAGCCACGGAGAACCTTTGCCGGGCGTATCGGTGTCGATAGAAGGGACAGTTACAGGAACCATCACCGACATTGACGGACGCTACCAACTAAAAATAGGAAAGGAACAACACAACGCTACTTTGGTATTCTCTTTCATCGGAATGCAAACCCAGCACATCGCCTATAAAGGGCAACACCAGTTGAACGTAACCTTGCGCGATGACCATGTGGCATTGGAAGACGTAGTGGTCATAGGATATGGAAGCAAAAACCGTAAAAGTCTGACCAGCTCTATTTCATCAGTAAAGAAAGAAGATATCGAACGGATGGCACCCGTATCACACAACATCCAAGACCTGCTGGGAGGCGGCATGGTGAAAGGTGTGCTTGCCACACAAAACAGCGGCGAACCGGGCGCTTCCATCACCATCAACGTGCGCGGCGTCACCGCCCCTTATCCCAATATGCAGACAGGAACCAACAACAATGCGCCGCTTTACGTAATCGACGGCGTGCCCCTGTTTGCCGAAAGCACCAGCATCAATCCCCTGCAAAACCTTTCTCCCAACGACATCGAAAGCATTGATGTGCTGAAAGACGCTTCCGCCACCGCCATCTATGGCTCACGCGGAGCCAACGGAGTCATCATCGTAACGACAAAAGACGGACGCAAAGAGAGCAAGCCTTCGGTAGAGGTAGGATATACCCTTTCGATAGCCAACCCCACGAAAATGTTTGACACCATGAGCAACGAGGCCTTCCTGAAATATACCGACGAAAACCTGCGCAACGCCGTTGATGCCTGGAATCAAGGCATCGGCTACTCAGCCGCCATCGATGCCCTGGCAAACGTAAGCTATGCTGAAGACGGTTCGTACATCTACCACGGACTGAACCAAGCCATGTTCGGCACGGCAAACACCAACTGGACCGACGAAGTGATGAACCGCAACGCGCTGACCCACCAATATACGGCTTCGATACGCGGAGGCTCGGCTAAAACCAATTATTCTCTCTCGCTTAACGGCCAAAACGAACAAGGGCTTTACCGCAACGATAACCTGGAAACTTACGGAGGACGCCTTGCGCTCAATACCGACCTGAACAACCACATACGGATAGGCGGCGTAATGAACTACTCGGAAACCAACCGACGCAGCACCAGCGACGGGCTAGGCACAGCAAGCAGCGACACCAAGCCTTGGCTGGTACGACCCGACATAACTGTATACGATGAAGACGGCAATTACACACGCATTGACACTGGATTGGAAATGTATGGCATGGCAGGACTGCAACTGGAGCCCAACCCTGTAGCCTTGACGCAACGCCGCACCACTTACTCAAGCAATCAATTCTTAGGAAACCTTTTCGCCGAAATCGACCTGATGAAAGGGCTGAAATTCCGTACAGACTTCAGCATGACCAACTATACCTTCGAATCGGAATATTTCACTCCAAAGGTAGCAAGCATAGATATGTCGAACTTAGGGCTTCCGCTAGAATCGACACTGCTTACCAGCGACAGCAAATACACGACAATGTCATTGAATTTCCGTTTGGACTACAGCCTCAATATCCGTAAACACCTCTTCGGCGCAATGCTGGGCTACGGCTCTGAACGCAGCAAGGCACATAGCCGTTCGTTTACCTTCCAAGGATTCCCCGACGACGAAAACCTGAACAACATAGGTTCAGCCCAAACTTTGTACGGCAAAAGCGAAACCTCCAGCAAAAACGGACTGAACTCGGTATACGGACGCGTAAATTACGACTATGACGGACGTTACTTGGTAGAATTGAGTATGCGTGCGGATGCTTCTTCGAAATTCGGCCCCGAAAACCAGTGGGGCTTCTTCCCTGCCCTGTCTGCCGGATGGATTATCAGCGAAGAGGACTTTATCAAAAACAAAAAGCAGATAAACAATTTGAAGTTCCGCCTCAGCCTGGGACAGACCGGTTCGACCAACGTGGCAGACTTTGTGTACAAGCAATATTATACGTATGGCGACTATCCTTACGGCAACGGAAGCACCATCGTGCTGAACGGCACCCTCCCCAACCGGAACATCGGATGGGAAAAGACCAGTGAAGTCAATGTAGGGTTGGACTTCGGCTTATTCGATAACCGGCTGTACGGAAGCCTTGACTGGTATTACCGCTATACCGATGGCGCGCTGGCTCCTGCGCCCCACATCTGGGAAGCGGGCATGAATACCTATTACGACAATATCATCGACATGAGCAACCGCGGCTTTGAATTGTCACTAGGTGCCGACATCGTGCGCACCAACAACTTCAACTGGAGTTCTATCCTCAACTTGTCTTTGAACCGCAACCGCGTGGAAGAGCTGAACAACGCGCAGATAGACACCTATATGCAAGACTACTTCGTGGTAGGCAAGCCAGTTGGGGTAGTACAAGGATACATAGTAGACCACATCGTGCAAGACCAAAGCGAACTGGACCGGCTCAATGCGCAAGCTGCCGCCCGATATGGAGAAGGAACAGTATACCAAGCTACTACAGGTGTAGGCGACTATTTACTGAAAGACCTGGATGGCGATGGCGTATTCTCGACCACCGGCGACAAAACCGTAATAGCCAATCCTGAGCCAAACTTCTTCGGCGGATGGAACAACACCTTCAGTTACAAAAACTGGTCGCTCTCCATCTTGATGCAGTTCTCACAAGGAGGAGAAGCCTTATACAATGACCTTGCCGCCGATATGATAGGAATAGCAGGCAAAGGCATCAATCCCGAACTGTATGACAATTTCTGGACTCCCGACCGCCGCGACGCCAAGTATGCTCGCATAGGCGATGGCATATACAATTACAATACTTCCCTGTTGGACCGATATGTATTCAGCACTTCGTATCTCAGGATGAAAAACATCACCCTTTCATACAATCTCCCTAAGCCGTGGCTCTCCAAACTACACATCGCCGGAGCTTCCGTCTATGCCGTTGCTACTAACTTATTCACCGTAAGCGGCTGGCCGGGACTTGATCCGGAATCGGTAGGTTCGGGCACCACACTTATGGGTACCAACTACGATTCCTATCCCTTATCGAAAACTTTCTCGATAGGCGTAAAACTTCAATTCTAACCCTAAAACAAACATCAATATGCAAATCAAACACCTTATTTATACCTTGCTTGCAGGAGTCTCCTTTTCGGCATGTAACCTGCTGGGGCCAGTAGACGATATACATCCCGACTATGTACTGACAGACGACAACGTCATCACCGACGCCAACTCTGCCGAATACTTGCTGAACGGCATCTACCAATACTACCGCCAACGAGAGTTCGCCTCTTTGCGCCCCGCAATGTTTATCTTGACAGGCACGTTGCTCAACTCGGACGTAGAAGGTTCTACTAACTTTGCCAATAATGACGTGAGAATAGAAAACAATGCCGTGCTCAATTATTATACTGTACTTTATAGCATCATCAACCAGGCAAACTCCCTCATCGTACAACTGGAAAACAAGCGGCCGCAAGGACTTTCCGATACACGAAAATCGGAAATTCTGGGCGAAGCCTATTTCCACAAGGCTTTTGCCGAAGTTATGTTGCTACGTGCCTTCGGAGAATTTTGGGACCAAAAATCCGAATACGGCATCATCTTATACAACGAACCGGTACGCGACAACAGCGAAGCAAAAGGACGCTCTACCGTAGCCGAATGTTACAGCCAAATCTTGTCTGACTTGAAACAAGCCGAACAAGCTCCGGCTTACGCCGGCATGGCTTATAAGGTGAACAAAATTACCGTAAACGCCCTGAAGGCACGCGTATTGCTCTACCTGAACCGGTATGCGGAAGCGGCACAGACCGCACAAGCCACCATCGACGAAGCCTTGGGAAGCGGCATGGCATTAGAAAGCAATTACTTGAACATTTTTTCTCAAGGATTCAGTTCACACGAATTGCTGATGGCACCCTACGTATCGTATCCACAGGAACAAATATATGGCTCCAAAGTGACAGACGCCGCTATGCGCGGCTTCGGCACTACCATTAAGCTGATTGCCGAAGAATTAGACCCTACTGGCAATGACCCGCGCTATACACAAACCTACCTAAGCACCGAAGCGGGAAACCTTCTGCAAAAATACGTACTGAACGACGCGGCTACCGGCGACAATAATACATACTACCTGATGCGCCTTGCCGAAGTATATTTAATAAAAGCTGAGGCAGAAGCCAGAAACGGGCAATATGCAGCGGCCCGTATGGCGCTGAAACCCCTAACCGACCGTGCCGGATATGCCGCAGGCTATGTAGACACAATAGCCGACAACGATCTGCTGCTTGCTATCTTCCGGCACAAATACCTGGAATTGAGTGCCGAGAACTACGAAGAGTGGTATGATATGGTACGATATTCACAACTGGACGGTACCGACTTCGTAAGCTTGGGATATGTGCATTCAATGGCACATCTCAATTTGCCTATTCCCCGGTCGGCCCTAAGCGGAAACAAGCTACTGGAACAAAACCCTTCATACACCCTGAATTAATAGTAAAAACCATCCAAACAACATTCTTATGAAAAAATTATGTTTACTGGCAGCACTTGCCACACTGGCAGCTTGCCAACCCCAAGAAAAAGGATATACCATCAAAGGAACCTTGACGGGCGACAGCATTCCCGAAGGTAAGGTTTACCTGCAAAAACAACTCCCTTTCGAAGTGATGCGCATTGACAGTGCCGTTATGGAACATGGAAAATTCCGGCTACAAGGACAAATAAACCAGCCGGAAATGTATACCTTGTACATAGACACACGTACCAATCCTCAAGAAAGCCCAAGAGGAAAAGTATTCGTAACCAATTTCTATTTGGAAAATTCGCCCATCACCATCGAAGGCGAATTCGATTGCCTGCCCAGTATTTATTGGACTCCAGACCGTAAAGTAATCCCACCGGTCATCAAAGGATCTGCCACTCAAGACCTCTACCAACAACTGCTGACAACACTGAAACCTTACAACGATTCCTTGCAGGCCATCGACCGCCAGTTCCTCGAAGAATATACTAAACCGATGATGGCAGACCGAGAACACAAAAAAGATTATACCAATATTGGCATCAACTTAGTAACAAAACAAGCCGACTACCAACAACAATATATACAAAAAGTAAAAGCGTTTATCCAACAAAACCCTTCTTCCGTAGTAGCTTTAGACCAATTGAAAGCCTTATTCTCTGGGCTTACCGTCAATTTCAATGAAAAAGAAATTACAGAAATGAAAAGTTGGATAACGGATGCTTGGCAAGGAACTCCTCAACTGGCTGAACTGGACTCCATGGTGAACGTAATAACCCCCCTTGCCTTAGGTAATAAGTACATAGACATCGATGTAGAAAATCCCGATGGAAAGAGCGTTAAACTCGCGTCACTGATACCTTCGGGCAAATATGTACTGCTGGACTTTTGGGCAAGCTGGTGCGGTCCGTGCCGAGCAGAAATCCCGCATTTGGTAAAAGTGAACAAGCAATACAAAGATTTTGCCATTATCAGCATTTCGGTAGACGAAAAAAGAGAAGAATGGCTAAAGGCACTGAAAGAAGAAAATATGTCGTGGACACAGGCACGTATCGCCGACGGCATTATGGGAAACACAGTGAAGAAATACAATATCACTGCTGTACCGACCTGCATCGTACTCGATCCGGAAGGCCGCTTCTATAAAGTGAATATGCGAGGTCCAGCACTCGACAAGTTCCTGAAAGAAACCTATCAACACTAAAAGAACTCGCCCAAAGCATATACGAAAACGAATACATCAGGCCAAGAAAAACCTTTTGTGGAAATTCAAAACAGGCTCTTAGGAATACTTTTGTGCCTCTGCCTCCTCAGCTGCGGGGGCAAGGCACAAGAGACGGAAGAAAAGAAGACGGTCGAAGTGCCGCAGCCCGGCGCATACGGTTTCCCGAAGGGGATGAACGTAAAGTGCGAAGTCGTACTGAAAGTAACCTTTAACTATTCGCTTGATGACGTGATTTGGACACGGAGTTCCGTGTACCCATGGGCGCACGGGCGAGAGGAATATGCGCTATACTATTACGAAGACGGGCAATGGAAAGACATCACCGAGGAGACGATTGCCCCCGAACTGCGGGAAGCATTCCGCAAAATCCTTATGGGGGATTCTTATCTTTTCGCCGGAGTGGATTACACGACGGAAATTCCGCTCTACAATTATTCCGCCTCTTCGGTAAAAAAGGGATTGTATAAGATTCTTTTCGCAATCGACCGCAAGCCCTGCTATGTTATCTTCGAACTCTAAACCGAATCCGCAGCAGCCCCGTTTCCGGCTCCTGCGGATTTGTTTTTGCCTGATAATCCGACCGCCAAACCGTTGCCTAATCCGCCGATTATGCTAACTATCTTTACGAAGCAAAAGGCAGCCAACAATATATCACCTTAGATGATTGTGTATATACATCTGCTTGTGTCCTCACTCCTAGCAGAGTAGGACTGCTGTCTTGACAGCCTAGGACTCCAGTCCTACCCCTATTAGGACTGCAGTCCTGCCTTATTAGGATTTTAGGAGGACTGAGATGCGTCGGACGGAGCAGTGATTTCCATAAAAAAGCGAGATATGCTGTTCACTTCTGTCATATAAAAACCGGAGTGAAGTCTATCTGCAAAGCCTGGGCTATTCGCAGGAAACTGGAAAGCTGCATATCCGTTTCGACTATTATTTCAGAAACCGGGCGATTTCTTCCTTGTCCCGGTTCAACTGGGCTATCAATGCCTCGATGCCTTCGAACTTCTGTTCCTCACGGATGTATTGCATGAACTCTACCCGAAGAGCGTGCTGGTACAGGTTGCCTTCGAAGCCGATGAGGTGCACCTCGATACTCCGCTCGGTACCGTTGCCTATCGTGGGGCGGCTGCCGATGTTCAGCATGCCGGCGTAGCGTTTCCCCTCCACATACGCGTAAACGGCATAGACTCCTTCTTTCGGTACCAGCTTGTCGGGGCAGGACGGTTGGAGGTTGGCGGTAGGGAAGCCCAGTTTGCGCCCCACCTGATAGCCGCTTACTACCTGCCCGTCCAGGTAATAACGATAGCCCAAATAGCGGTTGGCACGCGCCACATCGCCTTCTTTCAATAGGTTGCGGATGAGGCTGGAGCTGATAGACAAGCCGTCTTCTTCCAACGCCTGAGCATGGATGACCTCCATACCCAACTCTTCCCCATAGCGGCAATAGTCCTCGAACCCTTCGCTCCGGTTGTGCCCGAAGCGGTGGTCGTAACCGATAACCAGTGCCTGCACGTTGAAACGGACGTGCAGCAGTTCCATAAACTGACGTGCCGAAAGCAGTGACAGTTCGTGCGTAAACGGCAAAAGGATGCAATAATCGGCATCCTCTTGCTGTAACAAATCTTTTTTCTGAGGAAGGCAAGTGAGCCATTGCGGACAATAACCGCTTTGCATGACCTGCCGGGGATGGACAGGGAAAGTAACCAGCGTGCTCTGCAATCCTCTGGCTTGGGCCTCGCGGTGCACTTGCTCTATCAAGTATCGATGTCCGCGATGCACACCGTCGAAGCACCCGATAGTGGCTGCGCAAGGCGGAAACGCAAATGGGCTTTCGGCACTGATTATTTCCATAAGTAGATGTTGAGAATTAGTTTATATAATGTGGTCGGCTCAGAAACGCAGATTAACGCAGATTTTCGCGGATTCTTTTAATTTACTATTTTTCGATTTACGAAGTACGATTTAAAGCTCAAATAGTAGATAGTAAATTGTCAAATCGTAAATTAAAAGAATCTGCGCTAATCCGTGAAAATCTGTGTTTCTGGTAATATCATTTAATTTTGCACACTTACTTATCAGTTCTTAGACAAACGCTTGATGCCTCGCCAAATTTCGCCAATCCATAATACGAACGACGTGCCGCCGATGATATAAAGCCATTCCATAAGCGGAAGCGGTTCGGTGCGGAACACTTTGCCGCCGAAGGTGACGATGATGAACTGTCCGACCAGGATAATCAATGCCACACTCAGCATACCCAATGCGTGGCTGGCGTCACGGAAGATGGAATGGTTGGTTCCGAATACGCTGGCATTGAACAGATTCCAGAACTGGAGCATGACGAATACCGTGAAGAATACGGTAAGGTAGTGCACGTTCATTTCGCCGTTGGGAAGCAAGCCTTCGGGTAATCCCTTGAAATAAGCCAACATACCCATCAGGATGACGAGGAATCCCAACCCTACGCCAAAGATGTTGTTGCGCATCGCCGGCGTGATGATGAAGTCGGTACGTTTACGAGGTTTCTCGTTCATCACGTCCATGCTGGGCGAAATAGATGCCAGTGCCATGGCGGCGAAGGTGTCCATAATCAAGTTCACCCAAAGCATCTGCGTCACCGTAAGCGGAAGGGAAGTGCCGAAGAATGCGCCTAACAATACGCTCAGCAAAGCTACTACATTGATGGTCAGCTGGAACACGATGAAGCGTTGGATGTTCTTATACAAGGAGCGTCCCCACATCACGGCGGTGGCAATGCTATGGAAGGAATCATCGAGCAAGGTGATGTCGCTCGCCTCTTTAGCCACCGATGTACCTGTACCCATCGAAAGTCCTACCTGTGCGTGGTTCAATGCCGGGGCATCGTTGGTCCCGTCGCCTGTTACAGCCACTACAGCACCTTTCTGCTGCAGGAGTTGCACCAATCGTTGCTTGTCCATCGGGCGGGCACGGCTCATCACTTTCAAGTCGAGCACACGGTCGAGTGCTTCTTCATCGCTCAAAGCGGCAAACTCCACACCCGTAATACGGTTGCGTTCGGTATCTTCGGGTTTCCACAAACCTATCTGACGGGCAATCTCGGTAGCTGTTCCCGGTGTATCGCCGGTCACAATCTTCACGCTGATGCCTGCCGACTGGCATTTCTTTACGGCATCAGGCACATCGGGACGAATCGGGTCACTGATGGCAAAGATGCCCAAAAAGGTCAATCCGCCCTCGTTTACCAATTCGGCACAATCGGTCGATGCATCCGTGGGCACTATCTTATAGGCAAGCCCCAAGGTACGCATTGCCTTGTTCTGGTAAGCAAGCAGCTGCTCATTGTTGGCATCTACCTGTTCCTTGCTTACGTTGCATTTTCCCATCACGATTTCGGGCGCACCTTTCACGTAAAGTATCCGCTTTTGCTGGATAGGCGAATCTACCAGCGTAGCCATATACTTGCGTTCGGTGGAGAACGTAAGTTGGTTCACCACTTTAGCACCTGCCCGCAGCGTTTCATAATTCTTACCCTTGCCGTTGAGCCAAAGCAGCAGTGCCACTTCAGTTGGATTTCCTACACCCGACGGTTTTTCACCTTCCGCTTTCTCTTCAAGGAAAGCAGTAGAGTTTGCCGCAATGCCTTCTGCTATCAGGTCGGGCTGGCTTTCGTCCAGTTTTGCGTCATATACCTGCATCAGATTCTGTGTCAGTGTACCGGTCTTATCCGTACAAATTACGGTAATGGCACCCATTGTTTCGCAAGCATGCATCTTCCGCACCAGGTTATTGGTTTTCAACATCCGGCGCATATTCAAGGCAAGACTAAGCGTAACACTCATCGGCAAGCCTTCGGGAACAGCCACGACAATCAAGGTAACCGCCATCATGAAGTATTTCAATACAATGCGGGCGATGTCAAGCCATTGATGCCAGTCGCTTATTGTATTCACCTGCAAGTAAGCATACAGATCTTTCGAGGTAAATATAATAAAGGTAAGTGCCGCAATCGTAAATCCGATTTTCCCAATCAAGTCGGCAAGTTTGGTCAACTGAATATTCAGCGGAGTCTGTTCCTGGCTTTGCTCCGTAGCCTGGCGCGCTACTTTACCGATTTCGGTAGCATCGCCCACACGTTCTACCCGCATCATGCCATGCCCGTCAGTAATGGTTGTACCGCGCATCACGCTGTTCGAGGGGTAAGTAGCCTCTTCATCAAAGTCAGCTTCCACGGTAGTCTTGTTTACCATCAATTCTCCTGTCAGACTCGATTCATTCACTTGAAGCGATACGGCCTCCAGCAAGATACCGTCGGCTGGCACTTCTTCACCCGTGTTCAGAATGACGATATCACCTACCACCACATCTTTGCGGGGAATCTCGTGTACCTTCCCGTTTCGGATAACCGTAACAGGAGTTTCTTCGCCCACTGCATTCAGCAAGTCGAACTTTTTGTTTGCATCGTATTCGAAATAGAATCCGATGCCTGTAGCCAAAAAGATAGCAAAGAAAATGCCAATGGTTTCGGCATATTCATTCTCAATAATAGAAATGATAAGTGAAAAGACTGCAGCGACCAACAACACCCGGATAACAGGGTCTTGGAATTTTTCCAGATACAGTTTCCACATAGATGGTCGTTTGGGAGGAGTCAGAAGATTGACTCCATACTTCTCACGACTGGAGAGAACTTCCTGATCAGACAATCCAGTCAGGTGCGGTTCATTAGTTTTTTGTGACATAATGCCTGTTTATTAGTTAATTTAAGTGCCGCAAAAATACAATATATATTGGAAGCATTGCTCGTGATTAGTTTTTTTTTGCAAAAAAACCGCTTAAGTATTGCAAAAGTCAGTCAAAACAATTACTTTTGCACCAGTTTTTAAGGGATACTTCTAATAGGACTTGTAGCTCAGTTGGTTAGAGCAACAGACTCATAATCTGGAGGTCCCAGGTTCAAGCCCTGGCTGGTCCACTCGAAAACAAAGCGTTAATTGCACGAAATCAAGCAGTTAACGCTTTTCTTTTTGCCCTCTTTATGCTCCTGTGGCAATCTTAAACATACAGTTATCTGTGCCTTTCACATCATTTGTTGACTAATTGTTGACTAATTAAAAGATGTGCAAGATGCTGACTATCAAAGCAGAAATCAAGAAGCAAGAACAGAAGTTGGATGGAACGTACAATGTCAAGCTACGGTTTACCCTTGACCGGAAAGTAAAGCGTTTGTCAACGAGTTTGTTTGTCACCAACAAAGACTTAACTAAAGACTTGAAAATCAAACAGACATCATCTATCAGGCAAGAAGTGGATAGCCTGATTCGCAGTTATCAGGAGAAGTGTGCCAAGCTACAAATTGAACTAAACCATTATACACTTGATGAAGTAATGGACTATTTGGACGGTGAACGTCAGAAGCAGCAAACTATTGACTTTATAAAGTTCAGCCGTGAATGGATAGCCTCAACCACTATCAAAGGAGCACCCAATTACACTTCTGCCCTTAATGCGCTAATCCGCTTCATTGGTAAAGAAGAATTGGACGTGAATCTGATAACCCTTGATTTCTTGGAGAATTTCAAAGCGTTTCTAAATAAAGAACGTGAAGCAAGAACTAAGAAGCTGATAGCACAAGGTAAGCGTGTTCCCTCTAACCGTTCTTTGTCCCTTTATTTGGTGAGCATAAAGAAACTATTTAATGAAGCTAAAAAGAAGTACAACAAAAAAGACAAGAACCTGATTCTGATACCCCACTCACCTTTTGAGGACTTTGCCATACCCAAACAAGAAGCCACACGCAAAAGAGCCATATCCACAGACATCATAAAGAAGATATGGAAGTTGCCTTATAAAGACATGAAGAAAGGCTATAAAGCCACTTGCCGCTATAATCTGGCGAAAGATTGCTTTATTCTCTCATTTTGTTTAATGGGTATCAATTCAGCAGACCTCTATAATGCCACAGAAATGAAGAATAACACTATCACCTATTATAGAACCAAAACGAAAGACCGCAGATTGGATAATGCGAAGATGGTAGTAGATGTTCCTCAAATAATTTTGCCTTTAATAGAGAAGTACAAGGACAAGACAGGTAAGCGGTTATTCAACTTCTATCGATACTATGCAGATGAAAAAGGCTTCAACAAAGCCATCAACTATGGGCTTAAAGAGATTGGTGCTATATTAGAAGTGGATGATTTGGAATATTACGCTGCCCGCCATAGTTGGGCTACCATTGCCTTGAACAAAGTCGGCATTGATAAATATGTAGTTCATGCAGCTTTGAACCACATTGACGATTCTATGAAAGTGACTGATATTTATATAGAGCGTGATTTTGTGAATGAGAATAAAGCTAATGATAAGGTGGTGAGATATGTGTTTGGTAAATAGTTCTGAAAGAGTGACGCAAATCTATCTTGACAGCTTTGACAATGAGCAGATTGATGAAGCGATGAAATCACTACTTTAATAAAAATAATCCTGTTTATCAGAACGATAGGCGGGATTATTTGTAACTTTGCCCTATAATGAATAACATAAAATATGGAAAGAGATTATTCAAGTTTCGCAAGTTAATAGATAACCTTCTTCTTGGGATATAAAAGAGGCAC
>ERZ827181.673-NODE-673-length-44324-cov-5.935711_pt1 | contig 44324 bp, 39 predicted proteins | sample MGYA00519778_ERZ827181 | MGnify/ENA primary metagenome ERZ827181 (study PRJEB31778, sample SAMEA3449273) | human gut metagenome | biome: human gut; feature: human-associated habitat; material: faeces | place: United Kingdom | collected 2010/2012 ...
CCTCAATTTGGAACAAAATCCCTCGCTGACCGCTCTTGCAATTTAATCAGAGGTTTCCTCGGAGTTCTCTTGCTGAATTATGCGGTGCTTTTCTTTCATTATAGCATGCTTTTACGTACAGGACAAGGGAAATCAACCTGGCTGGAAGTTTCTTTCGATTCCGCTTCAAATCAGCATTGGCTTTATCTTCAAACTATGCTAAAATAAGAGAAAAGGCGGCGCATCCCGCGCCGGACAAAGGAGGAACCCGCATGGCTTCCCTGCTCATTCGCGATCTTGACACCGTGGTCACCTGCGACGATGCGGACAGCGTGCTCCGGCACGTCGACCTGTACTGCGAGGACGGACGTATCCGCGCCATCGGCCCTGATCTTGCCGTTCAGGCCGACGAGGTGCTGGACGGCTCCCATCTGCTGTGCTATCCCGGCCTCATTAATACGCACCACCATCTCTATCAGCAGTTCTCGCGCAATCTTCCGGAGGTGCAGAATCTTGAGCTGTTTCCCTGGCTCAAGGCGCTCTATGAGATCTGGAAAAACCTCGATACCGAGGTCGTGCACGCTTCCTCGCTGACCGGCATGGGCGAGCTGATGAAAAACGGCTGCACAACGTGCTTCGATCATCACTATGTCTTCCCCGCCGGGTGCGGCGACCTGCTGGGCGCACAGTTTGCGGCGGCGGACGAGCTTGGCATGCGCATGGTCGCTTCGCGCGGCAGCATGGACCTGTCCGTGAAGGACGGCGGCCTACCGCCCGACAGCGTCGTGCAGAGCGTGGACGCCATTCTGGAGGACAGCGCCGCGCTGATCGAGCGCTGGCACGATCCGTCCTATGGCTCCATGCGGCAGATCACGCTGGCTCCGTGCTCGCCGTTCTCCGTTTCGCGCGAGCTGCTGCTGCAGAGTGCGAAGCTGGCGCGGAAGTATCATGTCCGCCTGCACACACACCTTGCCGAGACGAAGGACGAGGAGCGCTACACCCTTGACCGCTATGGCCTGCGTCCGCTTGCCTATCTCGAGTCACTCGGCTGGGTCGGCCCGGACGTCTGGTTCGCGCACGGCATCCACTTTACAGACGCGGAGCTCGACCTTCTCGCAGAGACCGGAACGGGCGTGGCGCACTGCCCCGTTTCCAACATGAAGCTCTCCTCCGGCGTGGCGCGCATCCCCGAGATGCTGCAGCGCGGCATCCACGTCGGCCTCGCCGTCGACGGCTCAGCCTCGCAGGACGGCTCCGATCTGCTCGAGGAGATCCGCATCTGCTATCTGCTCCATCGCCTGCATTGCTCTGCCGTTGCGCCGAGCGGCTACGACGTGCTGAAGCTCGCCACGCGCGGCTCCGCCTCCCTGCTCGGGCGCGACGACATCGGCTGCCTTGCAGTCGGCAAGTGCGCGGACCTGTTCCTCGTCGATTCTCGGCGGCTCGAGCTCGTCGGCGCGTGCTATGATCCCAAAAACGTCTTCGGCACGGTCGGCCTGCGCGCTCCGGTGGACTATACTGTGGTGAACGGCTGCATCACCGTCGCGCACGGCAAACTGACCGGCATCGATGAGGCCAAAACAGCCGAGAATGCCCGCCATGTCTGCGACCGCTACCTCGGCAAAAACTGATCCCGAAACAAACGCTCCCCTCCCGGAAATGCGGGAAGGGAGCGATTTTTATACGGACAGCTCTGTCCAGAAATCCAGACTGCGGAAAAACAGCGTCAAGGCCAGCAGATCGGCGCTGCCGCCGGGGCTGAGGTTGCGGCGCGTCATTTCGGCGTCCAGTGCCGTGAGCTCGGCCTCCCACTGCGCCGGCGGGAGCCGGAGAATGCGCTCCGCTTCATTTTGCGCAAAGGCCAGACCGGCCTCTCCGCCGCGGTAGAGCAGGTTGCTGTCAGACAGATGCGCCATGCTCCACAGCAGTACACCGAGCGGCGGCTGGCTGCGCGTGGCCTGCAGCAGGGCCTGCAGCGAAGGAAAGCCATCCATGGCCTCCTCACGCGCGCCGGGGCGGCCGTAGCGCCGCCGGACCTGCGAGCCATGCGTTCCGACAGGCGGAGCCAGCGCTGCGGCATCGGCTGCGGCAAGCGAAAATATGGACTCCTGCGCGCCGCTCAGATGCCTGCCCATCGCCGCCAGCAGCAGCGAGAGCGCATACAGCGCACCCTTGTGCGTGTTCACGCCGCCGGTCGCCTGCAGCATCTGTGCCTCTGCCTGCCGTCCTGCATTCTGCAGCTGCGCAGGTGCAGCGCCGTCCAGCCCGAGGCGGACCATCCGGCAAAACCACGGCCGGAGCGTCTCTGCGCTGCGGAGCATGAGCAGAAGGTCCATATCCGTGTGTGCGCCATTCGTGCGTGCGTCGACAAGGCCAGGCTTCGGAGAAAGCGCAGCCTCCTCGCGTAGGGCATCCGCCGCCAAATTGCCGAGCGTTGTGCAGGCGAATTCTGCGAGCCTGCGGGTCGTCTCGGTGCAGATGGCATCCAGCCCATGCGCGCGGCTGCGGGAGCAGGCCGCAACGGGTCCGCCGCAGACGAGGCAGCGGCGCATTTCCGGCCGCGAGAGCTTTTCTCCCGCGGCATCCAGCACATCCAGATCATAGAGCCGCCCGACCTCCGTCGACTCCAGCTCCATGCAGACGTCCTTGAGCACCTGCGCCGGGCGGTCATATACCAGCAGGGCCTCGCAGCCGGTCACGGCTTCCGTCAGGCAGCATGAAACCGGTCCGCCGAGGCGTTTTGTAAGGGCGGCGACGCCTGCCTGAAAGGCAAAGCGCGACAGCGGCGTATCCTTGACAGGCCCTGCTATATTCATCGTAAACGAAACGAGCGGCAGGCCATACTGCGCAAGCAGCCGCTGCTGCCGCCCGGCCCGGTTTTCACGGGCAAGGAGCACCTGCTCCAAAGAGACTTCGACAGGCTTCATAGGTCGTTTCCGGGACCAGCGCGCGCACGGCGGCGACATCGCCCTCCTGCAGGCGCGCACGGACTGTGGTGGCGGAGATCGCGCTCAGACGCGGGATCTCCGTAACGTGGATGCCATAGGCGGGCAGAATGGCCTGCATACGGCGGTTATACTGTGCCGTGACGGCGCACGTCGGCTCCTGACCGACAAAGCGCTCCGTGATATGGAGCGCGGGCGCGATCGCGCTGCCGAACAGCGTCAGGTCGAGATCGCATTTTGCCTCCGGCGCGCGGGCCTGATCCTTGAGGAAATAGGCCGGGAACGTCGCGGGGCTGATGAGATAGTCGCCGCCGGGATAGGCCCGGACATTCGGCAGATCGGCAGTTCCCTCGCGCACCAGCCGCAGGCGCAGCTCCGGTGGGAACAGGCTGTCCGTGTCGCTGAGGACAAAGACAAGGACCTGCGCGCAGCGCGCAGCGGCATAGGCAATGAGGTGCCGGTGCCCCAGCGTGAACGGGTTGGCATGACAGACGATGCTACCGACCGGCCGCTCCGGCCCGACCGGGATGCCGGACAGAAAACGGCGCAGCCCGCCGCGGCCATGCTCCATCATCAGCATGTCCGCCGTCTGCGCCAGCGGCGTAAAGCCGAGCGAGCGGAATAGGCCGCTCTTTCCCGGCGCGGTAAACAGGAACGGGTGCGGCACGCCGTGGGCAGTTGCGTCCTGCAGCAGGGCCGAGACGACCTCGGCGCAGGCTCCGCCGCCCTCGGCCTCCGGCGAGACGGCGATCTGGCGCAGGACCTTGCCGCTGCGGGTGCCGCAGGCGAGGAGCGCACCGTCGTCTGCCAGCAGCAGCGCCGTGCACTCCCCCGCCTCCTCGAGCCGCAGCCCGGCCCCGGTCAGCAGGCGCGCATGGGCAGCCTGCAGACCGGGCGGGACAGCGGTGCAAAGCAGCAGATCAGGCATCCTCGTCGATCTGGCGGATGACGTCGATGATCGTATTGTCGCGATACATCACGACGCCGACGACGCGGTCCTTATAGCGGATCGGCTCCGGCACGCCGACGATCTTTTCGGCGCGCTGCTGGAGCTGCTCGATGGTAAAGACGTGCAGTCCGGCCTTCTCAAGCTTCTCCTTCACGTCGGGGCGGCGCGGATTGACGGCAATGCCTTGATCCGTCACGACGACGTCCACGGCGTCGCCGGGCGTGACGACTGTGTTGACGTGCTTCACGATGGTCGGGATACGGCCGCGCGTCAGCGGAGCGACAACGACGGACAGGCTCGCGCCCTCGGCCGTGTCGGGGTGGCCGCCGATAGCGCCGCGGATGACGCCGTCCGATCCGGTCAGAACGTTGACATTGAAGTCAGTGTCGATCTCCAGCGCAGAGAGCACAACAAAGTCCAGCTGATCGACGGCGGAATCCACGAGATAGCTCGCGTAATACGTTGCGCCGATCTGATGGTGGAAGTGGTTATTTTTCAGGGACTTGGCCGCATCGAGATCAAAGCTCTGCACGTCGAGGATGCGGTCGATGAGGCCCTCCTCGTGCATGGCCGTGATCTGGCCGGTGATGCCGCCGAGGGCGAACCGGCAGTGGATGCCGCGGTCGAGCATCTTCTGGCGGAGGAAACGCGCCGTGGCGAGCGAAGCACCGCCGGAGCCCATCTGCATGGAGAAGCCGTCATAGAGGTAGCCCGCCGCGTCGATGACATTGGCGGCATTGCGGGCGATGAGCAGCTCCTTCGGGTCCTTCGTGTAGCGCGTTGCGCCGGACATGATGCCCTTCGGGTCGCCGATGTCGTCCGTGACGACGACGTAGTCGACCTCGTCCTCCGGAATGGCCCAGGGGGCGTTCGGATAGGCGACGAGATGGTTCGTGATGATCACGACCTCGTCGGCATAGGCAGCGTCCGGGCGGGCGTAGCCCAGCGAGCCGCAGGCAATGCCCTCGTCGTCATCACGGCTGTAACCGTTGGCATTGCCGTAGGGGTCGCAAGACGGCGCGCCGAGGAAGGCGACGTCGATGTGCAGCTCACCCGTGCGGATGGCAGAGGCGCGCCCGCCGTGAGAGCGGAACACGACCGGGCAATCCATCAGGCCGCGGGAGACGGCCTCCGCCAGCTCGCCGCGCATACCGGACGTTTCGATGTGCGTGATAACGCCGTTCTGAATGTGGCGGATGAGCGGAGCGTGAATGGCTGAAAGCGACGAAGCTGCAAGCTTAAGATCGTGGAAGCCCATTTCTGCAAGCTTATCGAGCACCATATTGACGATATGGTCGCCGTTGCGGAAATGGTGGTGGAAGCTGATGGTCATGCCGTCGCGCAGGCCCGTCAGGCGAATGGCATCCTCCAGCGAGGGGACGACCTTGTTCTGGTGGTGATAGCGGTCGGCAAACGTCTCGGTGACGCGCTTGCCCACGCCGTGATATTCTCCGTGGTGCGCGATCTCGTCCAGATGCGGAATTTGATGCAGGTCCGGCATGTCAAATCTCCTCCACTTCATCGATCTTGCTGCCCGCCTCATAGAGGTCGAGCAGGCGGCGCGCGCGGGTGACGACCGGCTTGTCGATCATCTTGCCCTTGAGGCTGGCGACGCCGCTGCCGCGGGCGTTGGCCTCCTCAATGGCGGCCATGATGAGGCGCGCTTTGTTCAGATCTTTCTCGCTGGGCATGAAGACGCGGTGCAGCGGCTCGATCTGCCGCGGGTTGATGACGGACTTGCCGTCGAAGCCGAGCTTCTTGATGAGCATTGCCTCGGCGAGGAAGCCCTCCTCATTGTTGACGTCGGAATAGACGGTGTCCAGCGCGGCGATCCCGGCGGCGCGGGCTGCATTCAGGATCATGCACCGGGCAAACAGCAGCTCAATGCCGTCAGAGCGGGTCGTCTTCAGATCGGTGACGTAGTCCTCCGCACCGAGAGCGATGCCGATGAGGCGGTTGCTGGCGCGGGCGATCTCCGCCGCGTTCAGAACGCCGTTTGCGCTCTCAATAGCTGCCATCATGCCGGTCGTGCCGACGGGGATGCCGGACTCGCGCTCGATGCGGGCGATCTCGCGCTCACAGTCGATCACGTCCTGTGCGGAGTCGGTCTTCGGCAGGCGGACGACCTGCACACCGGCGCGCACGACGGCCTCGAGGTCCTCGATGCCGAGGCCGCTCGAAAGATCGTTGATACGGACGACGGTCTCACGCGAGCCGAAATTCAGGGAGCGCAGCGCATTGTAGACGAGCAGACGCGCGGCGTCCTTCTCCGTGTAGGCCACGGAGTCCTCGAGGTCGAACATGATGCTGTCCGCGCCATAGATGTGCGCGTCGCGGATCATGCCGGGGTTATTGCCGGGAACGAACATCATACTGCGGCGCAGTCTGCCTTTGATATACATCACTTGACCTCCCAACGATACGCGGCAGAGCCGGCGCTGCGGAACAGCGCGGCCGTGACCCGCGCGCGGATGGTGCAGTCCAGTGCGCCCTTGTCAACAGCGGTCACGGCGGCGTTTTCCACGCCGTATTCCGTGAGCGTTTCCGTGATGACGCTGCGGATCTGTGCGCCGAATTGCTGCATAACATTGCTGGTCAGATCGATCTGAATGCCGCCGGCCTCCGCCGGCTCCAGCGTGACCATGATGTCATTGGACTCCATGGTGCCCGCCGTGGCTGCTTTGCGCAAATCCATTGCATAACCCTCCTGCATGAGCCGGTCAGAGACTGGCTTCGAGATTGCCGCGGACGGCGGCGAGGAACGCGGCGGACGTTACGGCATGCGCCTGCACGCCCTCGTCCACGAGGCCGACCAGATCCTTCGTCATCGTGCCCTGATTCAGGGTCGTGAAGCAGGCCTGTTCGAGCTTGCCCGCAAACTGCTCCAGCTCCGTCAGGCCGTCGAGCTGGCCGCGCTTGCGCAGGGCGCCCGTCCAGGCGAAGATGGTCGCCATCGGGTTCGTGGAGGTCTCCTCGCCGCGCAGATGGCGGTAATAGTGCTTTGTCACGGTGCCGTGAGCGGCCTCATACTCCGTCGTGCCGTCCGGCGAGACAAGCACGGACGTCATCATGGCAAGGCTGCCGAAGGCCGTGGAGACCATGTCGCTCATGACGTCGCCGTCATAGTTCTTGCAGGCCCAGATGAAGCCGCCCTCGCTGCGGATGACGCGGGCAACGGCGTCGTCGATGAGGGTGTAGAAGTAGGTAATGCCGAGCTCCTCGAACTTCGCGCGGTAGTGCTCGAACTCCTCCTCAAAGACCTTCTTGAACTCGCCGTCATAGATCTTGGCGATGGTGTCCTTCGTGGAGAACCACAGATCCTGCTTCGTATCAATGGCATACTGGAAGCAGGAGCGCGCAAACGAGCGGATGCTCTTTTCCTTGTTGTGGGCGGCCTGCCAGACGGCGGGGCCGTCGACCTTCTGCACGAGAAGCTCCCTCTTCTCGCCGCTCTCGCCGACGAACGTCAGCGTGGCGGAGCCGGGCTCGGTCGTGTAGAGGTCGACCGACTTATACACGTCGCCATAGGCATGACGGGCGATGGTGATGGGCTTTTTCCAGTTCTTTACGACGGGATGGATGGTATCGATGCAGATGGGCGTGCGGAACACGGTGCCGTCCAGAATGGAGCGGATCGTGCCGTTCGGGCTCTTCCACATTTCGGTGAGCTGCGGATACTCCACCATGCGCTGCTTGTTCGGCGTGATGGTGGCGCATTTGACGGCCACGCCGAGGCGGCGGGTGGCGTTGGCGGCCTCGACCGTCACCTGATCCTTCGTCTCGTTGCGGTGCAGCAGGCCGAGGTCATAATACTCGGTCTTCAGCTCCACAAAGGGCAGGATGAGTTCGTCCTTGATCATCTTCCAAAGGACACGGGTCATCTCGTCGCCGTCCATCTCCACCAGAGGGGTCGTCATTTTGATCTTTTCCACGCTGTTGCTCCTCCTGTCAGTTATGAATGTTATGGATTCAGTCCGCGATGCGCGCGGCGTAATAATTCATCAGGCAGCCGTCCAGAATGATCTCGCGCTCATCCTGCGTCAGGCCGCGGATATGCAGCATCAGGTCCTCAACGGAGCCGTCCTTGCGGATGACCTTCGCGGGGATATCCTCGCGGGCCTCCTCCACGGCGCGGCGGACGTCCGGGACGAATACGCAGTCGCCGTCGGCATAGTCAAACGGGGTGCCCTCGTCGATCGTGAACGGCAGGATGCCCCAGTTGATGCAGTTCGAACGATAGCGCTTCGTCGCATAGCTGTAGCAGATGTTGGCGAAGCCGCCCAGGACCTTCTGACAGGAGGCGGCCTGCTCGCGGGCAGAGCCGTCGCCGGGCTTGTTGGCGAAGACGGCGGAGCCGAACTGCGTCGTTCCGGCCAGTGCGGCAGCGTTGCCGACGGCGGACAGAACAGCCTTCAGGTGCTCCGGCAGCTTGCCCTCGCGCCGCTCGGCCTCCTGCGCGGCGATGTCCTTCGCATGGCCGACATATTCCGGCACGCGGCGGCTGAGCGTAAACTCGGCCAGACGCAGCGGATTCGAACGGTAGGACGACGTCTCGCCGGACGGGATGAGCTCATCGGTCGTCGTGACCGGGTCGTGGATGACGGCGGCCAGCTCGACGAGCAGGTTCTCGGTCAGCGGGTACATCTTCGGCCAGTCCGTGATGTTCGGGCCCATGACGAGCTCAACGGAGGGATCGGCCTTGCCGAAGCCGTAGTAAATGCGGTTGTCATAGACCGCACGGTCGAAGTGATAGGGCTGCGGCTCCACAACATAGTCCATGTCCGTCGCGGGCGTGATGCGGCCGCCGTTGGCAGCCGTTGCGGCGATGGAGCGCGCGTCCATGAGGCACACGGCGGCGAACTGGCCCTCGCCGGGCTTGGAGCCCTCGCGGTTCGGGAAGTTGCGCGTCGTATGGCGCAGAGACAGGCCGTTGTTGGCGGGGACGTCGCCTGCGCCGAAGCACGGGCCGCAGAAGCTCGGCTTGATGACCGCGCCGGCCTCGAGCAGCTGTGCCGTCGCGCCGTTGCGCGTGAGCGCAAGCGAAACGGGGACGCTCGTCGGATAGACGTTCAGGCTGAATTCGCCGTTGCCGGTCGAGCCGCCGCGCAGAATGTCGGCAGCCTCGGTGATATTGTCGAACAGGCCGCCGCTGCAGCCCGCGATCACGCCCTGATCTGCCCAGACGCCGCCGTCATGCAGCTTGTCGGTCAGCTTGACATGGGCCTTCGGGAAGCGGCGGGCAGCATCCTGCTCGACCTTCTCCAGCAGCTCCTTCGCATTGGCAAGGAATTCCCGGATGGGATAGGCGTTCGAAGGATGGAACGGCAGGGCGATCATCGGCTCGACCTTGTCCAGCTCGATGGTGATCATCTTGTCATACCAGGCTTCTCTGCCCGGATGCAGCTCTGCATAGTCCTGCGGGCGGCCGTGCGTCTCAAAGAAGCTGCGCGTGATCTCGTCCGTCTCCCAGATGGAGGACAGGCAGGTCGTCTCCGTCGTCATGACGTCGATGCCGTTGCGGAAATCGATGGGCAGATTTGCGATGCCGGGGCCGCAGAACTCCAGCACGCAGTTGTTGACAAAACCGCTGGCGAACGTTTCCTTCACAAGAGAAATGGCAACGTCGTGCGGGCCGACGCCGCGGTGCGGCGCACCGGTCATGTATACGAGAACGACCTTGGGCATGTTGACGTCCCAGGTGTTCTTGAGCAGCTGCTTGGCAAGCTCCGGACCGCCCTCGCCGACTGCCATCGTGCCGAGCGCGCCGTAGCGCGTATGGGAGTCCGAGCCGAGGATCATCGCGCCGCAGCGCGCGAGCTCTTCACGGGCATAGGAATGGATGACGCTCTGGTTGGCGGGCACATAGATGCCGCCATACTTCTTCGCGGCGGACAGGCCGAAGACATGGTCGTCCTCGTTGATGGTGCCGCCGACTGCGCAGAGGCTGTTATGGCAGTTCGTCAGCGCATATGGGATCGGGAATTCCTTCATGCCCGAGGCGCGCGCCTGCTGGATAATACCGACATAGGTGATGTCGTGCGAAACCATGGCATCAAAGCGGATCTTCAGGCGCTCCGGGTCGCCGGATGTGTTGTGCGCCTGCAGGATCTGCCATGCCATGGTCTGCTTTCTCGCTTCGTTTTGGGGAATGGACGCCTTCTCCTCCGGACGGCCGTCTACGAGATAGATGCTGTTCTCATGAAGTTGAATCATAATGCCACCCCTGGTTTTGTTTTGAAAGTATTTTCCGGCCGGCTTCCTCACCGGCAGGAATTTGAATGCCCCGAGGGCGCAAGGCCGCTCGTGGTACGTTTGTAGTGTAGCATATGCGCATGCATTCGTCAAGCGTCGGTTGGAAGAAGCTGGAATACAGGACTTCTCTTTTTGGTACATTTGTTTTTGCTATGTGGACAGAAAACTTATACTTTTGTCTATTTTGCACAGAGATAGCTGCATATTCCACGCACGGTTGGCTCATAAAAGATGCATATCGTGGTTAATTATCCATGTCTTTCTCCGTCAAAACGGAAAAAAGTGGAGCAGGCAAACCTGCTCCACCAAATATAATGCGATATTGGAATAATTTAGTCCTCGTCGTTCTGCGGAACGAGCAGAGCGCGGATGGACAGAGAGATGCGCTTGCGGTCGGTGTCGACGTCGATGATCTTCGCCTCGACCTCCTGGCCCTCCTGCAGGGCGTCGGAAGCCTTCTCGACACGATGGTCAGAGATCTGGGAGATGTGGATCAGGCCGTCAACGCCGGGCATGATCTCGGCAAAGGCGCCGAAGTCGACCAGCTTGACAATCTTCACGGTGACGACATCGCCAACGGAGTACTTCGCGAGGAACTGGTTCCACGGATTCATTTCCGGAGTCTTGTAGCCGAGGGAGATCTTCTTCTTCTCCGGATCGAACTTCAGAACGAAGACTTCGATCTGATCACCGGGCTTCACGACCTCACCCGGCGTGCGGATGTGGCCCCAGGACAGCTCGGAGATATGAACCATGCCGTCCACACCGCCGATGTCGACGAACGCGCCGTAGGAAGTCAGGGACTTGACGGTGCCCAGATACTTCTTGCCGACCTCGATCTCGCTCCAGAGCTTCTCAACGGCAGCCTTACGGGCCTCGGCATTGACCATGCGGATGGAGCCGACGACTCTGCGGCGGGCGCGGTTGAACTCGGTGATCTTCATCTTGACGGTCTGGCCCTTCAGCGCGGACATGTCGCCGCCCTTGGGGATACCGGTCTGAGAAGCCGGGATGAAGACGCGAACGCCCTTCACATTGGCCACGAGGCCGCCCTTGTTCTCTTCGGTGATAACGCCTTCGACCGTGTCCTTGTTCTCGGCAGCGGCCTCAACGTCGTCCCAGACCTTCATGCCGTCCAGCTTCTTCTTGCTGAGCTGCACGGTGCCCTCCTGATCGTTGACGCGAACGACGAAAACCTCGATCTCGTCGCCGACCTTGAGGATATCCTCCGCCTTGACGGTAGGATCTGCGCTGACTTCGTCATACGGAATGTAACCGGCATGCTTCGTGCCCAGGTCTACCTGGATCTCGGTGTTTCCGATTGCGGTAACAGTGCCAAGCACCTTATCTCCTGTATTTAAAGTCTTGATGCCCTGGCCGAGAAGCTCCTCAAAGCTCTCCTCCGCAGCTGCATCAACGGTAGTATTGATTTCGCTCATAGTGTGGTTGACCTCCTTTATTATCCACGCAGGCGTCGAAGCTCCTGCTGTGATGCCAATGGTTCCGGCCTGCCGAAGCTTCGGCAGGTCCAACTCTGACGCGTTGTCCACAAGGAAGACCTGCGGGCAATGCGCGGCGCAGATATGCGCCAGACGCCCGGTGTTGGAACTTTTCCGGTCGCCGACCACGATCATGGCGTCGCACTGCGCAGCCAGCGCAGCGGCTTCTGCCTGTCGATTTTCGGTCGCTTTGCATATTGTATCAAAAAACTCAAGATTTGTACACACTTTTTTTGCGATTTTCTTGCAGGAATCCCATAAAAACTGCGTACTTGTGGTCTGTGAGACCATGGTAAATGGCAGATCGTGTCGTTTTGGGTCGTCATCGAGCCATTTCTGCAAGGCTTCGCCGTCCGGGAAGACGAGCGGATGCCTGCACCAGCCTGCGATGGCCACGACCTCCGGGTGCTCCGGCGTGCCGATGATGAGCGGCTGGCGGCCGTTTGCCTCAGCCTCCTGTACGATACGGTGGATGCGGCTGACGAACGGGCATGTTGCATCGATGATCTCCAGCCCGCGCGCCTGCAGCGCTTCATAGACGGCGCGCGAGACGCCGTGCGAGCGGATGATGACGGCGCTTCCCCCCGGGACCTCCTCGGGAGAGGCGATCTCCCGCACGCCGAGCGCGGCAAAATGCTGCACGACGTGGTGGTTATGGATGATCGGCCCGAGCGTGACGGCGCGCTTTCCTTCGCGCACGGTCTTCTCCACCAGACCGACCGCGCGGTCGACCCCGAAACAGAACCCGGCCGAAGCAGCTACGCGGACGGACATTGCATGCCTCCGAGTGCATAGCACTTATCCATCATTTCCTGCGTCAGGTGCTCGAGCTCATCGGACGACGGGCGGCGACCCTCAAACTGCGGATGATAGGCTTCGCCGAACACGAGTGTCAGGGGCGCCCAGAAGCGCTTCTTGCGCGTCAGGAACACCGGAACGATCGGCGCGTCCGTCCGGCAGGCGAACGTCACGGCGCCGACATGCGGGTGGGAAACATCGCCCTCGCGCACGCGCGTTCCCTCCGGGAAGATGAGGAGCTTGTCCCCCTCGCGCAGCACGCCGAGCGCCGTTTTCACGGCATGGATATCGTTGGCCTCGCGGTCGACCGGGAAAGCGCCGAGCTTTGTAATGAACCAGCCGAGCACGCGGTGCGAAAACAGCTCTTTTTTTGCCATCGTGCGGAAAATGCGCTTCTGATGAGAGCAGACGATCACCCAGATCGCGTCGGAAAACGAGCTGTGATTGCAGCAGATGACGGCGGGGCCGTCCGGAATATTTTCAAGTCCGCGTACATGGACGATCGGATGCGCGAAGCCCATGAGGATGCGGATGGGCCAGAAGACTGCGTGGTAGAATTTCTGCGGAAAACCGCTCATACTGTGACCTTCTTCCGAATGAGCTTTAAGATCGCGTCGATGCTCTCCTGCAGCGTCATGCCGGAGGTATCGAGCAGCACGGCGTCATCCGCGGGGCGGAGCGGCGCAATGGCGCGGTTGGAATCCCGTTCATCGCGGGCGATCAGATCGGCAAGGACGGCCTCATAGGTGTCAGGAGTCCCCTTCTCCTGCAGCTCGAGCCAGCGGCGGCGCGCGCGTACCTCAGGCGAGGCAGAGAGGAATATCTTCACATCGGCATCCGGCAGAACGACCGTGCCGATGTCGCGCCCGTCCATGATCACGTCATGCGTGCGGGCGACCGCTCGCTGCTGCTCCAGCAGGAACTGCCGCACGACCGGCAGGGCCGAAACGCGGGAGGCCGCCGTGGAGACTGCGGGCGTGCGGAGCTCGGAGGAAATATCGGCTCCGTTCAGCCAGACATGCTGCACGCCGTCCTCCGTCCAGCGGAGCTCAAGCTGCAGCGACGGGAGCAGAGCCGAAACGGCATCTTCATCCGACGGATCGATGCCGCGGGAAAGGGCCGCGCAGGCCACCGCGCGGTAGATCGCGCCGGTATCGACATAGACAAAGCCAAGCTCCGCCGCGGCTCTGCGCGCAATGGTGCTCTTTCCTGCGCCGCCGGGGCCGTCGATCGCGATGCTGTAATGCTGCTTTTCCATGTTGGATCCTGCTCTCCCATTCAAATACTGAGAAATATTATACTCGAAAATAAAATTCTTGTCAACTTCAAATTGTGCCGGATTCTCTGCTAAACGTCCAAAAATTGCAGTCTTCGCAGCGGAAAAACTGAAAAAAGTGAACAGAGACCGCGCAGTACTCGCTGCACAGTCCCTGTTTTACGCACATTATTCTATTACAGTACCTGTGCCGCCGCATGCGCCGTGGCCCATGCGATCTGCAGATTGAAGCCGCCGGTGTAGGCATCGCAGTCGATGAGCTCGCCCGCAAAATACAGGCCGCGCACGAGCTTCGAGGCCATCGTCCGCGGATCGATCTCCTTTGTGCTGACACCGCCGCGCGTGATAATGGCCTCCTCCACCGGCCGCGTGCCGGAGATGGGGATCACAAAGCGCTTCGTCTCCTCGAGCAGGGCGCGCCGCTGCTGCCTGGTCAGGGAATTGGCGCGCAGCGCCGGGTCGATGCCGGCGCGCCGCAGCAGCACGGGGATCATGGAGTGCGGGAAGAGGTCTGCCAGCGCATTTTCCATGCTGCGGTTGGCATAGGCCTCGAGATCGCGCAGGAAGCGCGCATCAAGCTTTCCCTCGTCCAGCGCAGGCTTCAGATCGAGCACGAGGGAATAGGACTTCCCCGGCTTCAGATGCACCGAGGCCGACAGGACCGTTGGGCCGGAGACGCCGAAATGCGTGAACAGCAGCTCGCCGAAGTCCTGATAGACCGTTTTCCCCTTTTCGTCGCGGAGCTGCACGCCCGTGTTGCGCAGGGACAGGCCCTGCATCTCGGCGCAGGCTTCATCCGGGCTCACGAGCGGCACGAGCGAGCCGCACGGCGGCTGGATCGTGTGCCCGGCCTGCTCCGCCAGACGGTAGCCGTCGCCGGTCGAGCCGGTCAGCGGATAGGACGCGCCGCCGGTGCACAGCAGCACCGTGCTGCATGCGACCGGGCCGTCCGAGGTCAGAACGCCGTTTATCGCGCCGTCCGCGATCGAAAGGCCCGTCACCGTCGTCTGCCGCCGCTCGACGCCGCCGCGCTGCAGCGCGCGCTCCAGCACGTTCAGAACATCGGCGGAGCGGTCCGAGACGGGAAACACGCGGTTGCCGCGCTCGACCTTGAGCGGGCAGCCGCCCTGCTCAAAAAAGGCCATTGCCGCTTCCGGCGGGAAGGCCGCCATGGCGCTGTAGAGGAAGCGCCCGTTGCGCGGAATATTTTTCAGCGCCTCTTCGGCGGTGCAGGCATTTGTGACATTGCAGCGGCCCTTGCCGGTGATGAGGAGCTTTTTGCCGCAGCGGCTGTTTTTTTCGAGCAGGAGGATCCTACGCCCGCGCGCGGAGGCCTGAACTGCGGCAAACAGCCCTGCCGCTCCCCCGCCCACGATCACGGCGTCAAATGTGGACTTTTTCATAGACATGGTACTGATCCCAGACCTGCTCCAGACGCTCGAGCGTCTGCGCGGTCTCGTGCTTGCGGCGGGACGTCAGCGCGACGATCAGGGCGTTGACAACGCTCATCGGCGCGACGAGCGAATCCACGAGCGAGACCATGTCGCTCTTGGCCGTGAGCAGATAGTGCGCGCTGCGGGCGATGGGGGCCGTTTCGGAGTCCGTCAGGGCAATGACCTGCGCGCCTGCCTCGCGGCAGTACTGCAGCGCCTTGCCCGTCGCCGTGGAATAGCGCGGGAAGCTGATGCCGATGACGGCGTCCTGCGGCGAGATGCGGACAAGCTGCTCAAAGACCTCGCTCGTCGACGGCGTCGTGATGAGTCGGACGTTTTCAAACATATAGTGCAGGTAATAGCTCAGGGAGCTCGCGAGAGCCGCAGAGGAGCGGACGCCGAGCACATAGATGCAGCGCGCCTGCAGCAGGGCCTCCACCGCGCCGGAGAAGGCCTCGCGGTCGAGATGCTCGTTCGTATGGCGCAGCCGGTCCATATCCGCCTGCAGGATCGTCGAGACGACGTCCTGCTCGCCGAGGCGCTCATCCGTGACCTCAATGCGCTGCACGGAGGTCAGGCGGTTGAGCACCATTTCCTGCAGCGCGCGCTGCATGGCGGGATAGCCGTCATAGCCCAGCTCTGCCGCAAAGCGCACGACCGTCGACTCGGACACCTGCGTGATCTTGCCGAGCGCGCCCGCCGTCAGGAAGGCCGCCTTATCATAGCTCTCCAGAATATAGGTCGCGATGCGGCGCTGGCCCTTGGAGAATGTTGTCAGCTTGTTATGTATGTTCGTCAGGATGTCTGCCGTCATACAGGATCTCCCCCTTCTGTTTCCTGCCGCAGCGCGGCAAGCTCCGCTTCGGTGAGCGGACGCCATGCGCCGGGCGCGAGCGTTCCGAGCTGCAGCGGTCCCTCTGCAATGCGCCGCAGCCGGAGCACCTCCAGCCCGGCCGCCGCGCACATGCGGCGGATCTGGCGATTTCTGCCCTCGTGGATCGTGATGAGAAACCGGCCCGGCGCGGTCTGCTCGACCTCCGGCGGGCGGATGCGATAACCGTCGAGCACGAGCGGACGCCGCAGCCGCTCAGCCGCGCCGTCCAGAGGACCGCGGGCCGTGACCTCATAGACCTTGCTGATCTCGCGGCGCGGGTGCATCAGCCGGTCGGCCAGCGCGCCGTCGTTCGTAAAGAGCAGCAGGCCCTCAGAATCATAGTCCAGCCGCCCGACCGGATAGACACGCGTGCCGCAGTCTACGAGCGAGGCGGCCGTTCGGCGGCCGCGTTCATCCGACAGCGTTGTGATATAGCCGCGCGGCTTATGAAGCATCAGATAGACGTGCTCCGGCGGAGGCGGGATGGGAACGCCATCGACCGCAATGGTCCGGCAGTCCGGCTCCGCCGATGCGCCAAGCGCACACGGCACCCCGTCCACCGTGACCCGGCCCTGCCGGATCAGCTCCTCCGCCGCGCGCCGCGAGGCAACGCCGCGCGCAGAAAGGATCTTCTGAATTCGTTCCCTCATCGGTACACTCTCCCCAGAGCAGCGGGATGCGCGCGATGCAGCGCGTCCCGAGAAATACGCCGCCCTCTCCGGCGGGTTCGCCGGGCGTTCCGGCAGAAAAGGCCACACGCGGCCAGAGCGGCCGTACGGTAACGATTTCCCCGTCGCGCAGCGCATAAGTGACGGACTCTCCTGCCATAAGCTCAGCGCTTCCGCCGGACAGCAGCGGCACGGACGCGACGCACGCCCCGGCCTTCACCGCTTCACGCTCGGAAAAGGCGGCAAACGCCTCGTCATACAGGCAGGCATGATCCTGCCAGTCGTCCGGCGCACACAGCGTGACGGCAATGAGCCGCCGTCCGTTCCGTTCCACGGCGCTGACGAGCGTCCGCCCGGCTGCGCGGGTATAGCCCGTCTTCACGCCGATCGCGCCGTCCAGAGACCACAAAAGGCGGTTGTGGTTCGTAAAGCTGCGCCCCTCGATCGTGATCTGCCGCGTGGCGACGACCTCGGCAAAGGCCGGGACCTGCAGCGCGGCGCGCGTCAGGCGCGCAAGGTCGAGCGCCGTGGAATAGTGCTCCGGCGCGTCCAGACCGTTCGGGTTCGTAAAATGGGTGTCCCGCAGGCCAAGCTCCCGCGCCCGTCCGTTCATGGCCTCCACAAAGGCCCCGACCGAGCCGCTGTGCGCCAGAGCCAGCGCGACGGCGGCATCGTTGCCGGAGTGCAGCAGCAGGCCGTAGAGCAGAGCGCGGACCGTGAGCTGCTCCCCCGCCTTGAGATAGAGCGAAGAGCCTTCGATCCCGACTGCCTCCTGCGGCACGGTGACAACGGCATCCGGATCGCAGTCCTCCGCGATGAGCAGACCCGTCATGATCTTTGTCGTGCTGGCGATGAGCGCGCGCTCTGAAGCATTGCGTGCAAAGCAGACCTCTCCGGTGTCCGCGTCCAGCACGGCGGCGCGGCAGGCCGACAGGGCCGACGCGCACGGAGACAAAAGGGCGGCAGCGATCAGAAGCGCCGCCGCCCGAAGCATTCGTTTCATTCTTCCTCACCGGGCCTAGTATGCCCGGTGAGGCGCGGTTCATGCGAGGTCGACGTCGACCTTTTTCTCCGCGCGGTACTGCGAGATCATCTCGTTGATGCGGTCGACCAGCTCCGGGATCTGCTCGATGAGGCGGTCAGCCGTCGAGGTCGCAGGCTCAGTGATCGGGAGCATACGCACCCGCTCGCCCTGCAGCACCAGAAAGGCAACCGGGACGATTTTCACGCCGCAGCCCGCACCGCCGCCGAACGGGAGTGCAGAGGCGGCTGCCTTCGGCTTGAGGTCGCTGCCGCCGGAAGCCATGGCAAAGCTGATCTTGGAGATCGAGATGAGCGTCGTGCCGTCGCCCGCGGAAATGGGCGTACCGACAACGGTGTTGGCATCGACCATCTCGCGCACCTTCGCCATAGAGGCGCCGAGAAGCTCCGAAACATTCTGACTCATGATTCTGTTTCCTCCTCCTGCTGCGGCAGTTCCTGTTTGCCGAACTGCATTTTTTCGATCTCCGGCAGCTCGTCCAGCGATTCCAGACCGAACGTGCGCAGGAAATCCGGTGTCGTGCGATACAGAATGGGCCGGCCAGGCACATTCAGCCTGCCGCACTCCTCAATAAGGTGCTTGTTGAGCAGCGCGCCGACGGAATAGGCGCTGTCGACGCCGCGGATCTGCTCGATGTAGGCCCGCGTTGCGGGCTGATAATAGGCAATGACCGTCAGGGTCTCCAGCTGTGCGGACGAAAGCCGGGGCGGCTTGCGTGTTTCCAGTGCTCGGGTCACATAGGAGGACATCTCCCCCGAGGAGCACATCTGATAGGCGTGCTCGAGGCGCAGGATGCGAATGCCGCGCCGCTCGTAGGACAGGCGGTCCATCAGCGAACGCACGGCCTGCTCGGCCTCGTCCGGGTCGCATTCAGCGGCCATGGCAATGCGTTCGAGCTCGACCGGCTCGCCCGCCGCAAACAGGATGGCCTCAGCTACCCGTTCCAGCTCCGTCTGTTCCATGTTCTACCCTTTCCTCCGGCATTTTGCAAAAGCGGATGTTCAGATCGTCGACGCCGTCCTCCAGCCTGACGGAATGCACGCGGCAAAGCTCCAAAACGGCGAGGAACGTCGCAACGATCTCGCTGCGCGAGCGGCTGCCGCGGAACAGCGCGCGGAATTTCTCCACGCCGCGCATCAGCAGCTGCTTGAGGACCTGTGCGGCCTTTTTTGTCACGGGATACGGCTCTAAGCCGACGATGCCCTGAAAATTCGAGAGCTTCGGCGGCAGACGCCGCTCGCTGCGCTCTGCCATGGCCGCCATGGCGCGCAGAAGATCCTGCGGCTCGTGGCGGTAGCGATAGGTCGCGTCCGGACGGAGCGGCTGCGGCGCATGCGGAAAAAAACCGTTGCCGATGTCGCTGCGCGGCTCAAGGAAGGCCACAGCCGTGCGGATCTGCTCATAGGCCTCCGCACGCTGCTTTTCCTCGAGGGAGCGGATAAGAAGCTCCATCTCGCTCATGGCCTCCTCACGCTCAGCGGCAGAGAGCAGCATCTTTGTTTTGATGAGCATGAGATGGGACGCCATGGCGATGAATTCGCTGGCGATCTCCATATCCAGCCGCTTCATCTCGTCGAGATAGGCCAGATACTGCTCCAGAATGGACGTGATGCTGACGTCCTGAATTTCGATCTTGTTTTTGCTCAGCAGAAGCAGGATGACGCTCAGCGGACCGTCAAAATCTGCGGGCAGCTCATCGCGCGTGTGCATGACGCCCGCAAGATGATAGGTTGGTTCTTCCATGCGCCTCCGGCTCCTTTCACTTTAAAGTATACCATTATTTTAGGAAAATGGCAACCCACAATCCTTAGCCGACCGCGTCAAATATGGCGCGCACAAGGGGCTCGCGGCCGGTCCCCTTCTCTGCGGAGAACGGCAGCAGCGGTGTCTGCTCGCCCAAACGCAGCGTTTCGCGGATGCAGGCAAGGTTCGGCTCGATCTCGCGTGCCTTCAGCTTATCGAGCTTGTTGGCAACGACGAGGAACGGCCGCCCGGTGCTGCGGAACAGGTCCGCCATGACGCAGTCGAGCTTCGTCGGTGCGTGGCGGGCATCGACGATCATGACGCCAAGGGCGATGGGCTCCGGCTCGGCAAAATACGCCTCCATGAGCTTGCCCCAGCGTTCCTTTTCCGATTCAGCGACCTGCGCATAGCCATATCCCGGCAGATCGACGAAGTGCGCCTTGCCGTCCACGCGGAAATAGTTGATGTGGACGGTCTTGCCCGGCTTCTGACCGACGCGCGCAAAATTTTTGCGCTGCAGCACGCAGTTCAGCACGGAGGATTTGCCGACGTTTGATTTTCCGGCAAAGGCGATCTGCGGCAGGCCGTCGTGCAGGAACGCACCGGCCTGCGCCGCAGATTTTACAAATTCCACTCGCTGTAAATTCATCATTGGCGGATCCCCTGATTCGGCTGGGCCGTGTCATGCTGCGCGACCGGGAGAACGCGCTCCGTGGTCTTGCGCACCGCAGGCTCCTCCTGCACGGAGCGGACGAGCGCGGCGTCCAGCACGGCGTCGGCATGGTCGACGAGCAGGAAGTTGAGCGCGCGGCGCACCGTCTGGTCGATCTCCTGCAGATCCTTTTCGTTCTCGTGCGGAATAATGACGGTCTTCACGCCGTGGCGCAGCGCTGCCATGGTCTTCTCCTTCAGGCCGCCGATGGGAAGCACGCGGCCGCGGATGGAGATCTCGCCCGTCATGGCGATATCACGGCGGACCGGCGTCCCGCTGAGCGCGGAGGCCAGCGCCGTGCACACGGCAATGCCGGCGGACGGGCCGTCCTTTGGCACGGCGCCCTCCGGGAAGTGGACGTGGATGTCGCGCGTCTTATAGAAATCGGGCGGGATATGCAGCTGCTCAGCACGCGTGCGCAGATAGCTCACGGCCGCCTGCACGGACTCCTTCATCACATCGCCGAGGTTTCCGGTCAGGATGAGCTTGCCGCTGCCGTCCATGACATTGCACTCGACCTCGAGAGTCTCACCGCCGACGGAAGTCCAAGCAAGGCCGGTCACAAGACCGATCGGATCGGTCTCCGGCAGCTTATCCGGCAGGATGCGGCGCGGGCCGAGGAAGCTCTCCAGATTCGTGCCCGTCACGGTCACGCGGCGCGGGGCCTCGTCTGAAAGAAGCTGCACGGCGCATTTGCGGCAGAGCTCCCCGAGCTTGCGCTCGAGCTTGCGCACGCCGGATTCGCGCGTGTAGCAGCGGATGATCTCGCGCAGGGCATCGTCCGTCACGCGGACCTGCGATTTCTTCAGGCCGTTTTTCGCGAGCTGGCGCGGCAGCAGATGGTCGCGCGCGATGCTGCGCTTCTCCTCGTCCGTATAGGAGCCGAGCTCGATGACCTCCATACGGTCGAGGAGCGGACGCGGGATAGTGTCGGCCGTGTTGGCCGTCGTGATGAACATGCACTCGCTCAGGTCGAACGGAATTTCGAGGAAATTATCCCGGAACGTTGCGTTCTGCTCCGCATCGAGCACCTCGAGCAGGGCGGATGACGGATCGCCGCGATAATCGCTGCCGAGCTTGTCGATCTCATCGAGCAGCAGGAGCGGATTGTGCGTTCCGGCCTGCTGCATGGCGGTCAGGATGCGGCCGGGCATCGCGCCGATATAGGTCTTGCGATGGCCGCGGATCTCGGCCTCATCATGCACGCCGCCGAGCGAGATGCGGGCAAGCTTCCGGTTCAGAGCGCGGGCCACGCTCATGGCGATGGACGTCTTGCCGACGCCCGGAGGGCCGATGAGGCAGATGATCTGCCCCGGCTGCTCCGGGGCAAGCTGGCGCACGGCCAGAATTTCCAGAATGCGCTCCTTCACCTTCTCAAGGCCGAAATGGTCCTCATCGAGGATGCGGCGGGCGATGCGGATGTCCGTGCGCTCGCGCGTGCGGGTATTCCACGGCAGTTCGAGAGCGACGTCGAGGTAATTGCGGATGACGCTGGCCTCGGCGGAGCCATATGGCTGCTTTTCCAGCCGCTGCAGCTCCTTGTGGAGCTTCTCATCGGCCTCCTGCGGCAGGTGGAGCTTCTCGATCTTCTCGCGGTATTCATCGATCTCCGCGTCCTCGTCGTTTTCGCCGAGCTCGCCGCGGATGACTTTGAGCTGCTCACGCAGATAATAATCGCGCTGGCCCTTGTCAATGCTCTGCTGCGTCTTCTCCTGCAGCTGGGCCTCGAGGCGCAGGACCTCCAGCTCCCGCGCAAGCAGCCGGTTCGCCGTTTCCAAACGGCGCACCGGCGCAAGCTGGGACAGAACGCGCATTTTTTCCTTATAGTCATAGGATGCCGCCTGCGCCGTCATGTCGGCCGCAGAGCCGGGATCCTTTTCGGACAGCAAATGGAGCATGATGTCCTGCATCGGGCGCTGCGACAGCTCCGCATATTCGCCGAACAGCTCGATGGCCTGCCGAAGCAGGGCCTCCGTGCGCGGCGTAATGCTCGGCGTCTCCTCCTCGGGGATCGACTCGACGCGCGCCATCATGCACGGCGCCGTCTGCAGCATCTGCGTGGCACGGGCGCGGTATTCGCCCTGCACCAGCACACGCACGGTGTCGCCGGGGATCTTCAGGACCTGCAGGACATGGGCGACCGTGCCGATCTCATAGAGATCGCCGAAGCCGGGATCATCCTGCTCGATCGCCTTCTGGGTCACCAGAAAAATGTGCTGGTCGGCGTTCATCGCCGCCTCCAGCGCGCGAACGGACTTCTCCCGCCCCACATCAAAGTGCATGGTTGCCTGCGGAAAAAGGGCCAGCCCGCGCATGGCGAGCACCGGCATCCGTTCAGACAAAATCAGTTCGTTCATAGTTCTCCTTCCTCCCCGCCGGATGCGGGGACGGACCACAAAAGGGGCGCACAGACACCCAAGTGTCCGCAACGCCCCCTTCTGTGTCTTGTTATCCTGCGCTCGGACGCTTCCGGCGCGCAGCGCCGGCCTTGTGCCGGATCTCCGGCTCGCTTCCGTCCTCCACGCAGGCGCGTGTGATCAGGACCTCGGAAATCGTGGGATCCGAGGGAATGTCATACATGACCTTCGTCATCACGCTCTCCAGCACGGCGCGCAGACCGCGCGCACCGATCTTGCGGTCGATGGCCTTCTGCGCAATGGCGTCGAGCGCCGCATTTTCAAATTCCAGCGTCACGTTGTCCAGCTCGAGCAGCTTGCGGTACTGGCGGCACAGCGCGTTCTTCGGTTCGGTCAGGATGCGCACGAGCTCTTCCTTCTTCAGGCTGCCGAGGGTCGTGACGACCGGCAGACGGCCGACCAGCTCCGGGATGATGCCGAATTTCAGAAGATCGTGCGGCTGCACCTGCCGGAACAGCTCGCCGACGTCCTGCTCCTTCCGGCTCTTCAGCTCTGCGCCGAAGCCGAGGCTGCTGCGGTCCACGCGGCGCTCGATGATCTTGTCGAGGCCGTCAAAGGCGCCGCCGCAGATGAAGAGGATGTTCGTCGTGTCGATCTGGATGAACTCCTGCTGCGGGTGCTTGCGGCCGCCCTGCGGCGGCACGTTCGCCGTCGTGCCCTCGAGAATTTTCAGCAGTGCCTGCTGCACGCCCTCGCCGGACACGTCGCGCGTGATGGAGGTGTTCTCGCTCTTGCGGGCGATCTTATCCATCTCGTCGATATAGATGATGCCGCGCTCCGCCAGCTCAACGTCGAAGTCTGCCGCCTGCAGCAGGCGCAGGAGAATGTTCTCGACATCCTCGCCGACATAGCCCGCTTCGGTGAGCGTGGTCGCATCGGCGATGGCGAACGGAACGTTCAGGATTTTGGCGAGCGTCTGCGCAAAGAGCGTTTTGCCGCTGCCCGTCGGGCCGATGAGCAGGATATTGCTCTTCTGCAGCTCCACATCGGAGTCGCCGCCGTAGAAAATGCGCTTGTAATGGTTATACACCGCCACGGACAGGGCGATCTTCGCCTCATCCTGACCGATGATATAACCGTCCATATATTCCTTGATCTCTTTCGGCGTGGGCAGATGATCGGGAACGGCCAGCTCGGAGCTGCCGGTCTCATACATCTCCTCGTGCAGGATCGTGCTGCACAGCTCCACGCATTCGTTGCAGATATAGGCATTCGGCCCGGACATGATGCGCTTGACCTGTGCCTGTGTCTTGCCGCAGAAGGAGCATCGGATGAGTTTTTCTGCCAAATTTACTTCCTCCTCTGGGCTTTAGCGCTGATAGATCACCTTATCCACAATGCCGTATTCCTTCGCCTGCTCGGCCGTGAGGAAATGGTCGCGCTCGCAGTCGCGGGCGACCTCTTCAACGGGTCTGCCGGTGTTCTTCGCCAGAATTTCATTCAGACGGCGCTTCACATCCGCGATGCGCTGGGCGTGGATCTCGATATCCGTGACCTGACCCTGCGCGCCGCCGGACGGCTGATGGATCATGATCTCCGCGTTCGGCAGGGCGAGGCGCTTGCCCTTCGTGCCGGACGACAGCAGGAACGCGCCCATGGACGCGGCCATGCCGATGCAGATCGTGGAAACATCGCACTTGATATACTGCATGGTGTCATAAATCGCAAGTCCGGCCGTTACCACGCCGCCCGGGCTGTTGATGTAGAACTGAATGTCCTTGTCGGGGTCCTGCGCCTCCAGATAGAGAAGCTGGGCGACGATCAGGCTGGCGGTCGTGTCGTTGACCTCCTCCGACAGGAAGATGATGCGGTCGTTCAGAAGGCGGGAGAAAATGTCATAGGAACGCTCTCCGCGGCTCGTCTGCTCGACGACATAGGGAACCAAACTCATAATCATGCTCCTTTCTGCGTGCATTCCCGCCGGGGTCACCGGCGGGAGTGCGGATCGCCTGCCGCAGCAGGAATCAGAAACATTCTAACCGCTCTGCAGGCGGATTATTCCTCGGAGGCAGGAGCCTCTTCGGCGGCCTCAGGGGCCTTGGGTGCAACGGCGACAGCGGAGTCGGCGATGAGACGGGCAGCCTTGCGCAGCTTGAGATCGCTCTTCAGGCCGTCGGCGTTCAGGGCCTTCTTGACGTCGTCCAGCTCCATCTTGTAGCTCTCGGCGAGCTTCTTGTACTCTTCCTCGCACTCTTCCTCGCTGACCTCGATGTTCTCAGCGGCAGCAACGGCGTCCAGCAGGACGTTCGTGCGGACAGCGGCCTGAGCGGACGGGCGCAGGCTGTTTCGGATGGCGTTCATGTCGCCGCCCATCATCTGGGCATAGGCCTGCAGGGAAGCGCCCTGGGAGCGGAGCTCATAGTCCATGCGCTCCATCTCCTGATCGAGCTCCTCGTCGATCATGCTGTCGGGGATCTCGACGGTCATGTTGGCGGCAGCCTTCTCGACGGCGGCGTTCTCGAACGCGCGGTCGATCCCGGCCTGCTTCTCATCGCGGATGCGCTTCTCGATGTCGGCGCGCAGCTCGGCGACGGTGTCGAACTCGGAAACATCCTTGACAAACTCGTCGTCCTTCTCGGGAACGACGGTCTCCTTGACCTCATGGACCTTGACCTTGAAGACGACAGGCTTACCGGCAAGCTCCTCGGCGTGATAGTCAGCCGGGAACGTGACGTCGATGTCCTTCTCCTCACCGGCGCTCATGCCGGCGACCTGCTCCTCAAAGCCGGGGATGAAGGTGTGGGAACCGAGCTTCAGCTCGTAGTTCTCGCCCTTGCCGCCCGCAAAGGCCTTGCCGTTCTCAAAGCCCTCGAAGTCGATCACGGCGGTGTCCCCCTCCTGTGCCGGGCGGTCGACCGTGGTGATGCGGGCAACGTTCTGGGCCATGCGGTCCAGCTCGGCCTCGACCTCGGACTCCTTGACCTCGACCTCGGCCTTCTCGATCTCGAGATTCTTATATTCGCCAAGCTCAGCAACGGGATACAGATCCGTCACGATCGTCAGCGTGACGGCGCCGTCGTCGGCGATGTCCATCTTGGAAACGCTCGGGCGGCCGACGGGACGGATGTCCTGCGTCAGGACGGTATCCTTGTAGATATCCGGGAACATATCCTCGACAGCGTCCTCAAAGAAGACATGCTTGCCATAGGCAGCCTCGATGACCATACGCGGAGCATGACCCTTGCGGAAGCCGGGGATCATGATATCCTTGCGGTACTTCAGATAGGCGCGGTTCAGGGCAGGCTCCAGCTCCTCACGGGTCAGTTCCACCGTAACGGATGCGCGGGTCGCTTCTTTCTCTACGCTTTTGACATTCATTTCTAACATCCTCCTATGTGCTGCGCCGGTCGGCGCGCATTGATACATTGATGAATCCGCACTATTTTATCAGACTATTCACAAAAAAACAAGTCGATTTTGTGAATTTTCGGTTTTTCCGCAGGAAAATTACAGGGAAAATATTCAGCGAAGCCGGATCGGGGCAAAATTCGTATAATCCGCAGCGCAGAGCCGGTAGGTCACGCCGTGGTGCACGCCCTCGATGGCAAGGCGGTGGCTGCTGCCGTGCAGGTGGCCGTAGCAGCATTCCTTCACGCCGTAGCGCTCGAGGAGCGCCAGAATTTCCGGGCATTCGTAGCCGCGGTAGCGCGGCGGATAGTGCAGAAAGCACAGCTTTTCTGGCGTATCTCCCGCCGCGCGGAGCGAGGCCTCCAGACGCAGCAGCTCCCGCTTGAAAATTTTATCGTTATGACTGCCGTCCGGCGCGTCCTCTTCAAAGAACCAGCCGCGCGTGCCGGTCAGGGCGATGCCGTTATAGAAATAGCAGTTGTTATTCAGCAGATACAGGTCCGGAAAGCCGTTTTCCTCGCAGAAGCGGTAGAATTTCGCGGCCGTCGTCCACCAGTAGTCATGATTTCCCTTGACGATGATCTTCCGCCCCGGAATGGCGGCGATCATGGCAAAATCCTCGCGCGCGCCGTTCAGGTCCAGCGCCCAGGACAGGTCCCCGAGCAGGACGGTCGTGTCCTCCGGCCCGATGACGGACAGGCCTTCGCGGAGCTTGTCCACATAGCCGACCCACGCGCCGCCGAAGACGTCCATCGGCTTGTCGCTGCCGAGGGAAAGATGCAGGTCTCCAATCGCGTAAAGGGCCATCCCTCACGCTCCTTTCATTGCAGCAGTTGCAGAAGGTTCCGGAAAAAGATCCGGTCGAGCAGGTCCGCGGGATAGCCCGCAGCCTGTAAATACGCATAAAACGAAGCCCACGAGGAGACGTCCGTAAAGCCGCGCGCCAGCTCGTCGCAGCCGTCGAGGTCGCCGCCGAGGGCCACATGGTCCTCGCCGCAGAGCGTGAGCATGTGCTCGAGATGGGCGCGCAGCGTGTCGAAATCCGCTCTCCCGCCGAGGAACGGCGGATAGAGGTTCAGGCCGACCGTGCCGCCGGTCTGCGCCAGCGATCGGAGCTGATCGTCCGTCAGGTTCCGCGTATAGCCGCACAAAGCGCGGCAGTTGGAATGGCTGGCCAGAATGGGGGCCAGCGTGCAGTCCATGAGCTGCCAGAACGCAGCTTCGGACAGATGACTCACATCGATCCGCAGGCCGAGCCGCTGCGCCTCCCGGACAAAGTCGCGCCCACGCGGCGTCAGGCCATGCGCGGAGCCGTGCCAGCCCGCAAGCGCGTTGTCGGCATTCCACGTCAGCGTGAGCATGCAGAAGCCCTGTTCCCGCAGCCATTCGAGTCTGCCCGGTTCGCAGCCGATGACCTCGCAGCCCTCCACGGACAGCAGCGCGGCGATCCTCCCCTGCTCCGTCAGGCGCAGGGCCTCCGCACCGTTTGCGGCAAAGCCGATGCGGCTGCGGTTCTTCTCCACCTCGCGGCACAGGAGGGCCAGCGGCTCCGTCAGCAGGCGCTCCGTCCCGCCGCCGGGCCGGCCGGCGTTGCTGCAGAACGCAAAGACCTGCGCATAGGCCTCCAGTCCGGCCGCCTTCTGCAGGTCGATATGGCACGAGTTTCGCGCCAGCCCCTCGCCGCGCTTCAACAGCTCATAGGCGGTGTCGCAGTGTCCGTCAAACAGCTTCATGAAAATGCATCCTCCAGATGCCGGATCTCCGGCCGCTTCGTCTGCGTGCCGTTCGGCGCGTAGACCTCGATCACATCGAAGCGCGGCTGCTTCGTCTGCTCCGGGTGCTCACATAAGTACAGTTCCGCCGTGCGGCGGATGCGTTCCTGCTTGTGCCGGTCGACAAATTCCAGCGCTTCGGCAAATGCGGCGCTTTTGCGCAGCTTGACCTCGACAAAGACGAGATAGTCGCGGTTTTCCGCGATCAGGTCGATCTCGCCGAGGCGGCAGCGGTAATTCGCCGCCACGATGGTATAGTGCCTGCGGCGCAGATAGGCCGCGGCGGTCTCCTCGCCCCAGCGGCCCGTCAGATCATTCCGCATGGAGATTCTTCAGGAACGTGCGGCGATGGATGGGGCATGGGCCGAATTCGCGCAGCGCGGCATAGTGCGCGCGCGTACCGTAGCCCTTGTGCGTGGCAAAGCCGTACTGCGGATATTTCTCATCCATTTCCAGCATAAAGCGGTCCCGCGTCACCTTGGCCAGAATGGACGCAGCCGCGATATTGGCGCTCAGGCTGTCGCCCTTGACGATCGTCTGCACGGGAAGACCGAAGTCCGTCTCGCGGTTGCCGTCGATCAGGGCGATATCCGGCCGCACCCGGAGCTGGTCCATGGCGCGGCGCATGGCAAGGAACGTCGCCTGCAGGATGTTGATCTCGTCGATCTCCAACTCGGAGGCAAACGCGATGCCGTAGGCGAGCGCCTGCTCCGTGATAATGTCATACAGCGCCTCGCGGCGCTTGGCCGTCAGCTTTTTCGAGTCGTTCAGGCCGGGAATGTCCAGCCCGCGCGGCAGGATGACTGCCGCAGCGCACACCGGTCCGGCCAGCGGGCCGCGCCCGGCCTCGTCTACGCCGCAGACCGTCTCATAACCCGCCTCCCAGCAGTGGTTTTCGTAATTCCAAAGTTCCGTCATGCCAATTCCTCATTTATCTTAAGCAATACCGCACAATTCAGCAAGTGCATTCGGCGAAAAATGTCCGGCGAAGGCCGAAGAGAATTATGCGGTCTTGCTCTTTCTTAATCATCCGGTGTGAAGCTCAGGCGCTGATGCAGGCCGTCCGCCACCACGTCGAATATGATGCTGCCGTCTTCGTTGTCCGTGCGGTCCATCGTGACGTCCTTACCGCGGCAGTATGTCCGCGCGACGGCCTCCGGGTCCGAGGTCTCCACCTCACTGACGAACACGTCGCGCATCTGGTTGTTGCTGCAGAGATTGAAGATCTCGCGGATCAGTTCGTAGCGCATGCCTCTGTCCTTTCCGGAGGGTCCTCCAGCGTAAAGCGGCCGATCTTACAGCTGCGGTATTCCTCCAGCAGCACACGCGCCATGCGCTCCGTGTCGATCTCGCCGCGCGCCAGCAGGAAGCCGCGGCGGCGGCCCGCCTCGGTCAGCAGATCATAGCCGGAGGCGTCCTCCGGCGGGTCGAGCTTATAGCGGGCGCGCATGGCCTCGGGGTAACGCGCCCAGAGCATGGCCGCCAGATGGCAGGCCAGCGTTTCCACATCCAGTACGTCGTCCTTGACCGCGCCGGTGTAGGCCAGCCTGCGGCCGACCTCCTCATCGTCGAATTTCGGCCAGAGGATGCCCGGCGTGTCGAGCAGCAGAAGGCCGCTGTCCACCGTGACCCACTGCTTGCCGCGCGTGACGCCGGGGCGGTTCTCCGCCTTTGCGCCCTTGCGCCCGGCGATCTGATTGATGAAAGTCGATTTTCCCACGTTCGGGATGCCGACGATCATCAGCTTCAGTGCGCGGCCGGTCTGTCCCTTGTCCGCATAGCGCTGCAGCTTCTCCGCCAGCATGGAGCGGACGGCGGGCACGAAGCGGTCGATGCCGCGGCGGCTCTTGCAGTCCGTGCGCACAACGGTCATGCCCTGCGCCTGCCAGTAATTCTGCCAGACGTCCGTAGCGGCCGGATCGGCCAGATCGATGCGGTTGAGGATCATCATGCGGGGCTTCTGCCCGCAGATAGCGTCAATGTCCGGGTTCCGGCTGGAAAACGGGATGCGTGCGTCCACGATCTCGCAGACGGCGTCCACGAGCTTGAGGTCGGCCTCCATATTTCGCCGGGTCTTGGTCATGTGGCCCGGATACCACTGGATATTCATGCGGTCATCCATTGTCCAGCGCTCCGATCCGTCCAAAGTCCCGCGAGCTGCTCTCGCCGCAGCCTGGGAACAGAATGCACAGCACCTTGCCGATGACCTGTGATTCCTCGATCTGCCCAATGGAGGCATAGCGGCTGTCAGCAGAGCGGTTGCGGTTATCGCCCATCACGACGAGGCAGCCCTCGTCCACGGTCAGGGGGAAGCTCGTGCGGTCATAGTAGGGCAGCACCATCGGTTCCAAGATATAGGGCTCGTCCAGCGGCTCGCCGTCGACGTAGACCGTGCCATAGCCGTTTCCGTCATAGAGGATATCCACGGTCTGGCCCTCCGTGGCGATGACGCGCTTGACGATCGGCTCGCCGTTTTCAAAGCTCTCCTTGCGCGCGACGATGACGTCGCCCTGCTCGAGGTCGCCCATAAACAGATTGCTCAGCAGTGCCACATAGTCGCCGTCCTGCAGCGTCGGCATCATGGACGGTCCGTCTACGCCGACGAGACGGACGAAAAACACAAACACGATCGTGATCGCGGCCAGAATATAGACAAGGTCATGCAAAAGCGAGTAGCAGTCATAGAGCGGATTTTTCGGTTCCTTCTTCGGAGTCTGCCCCTGCAGGTCCTCCATCGGCTGCTCCGCGTCGAAATTCTCCATCAAAGTCATCCTTCCTGTCTGGCGGCAGGCCGCCATTCATTCAGGATAAATTATACACCAACTCGTTCCAGAAATAAAGCCCAAAAAACGGAGCTGCCGCAAATCCATGCGGCAGCCCCGAAATGGCGGTCGATAAAAATCAGAGATCCTTCAGCCGTGCTTCGCTCTCCTCGAGCTGACGCAGCAGGGCGGCATACTTTTCGGCTTTCTCCTGCTCCGCGCGGACGACCTGTTCCGGTGCCTTTGCGGCAAAGCCCGGATTGCCAAGTTTAGCCTGCACACCGGCAAGGCCCTTCTGGACCTTCTCCTTCTCCTTGGCGATGCGGGCAAGCTCCTTGTCCACATCCACAAGCTCCTCCATCGGCAGGAACAGCTTGGCGTCGTGCGTCACGCAGGACACCATGGAACCATGGCCCTCCGGCTCCTCACCCAGAACGACGACGCGCTCGGCATAGGCCAGACGGGTGATAAACGGGATACCGGCAGAGAACAGATCCTGCTTCTCCGTGACGATATAGAGTGTCGTGCGACGCGCGGGCGGCACGTTCATCTCGGCACGGCGGTTGCGCACGGCGCGGATGGCCTGCATGATGCTCTCCATGCCGTCCTCCTCCGCCTGGAAGCAGAGATCCTCGCGGAACTTCGGCCAAGCGGCGACGATCAGCGCCTCGCCCTCGTGCGGGATGGCCTGCCAGATCTCCTCCGTGATGAACGGCATGAACGGGTGCATCAGGCGCAGGATCTGGTCGAGCACATACAGCAGCACCTGCTGGGCAGAGCGCTTCTGAGCCCCATCCTCGCCATAGAGGCGGGCCTTTGTCAGCTCGATATACCAGTCGCAGTAGCTGTCCCAGATAAAGTCATAAATTTTCTGGACGGCGACGCCGAGCTCATACTTGTCGAGGTTCTCCGTAACGTCGGCAATGAGCGAATTGAGCTTCGAAAGGATCCACTTGTCGGACGTCTCAAGCTCGGACAGGGCGGGCAGCTCGTTTTTGTCGATGCTGAGGTTCATCATGACATAGCGGCTGGCGTTCCAGAGCTTATTGGCAAAGTTGCGCATGGCCTCGCAGCGCTCGATATAGAAGCGCATGTCGTTGCCGGGCGAATTGGACGTGAGCATGTTCATGCGCAGGGCGTCCGAGCCGTAGCGGTCGATCATCTCGAGCGGATCGATGCCGTTGCCGAGGGACTTGGACATCTTGCGGCCCTTGTCGTCGCGGACAAGGCCGTGAATCAGCACGGTGTGGAACGGCGGGCGGCCCGTTTGCTTGCAGGCCGAGAAGATCATGCGTGCGACCCAGAAGAAAATGATATCATAGCCCGTCACAAGCACATCCGTCGGATAGAAATACTGAAAATCCTCCGCATTCGTGTCCGGCCAGCCGAGGGTCTCGAACGGCCACAGCGCCGAGGAGAACCAGGTGTCAAGCACGTCCTCATCGCGGGTGATATGCTTGCTGCCACACTTTTCGCAGCAGGTCGCATCCTCGCGGGAGACGGTCATATGGCCGCAGTCGGCGCAGTACCACGCCGGGATCTGATGGCCCCACCACAGCTGACGGGAGATGCACCAGTCACGGACGTTCTCCATCCAGTTCGTATAAATTTTTGTGAAGCGCTCCGGCACGAACTTCGTCTCGCCGTCGTTCACGACGCGCAGCGCCTCTTCGGCCAGCGGCTTCATCTTTACGAACCACTGAGCGGAGATGATCGGCTCGACGTCGCGGTGGCAGCGGTAGCAGGTGCCGACATTGTGGTTATACGGCTCGACCTTCACGAGGTAGCCCTGCGCCTCGAGGTCGGCGACGATCTGCTTGCGCGCCTCATAGCGGTCAAGGCCCTGATATTTGCCGCCGTTCTCGTTGACGACACCCTTATCGTCGAGGACGCGGATGACCTCGAGGTTGTGGCGCAGGCCGACCTCAAAGTCGTTCGGGTCGTGAGCCGGCGTCATCTTGACGCAGCCGGTGCCGAAGTCCATTTCGGCATAGTCGTCCGCCACGACGGGGATCTCCTTGCCGACGAGCGGCAGAATGACGTTCTTGCCGACGATGTCCTTGTAGCGCTCGTCGTTCGGGTTGACGCACACGCCGGAGTCGCCGAGCATGGTCTCGGGCCGGGTCGTCGCGATGATGACCTCGCCGGAGCCGTCTGCCAGCGGATAGCGCACATGCCACAGATGGCCGGGCTTGTCGACATATTCGACCTCGGCATCGGACAGGGCCGTGACGCAGTGCGGGCACCAGTTGATGATGCGGCTGCCCTTGTAGATAAGGCCCTGCTCATACAGGTTCACGAACACCTCGCGGACGGCCTTCGAGCAGCCCTCGTCCATCGTGAAGCGGGCACGGTCCCAGTCGCAGGACGCGCCGAGGCGCTTCTGCTGCTCGACGATACGGTCGCCGTACTGATGCTTCCAGGCCCAGACGCGCTCGAGGAACTTCTCGCGGCCGAGGTCATAACGGGTCTTGCCCTCCTTGCGCAGCTCCTCCTCCACGCGGATCTGCGTGGCAATACCGGCATGGTCCACGCCGGGGATCCAGAGGGCGGAATAGCCCTGCATGCGCTTGAAGCGGATGAGCACGTCCTGCATGGCGGCGTCCATGGCATGGCCCATGTGGAGCTGGCCTGTGACATTGGGGGGCGGCATGACGATGGTAAAGGGCTTCTTGTCCGGGTCGCGCTCGGCATGGAAATAGCCGTTGTCCACCCAGAATTTGTAGAGCCGGTCCTCAACGTCGCGCGGCTCGTAGGTCTTTGGCAGTTCTTTCATAGTCTTCTCCTTTTTGACGATAAAAATCGTCCTGAGCTTCATAATATGCTCAGGGCGATGCAGATTACCGTGGTACCACCTGAATTCCCGCCATGGGCGGGCACTCTGGCTCTGTAACGGGAGCACCCGTGCGGCCTACTGCAGGTTCGGCACGCCCGCTCCGAAGCGACCTTCTCCCGACCTGCGCAGGGGCTTTCAGCAGCCGCCCCCTCTCTGCAGCGCGCGGATGGGATACTCCTCTTCTTCCATGCGTTTTCACTATGCGGTTATGATAGCCGAAAACCGGCCGGTTGTCAAGCGTTTTTGGGCAGATAGCCGCTCATTTCGGCGGCCATATCGTCCAGCAGCTTCATGGCTGCCGCGCGGTCGGCGTCGACGGCGGTCAGATAAATCTTGACCTTCGGCTCCGTGCCGGACGGACGCAGGATGACCGTACCCTTCTCGCCGAGCTGAAGCACGAGCACATTGGACTTCGGCAGCGTGACCGCTTCCTCCGTGCCGTGGACGAGATCGCGCGTGACGCGCGCCTGATAGTCCGTGACGGACGTGACGGCGATGCCGCACACGGCCTTCGGCAGCTCGCGGCGCATCTGCGCCATAAAGCCAGCGGAAATTTCCATGGCGTCCGGGCCCTGCAGCTCGCAGCTCAGCACGCGCGCCTCATGCCAGCCGAAGCGGCTGTAGAGCGCGTTCATGTGCTCGGCCAGATTTGTGCCCTCGCGCTTGAGCGCGGCGGCGATGTCGCAAGTCAGCATGGAGGCGACGACGGCGTCCTTATCGCGGGCATACGTTCCCTTGAGGTAACCGCAGCTCTCCTCAAAGCCGAAGACGAAGCGGTTTTCCTCGTGCTTCTGCTCAAGGGCGAGAATTTCGCCGCCGATGTACTTGAAGCCCGTGAGGACCCTGCGCATCTTCACGCCGTAGCTTGCGGCGATCTTGTCTGCCATCGGGGTCGAGACGATGCTGCGCACGGCGACGGGGTCTGCCGGGAGCGTGCCCGCCTTCTGCATCGTGCCGAGGATGTAGTCCAGCAGCAGGCAGCCCAGCTCGTTGCCGCTGAGCTTGCGGAAGCCGCCGCCCACCGGGACGGCCACGGCCACGCGGTCGCAGTCCGGGTCCGTGCCGAGGATGAGGTCCGGGTGCGTCTCGCGCGCGATCTTGTAGCTCTCGTTCAGCGCGGCGTCCGTCTCCGGGTTCGGATATTCGCAGGTCTTGAAATCGCCGTCCGGCTTTTCCTGTGCGGGGACGACGGCGACGTTCACGCCGATGCGGCCGAGCACGGTGCGGACCGGCTTGTTGCCCGTGCCGCACAGCGGCGTGTAGAGCAGATTCAGGTTATCGGACGGGACAGTGGCAAGGCGTTCGCCGAGAACGGTCTCATAGTAGCGCTCCCACAGCTCCGGCGCGATGAATTCCACGCCGCCCTCCGCAAGGAAGTCCTCAAAGCTCTTTTCCGCCGGGAGAAAATACGGGATTTTTTCGATCTCGGCAAACACGCGGGCCGCCGGCTCGTCCGTCATCTGGCAGCCGTCCGGGCCGTAGCACTTGATGCCGTTATAGATGCCCGCGTTGTGGCTGGCGGAAACGACGATGCCGCAGCCGCAGCCGAGCTGGCGCACGGCAAATGAGAGCATCGGCGTCGGGGCCAGCTCGTGATAGACATAGACATGCACGCCGCGCTCCGCGAGGGCTACGGCGCACAGCTCCGCATAGCGGCGGGAGTTGTGGCGGGAGTCATAGCCGATGGCGCAGCGCTGCGGCAGCTCCGTCGAGGTCAGCCATGCGGCAAGGCCCTGCGCCGTGCGGCGAACGGTGAAGTCGTTCAGGCGATTCGTGCCGATGCCCATAATGCCGCGGATGCCCGCGGTACCGAACTGCAGCTCCGCGCCGAAGCAGCCCTTGCGCTCCGTCTCGTCGTTCTGCATGGCGGCCAGCGCAGCGCGCCCGGCCTCATCCAGCGGCGCCTGCTCGCACCACTGCTGATAACGTTCCAGTTCCGTCATTTCTGCCTCCTAGAATATGGAATTAAAGTCATAAGCTCAGACTGTCAAATTTGTCATTGCGAGGCCCCGCGAGGGGCCGTGGCAATCTCGCAGGATCGGCTGCGGATTTTGGCAAGCCGAGGCGAATCCGAAGCCTGCTCCACGAGATTCCCACGTCGCTTCGCTCCTCGGAATAACACGACCGGGAAAGCTCACGAACGCCCCGCCCCAATGGGACGGGGCGCTGTGTCGTCCGGTTATTTCAAAAACGGTTCGATCAGGCGCTGCGTTTCCGCATCGTCTGCACGCGTCTCCCGCAGGGACTGCAGAAGGGCCTGCGCTTCCTGCTCCGTCTCCGCCGGGGCGATCACGAGCACCGGCGTGCCGGTCTCTGCAAACGCGCCGTCCGCATCGCGGTGCAGCAGCACAATGAGCTGCTCCCCGGCCGCGTCGCACCAGAGCATATCGTCCTGCCAGAACATCCAATCCGAGTCGATGTCCGACGGCAGGATCAGGCTGTCCATGATGCGGCTGCCGTTTACGAATACGCCGCCCGGCTCGGTAGCTTCAAAGGAATCCGCGTGATTCCGGAAAAGGTAGTGATACGAAATGCCGCTGATGAGGACGGTACAAGGCTCCGCGGAGCCATCCTCCTGCAGAAGCATCGCCTGCATCGTCCAGCTTTCCGTCTTTGCAATCGGCGTGTTCCAATACGAAATGATCACGGTCCCGAGAACCACGAGCGCGACAAGCGCAATACAGGCTGCGGCAATGGCAGCTGCATGCTTTCTGTTCTCTGCGATTTTCATATAGCACCTTCCCTTTCAGCATAAACCGGGTAATCGTTAACTACGGGTCACTTGAGATAAGGGGAGATCGCGTTTTTTGTCTCATCCGGGAGCGCTTCCTGCAGCGACTGTAAAAGCTCCTGTGCCGCCTGCTCTGACTCTGCCGGAGCGACGACGAGCGACTGCATGCCGGGAAGCGGCAGGACGAGCGTGCTGCCGTCGGCTGCGATCCAGAACGGATCGGTATCCGCCTGCATCGTGAGCCACGGGTCAAAGGCGTCGTCCGGCAGGATGACGCCGGAGCAGACGCGCGTACCGTCGACATAGATGCCGCCGTCCGTCCCCGTCTCGAACGCGCCGACTCTGCCGCCGAGCAAATAGGAGCGGGACGTGCCCGCGATGCGCACGGTGCACGGCGTGGCCGAGCCGTCCGGTGCGAGGGTCATGCCCTGCATGGTCCACTCGTCGGCGCGCTCTGCCGCATGGTCGCGGTTGGATGCGAAGAAAATGCCGATGCCGCAGACCACAAGGAGCGCAGCCGCGACGGCGGTAATGAGAATACGGTTCCGGCTCATGGCGCCGGTTTACACGTCTTCGATGATCGCGGAGTTGTTCTTGGCCTGCGGATTGACGAGGGCGCGGAACTTCGAGCGGGAATTGCGGATCTCGCTCAGAGCCTCGGCGACGGCCTCCTCCGTGCGGCGCAGGGAATCGTCGACGTAGTCGTTCGTGACCTTCTTGAGCTCCTTGATCTTATCCTGCGCGGCGCGCACCATATCGTTGGCCTGATTCTTGGCCTCGAGATAGATGGCCTCCTGCGAGACGAGCTGGCGGGCCTGTGCCTGCGCGGACTTCATGATATTCTCGGCCTCGCGCTTTGCGTTCGTAATGAGCTCGCTGCGGGAGTCCACGATGGTCTTTGCCTGCTTCAGCTCGCCGGGGAGCTGGTTGCTGATCTCGTCGAGCAGGTCGAGGACCTTTTCGCGCTCAACAGCGCACTTATCGCTGCTGAACGGCACGGAGCGTGCGTCCTGCACCATTTCATACAGGGTGCCGATCAATTCTTCAATGCCGTGTTCGTTCATGATATTGCCTCCTAATCGTTGCCGCCGCCCGCTCCGGTCTTGCGGAGCAGGGTGATGGTCGTTTTTCCGTAATGATAGTCTTTTGAGCGGGTCAAGCCCGGAAATTCCTCCGCAAGCGGTTTGCCGAGGGGTCTTTCTGTGATAATTATACCACCATCCGACAAAATGTCAATTTCCGATAGGCGCTGAATCGCCGTTTCGAGGGATTTTTCTGCATAGGGCGGGTCGAGGAAGATCAGGCGGAATTTCCGCCTGCACCGCGCAAGATACTGTGTGAAATCCGTGCAGACGACCTCTCCCCTGTCTTCAAAATGCGTGCGGCGCAGATTCTCGCGCACGAGGGCAGCGGCATCCTGCCGGTGGTCGACAAAAACGGCGCGCGAGGCTCCGCGGCTGAGCGCCTCGATGCCGAGCTGACCCGTTCCGGCGAACAGGTCGAGCACGTCGCCCGCGATGTCGAACTGGATGATGTTGAACAGGGCTTCCTTCACGCGGTCCGTCGTCGGGCGCGTGAGCATGCCCTCCGGCGTTTTCAGCTTTGTGCCGCGCGCCGTTCCGGTGATAACTCTCATGGCTGTGTTTGCTCCTGTCCGTGAAAATGGTCATAGACCGCCTGCGCCTGCGGCGCGGGCAGCACCTCCTGCAGCTCCTCCCGGCTGGCGGCACGGATGGCCGCGAGCGAGCGGAAGCGGCGCAGGAGCTGATTGCGGCGCTTCTCCCCGATGCCGGGGATGGCGTCGAGCTGCGAGCCGCGCACATGGCGGCTGCGCAGGGTGCGCTGATAGGTAATGGCGAAGCGGTGTGTCTCCTCCTGAATACGCCCGATGAGGGCGAACACCGCCGGGCTGCTCTGGATGCTGATCTCCTGCCCGTCCGGCGTAACAAGGGCGCGCGTGCGGTGGCGGTTATCCTTGACCATGCCGAAGATCGGCAGAAACACGCCCATTTCCGAAAGCGCGGCGCGAACCGTTTCGGCATGCACAGCGCCGCCGTCGATGAGCAGAGCGTCCGGCCGCTCGGCAAAGCCGCTGTCGCCGTCGAGATAATGGCGGAAGCGGCGGCAGAGCACCTGCCGCATGGAAGCATAATCGTCCTGATCCGTCAGACCGCGTACCTGAAAGCGCTTGTAATCGCTCTTTTTCGGCTTGCCGTCCTCGAAGACCGTCATGGAGGCGACGATGTCCGTCCCTGCGATGTTCGAGATATCATAGGCCTCGAGGCGGCGCGGCGGCTCGCGCAGGCCGAGCATGCCCTGCAGCAGCACGAGCGTGCCGCTCAGGCGCTCTGCCTTTGAGGTAGCGCGCTCGGCCTCCTCGCGGGCGTTTTTCTCCGCCAGCTCCACGAGCCTGCGGCCGTAGCCGCGCTGCGGCGTGCGGATGAGCACATGCTTGCCGAGCTCCTGCAGCAGAAGCTCCTCAAACAGTGCGGCGTCGTCCATCTCCGCCGGGAGAAATATGCGGCGCGGCGCGGCCTTGCGCGTCAGATAGTACTGCTTGACAAGCGACGACAGCGCGTCGTCCGGCTCCTCCGGCACAGGCAGGACCTCATAGTCCTTATCCATCAGATTGCCCTTGATAAAGTGCAGCACTGCAAAGCAGGCCTTCGCCTCCGTCTGGTACCAGCCGATGACGTCTGTATCTGCCATTGTGCCCGCCGTGACGAGCTGCTTCTGCCCGAGCAGCTCAATGGCGCGCAGACGGTCGCGGTATTCCGCCGCGCGCTCAAAGCGCAGCTCCTCGGCCGCGGCCTCCATCTTCTCCTGCAGTTCCTGACACAGGCTCTGGTGCTTGCCCTCCAGCAGGAGAACGGCCTGCTCCAGCCGCGCGTGGTAGTCCGCCTGCTGCATGCAGGGGCGGCACCATCCGTCGCAGCGCTCCATCTGATAGTTCAGGCAGGGCCGTTCCCTGCCGATGTCGCGCGGGAATTTTTTGGAGCAGCCCGGCAGGCGGAACGTCGTGCGCAGGGCGTCGATAACCTGCTGTGTGCGCCCTCGGCTGCCGTAGGGGCCGAAATAGCGTGCGCCGTCGTCCGTGACGCGCGTGGCCAGCGTGATGACGGGATAGTCCTCGCGCAGATCGACGCGCAGGTAGGGATAGCCCTTGTCGTCCTTGAGCAGGATGTTGTATTTCGGCATATAGTGCTTGATGAGCGAGCATTCGAGCACGAGCGCCTCGAACTCCGTCGCGGCGGCGATCGTCTCAAAATGATCGACATTGGACACCATTTTGCGCGTTTTTGCATTATGCGCCGCCGTATCCTGAAAATACTGGCTGACGCGGTTTTTCAGTTTTTTTGCCTTGCCGACGTAGATCACGGTCCCGGCAGCGTTTTTCATCAGATAAACGCCCGGCTCATAGGGCAGCGACAGCGCGGCCTGCTTCAATTCCTCACGGGTCATGCTTGCTCCATTCTGACGAGAAAGCTGCCCCAAACGCCGCCGATTCCGTGCGTTTGGGGCAGCCGTTCATGTTGAGCGGATCAGAAAATATCCTTGACGAGCATCTGCGCCAGCGTCTTGACTGCCGCTTCCTCGTCCGGGCCTTCGGCGATCAGCGTGACCTCCGTGCCCGTGGTGATGGCCATGGAGAGTACGCCCAGCAGGCTCTTGGCATTGATCTTCCGGTCGTCGACCTCGATCCAGATGCTGGAACGGAATTCATTGGCCTTCTGAATGAAAAACGTAGCCTGTCTGTTGTGCAGACCAGACTCACACTTGACCACCGATTTTTCTGTATACATCCTGTGTCACTCCTTCAAATTTGAGGCTGCGCGAGGTGATATGCTTCTCTTAGAATATAACAAAACAGGGGCATTTGTCAACTGTTTTCTCAAGTTTGCCGGGATTTCCCGTCAGGCCAGCTCGGCGATGGTCACACCGTCCTCGCCCTCGCCGTAGACGCCGAGGCGGTAGCGCTTCACGCAGCGATTGCGCTTCAGCTCGTCCTGCACGGCCTTGCGCAGGACGCCCGTGCCCTTGCCGTGGATGATACGCACGGAGGCGAGATTGGCCATCATGGCGTTATCGAGGAAGATATCCAGCGTAGCAATGGCCTCGTCAGCCGACATGCCGCGCAGGTCCAGCTCCGTTGAGGCGCCCGCGCTGCGGAAGGCGCGCTGGCTGCGCTCGATGATCTTCTTGGCCTGCTGCTTCGTCTCCTCAATGAGATATACCTCGTCCGGCTGCGCCGTGACCTTCATGATCCCAGCCTGCAGCAGATAAGAGCCGTCCTTGTTAATGGCCAGCACGCTCGCTCGGGTGCCGAAGCGGATAAGCTCGACTGTGTCGCCGACGCGGATGGCACGCGCCGCCTGCGGACGCGGCTTCGGCGTGTCGTCATGCCCGGCAAGGCGGTCCTCTGCCTCGTTGAGCCTGCGGCGCAGCTCGGTCTGCTTCGCGTTCGAGCCCTGCACGTCCGCGTTTTCCCGCAGCTGCTTGCGCAGCTGCTTCAGCTCGTCTGCGACCTCGTTCGAGGTGCGGCGGGCATCGTCGATGATGCTCTGCGCCTCGGCGCGGGCCGCGCGCACGGCCTTTTCGCGTTCGCGCTTGATCTCGGCATAATAGGCCTCGGACTTCTCCTTCATCTGCTCCGTTTCCTGGCGCAGGCGCTCTGCCTCGAGCTTGGCGGCCTCCATCTGCTGGCGCTGCTGCTCGAGCTGGTTCAGGACGTCTTCAAAGTTGCGGTCGTTTTCGTTCACAAGGCTCTTCGCCTTGTCGATGATCGGCTCCGGCAGGCCGAGGCGGCGGGAAATGGCAAAGGCGTTCGACTTGCCGGGGATGCCGATGAGCAGGCGGTAGGTCGGCCGCAGCGTCTCCACGTCAAACTCGCACGAGGCGTTCATGACGCCCTCCGTGCGCATGGCATAGAGCTTCAGCTCGGCATAGTGCGTCGTGGCGGCCACGCGGCTGCCGCACTGGCGGCAGAACTCGATGAGCGCATTGGCAAGCGCCGCACCCTCGGCCGGGTCCGTGCCCGCGCCCAGCTCGTCAAACAGCACAAGCGTGTCGCGGTCACAGCCGGCAACGATGTCGACGATATTCTTCATATGGGCGGAGAAGGTGGACAGCGACTGCTCGATGGACTGCTCGTCGCCGATGTCCGCCAGCACCTGCCGGAAGACGGAAATGGCGCTGCCGTGGTCCGCCGGAATGTGCAGGCCGCACTCCGCCATCAGCGTCAGAAGGCCGATGGTCTTGAGCGTAACGGTCTTGCCGCCGGTGTTCGGGCCGGTGATGATGAGCGTGTCGAAATCCGAGCCGAGCCGCAGCGAGACGGGAACGACCTTCTTGCGGTCGATGAGCGGATGGCGCGCCCGCACGAGCTCCAGACTGGCGTTCGTGCGGATCTCCGGCTCCATGCCGTCCATCTTGTGCGACAGGCGCGCGCGGGCAAAGATGCAGTCGAGCTGCACGAGCATCTCATAGCTGTGGCAGATGCCCTCGCGGAACGAAGCCGCCTCGGCCGACAGTGCGGCCAGAATGCGCTCGATCTCCTTCTTCTCGCGGATCAGCAGCTCGCGCAGGGCGTTGTTCGCATTGACGGCGGACATCGGCTCGATGAAGAACGTGCTGCCCGTCGAGGACACGTCGTGGACCAGACCGGGAATTTCACTCTTGTATTCGCTCTTGACCGGCACGACATAGCGGTCGCCGCGCAGCGTGATGATCGGGTCGCGCAAATACTTGGAAAAACTCGGCGAGGAGATGATCTTCTGCAGTGAATCCTTGACCTTTGCGCTCTGGATGCGCATATGGCGGCGGATATCCGCCAGCTCGCTGCTGGCCGCATCGGCGATCTCCTCCTCGGAGAGAATGGAATTCGTGATCTTCTCCTCAAGATAGCGATTCGGCGAAAGCTCCTGAAAATAGACGCCCAGCACGGTCGGCTCGCCGTCCTCGCTGTAATAGACCTTGACATTGCGGATGCAGCGCAGCACACCCGCAATGCGCAGCAGCTCCACCGGCGTCAGGCAGCCGCCGCGGTCAGCGCGCTCGAGGCTGGCTGCCACGGGCTTGAGCTCATGGAAGCCCGGCGCGCCCTTGCGGACGATCATGCCGCAGGCCGCCGTCGTCTGCTGCTGGAGCAGGCGGATCTCCTCCGCATCGTCCAGCGGCAGCAGGGCGCGGCAGCGGTCCTTGCCGTCCTCGGAGTTCGCGCAGTCTGCAAGCTGAGCCAGAACGTTGTCCAGCTCGAGCTTGCGCAGGGATTTTTCGTACAGTTCTGTCATGGTACAGGTACCTCAGATATGGATTCAAAGAAATAGAGATTTATAGAAATCCAGCGTGGAAAAGCCGCGCTCCAGCCGCGTGCAGAGATAGCTCTCCGTGATCTGCCCCAGCTCGGAGAGCGACGGCTCCGCAAGCCGGAACGAGAATACGCGCGAAGGCGGCGCGGAGTCCAGATAGCGCAGGGCGGCGCGCGTCCCGGCACTCATGGGAAGACGGATGTCGTTCTCTTCCTCCGTGCGGCAGGCAGCGCACTGCAGCACGCCCTGTGAGATATTGAAGCGGTCCGGCTCCGGCGCTCCGCACACGGCGCAGCCGCGCAGGTCCGGCTCATAGCCGCTCAGGCACATGGCGCGCAGCTCAAAGACCGCCTTGACGAGCTTCTGCGGCAGGCCGAGCCTGCCGAGCGCATAGAGAGCGTTGAGCAGCAGTGATACGAACGGCGGATTCTCCTCGCCCTCCGGGCTGAGCACGTCCGCGGCCTGCGCAAAATAGGACGCCAGCGACAAAAGCTCCAGATCGTTCCGCAGCTCCGGAAACATCTCCTTTGCCGTGGCCTCCGTAACGACATAGCGCCCGCCGCGCTCGAGCAGCGTGAACTCGGAATAGGCCAGCAGCTGGCAGGCCGCCTTGCTGCGGCTGCGGCTGCTGCGGACGCCGCGCGCCCGCACGGTCAGCTTGCCGTATTCGCGCGTCAGCACGGTCAGCAGCTTATCGCTGTCCTGATAGGCGACCTCGCGCAGGACGATGCCGTCTGTTTTGATGTACATGCTCCGACCTCCTGCCGGGCTTTGCGGGACGGCTCACCGCCCCGCCGAGGCCTCGCCGCGCGCCGGCTCCTGCCGGTACAGCAGCCACGCCTCCGGTGCGCCCGTCTCCCAAAATATGCTCCAAAGCTGTTCTCTCGTCATGCAGCAGGCCTCCTGTCATCGGTGCTCCGTTTTTGCAAACGGGCTGTCCTTAGGATAAGCCTGCTTTGCGCAATTATTCGTAGCCGAAGTTGCGGATCATGGTCTGACTGTCGCGCCAGTTCTCCTTGACCTTGACCCACGTCTGCAAAAAGACCTTCGTGCCCATAAAGCGCTCGCAGTCCTCGCGCGCCTCCGTGCTGATCTTTTTCAGCATGGAGCCGTTCTTGCCGATGATGATGCCCTTGTGGCTGGCCTTCTCGCAGTAGATCGTCGCGTCGATGTCGATGACGCCGCTGTCGCGCTCCGAAAATTTCGTGATCTCAACGGCCGTGCCGTGCGGAATTTCACGCTCGAGGTTCCACAGCAGCTTTTCGCGGATGATCTCCGCCATGACCTGCCGCTCCGGCTGATCCGTCGTCATATCGTCCGGGAACAGGAACGGGCTGTCGGCCGCGTGGCGGGCGCACTCCCGCAGCAGGTCAGGGATACCGTCGCCGAACTTCGCGGACACCGGAACGACGGCGTCAAACTCGAACTTTGCGGCATAGGCCGCGATGACGGCAAGCAGATTCTCCTTCTCGACCGTGTCGATCTTGTTGATAACGAGGATGACCGGCGCATGCGCGGCGCGGAGCTGGCCGAGCAGCTCTTCCTCCTGCGGGCCGATGTGCGCGATGGGCTCGACGAGCAGCAGCGCGGCATCCACATCGGCGACGGAGTCGTGCACGACATTGTTCATATAGTCGCCGAGGCGCGTGCGCGGCTTATGGAAGCCCGGCGTGTCGACGAACACGAGCTGCGTGTCATCGTGCGTGACGATGCCGCAGATGCGGTTGCGCGTCGTCTGCGGCTTGTGGGAAACAATGGCGATCTTTTCGCCCACGAGGTGGTTGATGAGCGTCGATTTGCCGACGTTCGGCCGCCCCACGATCGTGATCATGGCAGATTTCTGGCTCATGGTTTTTCTCCTATGGTAAATTCAAAATCAGCTTGTTAAAATGTCCTTTCGGACATTTCCGCCAAGCTGCTTTCAGAATTGCAAAATCAAATTTTGCAGCATGATTTTGCAATTCTGCCGCTGCGGCGGGT
>ERZ827181.677-NODE-677-length-44119-cov-15.355165_pt1 | contig 44119 bp, 37 predicted proteins | sample MGYA00519778_ERZ827181 | MGnify/ENA primary metagenome ERZ827181 (study PRJEB31778, sample SAMEA3449273) | human gut metagenome | biome: human gut; feature: human-associated habitat; material: faeces | place: United Kingdom | collected 2010/2012 ...
CCTTCTTCTCTTATCCCCTCTTTCTTCCTCATCCCACTGAGTTTGACGAAGAGCGTATTTCCCCTCATTACACCGACTCTTACGAAGAACGTATGCCATTTCGCCAATAAAAAAAAGACCGCCTCTTTGCGAAGCGGTCAAAATGGTGGCCGGACCAGGAATCGAACCAGGGACACAAGGATTTTCAGTCCTCCGCTCTACCAACTGAGCTATCCGGCCAAAAATTGAAGTTCTTACTTCATTTTAAATATGCCAATATGTCAATATATTTTTTCAACTTTTTGCACTCTTCTATTATTCTTTTTACATTTTGGCTTGTACCGAATTAATCCCCACATTATAACTTCCCCACTTCTTAAATATTTACTTCTAAAAAAAATTCTTATGAATTTATACAAAATATTCCTCTCTTCCATAATAACTATGCTTTGGGGGACAATGGCATCGGCAAGCCCAGATCTCCCCGAAACGCTAAGACCCCTCGCCGAGTCTAACGCGCGGCTCGGCATGCCAAATCTGCTCGAAAAACTCAAAGCAGGAGAACCTGTAAAAATTGCGTATCTCGGCGGAAGCATTACCGCACAAAACGGGTGGCGAGTGCTATCGCGCAAATTCATACAACGCAAATTTCCCAATGCAAAAGTTGAAGAAATAAACGCCGCTATCGGCGGCACCGGCTCAGACCTCGGCTGCCTGAGAGTCGGCGCAGACGTCCTCTCAAAAAAACCGGACGCCGTTTTCGTGGAATTTGCCGTCAACGACGCACACCAACTCCCCAACACCATTTTTAGAAATATGGAAGGCATCGTGCGGCAAATCTGGGGAAAGTCAAAAAATATTGATATATGCTTTATATACACCATCACTGAGAATAATGCGCAAGAGCTCAAAGACGGCAAGATGTCGCGCTCCGCAAGCTCAATGGAAGCTCTCGCAGACTATTATTCAATCCCGTCGATTCATTTCGGAAAGGCTGTTGCAGACGCGCTCGCCGCAAATAAAATCACAATGAAATCCGATTCGCCCGTAAAATATGTCGATGGAGAATCGCTCGATGAAACGTCGAAAGTTTTACTGACTCCCGACGGAAAAATTCCATTTTCAAAAGACGGCGTCCACCCATATCCCAATACCGGACACTTGCTTTATGCGGGATCTTTTGCGCGCTCTTTTGAAGAATTCTCAAAAATGCCAAAAGATTCGGACGCTCTCGATGCGGCGCGTTCTAAACCCGCCGCCGACAACCTGTCGCCCACCAACATAAAAACTATTCCCTTCGCAGCCGCCGAGCTTTTTGGAGACACGGAAGATCTATCTTGGGACTCCCCAATAATGTCTAAACAATTTTCAGAACGCGCCCCCTTTAAGTTCAAAAAGTTTAAGAAAAACTCCGGATTCAAATTCGATTTCCACGGCAGAAAACTCGTAATGTACGTCCTTTACGGCCCCGGAGGCGGAGAGGCAACGGTCTCGACAGACTCGCAGGCTCCGCGCAAAATAAGATTCTTCGACGGATATTGCTCCTATTATAGAATGATGCCCATTTTAATTTTTGAGGGCAACGACGGTCGCCACATCGTGGAATTCAAAATGTCAGACTCTAAAATAGACAAGCGCTCCATTCTATTGCCGTCCCACAAGCAAGATTTCGATAAAAATCCAAAAAAATACGAGCCCGCAAACGGATACGCATGCTGCCTATACGTGGTTCAATAAATCGGGATAATACAGCCCACGTTGTTCCGGTTTGATGCTTCTGGTCGCGGAGGGCAAATATGCCGCTTGCAAATACATTGTCCCTCAAAAAAAAGAGCTTTCGGTTTAATGCGAAAGCTCTTTTAAAATCTACCGGCGCTGCGCCAAGTTAAAAGAATTTTTTGTAAAAGGGCTGCGAAGAAGATCCCTTATTGTTGTCGTCTCCGCAAAGCACCGCAAATTCTTCGAGCTTCTTGCGCTGTTCGTCGGTTAGGCGCGTCGGAACCTCTATGTTTATTCGCACGTACAAGTCGCCGACTCCGCCGCGCAGGCTCGGCATTCCCTGCCCTTTCAGCCTCATCAGCGCTCCCGGCTGGGTTCCGGGTGTTATTTTCAATATCGCCTTTTTGCCGGTCAACGTCTCCACTTCAACCTGCCCTCCAAGGGCGGCAAGCGTAAACTTTACGTTTATGTCCGTGTACAAATCGTTGCCTTCGCGCTCAAACATCGGATTCGACGCAACTACTATTACGACGTATAAATCGCCGCTCGGTCCGCCATTGTATCCTGCGTTGCCTGCGCCGCTTTTTCTAAGCCTCGAGCCCGTATAGACTCCGGCGGGAATGTCTATCTTAACTTCATTGCGCTCTTTTATGCGCCCCTCGCCGCCGCATCTCGGGCATGGATTGTCAATTACAGTGCCGGTACCGTGGCATGTCGGACAGGGCTGGCTGAATCTTATCGGTCCTTTTGCCATATTTACGCGCCCGGTCCCGCCGCACTTTGGGCAAACCTTGCGGCTCTCGGCGCTCTTCGAGCCGGTTCCCTTGCAGTCAGGGCACTCCACGAGACGGTTGTACCTTATTGTGCGAGATGCACCCTTTGCAGCATCTTCAAGCGAAATCTCCAACTCGACGCTTATGTCGGACCCGCGCTCGGGCGCATTGACGTCTTCCTCATGCATTCCGCCGCCGCCCATGCCGCCAAAGAAATCATAAAACGCTCCGCCGCCCCCGCCGCCGAATACTTGGCGGAATATGTCGTACGGATCTTGGAATCCGCCGTACCCGGCTGCGCCGCCGCCCATGCCGCCCTGCGTGAACGCGGCATGCCCAAATTGGTCGTATTTAGCGCGCTTCTCTTCATCGGACAATACCTCGTAAGCCTCGGAAACCTGCTTGAATTTTTCCTCGGCCGCCTTGTCGCCCGGATTGTGGTCCGGGTGGTATTTTAATGCGAGCTTCCTGTACGCCTTTTTTATCTCTTGGGCTGTCGCATTCTTATCGACTCCCAATACCTTGTAAAAATCTTCCGCCATAAAAAGCCTCTATTTCTTCTTCGGCTTGCCGCTCGAAACAACAACGCTCGCGGGGCGCACAAGTCGCCCGTGTATCTTATATCCCGCGCGCATAACCTTTATAACCTTGTTTTCTTCGACAGTATCGCTCGGAGAATGCGATACGCACTCTTGCGTGTTTGGGTCAAAATCTGCCCCTTCGCCGGAAATTTCTTCCACTCCGTAGTTAGAAAGCACTTTCTTTATTTGCGAATACACCATTTCGACTCCCTGCAAGAGCGTCCTTGCATCATTTGACGTCTTTGCCGCCTCTATCGCCATCTCAAGATGGTCCACCGAAGGTATTAGCTCCTCTATCAGCGGCTGTACCGCAAATTTTGCAAGCTCCTGCTTCTCGCGCTGCACCTTTCGCCTGTATGTATCCAAATCGGCAAGAGTGCGCATATATAAATCTTTATTCTTTTCGGCCTGCGCCACGGCATCGTCCAAACGTCTCATCAAATCTGTTGCGTTCATCGCCTGCTCTTCCGCGCACATATCGTCGGCGGCGCGTTCGGCGTCGGTTTCCGTGGCCTCGCGGCCGGGTATCGGTTCGAGTTCGGGCGCGCGAGCCGATTCGAGCGGCTTCAAGCCTTCTTTTCCCAATTCCGCTGAATCCTCATTTGCGCCCCGGTTATTCTCGTGTTTATGCTTCATGGTTTAACTTAAATTTTATTTATCGTAAAATATGACAATTCTGTTAGCTAAAAAGTCTCATATTTTGGCGTATTTTTCAAGCGCCTATTTCTCCGCCCGACTTTCCAACCACTTCAAAGCGCCGCCCAAGTCGGAAAATCCGCCGTCGAGCTGCGCCTCGTACGCCTCTGAAAGTATATCCTTGAATTTTGCCGACGGAACCATGCCGCGCTCTATGAGATGCCGCCCCATCAATATCGGCGCAGGCGCGGAATCGCGCACGCTAAGCTCGCGCGCCCTCTCGGAAATCCATACACCCTGCGGCGAGTCCCCGGGCTCTATCGGAGGACGCCCGTTGCGGTCCGCGGAATCGACCCTCACAAGCCTGTCTATCCGCTGCACTTTCCGCGCAAGCCTCCGTATTGCGGAGTCCCCCGCCCCGCTGCGCCATAAGTCCAAAACCGCCATATGCCGCTCCACTAGCACGCATACCTGCTCTATCAGCGACTTCTCGCGCGTCATTCTGCCTAAAAATTTCAGAGTTGGCTTCACCCCCAGAATATCGTGCCCATAAGAATGTATCTTGCCGTCGTCCCCCCTCTTGGTGCATAGAGGCTTGCCCAAGTCGTGGCAAAGCACGGCGAGCCCTACTATTAAGTCTTCGCGCTCGTCGCCTATCCTTTCTTTCGCAAAATGGTCGAGGCAAAAGCCAGTATGCACAAACACGTCCCCCTCGGGATGCCATTGGGGATCCTGCGGGCACCCCACGCATGCGGCAAGCTCAGGGAAATATTTCACCCAACCGCAATCACGCAAGAAATTCAATCCGTCGGATATTTTTATACCTTTTAAAATTAGTTTCTTCCACTCTTCAAACACCCTTTCAGGCGCCAACCCGCCAAACGGAATCTCCGCACACAACGCAACTGTCTCGGGCGCGGGAACAAGTCCGAAGCGCGCTATGAACTGCATCGCCCTGAGCACGCGCAGAGAATCCTCCGCAAATTTGCCGGACGTATGGCGCAATATTCTGTTTTTCAAATCCTCCCTTCCGGAATACGGATCGACAATCTCTCCGGTCAGGTAATCGCACAGCATTGCGTTTATAGTAAAGTCTCGGCGCGCACATGCGTCCTCTACGGGCAAAAACGGGTCGCATTCAATTTCAAACGACTTGTGCCCTTCGCCGACTTTGCGCTCCCTCCGCGGAACGCTCACGTCTATATCGTACCCTTTAAGAATCCAAACGCCAAAACTTTTGCCGACTACTTCAAACCGAAAGCGGCGCGACAATATGCTTTCTATGCGCTCGGGTTCAAGACCATAGATTTCCATATCTACGTCCTTCGGCGCTATGCCAAGCAGGGCGTCCCTCACGCAGCCTCCGACCAGATACGCCCGCCCTCCTGCTTCTTTTACGGCAGAGCTTATCCAGCGGCAGGCTTCGGATTCGCGTTTTGAGAGTTTTATCATCTTATAGTTGCTCCGCGTTTGACGGCATTTTTTATTTTGGAAGAACTGCGCGCATTTTGTAATCGGATTCTTTTATGCTCCTTCGGCGCCTCATTTTTATCCGGCGAACTTGCGCGCAAAAATTCATCGGCAATCGCGCCATTGCAATGAAAACTTCTTCCGCTAAAATCCGACAGAAATAACGCCGACTGCGCGCAATTTAAAAAAATTCGGCGCTAATTTACTTTTGAAGTATTATTTTTTGGAAGACTCGCCTCGGCAAAAAATTTCGGCGCGAATTACTTTATGTCGTAAACGAGCAATTTGCCGCCTGCGGGCTTCAAGTAATTTTCGACAAAATTTATATGCACGGGGTGCGATGAATAGCGTTTAAGCCCCTCTTCGTCGTTTTCAAAAGCGACAACCAAGGCTACATCGAAAAAGTCGTCTACAACAGGGCGCTCGCTCGGAACGGGCTCTCCGCAATGAAAAAATTTAACGCCGTCTATCGCGCGCAAAGTCTCTACCCCCTCGCGCAACAAGGATACTTTGTCGGCGTTTCTCGTCCTAAAAATTACTACGTGTGTAAGCATTTTCGTAAAAATAAAATTGAGCAATTATGCCAAAGATTTTTATTTTCCAATCCTTGCGTGAGAAAAATTTAATCCTTGGCGGAAATTTTAATCGTGTGGATTCCGCGTATTGGCGCGCCCTTGGCATCCAGCAATTTTACCTTTTTACCATTGCGGGATATTTCGATATTTTGCGCGTCGGTGACGTCCAGATTTATTTTAGTTTTATACTTAAACTCTTTTTTCTCTCCCGCGGAAATGGGCCCCGAATAAATGGGATTCTTGGCATCGCTCGGATAGTATAGCCTGATATACGTGTCGTTAATTGCAGCTATAGCCAATGAATACTCTTTCGCAGCAGTTGCGCCGGCCGTACCAGATCCGGAAACGGACTGTCCGGACGTCGTTGTTGAAACAGGCGAATCCGCCATATTTATATCGGGGTTTTCCTCAGGCGCATTGGGGCGCACGAGTGCCGAAATTCCAAAAACAATTACCGCCACCGCCAAAAGAACCCCAACAAACACCGCGCCGAGCTTTATATACTTCATTTGATCCTCGGGAATCGAATCGTCCGATTCTTCAAGAGAGGTGTCGTACCGGGAGTCCATAGGCTGCGGGGGCTCCACGTCCTTTGGAGACGCCGGCGCAATGCGTTCGAGCAGGTTTTTCGCCTTGCGCGAATCCCCTCGGCGCGAGGCTTGCAGAGCCGCATACTCCGCAAGAATTTCGTCCACATTAAGCTTCAAAAACGATGCGTATATCCTCAAAAATCCGCGCCTGTAAATTTCCGGCAAATTGAAGTTGAATTCGCCAGACTCCATATTGGCTATAATATCAGTGCGCAGGCGCGTTTGATCGGCCACGTCTCTCAAAGTATAACCCATGGCGTTTCTTGCCGCCGACAATTTTTCTCCCAAATTTTTCATCGCACATAAGTCAATTATCCCAAAGCTGTTTTTGCAACACCAAAAAAGCGTGTTTGGCATATTTTTTGCCCCACAATCCCCGCCTTTTTTAATCCGCGCGCCAGCGATTTTTTTTCACTCCGAATGCGGGGGCGGAAAGCAGTTTTTCGCACTCGATTTTTAAATTCTCCCATCTGTCCCAGTCGATATCTGGTGCAAAGACTATGCATCGCATTAGGCTCTCCCATTCGAGAATCGCGCGTTCGATGTCCCCGCGCGACAAAGTCGGCGTTTCAAAGGACTGCGCGCTTCTGCCACCGCGTATCTCGCGCACTATTTCCGATGCCCCGGCCCCGTATTCGGTCGGAACTCCGCCGCGAAGATACCCTTTTAACGTCGCACCGAATGTCGCTATGCGGCATAGGTCCGCCATGCGGGTTGACGACTCCGCCTTTATTTCCGACAGCGCAAAACGCCTTCCCGCCCTAAGGTTCGCAATATCAAACGATATGTCTTCGATTGCATACGAGGCGTCCTCCAGCGCGGCGGCTATTGCCAACCCTTCGCCTTTGGAAAAAAACGAAAATATCTTTCCGCGGCGCGTCAGCGCAAAATCTTCGCCTATCAGCCCTAGCCTCTCCCACACACCCACCGTAGAGCCGCACTTGCCGAGGTTTTCCTTAAATCCGGCGAGCTTCCCAAAATCCCACTCGCCCGATACATCGACCAAACGGACGGGGGGATTAAAAAGCCTTCCTCCGAAAGAATCCGAGAACACCTCCAAAACAGCCCCGGATATGTCAATCCGCGCGCGCAAAATATCCCCGCAAATATCCATTCCGCTGCACTCCGCGCCCGCTAGCGCGCTTTTTATATATTTTGGAAGGTTTCTCCTGATATTTTTAAGGGTCAGAGTTTTTTCCGAAAGCGGATTTCCGGGAATCCGCGAACCGCACGCCTTCACAATCTTAGACAGCGCGCGCGTCGCCTTCCACTTCGACTCTGAAGCCTTTGCCACGTCGATAGACAGCCCATACCTGCCGTCAGCAAGCCTGCAAACTGCGCCCTTTTTTAGCTTTTTTACGGCCTCCGCGCAAGAATCAAACCTAACCCATTCGTCCGCCGCGCGGTACAACGTGTCGCCGACGCGCGCCTTGCACGCAGGCTTGCGGCGCTCCCACAATTCGCGCGAATTTAATATTTCAATCCTCCCGCCGACCGCCGTTCCCTCCTTTGCGGCAGAAGCCTTAAAACTGCCCTCCGCACGCCCAAAGCCGAGGTCCGGCGGATTCTTTGTAAACAGGCGCCTGCAAAAGTTTTCGGCGGCCTTGGCGCGCGACTTGGCGGAATTGCCCGCTTGGTCCATTATCCTTAAAATTGCGGGCCAATCGGTGAAATCGAGGCGCTCCAAGAAAAGCGGCTTAGCCTGCTGCAAAGAGGGCTTCCCCGGAATTGAAATTGCGTAGCCAACGCTGTCCTTCCCGCGCCTTCCGGCGCGCCCGTACATCTGCAAAAGCTCGTCGGGCCGCAAGAGCTTGGCGCCGTCGGACGTTTCGTATTCGCGGTCGGCTATTATGACGCTCTTCATTGAGAAATCGACCCCCGCGCCGAGCCCGGTTGTCGATACCACCGCCTTTAAAGCGCCCTCGCGCGCGTACTTTTCCACAATTCCCGCTCGCCTAAATGCAGTAAGCCCGCTGTGGTGGTACGCAACGCGCCTCTTTAAAAGCCTTGAAAGCCCGCTCCCCGCGGCAGATTCTATCTCCCGCGGCAGCTTCAAAAAATCGCGGCACGGCAGCTCCGCCGCGAGCGATTCTGCTATCGATTCGGCGTCGCGCCTCTTCGGGGCGAAAATCAAAAGCGGGCACATGTCGGATTCCGCCGCCCTCTGCACTATCGTAGGCCAAAAGCCCCTCACGCCGCGCGCCGATATTTCCGGCAGCGCCGCAACGCAGACCTCGTCTATAGGCACGGCGCGCTCGTCGTGGCGGACAAGGCGCGCGTCGCGCCCAAGCCGCCCTAGCCATTCCACAACAGACTCCGGATTTGCGACACTCCCGCTTATCAGCAAAAGACGGCATTCGGAAGGCAGCGCCGCCACTGCGGTCTCGTAGGCGGCCGCGCGCGATTCGTCGCACAAGAGCTGGTACTCGTCTATTACAAAAAGTCCGTTTATTTTTCCGGACAAAATGTTTTGCCGCTGCGTTTCGAGGGTCGCAACAATTAAAGGAGCGTCGGGGTTTTCAAGCCTGTCTCCCGTGGAAATCCCGACGCGCCAGTTCTTGGATTTCCACTGCGCGTATTTGTCGTTTGCAAGGGCGCGCGTCGGCACAGTGTATGTAGCCCTGCCCCCGTATTGCGAGAAAAAGAGCTCAAATACAAATGTCTTTCCCGTGCCCGTCGGCGCATGCAAGACGACATCGCGGCCTGCCTTCATGTGCGCGACCGCCTCTGCCTGCCAAAAGTCGGGTATCCGGAAAGCTGTCCCGAATTCCTCCATTTCAAGGCCGTCCGCTACACGCTCCTGTAAGCGCTCTCTACAATCCCGACGTACATCTTGTGGAAGTTGGAGTCGGCGTACCACTTATCCAAAAGACCTTTGTCCTCAAACGAGCTCGCGTCCATCATTTGCGAATACGCCTTGCGGCACTCGAATACGAGCCTTGCCTCTTCAAAAAACACTCCGCCGTTTCCGGCAGGCGCTGGCGTGAGCCCTGCGAGTGCCGTTTTGTCGCAATCTCTTCCGGAGACGCTCCCGCAAACGCGCAAAGCCTCCCTGCGCGACTCAGGCAGGACGTTTACGGTAAAGCATTTCGATTCCTCCATAAATCCGTATGTATAACGCGTGGGACGCACAAACACAAATATTGACGGAGCATTCCACATGAAGCCGAAAGCCCCCCAGCTTGCCGTCATCATATTGTATTTCTCCGGAGTTCCGGCGCATATTAAAAGCCAATCGGAACCTATCAATTTCGCCGAATTTTCATTCAAACTTTTTGGGTCTATTTTTTCAAATTTCATAATGGAAAGTTTTGGGCGGGCAACGCCGTTGTCAACAGATAAAGCCGAAAATAACGCCCGAATGTTCCAAATTAAAAAAATGTTTTTTTGATTTTATAAGCGCGGATTCAATCCGCTCAAAAATAATCAAAATCCGATTGATGTACGCGCTTTAAAAATGCCGCGCTTTTCCTGTAATCATACGGCATTTGTCCTTTCCCTCCTATATTTTAGAACTATTGCTCAATGCAAATTTTGGGAATGTCACAATAGAAGCGCGTATGCGCAAAATTTTTTCGCCGCCTACACGCAAGTGAATTTGTTTTGCGAAATCGCAAAAAAAATTGCTTTCAATTTATAGAGAGAAATCCTGCGCGCCGCCAATCAAACAACATCTATTTGTTGCGATCGATAAAAAGTATTTTTTCACGCAAAACCGATATACAACAAAAATATTCAATTGTGCCATACAAAATAAAATTGCCGGCAACCCCCGTTTGCACGCTAATATCCGAAATATTATTTTAATCCCTATTAAAAAATCCGCCGATTTTTTAGATAAAAAAGGGGCGGGACAAATATCCCACCCGATTTAATACAGCGCACTTTCTTCCGTATTCGCCGATTTTACGATTATAATCCGCCACCTTACGCCCCAATTTTTTTGAGGAGCAGATAAGATGCGCGCGCACCTTGCGCGCGGATTTACATTAGTTGGCGGCAGATGCCCTCAAAACATTTTTGCGGACGGAAGCCATCAGGTAATTTAGATAGCGCAAAGGAACGTACGCCTTGTTGCCGTCAACAAGCGAACCCTTCGTATCTACTACGAGCACCCCCGACTTTACCTGAATCGAAATGCGCGCCTCCTGCCTGAGCTCGGAAAGCCTCGCCTTTATCGGGTTATTTGTGTCGGTAACAACCCAGCCGCGCTCTTGGAGAGCAAGCAGAGTTGCGTTGCGAAGAACAGCTTCGGAACAGCCAAATCCGGAATATGTCTGGACCGTTTCGCCACGAGTCGCCATGGCGTAGCTTTCGTCGCTTATTATTGTGGAGCAGGACGCCGCGAGCAATGCCGCGGACGCAATCAATATCGCATATATTTTTTTCATAAAACTTTTGGCTGAAAGTTTGAACAAAATAGCAGCCGCGCGCAATCTAAATCGCACGCCGGCCATTGCAGAACCGCCAGCCTCGATTCAATGTCGGCAATTAACGCCGCATTCGCCAGGCGGGCAAAATCATTCCGCAAATAAACTCTTTACCAAATATTAAAGAACGCGTCCAATGAATGAGCCGCCGCCTTCATTTAACCCCGGTTGGCTTACAGGGCCACAAAGGCTGCGGCACTTTCTTTTATAAATATCGGAAAAATCCGCTCCTACTTGACCTCTATCTCAGTCGCGGGAGAAGCTTTTTTGAGAGATGCAATAAAGCCCTGCCCCACAACAGACGTGTTTTTCGGGGAAACATATCCGTCCTTTACGAGAAAGAACTGCTTGTTCATAGAAGGCTTGAAAGAGTTCATCTCGTTGTTGGTAAACTCCCTAAAAAGGCCGTCGGTAAAATATATCGCGGTTATATCATATCCCGCGGGAATCGGAACTTTTGCCTTGTCGGAATTGAAAACAAAGAAGAACTTTTGCGTCTGCGGCTGAAGCGCGCCTAACCCGTTCTTGTCCATAAATGCGGTCGGAGACGAATAGGTTTTGCCGTCCCATTTGCGCTCGGAAAGAGGCGTGTTGTTGATGTTTTCCCAGACGGGAATGACCTTTGAGAGTTTTAGACGGGCTGGAACATCGCGGATTGTCTTGTAGTCGGGCATATTTCCAGTCGCGCCAGGGCGGCCGTACCAGTGGGTCCACGCGCCGTTTATGGCTGCGGTTGCGGCTATCTTGCGCGCATTCAGTTCGTCGTAAACATTCGGAGTAGAAGATGAAACTTGATTTTTCTTATACAGACCGCTCTTTGTCACGCGCGGGTCTTCGACGAACTCGGTTCCGCTCCCCTCGGAGCACACAAAGTCGGGCAGGTATTTTTTTGTCTCTTCAAGACCCTTTGTCTTTAAAAGATCCTCTTCAATATCCTTTATCCACCCGCCGTACACATTGTACGGCTCGACTATGAATTTAGAGTCGGGATTTTTCTCTTTGCGGCAGCGCTCAAACAGCCTGCGGTAAAACTCGTAGTGGCCGAGCTTGTGGGTCGGGTAGTCGTGCACAACGTCGGGATGCTTGGACGCCGAATCGCTCCCAGTCCAATATTTGATTGTCACCTGCCTGCCGTTGTTCATGGGAGCGCCTTCTCGCTCGCTCCAAAAATCGCCCTCGGCCTGCGGAACGTCCCACGCTATGCCAGCAAATTTAAAGCCGGGCGCCTTTGCCGCCATTCTGTCTATGCGCTCCATTATCCTGTCTATCGTGCGATCTATTATGCGCTTTTGCTGAAAATCGAGAATCCCGGAAAGCCTGTAAGGCGGCCCGAACCATCCGGTGGCTATATTTTGCGGAAAGGGCTTTGTGGCGTCTTTGAGCGCGAGTGTGGTTTCAAACTCGCGTATTTCCTCCGGCGTGTATTTTTTTCTGATGTCAACCGTGCGGTTGGCAGTTCCGGACTCAGGAGTCTCGAGAAAATATTTCAAGCCGTCGATATTCTTGCAGTTTTCCATACCCCATTGATAGACTACATGCGTATATCCCATTTGGCGAGCATAGTCTATGTTGTCCTGCGGAGAACCGCGCCAGCATATGCCGTAGAAATTGCGGTAATCGTCGGGCGTATAATTCAGTTTTTCCGAGTCTTCTCCCTCTGCAAAAACTGCTGATGCAAACGGCAGGCTGAATATTGAGACAACCAAATATTTTTTTAACGATTTATTCATTCTTTCCATAATTCTCCTATTTCTGCGCCGGAACGAGATCCGCTATGAACCCCAATCCAGATATTGTCTTGTCTTTCGGTGAAAGCTCCGAATTTTCATATTTTATAAAAGAGTCGAGCATCGGCTTTTTTATCGGGTAATTTGCACTGCCCTTGTATTCGCGGAACAATCCGTCGGTAAAATATATTCTCGAAACAGAATAGCCGTTTGGCACTTTTACTTTTCCGTCAGGAGTGTTGAACACAAAAAACAGCTTGTTCGTCTTGGGCTGCATTGCGTAAACTACGTCGCGGGAAATGCCCGCCGTGGGCGACTCATAAACCGTGCCGTCCCACTTGCGCTCGGAGAGGGGCGTATTGTTCAAGTTCTCCCAAACAGGAAGCGCCTTTACAAGTTTTATGCGCGCGGGGACGTCGCGTATGCTTTTAAAATCGGGCATATTGCCTGTTGCCCCCGGCCGTCCGTACCAATGCGTCCACGCCCCGTTTGCTGCGGCAGTCCCGGATATTTTTCGAAGGGTCGCCTCGTCAAATACATCGGGGGTCGTCGAAGCGACTTGGTCCTTCTTGTAGATTCCGCTCTTAAAGTTGCGTTCGTCCTCCACAAATTCGGTCGTATGGCCCTCCTCGCAGATAAAATCCGCAATGTATTTCTTAGCCTCCTCCAAGCCTTTTTCACTCACGAGCTTTTCGATGTCTTTCACCCAGCCGTTATACACGCGGTAAGGCTCGACTATAAACTTTGCGTTTGGATTTATTTCGCTGCGGCAACGCTCAAACAATTTGCGGTAGAACTCGTAATGCCCGAGCGCATGTGTCGGGTAGTCGTGCACTACGTCAGGATGCTTGGACGCCGAATCGCTGCCTGTCCAATACTTTATAGTCACCTGCCTGCCGTTGCTCATAGGCTTGCCGGGCTTGCCCGTCCAGAAGTCGCCCTCGGCCTGCGGGACGTCCCATGCGGCTCCGGCAAACTTAAAGCCGGGGCGCGCCTTCTCGATTTTCTTTATCCGCTCTATTATCTTGTCGACAGTAGAGTCTATCACCTTCTGCTGCTGAAAATCGGGTATTATTGTTATTCCGTTTGGGGGGTTAAACCAGCCGGTTGCAATATTTTCAGGAAACGGTTTTGAAGCGTCTTTCAATGCCGCAAAGGTCTCCAATTCCCTAATTTTCTCAGGAGAGTATTTTTTTGAGATGTCAACGGAACGCTGGTATGTGGCGTACTCGGGCGATTCAAGATAGAACTTTAAGCCCTCCACATTTTTGCATTTTTCCATGCCCGGCATATAAAAGAGGCTCGTGTACCCCATTTGCCGCGCATAGTCCACATTGTCCTGCGCGTTTCCCCTCCACGATATGCCGAAAAAGTTGCGGTAATCGTCCAATTCGTATTTTGGGGAATCGGCGATAGCGGCCACGGAGCACGCCGCCATGCACGCGCCAAGCGCGCCCCCCTTTATAATATTTTTCATTTCTATATATAACATTATTATATTGCCAGATTTTAGCACTACTTTTCTTCGGCCTTCTTAAACTCGACGCAGTACGGCATATTTATGACGCTCGGATTGTTGGGAATTATTTTGCCGTCTTTTATTTCCATAAGCGGCGGTTTTTTCTTTCCCCATTTATTGGTTTCGTTGGGAGCCATTCCCTCTAACTTTTCAAAGACGCCGCTTAGCGCCGAGATTTTATCGATTTCAAATCCCTGCGGTATCGGAATTGAGCCGTCCATAGTTATGAACGTAAAGTACACTTCGCCAGTCTCGGGGTGCTTTGCCCATATTGCAGATTCCGACATTCCCGCGGAAGGGGAAGAATACACGCCGTTTTCGTATTTGCGTTCAGATAACGGAGTGCCGTTCAGATTTTCCCACACTGGCAGGAGCTTCGCTATTTTTAGACGCGCCGGAACATCTCTTATATACATGTATCTCGGGCAATTTCCCGTGCCGCCGATTCGCCCAAACCACGTGCTCCACGCGCCGTTCACGGCGGCCGCAGCCGCTATCTTGCGAGACTGTGGCTCGTCCCAAACATTCGGGGTGGACGACCCCGTGCGGGATTTGTCGAGAAGCCCGTTTTTAAACGCGCGCTCGTCGTCAACAAAACCGGTAGATCCGTTTTCCTCCAATACAAAGTCGGGCATATATTTTTTTACGTCCGCTCCCTTGGATTTCATGAGGTCGGAATCCATATAGCGCATCCAGTCGTTGTAAACGTTGTATGGTTCTACAATAAATTTCACGTTGGGATTAAGCTCTTTCGCAACGCGCTCGCGCAACTGGCGGAAGAATTCGAAGTAGCCCTCGGAATAGGTTGCGTAGTCATGCGTTACGTCGGGGTGTTTTGAGCCCGAATCCTTGCCGGTCCAAAACGACAGCGTTATTTGGCGCCCTTTGCGAGTAGCCTGTTCGGCGTCCCAAAAGTCGCCATACGGCTGGGGTACGTCCCAGCTGAATCCCGCAAACTTGAACTTCGGGTTCTGTTTCTGATACCTTTTTACGTTCTCAATAATTTTGTCTATCGTTCGGTCGATTACCTTTTGCTGCTGGAAGTCGAGCTGCACACTGAAAATAGTGGGCGTTGAAAACCAGCCGGTCGCGAGATTTTCAGGGAAAGGCTTCGACGCGTCTTTGAGTGCGCATGTTGTCTCCCACTCCCTTATCTGCTCGGGCGTGTACTTTTTTGAGGGATCGACATACCTGCGATATGTACCGTACTCGGGGGTCTCAATGTAAAAATACATTCCGTCGGAATCGCGGTTTTTAGGCATTCCCCCCATTGCCATAACATGCGAAAACCCCATGCGCTTCGCAAAGGAGATAACCTCTCCAGAATCAGCCTGCCAACCAGCGCCGAAGTAGTTGCGGTAATCGTCCTTATCATATTTTATCGCCGGAGAAGGAGCAGCCTGTTCGGCCGCCGGCGCCGATGTCGCAGCCTCCTGCGCAAATACCGCCGCGGCGGAAAAAATATAAATACTCGTTGCTTTAAGTGTGTTCATCGTCGTAATTCCCATTATTTGCGTTTCGGGCTATTTGTTAGCCGCCCCTCCCTTTTTAACCAAATGCGCTATGAACCCGGCATTCACCACATACGGGCTCTTCGGGACTATCATTCCCTTCTTTACGCCAACTATGTTTTTCTTCGCGGGAGGCGTTTTTATCTCCTGCCACAATCCGTCGACATGGTATATTTCCTTTACCCTATAACCCTCCGGAATTTTCACCTGGCCTTTGTCCGATAGAAATACAAAAAACAGTTTTTTGGTTTCTGGCTGTATCGCCCATATTACGTCGGGCGTCATTTCCGCAGTCGGGCTCGAATAGTTTTCGCCGTCCCACTTGCGCTTGGAAATGGGCGTACCGTTCAAGTTTTCCCATACGGCGACGGCGCGGTTGAGCTTCATTCGTGCCGGAATGTCCCTTATCGTGCGGTAGCCGGGATTGTTTCCGGTGCCTCCGGGACGCCCAAACCAGCCTGTCCACGCGCCGTTTGAGGCGGCGGCCCCGGCTATTTTCCTGAGAGTCTCGTCGTCAAAAACATTCGGGGTTGTCGAGGCTACGCGCGTCTTGTCCAACAGCCCGTTCTCAAAGTTCTTCGGATCGTCGACAAACTCGGTTCCGTTACCTTCGGAACATATAAGGTCGGGCATATATTCGGCGCGCTTGTCGCCTTTTGACTTCATAAAATCCCAATCCATATAGCGCATCCAGTCGTTGTAAACGCTGTACGGCTCAACTATCCATTTCGCGTCGGGATTTATCTTGCGCGCTTTCTCAAATAGCCTGTGGTAAAATTCAAAATGTCCCTCGGAATAAGTCGCGTACTCGTGGGTGACGTCGGGGTGCTTTACGCTCGCGTCTTTGCCGGTCCAATGGGCGAGCGTCACTTGCGAGCCGTTGTCCATCTTCTTTGTCTTGTGCTCGCTCCAAAAGTCGCCCTGCGGCTGGGGTACGTCCCACGCAAAGCCCGAGAATTTGAAATCGAGATTGGCCATTTGTATCTTCTTTACCTTCTCGATTATTTTGTTTGTTATGTCCTCAATGACCTTCTCTTGCTGCAAATCCAGAGTCGCCGTAAAATGGTGCGGCGGCACAAACCAACCAGTTGCCATATTTTGGGGGAAAGGCTTGTCGAGCGATATTAGAGAGCATGTCGTCTCCCATTCGCGTATGACTTCCGGCGGATATTTTTTTGATATGTCTATCGTCCTCCTGTACACGCTGTATTCCGGAGACTCCATGACAAAGAACATTCCCTTCGAGAGCGGGTGCTTTTCCATTCCGCCTTTGTAATAAACGTGGCGGTAGCCCATCTGCTTTGCGTAGCGAAGGGTCTCGTCCACACTGCTTATCCAGCAAAGACCGAAAAAGTTTCTGTAATCGTCCATCGAATAGTTCGGAATATCCGGCGCCGCGCCTTTTTCAGGGACAGGCTTTGCCGCTTCGACTCCATTAGCGGGCTTCGCCGGCTCGTTCGCGTCCTGGGCGCACGCCGCGCATATTACAAAAGTTGACACGCTCGCCGCGCATCTTATCAGCTTTTCTATTTTCATGTATATTGTCATTAATAATTACTCAATTAAACGCGCCTCCCCCAAAACGGCCGCGCAAGTGATTTATTGAATTTTGATTTTTTTGACAACGCTGTCAAGCCAACTCTGCAATACGCTCTTTTTAAACTTGTACGAATATTCCCAATGAAATATTTTATTGCTATGAAAAATAAAACGACATCGGCAATATTCGCACTCATAATATCTTTCACCCTATGCGCCGCTTCGGACAAACCCGATGCCGCAAAAGATAAATCAAACTGCGGCGAAAATCCGCGGTTCCAGTCTAAAATAGACCCAGAATGGCCGCAATGGCAAAAACGCTCATACAATTATGGCATGGATAAAACAAAAGTTCCCGTCCCGATATTCTTCGATGCCCCGATAGCGACAAACTCGACAATAATGGTGCGTGGCGGCGAAAATTTCAAAAAACGCTGGGGGCTTCACGTGTTTGAAGCGTATGCCGCCGACGACACCTCGCGAATAACAATGATACTCAACAAGCATTTTGAAGAAGGCATGCCCGTCGCCGAGCTCTATTATTACGCCTCCGCATACGGGCAAGGGCTAAACGCGTACAACTGGTTTAGAATAGGCTCGGACGTTCCATACCATTCGTTCATGTTTTCGCGCGACAAGGCAATATTTTATGGGCAGACCGAATTCCGCAACCTAATACGCCTCGACAACATCGGCTCAGCAGACCTCTCCGACAAAAATGTGGACTGGAAAGAGTCGAACAAGGAGGCTAAAAAGACAGTCAAACGCGAAGACTATCCCACTGAATCCACATACCGCCACGCTATTACCGCCGAAGGATATAAAAAAGAGGCAAAATATTTGAAGGCAAACGCGCTAAAAAAAGCCGGAAACGGCACGATGTTTTACGACAAAGACTACGACATAATAGTAGTAAAAGTCGGCGGAAAATGGAAAAAACTGCCCGTGGAGGAACTGCCGGAAGGCCACCCTTTAAAGGAAGAGAGCTCCGCGAAAGATTCTGCGGATAATAAATAGCCGCCCCGCTCATACTCCGCTTGGGGTTTGGAATATTTTGCCCCAAACCTCGGCATAGACAAAAATCTCGCCTATAATTCAGGCTTTGGGATATTTTGCGCTATGCCTCGGCGGAGGTCTTTATCCTCAACTATCTCGGCAACTCCAAGCTTTTTGACACAATGCCGCGCTCAGTTTACTTTCCTACGAATTCCGCAAATGCAACTTTGCATTTTTTAATTCTATGCGTCGGAAAAATAAAAAAACGTAAAAGAATTTTCCGAACTGCCGAAAATAGAGTATCATTGAATAAAATGCTCCCCCAAAATTGTTGCGCCGCCGCCTTATAGAAAAAGCGCGCACGGCGCGCAATGCGCTTTGGGATAAAAAACGCCGTTTGTGCCTTTTTGCGAAAAACTAATATTTATAGAGTCCAATTTATTTGCGGCAAAGCGCCTCAAACATGCGGCGCAATATTCCTACACGTTTCCGGCTTCAACAAAAACTAAGCGGGTATATTTCAATACAAATATTTTAACGCCACTAGGCGCCCCTTTGAAATATGTCCGCCGCAGAAAAAATACTCACGCGGGGAAAATTTTTCTGTTATGCATCAGTTGCCGACGGGCAATTTTATGTCTTCGCGCGGCTTTCCGCCTTTTGAATCAATAAAGGATATATCGATTTCTTTAGAATTGGCGGAAACAATCATTAAATCGACGTTGGAATTGACCACGTTCGGGACATTGATACCGTCTTTGTCGGCAGGATAAATCGGCAAGCTGTTCCGCTTGGGATTGAAAGAGTGCAAATGCCCGCTGAGAATCACGTCCGCGCCGGATTCGTTTATCAGCGGCATAAAAAGCTTCCTGAAATGGAGCGAGCCGTGCCACGCGCCCCACGCCGGAGGAACGTGCACTATTATTATTTTTACAGGCGCTTTTTTGAAATCTTCGTTTTTTATCAATTCTGCGAACCATTCGGCCTGTTCCCGGCGGTAAGCGTCAAAGTCAGCTGTGGAAAAATATTCTATGTCGTTGTCTGGCTTATCTTCGCCGGCATCGAGCATTACAAAGTATGTGCCGCCCCATTTGAAAGAGTAGTACGGTTTGCCTGTCGGCGTCGGAAAATATTTTAAAAATTCCTCGGAGAACTCCCCCCGCGTCTCGTGGTTGCCACGCGCAAAATAAACAGGCATTTCGCTTCCGGTAAATTTGACTATCTCGTTCATGAAGCCTTCGAATATCTGCCGCTCGGAATCCATGCGGCTTAACATATCGCCGTTGAGAACGATAAAATCTATATCTTTCGGGGCGCGAGAGAGCAAATCGGACAGGCGCTGGGAGTCCGCATGAATATCGTTGACCACCGCAAATTTTACCTTTTCAGATGAGTTTGGAATGGGGCGCAGCAAAAAAGGTTTTCCCCTATATACGTCGCTTCCAGCATAGTCTCCATAGACGACTTTCTCGCCGTCCCTCCCCGTCACCTCTGCAGAGAGCACCCTATATCTCACGGGCTTGGAGATATTTTTAAGGCGCACGCTATGAACAGTCCCGACAAGTTTCTTGCCCATCGGAGAATTGAAAAACTTTGGCCGTTCGTATGCGTAAAAGTGCGTGCCGTCGTCCGGAGCCGTTTCCACCCACGATACCGCAGGCCGGTTGGTAATCCATGTTATCACGGCTTCATCTCCGTAAAGAGAGTGGACGTACGGGCCGTATTTTATGGCGAACTTTTCCGCCTTCTCAGGCTTTTCCGCCGAAAATGCGCAAACTGCGGCGATTAAAAACGCCGCCATAGCAAATATTATGCGTTTCATAGGATAAAAAAATATATTCAGCGCTCGCGCGCGCAATAAAAAAAGAACACGCCTGTTCATATTATTGCATGCCTTCCATCTATTTTACGAAAACCAACCAACAAAAAAGCGGCTCGAAGATCCACGCTCCAAGCCGCTTGGGAAAAATTCTGTTATTCAAAAAAATTAACGCCTGCGCCTAAACCCCGCAAGCACAAGGCAGAGCCCGCCAAGCAATGCAGCAATTTCGGCGGGTTCGGGCACCACAGTCAGCTGCAATATTGTGCCATTCGCATTAAACGCCAACTCGTATTCCTTCTCCAAACCTACTATCCCAAAATCCATTGAAAGATCGTCTCCGGCCGTCCCGTTTAGAGAAAATCCGCCCGCCGCGTTTATGAGATCATACGTCCCATCGCCTACTTCAAAGTCCGTAAAGTCGAAGTTTATTTTTCCACCCTGCGTCGAGCAGCTGCCAGTGGTTATCAGCTCGCTGCCTTCCACAAGCTCTGCCACCTGAAAATTCAGCACCCCAGCCACAACAAGATCTTTAGGCCCATTTTTATAATGGTACACGTTCAAATTCTTAATATAAGTATTGAGAACCGCGCCTGAGAAAACTTCCACATTCGCTCCGGTGACTTTATCAAGCGCCCCAGTTTCCTTTGTCCCGAAATTTACCGTTCCGGAGCATATCATTATGGGATGGTCAGCGTTGACTTGAAAAGTCGTTTGGGAGGCGTCGGCGGCGCGCACCACGCTTACAGTAGAATCGGCATTTTCAAGAACGACTTTGAATGTAGCCATATTATAAGTCACATTCGCATCGGACGTATCCTTAGAACCTAACGATATTGTCATATTCTTGCGGCCGCCGAACGAAAATACAGTCTGCAATCTCTGTCCGTCATACCAGTCTCCCGCATCCACTTGGTTGGTAGAGGGCAATACTATTTCAAGGGGCGAACAACCCTCTTCTACTCCGGTAAATTCGCCTATGCCTATCCATGGGTAATGATAGTCGTATCCGGGCATTGTTTCCGAAGGCGTTGATTCCTCTTGCGTATAAAAAGCAACGCGATTGCCGTCGTGGACATAGCTGCTAATATTGGAGACCATATTGGCGGAAGCATAATAATTTGATATATCCAATAGGCTCGCGCCGGAGTCGCCTTTTAAAATCAAATCGGCATTTAATGCAGGCGGCAAGATTAAGAATGACGCAAATAAAGGAAGGAATTTGATGATTTTCATATTAAACAGAATTTGAATTTTTATTTGTACCAAATTTTTTATACGTCAATCTTTTATTGAAAGATAATAAACTCTTTCCCCGCCTTTTTTCTCTCACTTTTCCCCTTTTTTTCTCACATTCTAATCCCTTTTTTAGGCAAAGCCTAAAAGCGTCTATCCCCCCGTCCGTCCCCTTTCCCCATTCTAAAATTCCGCCTCGACGCCCGCCGCCATCTTGCCCCTCTCTTCCTCGCATTTTCTCACATTCTAGACAAGAATAGTAAATTCCAGCAACTTTGCACATTTCTCCGCGGTTTTTCCACATTCTAAACCGCAGTCTCCGCCAAATATTTCTCTTTTTTTTAATTAATACCTCGCGTCGGCAGACTTTCCAATCCCCTTTTAGAAAAAAAAGAAAAAACCGTTTAAATTGTCCCATGCCGCAAATGCGCCGGCATTGCCGCGCAATTGCGGCGAAACCGCCGAGAACTTTCCATCTCCCGCGCATGCCAAAACCATTCGCAGCCTATGCGAGCAAAAAAAATGTCGCGGCAGTATCAACCCGCCGCGACGTTTTTCTTGTGCAAAAATAAATCTTAACGCCTGCGCCTCATGGCCGCATACCTGCCACGCAAGCTCTAAATCTGGTAGTCTTCGCTATTTTGACCCTCTTTGAAAAGCCGCGCGTATGCCGCCGCTATGAACGCCGTTAAAGGTATTGCCAATATCATTCCAAGTATTCCGTCGAGAGCTATCCCCCAGAAAAATACGGAAAATATTATGACTGTCGGGTGCAACCCCGTCTTGCCGCCCATTATCTTCGGCGTCAGAAAATACCCCTCCAACATCTGGACCGCCACAAACACGCAAAGCGCAAGCGCCGCCGTAATCAGACCGCCCCCTGGCTGGAAAAACGCAGTCGGCAATATGGTTCCCAGCCCGACTATCGTTCCAAAATACGGTATTATGTTTAACATTCCCGCAATAAATCCAAGCAAAAATCCAAACCTTACCCCGACAACCGTGAGCCCCAAGCCTATCAATACCCCCATTATGAACGCTATCAGCACCTGCCCCCTAAAAAATGCCGACATTATCGAGGCAAACCTGCGCGCAAAGAAAATCGCGTCCGCCTTCATCTTCGGGCTCATAAATTCTATATTATTTTCAAGAAACTCAAAAAAGTCAAAGCGCGACGTCAACATATAATACAAATAGATAGGCGCCACTGCAAACGCCGCCACAAAAGACGCAAACGAGACCGCCCCGCCGGTTGCGCTCGCGGCAGTCTTAAAAAAATTGCCCATATATCCGGAAACCGTCTCCAAAGAAAGATTTTTTAGCGCAATATCCTTTAACGCGGCGGTTTTTTCGGCGATTATATCCTTTAACTGGGGAAAATGCTCCACCATGCGCGCCGACGCCTTCGAAAACAAATCGGGCAGCGACGCCGCAAACGCGCATATCTCCGATATGAACGCCGGCAAAACCGCCACCAGCCCCCCCGTTATCACCACAACCAAAAACGCCATCATTATCCAGCACGCCGCCGTGCGCCCAACCCTGAGCCTATCCGCCATGAAATCCACTGCCGGCTTTAAAATAAACGACAATATCACCGCAAGCGCCAACGGCCAAATCACCGCCCCGAACTTGTCCAGAAACGCACCCAATATCTTAAACACCGCAATCGCGAATCCGCCTATCGCGCATATCGATACGCAAAGAATCGCAATCCCCGCCACTTTTTGCTGGAATCCGTTTAACATTTGAAAAGAATATAATCTTTAAAAAACCGACAATGCAAACAAATTTATCAACCCCCAAAACCGCGCCGGCCCAGAAAAAACGCGAAGCCGTCGCCGCTGCGGCCAACGGGGGATTCATTGAGGTGCGCGGCGCATGCGAGCACAACCTCAAAAATGTGGACGTCGATATCCCGCGCGGAAAAATTGTCGCCTTCACAGGCAGAAGCGGCTCCGGAAAAACAACCCTCGCATTCGACACAATTTACGCAGAGGGATACAGAAAGTACATGGAAAGCCTATCCGCGGACGCAAGGAGGGCTTTGAGCCAAATTGACAAGCCGGCTGTCGGTTCAATATCGGGGCTATCGCCGGTAATCGCCATAGAGCAGATAAAATCCCTCGGCTCAAACCCGCGCACAACACTCGCCACCCTCACGGAAATCGCGGACTACTCGCGCCTCGTATGGAGCGTCGCGGGAGAGCAAAGATGCCCGCACGACGGCGGAAAAATATCACGCAGAAGCCTCGACGAATGTGTCGATGCAGTCCTCGCCCTTCCGCCCGACGCCCGCATTTATATCCTCGCGCCGCGCATTTGCGCACGCCCGTCGGAAATCAAGGACGAAGTAAAGTCGCTGAGGCAGCAGGCTTGGCAGCGCGCAAGGCTCGCGGGCGAAATTTTCGAGCTCGACAACCCGGCGGAGGAAAAGCGCATTTTCTCATCACTTTCAGCCGCGAAAAAATACCGGCTTGAACTTGTCGTTGACCGCTTCACATCGGCATCGGCGTCGCGCGAAAGGGTCGCGGACTCCCTCGAGCTCGCGTTCAGGGAGGGAAGCGAATCCGCCGTGGCGCTTTACTCGTCCGAATCGCAAACGGCGGGAGAATTTAGGGAAATGCACCTGAGCTCGGCGCTCTCGTGCGAAATTTGCGGGGAGACATTCAAGGAGCTCAGCGTTCGAAGCTTCTCATTCAACCACCCTGACGGCGCGTGCCCGCACTGCGGCGGCATCGGAAGGGTAATGCGCACTTCCCCTGAGCTCGCCGTTCCAGACGACTCAAAAAGCGTGAGGGCGGGCGCCGTAAAAGCGTGGAGATACGGCGCAAAAAGCATGATTATAAAGCGGAAATCGATTCTCCGCCAACTCTCAGAGCAAATTCCGTTCGACATCAATACCCCGTGGCGCGACCTCCCCAAAAAAGTCCGCGACACCATTCTATACGGCGACCCGGAAAGAGTGTTTATGCTGAGGCTAAAACGCGGAAACTCGCGGCCCGAGCCTGTCGTATTCGGAGGGGTTCTCGCGGACGTGGACAGAATCTGCAAGTCCACTCCAAGCGACGCCCTGCGCGCGCGCCTCTCAATTTTCCAGACTTCCGTCACTTGCCCCGAATGCGGAGGGGCGAGGCTCTCGGAGCGCTCGCGGAACGTCTTTGTAGGAGGGGTTTCATACGACAAGTTCTTTGCAATGAGTGTCGATGAAGCCCGCGGATTCGTGGAAAAACTGCTTCAAGACCCAAAATATTCGCCCGTTCACGAAGCCCTCGAAGGCCTCTCGGCGCGGCTCGGATTTCTCGACAGAGTCGGGCTCTCGTACCTTACGCTCGACCGCGAAGCTTCTACGCTATCCGGAGGCGAAGCTCAGCGCGCGCGCTTGGCAACACAGCTCGGCATGAATCTCACAGGTGTCACTTACGTGCTCGACGAGCCCACAATCGGCCTCCACCCCGCGGACGACAACATGCTAATCGGCGCTCTCAAAAGCCTGCGCGATAGCGGAAACACTGTGCTGCTCGTGGAGCACGACGAAGCCGCGCTTAAAGCGTCGGACTGGATTGTTGAGCTCGGCCCGGAGGCCGGCGAAAACGGCGGAAGACTCGTCTTCAACGGGACTGTCGCCGACTGTATGAAATCTAAGGAGTCGCGAACCGGAATGTACCTATCCGGACGGGCGAAAATCGAAAGGCATTCGCTGCAAATGCCCCCGGGAAAGCAATGGATAGAAATTAAAAAGGCGCGCGAAAACAACCTTAAAAATATAAACGCTAAATTCCCCGTTGGGCTGTTTACCGTCGTATGCGGCGTGTCGGGCTCAGGCAAGAGCACGCTCGTAAACGAAATACTCGCGAAGGCCGCGGCGTTCAAGCTAAACGGCGCAAAGGAAATATGCGGGGCGCACGGGGGGATTTCCGGCCTTGAAAATTTCGTATCGTGCGTGAGGGTTGACCAGTCGCCAATCGGCAAGAGCCCGCGCTCGAACCCGGCAACCTACACAAAGCTTTTCGACCTCCTGCGCGAGCTTTATTCGCAATGCCCGGCAGCAAAAGTCCGCGGATACGGCCCGGGCAGATTCAGCTTCAACCTAAAAGGAGGAAGGTGCGAAAACTGCTGCGGAGACGGCTCTATACGCCTCGATATGCAGTTCCTCGGCGACGTGTACGTCACCTGCCCGAGCTGCGGAGGGAAGCGCTACAACCGCGAAACGCTCGAAGTCCGCTACAAGGGGCTAAACATCGCTGAGGCTCTAAACCTGACTGTCGATGAGGCAATGGAAGTTTTCGCCCCGCACCAGCGGATTATGGCAAAGCTTGAAACGCTTAGCAATGTCGGGCTCGGATACATAAGGCTCGGGCAAGCGGCAAACACCCTATCGGGAGGCGAAGCGCAGCGGATAAAGCTTTCTCTCGAACTCTCCCGCCGCCCGCGCGGGCACGCCCTGTACATTCTCGACGAGCCCACCACCGGACTGCACTGGGACGATGTCGATAAACTCCTACGGCTACTATTCGGGCTCAGGGACGCCGGGCATACGGTTATAGTAATAGAACACCACCCCGACTTTATAAGGCTCGCCGACTGGCTTGTGGAACTCGGCCCATCGGGCGGCAAGGACGGCGGAAAGATAATATTTGAAGGAACTCCTCAAAAGCTCGAAGGGGCGGATACGCCGACGGCGAAATTCACCCTGAACAAATGACGGAGTATTTTGTCAAAATGAAAACGAAAAAATATCGCCGCCGCGGCTGAAAATTCCGCGCGGAATTTAAAACAAAGGACTTATGAACTTAGTCGAATACGGAATCGACACGTCGCAGCTTAGGGAAATAACGCTTGCGGACAAACCTAAAATCGACTCCCTACTGTCGCTCGCGCCAAATTTAGGCTGTGAGAACTGCTTTACAAACCTGTTTGTTTGGAGGGGCATATATTTGCTAAAACTGCTCTATATTGCGGAAGACAGGGCTGTAATATACAATGGGCGCGACAAGTGCATATACTTCCCAATAGGGCGCATTCCAAGCCCGCGGGAGCTGCTTGAAATCCACCGCGCTTTCTCGGAAAACAAACTGCTCTTACCGGACAGCCGCATATACAACGTACCGCCGGACTATCCCGAAAAGTTCCCCGAAGCCCGGGCGCTGTTCGACTTCGACGCAAACCCCGGCGAGGCGGACTACATTTACGACGTGGAAAAGCAGATTGCCCTCACCGGCCCTAAGCTAAGAAAAAAGCGCAACCACATAAAACACTTTACCGCGCAAAATCCGAACGCCTCCGTCGAGCCCATGGGCGAATCAAACTTTAAAAGTGTGCTCAGGTTTATGGACAGCGAAGACGACAAAAAGCACCTATTCGCGGAGGAAGTTGCAATCGCAGAAGCGTTCGATAATTTCCGCACACTCGGCCTGTACGGGACTGTCCTATACTCCGAACCCGGCAAAATAGCGGCGGCTGCAGTCATGGGCCCGATGAGCTCCACCGCACATTCAGTCCACTTTGAAAAATCCGACAAACTCGTGGAAGGGGCGAGCCAAATGATTGTAAAGTGCGAAGCCCAATCCATACTCGAACACGGCGGAAAGTTCATGAACCGCGAACAAGACCTCGGCGATCCTAACCTAAGGCACGCGAAGGAATCGCTCGACCCGGATTTCATGTACGGCCGACTCGGGGCAAAACCCAGAAAGGGCGCAACGGCATGATTAAAATATTCGAACTGGACACCCACAGCCCGAAGTCGTACGCAGACGGAGTCGAAAGGCTCTACGAACTCGCAGGCTGGTCGCCTTCGGGCGAAAGTTCCGAAAGCGCGGCAAGGGCGATTAAAAACTCGTATTGCGCCTTCGGGGCTTTTGACGGACAAAAGCTTGTCGGCTTCTTCCGCGCACTGTCGGACGGCGTTTCCGACGCGTATTTGCTCGACCTGTTCGTCGATCCGGAATACAGGGGCCGCGGAATAGGCGGCGAACTTGCCGCAAGAATTATCGCAAAATTAAAGGGAGACGGCATCGAATGGATAACCGCAATCTCAACTCCCGAAGCGAAAAATCTATATTTGCGAATAGGCAAGCGCATGAAAGCGCACGTCCCGATTCGCTTTTTGTGAAATCTGCAAAAACCGCCGCTAACACGCGCCGCAAAAATGCGCAATACGCCGGAAGGACTTTTAAGCGCCGCCCCCGCATTCCGTGAAACTGCGACTTACCGCCCAATCCAAATTTTTTATAACAGTAAAATACTTGCGCCAGTCAAAACACAGTTGACAAATTAAGAGCGTCTAATTCTATTAAAAATCCCTTATGCCCGAAAACCAACAAAAACTTTCGGAAAACCTCGAGGACTACCTCGAAACAATCTCGTCGCTGTCGGCGGGAACGGGGGCGGCGCGGCCGTCCGACATCGCCGCCGCAATGAGCGTCAAAAGGCCGTCGGTGACCGCCGCGCTCAATTCGCTCAGGGAAAAGGGGCTTGTAGAATACGAAAAATATAAACCCGTAACCCTTACAAAAGACGGCGAAGCCGTGGCTATGAATGTAAGGCGCAAGCACAGGCTGCTTAGCGACTTCTTCACCGGAGTTTTAGGCGTAAACGCGAGCGAAGCGGATCTCGCCGCATGCCGAATGGAGCATGCGCTCGAAGATTCAATAATGAGAAAGCTCGTAAAATTCCTCAAAGGCCGCGGAACCGGCATGTGCTCAGCCTGCCCAAACCGCTCACCGACCTGCGAGGCAACTTGCCCGCACGCGATGCCGCTTAGCGAACTTTCAAAAGGCGAACGCGCGCTTGTCCTTTCCATAGACAAGAAAATCGGAAACCTCGCGACTTACGCCGGAATGGGCCTTACAATAGGCTCGACAGTTTCAATACTGCGCGTGGCGCCGCTCGGGGACCCCGTGATAATAAGCGTCCACGGCTCGGAAATTTCAATGAGAAAATCCCAGCTGCGAAACATTATGGTTAAGCGCATATAAAAATTTTTAAAACCAAGTTAGGCAAAACTAACATATGAAAAACGGCCATCTTAAAATACTGCTCGCCGGGAATCCGAACTCCGGAAAGACGACCATTTTTAACGAACTCTCGGGAATGAGGGCGAAAGTCGGCAACTACGCCGGCGTGACAGTTGAAAAGAAGACTGGCAAGTTCAGCGCGGGAGGCTTTGAAATAGAAGTCGAAGACCTGCCGGGCGTCTATACGCTATCGGCCTCCACAGCCGAGGAAAAAGTCGCCGCCGACGCGATTTCGGCGGGGGACTTCGACCTTATCGTAAATGTCGTAGATTCGTCCAATTTTGAGAGAAACCTATTTCTCACAATGCAGCTTGCGGAGATGAAAATGCCGATGATTGTAGCCCTAAACATGAGCGACGAACTCGAAAAAGAGGGCAAATTCATCGATGCGGCCTCCCTTTCTGCCGCGATTGGCTGCCCGGTGATTAAAACCACAGGCTACGACGCCCGCTCCGTATCCGGTCTTAAAAATTTCATTGTGGAAAACGCGCGCGCATGCACCCTCGCGCACTTCCCGTGGAAGGCCTCCGGCGACAATATCCTCACGAGAAAAATGGCGGAAATTTCCAGAATAATTTCCGATGCCCTCCCGCCGCCCTTCAAGTCGTACGCGGATTGGATGGCTGTGAGATTTCTCGAAAAAGACGCCTCAGTGACCGCCTCCATACGCGAAAAAGCCCCGCATATTTACGAAGCCGCAAAAGCCTGCGCCGCCGAGCTTGAAGCCCAGACGGACGAAAACCCCGGCGCGCTCGTGGCAGCCGCAAGGTACAAAATTATAGACGACATTTGCATGCCGTGCCTAAAAACCCGCGCCCACGCCCGCGCAAATGCTACAAGAATACTTGACTGCATATTTCTAAACAGGTTTGTAGGCATACCCATTTTCTTCGCGCTGATGTACGGCGTATTCGAATTTGTTTTTGCGCTCGGAGAACCGCTGATGGCAGTGCTTGAACATTTTTTTGCGGTGCTCGCAGGCGCAATAGGGGCTTCGTGGCCCGACAGCATGCCTTTCCTAAAAAAGCTCGTTATTGAGGGCGTCATAGGAGGAGTCGGCGGAGTATTCGTATTTCTGCCGAATGTCGCCCTGCTCTTCCTTGCGCTCTCGATTCTCGAAGACAGCGGATATATGGCAAGGGCGGCATTCCTTTGCGACAGGTTTATGCGAAGGTTTGGGTTAAGCGGCTCCAGCGTGATTCCAATGCTTCTTGGCTTTGGCTGCTCGGTCCCGGCCATTATGGCAACGCGCGCGCTAAAATCGCGCATGGAAAGGCTGGCGACGATTATGGTGATTCCGCTATTTAGCTGCGGGGCGCGCTTCCCCGTTTACATGCTGCTTATCCCCGCGTTTTTTGCGCCAAAGTACTGTGGCCCGGTTATGTTTGCAATTTATGTAATAGGCATCGCGGCGGCAATGGCACTCGCAAAAGTTTTGCGCGAAACCGTCGTAAAAGGCGAAGACTCGTCGTTCCTGATAGAGCTGCCGCCTTACAGGCTCCCGAGAATTAAGACGGTGGCGCTGGAAGTATGGTGCAAAACCTACGGATTTATCCAAAAGGCGGGTACGATAATTTTGGCGATGTCCATAATACTTTGGACGCTCTCAACATTCCCGGAAAAGAAAAATTTTACGCAAGATTACGATGCCGCCATCGCAAAAATAGAGGCGGACGCCTCCATCGACGCAAAAACAAAAGCTTCCCAAACGGCGCAAATAGAAAACGCAAAGCTAAAAGAATCGTTCGACTACACTGCAATGGGCAGAATTGGCAATGCGCTCGAACCGCTCTTTAAACCCCTCGGATTCGATAATAAAATAGTAAGCGCGCTTATAGGGTCGCTCGCGGCGAAGGAGGTATTTATATCGCAACTCGGAATAATATACGGCTCGGGCTCGGGCGACAAAAATGCGGACGTTTCACTTCGGCAAAAAATATCTGCCGACTACAATCAGGCCCAGGGCATAAGCATTCTTATATTTATATTAATGACAGCCCCCTGCATCGCGACTCTCGCAACTACTTACTCTGAAACTAAGTCGTTAAAAATGGCAGCTGCGCAATTTTTTGGGCTCGCGCTGCTCGCATATTGCATGGCGTTTATTTTTTATAGGATAGCGCTGCTCGCATAGCGCATTGCTTCAATTATTGCAATCTTGCGCAATACAGCCCTCCAAGAGGTATTATATTTCAATATTAAAACAACAATCTGCATTCTTATTTTCTTATTTTAGGAAGATAGGCATTTTTTAGTTGTCGTAAAATAAGTTGACTTTATTAAAAAAACGGCAAAAATAGCCGTTTGGATGCGAGTAAACTATCTTTCAAAATAATACTTTTCACCTTGGCTCTAAATTGCTGTGGCATGCTCTCAGCAGCTGAAAATACATTTTATTTTTGGGGAGACGCAACGGGACATCAAAAAATGCCAAATGTCGTCGACGCAGCAGCTTGGAGTACATCAAGAAGCGAATATGTACCGCCATCTGAGGGGACGAATGTCAACTCTACGGACGCGAATTGGGTAATAGACTACGAAGCACATCTTCCAATAAGCATGCGCATAGAGGGATACTATTACAATATAACAACCCCAACCCTTAACTTGGGTTCGATATCAATAGTAAACTTTAACTATAACAATATAGGCTCCTATTACGACTCAAACAACAATCTGGTCTCAGACGGCAACGCAAGCGCCAAAACAATGCTAATTTCCGACGCCAACAATGCATACTGGAATATTGGCAATTTTACGTTTACAGGCGGAACATCTTCGGCGACAGTAGTGTTTGGGTCGTCAAAATTCAATTCAACGCAACCTGAAGTTACGCTTGGGAGCGTCGATATAGGCAGCGACGGCGCAAAATCAATTATATACTTCGGCGGAGACGCTTCGGGCGTTTGCCTCGCAACTATGGGTGACAGCGCCGGAACAAACGTCACTATGAATGAAGATGCCTGCATGAAATACCTAACAGTAAACGGAGATTTCAACATAACAGGCAATTCAACTGTCGGCTTGAATGTCTGGAATGAAGACACATCCGTCGTCCACTCCGAAAATATGCCGGATATAGCTATCGACGGTGTCGTCAGAATGACGCCTTCCAGCACCGGAGAGCTTCCGCGGCTAAATATTTTAAACAGGGTAAACGTCATAAGCTGGAGCTCCTCGAAGCCCGCGCCTGGGGCAACGCACATTTACGCAAAAATCGGCGGTCTTGACGGCATGGGCGTTTTTACGAACAACTCGCGCACAATGGAATCGAGCACGGTAAAATTGATATTTACAAATGAAGTGGACTGCGAATTTAGCGGCGAATTCAGCGAAAAGCCCGCCGACGACGTCACTACTGTAATGAGCGTTAAAATGGCCGGCATTGACGGGAAAAAGCAGATAATCCACGCAGACGCGCAATTTAGCGGCACAGTGGAAGTCGAAAGCGGAACTCTCATAATGAAAAGCTCAACCGCCCTCGGCAAACTAACTATGACAGGCGGCGCATTTGGAGGCATCGACGGCGGAGTTACAGTATCCGGCGCCGACTGGTACGGCGGCGACATTATCCTTTACGGCGCCGATGCGCTCAATAGCGAAATCGCCGACAAAATAACCGTCGACGGCAAACTTTCAAAACTTGGAGACGGCCCAATAGGAGTAGATTTTAACGGCTATGAAGTGTTATCCGAGAATATAGACAATGAAGAATTCTTCTACGAGCTATTGACGGCAACCGAACGCGAAGGCTTCTCCGACGACGCAAATAAAGATTTTTACGCGAAGAATCTTGAAAACTGCTTCGCAAATTTTGAATGGGTGGGCAATACGCTTACGGTATCGTTCGCAAGCGTCCCGGAACCGGCCGAAATAGGCGCTCTGATAGGGCTTTTAGCGCTTGCAATAGCGGCGCGTAGGAAAAGATAGCCCTATTTGCTGCGGAAAGCATTACTCGCTAACAAAACTTCAAAAAGCTTCGGTTAAGCCGAAGCTTTTTTTGTTTCCCTAATTAATTCCCCCATAAAATATTTTTTCCATAAGCGCATATTAAACAAAAAATACGGAACTTGGCAAACATTGCACCCTCAGATTTGTTTTATATAAAAAACTCAATTTCAATACAAAGGATTGACAGATTCCGCACACGTATTTTTATGTAAATGTACGGCGCGCAACTATCGATACTTTAAGCGCCGTTTCACCAAAGGGAGGAAATAATAAACATGAGGGAAATACTGCTCGATACAGATATCGCCGAACTTCACATGCCGCTCATATTCGAATCGCATGATGAGGCTGTTTCCGAATTCGGGCGCGCATTACGCACAATGCAAAACCTCGGCGCCCAGATTGTCTGCGCAGAACTATTCGGGCCAAAGTGGGTGGCAGAAGCGGCAGGAAATATTTTGGAGGGAATACCGGCAAACCATATTTTACCGCTCCGCGAAAATGAGCTTCCGGTTCTCGCAGGCGCCCATATTACCGCAATTAGAGGGACGCGCGCGAATTTTAACAAAGTAGGAGACTACTTTACCGCAACGTATGCGGCGGGCGGAATAAAATATTTTAGAAGCTTCGGAATAACGCCGGGAAAATCCGATGCTGAGGGCTACGGGGAAACTTTAAAAAATCTCTCGGAGATGAAGCACCTGCTCGAAAGCGGAGGATATAAATTTACAGACATTGCAAGAACTTGGTTTTACAATTTTGAATTGCTCGACTGGTACTCCGAATTTAACCGCGCAAGAACTGAGTTTTTCCAGAAAGAAGGCATATTTAAAGCGCTGCTACCCGCAAGCACGGGAATCGGCGCTCCCAATCCCGCGGGAGCCAAGATTGAAAGCGGAATACTCGCCATAAAAAGCGACGGCACCAATAGATTTTGGGACGTGCGCGAGCTTCAATCCCCTCTGCAATGTGGTGCGCCCGAATACGGAAGCTCGTTTTCAAGGGCTGTGGAAATCGATACCGAATATTCAAGGCGCATAATAATATCCGGAACAGCAAGCATAGAACCGGGAGGAGCAACTGCTCACTTTGGCGATATTGAAAAACAAGTAGACCTCACAATGTCTGTCATAGAAGGCATACTAAAATCCCGCGATATGGATTTCTCCGACACGGTAAGAGCGATAGCATACTGCCAGCGTCCGGAATTCTACGCCGCCTTTAAAAACTGGTGTCTCAAACGCAATCTGGAGCTTCCACACTGCCCTTCATATAGCACTGTTTGCCGCGACGACCTGCTCTTTGAAGTTGAACTCGACGCCGCCAAAAACGGTAAAAGAAAATAGCGACTCAAAAATTCCCAAAACTTTTCCCCAATCAACTCTTCCCAAAGTAAATTTGCGGCTATTTCTGTTGTGTGATATTTGTAGCCCATCATGGCTACACAAAGCAATTCAATCACAAACAGAATAATAATACGCGCCGACTCGCAAAATTCGGACTCTCCGAAAAACGCGCAGACTTCGCGCGAGATTTCGTTAAAGTCGCACGACGACATCGAATTTGCAATAACGCTCGCAAAATCCGGCGAGAGCATATCCGCGTCAGCCGTAGCGAGAGTATCTGTCGAGATATTCGATATTGGCGCAAGAAACGCGCCGTCGCCGCGAAGCGTAAAGCTCCTACTTTCCAAAAGCACTGAGGATATTTCCGACATATCCGACACTTGCTCCTTTAATGCAATAATAGAAGTTGCGGCGGAGGAAAACGCATTTGAAGCAGGCTCAAAATGGATTCGCATATGCGCATTTTCCCCCGAAGGGAAACGGACAACTTTCACGCAGGGCTGGATAAATATTGAAGAATCATTTGGAGATTCTCCGGCGGCGGAAACGGAAATTGTGCAGTCTTTTTTAAAAACGGAAGACGCGAAAGGTATTTTTTTACAAAAAGACAAAAACCTCTCGGATTTACTTGATAAGGCGGTTGCCCTCGAAAATTTAGGCGCGCTTTCCGCGGCCGAAACTCTGCAATCAATAGAATCCGCATGCTCGCAGAAAGCCGACGCCACCCACGAGCATTCGGAATATTTGAAAAAATCCGAAGCGCAAGATCTTTACGCAAGCGCCGAAAGTACGGAACAGTCGCTAAACGAAATTGAATCTGAAATAAACATTATAGAGGGAAATATAAATGCGGCAGAAAATACTATTACTGTAATAGAAAATAAAGTTTTAGATTCACACCTTTCCAAGCTTCCGTATGGCACTTTGTATTTCAATCAAGGAAAACTTTTTGGGTCGAATTTTGCGATTCCCAATTTCCCGTTTTCAATTTGCGCAACTGTGCGGGTTGATTCGTGGGAAGGCTCAACCCAGGGGATTCAAACAATATTTCAGTTTGGAAACAACGGAACTGGGGCGTTATGGGGTTCAATATGTTTTAACAACGTAATAAACAATCCTAATATTCAGTTAAGAATTTCAAAAAATACAGACGGAACTCTATCATATTCAGAAGTATCTTACTTTTTTGACAAGGATACATTTTTAGGCAAAGAGCATGCTATTATAGGAGTTTGCAGAGAATTAGAATCAACGCCTGTTAATTTTGATATATACGTTGACGGAACAAAAGTAGCTACAAGTCCTTACAAAGGATTAACGTTAGATTCTTTAAGCGGAACTGTTAATTACGCTGTAAACACTTACAATGCAAATTATTCGATACAGCCCGCCTCGGCGCATCCGATGAGGTTGCGCAATTTGTACGTTTTTAATTTTGACGTAAGCGCGGAAGGCGCTCCGTATAGCATTGCAGACTATGTGGCAGGCAGGCTTATTCCGCCCGCATTAAAGCCTTCGCAAGTTTCGCTTGCGCTCGAAAACTACACAATCGCGCGTAATGCAACTACTAAGCTTGTGAAAGACGCTTCGGGCAATTCTAACGACGCGACAGTACAAGGAAGCGGCACAGTTGCGGGCGACAACGACCAGTCAATAAAAGCTTTCGTGGACGAAATCAAAACTCAAATAAATCAATCCAACGGTTAATATGGCTAAGAAAGTTTTAATCAAAAGTAAGGAAGGCGTGGAAATATACTTTGCCTTGAAAGAAATCACTCTCAAAGGAGAGGCGATAACAAAATTCCCGAGCGGGGAGGAATGGAGCGACGGACTGTCGAAGCCGTATGTTTACGGCGAAAGCTACGTTGACCAACTTCCCGACGCGATAGTCGCGCAAATTGCGGCGCTCTTGATTCCCGCAGACATTGAAGCGGAATCGGAAGATGCGCAGGAGCAGGCTTAATGCAGGAGGATAATGTATGATATACACAAAAGAGAAAATGGCGGCTATCCGCGCGGGCATTCAGAAAGCGGGGTTGTCCGCGCCGCAGGAATTTTTCGACGCGGGAATCGACGAACTTTGCGAAGTTTGCAACGGAGTAGGCGGTTCGGGGCTCTCAAATGACTCGCGCTTAAAACTCACAAGGGCGTTTTCTTTCATAGAGTATTCGGCGGCAGTTCACGACTGGCGCTATGCGAAGTCGGACGGCACAGAGGGAAAAAGGCTCGAAGCCGACAAGGAATTTAGGGCAAATATGCTCGATGAAATTTTGTACCGCGCGCCAAGCTGGAAATGGTGGAAGGAATTAAAAGCGCTGGGTACGTATTCGCTCGTTCGCAAATTGGGCAGAGCCGCTTGGTGCATTGCCTTTGCGGAAAGCGCGACAAAACAGGCGGAATCCGCCAAAGAAACGGGAGCGCAAAATGGGTGAAGTAATACAGACTCTATGGGATTCAGGAGCGCTTGGCGCGATATTTACGGGGCTTGTCACAATATTGGGGCAACTGTCGGCTCTCAATACGCAAAAATATACGGCGGTATTGGAAGCCTTACAAAAGCAGCAGGCGGCCGACATAACGGCGCACGACGCGGCATTTACTCGCACAAATGACGACGGCGGAACGTGGACGCGCAGGGCGATGATGTTTGCGGCGTTTGCGATGCTTGGAATCGCGCCGTTTGTGTTTGCGTTTTTTAAGGATATACCCGTTGCGGTGGAGACTGTCGAGCAGACGGGCGGCTGGCTGTGGGGATTGATTCCCGAAAAGGAAAGTTTTGCAGTGGCGTATGTGAAGGGATTTTACCTTGCCGACGTCTGGAAGGAGCTTATGGCAAACCTCATTTCGGCATACGTCGGCGCAGGGCTTACAAGAAAAGCTTTTAAATTGGGGAAATAAGATTTTTATAAACTAATTGGAGTATGTTGCCGGATTGAAAGTAAAAAATTCAATCCGGCTTTTTATTTTTTCAGAAAGAGAAAATTTATAAAATACAAAATAAGTTTATTAATATTAAAAATCGGCACAAATTTCATAAGCGATGTACAATATATGTATTGCTTTAAATCATAATCATAGTTTCTACGCATAAAATATCTTATATGGGGAAGCGGCAATGTAGGGAAAATTGTATAAACATAAAAAAATGGGCCAGCGATTTTGCTTGCAAAATTTCGCCGTTGGCTCAAACGTTTGAGATGAGCGTTAGTTAATTTTATTTGTTAATAAAATCTAAGGGCAAAATATGAGAAAATTTTTACAAATAGTAGCCATTACAGCAATAACCGTATGCTTCTGCGCTTGTTCTTCGACAGCCGAAAATAATGCCGTCGCCAAGCACAGAAAGATAGGGGTTCAGATGTACACTTTCCATAAAAAGACTTTGGAAGAATCACTGCCTCTTATGAAAAAGGCCGGAATAACGGGCGTTGGGCTTACGGCAGGCCAAGCGCTTAGCAAAAAATATCCGAATGTAAAACGAATAGGCCCCGACATGAATAAAGAAGAGAGGGCTTACCTCAAAAAATTGCTTGCCGACAACGGTTGCGTGCCGGTGAGTTTCGGGGTATATTACACGACAAATAAATCTGATATAGAAAGAGCCTGCGCTTTTGCAAAAGATATAGGCATTCCGATAATCCTTACCGAATCGCCGGCAGATTGGCTTGACGACTGGGAAAAATACTGCGCCAAGTACGGCATAAAAATGGCTCTGCACAATCACGCGATAGACAATAAAGCCAATAAATATTACGACCCGAAAGTAGTACGCGACCTTATAAAGAACTACAAGCATATATACGCCTGCCCCGACAACGGCCATTGGTCGCGCTCGAAAATTGACGGAGTGGAGGGATACAAAACGCTTGAAGGGAAAATCGCGATAGTCCACTTCAAAGACCAAAAAGAGTTTGGGAACATCAAAAACCAACCCGTTGTGTTTGGAACAGGCCAGCTCAATACGGAAGCGTTGCTCGCCGAGCTCGACAGGCAGGGTTTTGACGGATACTTCCTCATCGAGCACGAGACTAATTACGACAACAACCTATCGGAAGTCATAAAGTGCGCCGAATATTTAAAAACGCATTAGTTTTTCTGAAACAAAAAGTCTTATATTAGAAAATTAATCTCTAAAAAATAGAAAATCCGCAGAAGTGCGGATTTTTTTGTTTACGAACAAAGGAATTTGAATAGCCGCGCAGAAAATTGGACTTAAATGGTTTTTTTATTTCTTTTAGTTTATATTTCTTGAAGTGCAGCACAATACGGCAATATATTGCGGTTATGAAAAAGCTTATAACTATATTGATTGCAGCAAGCGCATTTCTATGCGGATGCGCAACATCAACATGCCCGGCAAAAGCTCCGAGGAAAGTTGCCGTTCAGACTTGGACCTTCCACAACAATACTCTGACCGATACTGTAAATATGCTTAAAGGCACGTCTGTGCGCGCACTGCAATGCTACCCCGGGCAGAAGCTTGGCGGCAAAGCCGGCCCCAAAGCCGCATTCGGCCACTGGATGACCCCAGAACAGAAGGCGTATGCAAAAGAGCTCATATTCGGCAACGGATTTAAAATCATAGGCTACGGCGTGACAGGAGCCAGCAACGAGAAAGAGATGCGCGCAATATGCGAATTTGCCAAAGAATTTTCAATACCCGTAATAGCGACAGAATCCCCCAAAAATCTGCTTTCACTTTGGGATAAAATCTGCGGGGAGTACGGAATAAAAATGGTGATACATTGCCATCAAAAAGGTAGCGGCAACGACTACTACAACCCCAAAGTTGTAATGGAGCTAATTAAGGGCACGAAAAACGTAGGCGTCTGCGCAGACAACGGAGCGTGGGGTTGCTCGGGCATAGACAATGTGCAGGGATTTAAGGACGTAAAAGAAAAGCTTGTTGAAATACACTTTAAGGATTTGAAGGAATTTGGCAGGTTAAACAGCCCAACAGTTGCGTACGGAGAAGGCGTTCTGCCCTTGAAGGAAATGTTGGCCGAACTCGACAAACAGGGCTACGACGGCTATTTTATAATCGAAGACGGCTCCGCGAAAGACCCTCTCCTAAACGTCAAAAAGGATATCGAATTCTTAAAAAACAACTAATCTATAAAAAAATCTTCTACCCGCAAAAAAAATTAAAAAAACACTTGACATAAAGATAATAATGTTCAAAGTGGTGGCATAATAAAAAATTTCTCCTACGGGAGATGGGGTAAATAAATAAAGTAGAAAATAAACTGGCCGGTAGTGTGGGGTACACTACCGGCCTTCTATTTGTGGAAATTCGTAAAATTTTCTAATTACCCGGCTGGATTCAAAAAATTCTGCGTTTCATTTTTCCGCCACAGCAAAAAATTTCCACCCTTGCCCCTTTATTCAAAAATTTTTGGCGAAGTGATTATAAATACGATGTGCGATATTGCGACGCAAGGCAAGCCTTACGATTTTAATTTGCGCAAAAGCTACAAAAAACAACCTTTGCCTTGCAATGCCGCCTTTGCAGTGTTATTGCCCTGCTCCGCTTCATTATTCCAATATTAAAACGCCCTACTATTGTAATAACAAATTTAAGGGTATATTATACTTCTACTTAGTTATATTCCTACATAGCCGCTTACTTATAATTTTCAATCGCGTTGTCTTGATCTTCCCTACTCTTGCAACTCCGGCAATATTGCGCTTTCTCGGCCTGTTTTATACAGAAGATTACTCAAGTATGCCGCCATTTTGTAGCATTTTGAATACGTTCACAATATCGCCATATAAAATAAAATTTCCGTTTTATCTTATATGGGAAAAATCATCAAATGTATCCAGATAAAAATACACTTGCACGCACAACTATTAGAAACGCCGGTATTATTTTTAGCTTGGTTATATTACTTTTTTGATATCACAATTTTTTATAGCGATATCTTAGGTTATCTAATTCTCTAATTTTTTCAATGTCTCTTTTGCGGCGTCAGAACCTTGGTCCGCTGCCTTCTTCAAATATTCTATCGCTTTGTTTAAATCCTTTTCTACGCCTACTCCTCCAGCATAACAAACTCCAACGCAGTATTGCGCATCGACATGCCCCTGCTCTGCCGCCTTCTTCCAATATTCAAAGGCTTTCTCCCGATCAATATTTACCGCATAGCCATGTTCATAAAAACTCCCCATGAAGTATTGCGCATCTGCTTGCCCTTGATCCGCCGCCTTCTTATAATATTCTATCGCTTTGTTAGGATTTTCCTCTACGCCTTTACCATAGCTATAAGATATTGCAACCATTAGCTGCGCATCGGCATACCCTTGATCCGCCGCTTTCTTATAATATTCAAACGACTTGATAAAATCTTTCTCTACGCCTTCACCATTTGTATAGCACGCCCCAAGGTTATATTGGGCCTCGACATGGCCATTATCCGCCGCCTTCTTCCAATATTCTATCGCTTTGTTCAGATCTTCTTCTACTCCTACTCCTCTGATATAACAAAAACCAAGATTATATTGCGCATCGGCATAGTCCTGGTCCGCAGCCTTCTTATAATATTCAAATGCCTTTTTATAATCTGTCGCTCCCCCTACTCCTTCGGTATAGCACTTACCAAGCGTATTTTGCGCCACTGCATGCCCTTGGGCCGCCGCTTTCTCCCAATATTTTATTGCCTTGTTCAGATCCTTTTCTACTCCCATTCCTCCTACATAACAAAAGCCAAGGTTATATTGCGCATCGGCATTCCCTTTATCTGCTGCCTTCTTCCAATATTCAAATGCCTTGTTGTAATCTTCTTTTACCCCTTGACCTTCGGCATAACAAAAGCCGATATTATATTGCGCGTCTATATGTCCTTTATCCGCCGCTCTCTTAAAATATACAAATGCCCTGTTGTAATCTTGTTTTACTCCTTTTCCATCATAATAACATTTTCCAACGTAGTATTGCGCATTAGCATCCCCACTATCCGCTGCCTTCTCATAGTAGTTGAAGCTGTTCTCAACATCGCTACTTTTATTGCCTTCTTTCGCGTTCTCATGTGTAAGTTTAGCAGCAAATGTATTTAGATGAAAAAATGCACTTACGCACAAAACTATTAAAAAAGATGCTATTATCTTTAATTTTTCCATACAATTTCTTGATATCAAGCTCCTTTGCCTCAATATCACAAACTATCTAATTCCCTGATTTTTTAATGCCTCTTTTGCAGCATCAAGGCCCTGATTGGCTGCCTTTTCCCAATATTCAATCGCTTTTCTTTGATCTGCTTTTTCTACTCCAAATCCTTCGATATAACAAACTCCAAGATTATATTGCGCATAGGCATACCCTTGATCCGCAGCCCTCTTAAAATATTCAAATGCCTTGCCAAAATCTGCCTCTACATCCCCTTTGAGAAAGCACTTACCAAGCGTATTTTGCGCCATTGTATGCCCTTGATCTGCCGCCTTCTTCAAATATTCAAACGCCTTTTTATAATCTTTTTCTACTCCTAATCCTTCTATATAACAAACTGCAAGATTATATTGCGCATCGGCATAATCATGATTTGCCGCCATCTTAAAAAAATTAAATGCATTGCCAAAATGTCTCTCACAACCAACACCTTCGGCAAAGCACTTACCAAGCGTATTTTGCGCCGCTGCATGCCCTTCACTCACCGCCCCCATCCAATAGTCAAACGCTTTGTTTTGATCTGCTTTTTCTACTCCTAGTCCTCCGATATAACAGCAACCAATATTATATTGCGCATCGGCATTCCCGCTGTCTGCTGCCTTCTTCCAATATTCAAATGCCTTTTTAAAATCTTCTTCTATGCCTTTACCTTCGGCATAGCAAAAACCAAGATTATATTGCGCGTCTATATGCCCTTTATCCGCAGCCTTCTTCAAATATTCAAATGCTTTCTCATAATCTTTTTCTACTCCTTTCCCATCATAATAACACTTTCCAAGGTAGTATTGCGCATCGACATGCCCCTGCTCCGCCGCCTTCTTTAAATATTCAAACGCCTTTTTATAATCTTTTTCTATTCCTTTCCCTTTATAATACAACTTTCCGATGTAGTATTGCGCATTGACGTTACCCTTATCCGCTGCCTTTTCATAGTAATTTTTGAAGCGTTTTTCGATATCGCTACTTTTATTGCATTCTCCCTCTTTCTCAGTTATAAATTCACTCATAAATTCGTCAGCAAATATATTTAGGTGAAAAAATATACTTAGGGACACAATCATAAAAAAAGATGATATCATTTTTAATTTGCTCATACTACATCACTCCTTTTCTTTTTTTAATGTATCACTATTTTCTTTTCATATCAAGGCAAAAATATGTTTTATCAATAATATCTTAATATAGCATCATATTTTAATTTGCATTGTTTTTATTCTAAAAATTCTACAAAAGCGCTTCTATCTTTCCGTTCCATTTGCCATCTCGTTTAAATAAGTTCATTGCAAGAGGCGAGTTTCTTTGAGGAAAACATTTTTTCCATTTTTGCGGATTAAGCTTTTTTGCAGCCACGCGCCTTTGATACATAAATCTGTTCTTTACATGGGTCTGTATATCTATCCAATAACACGCGCAGTAGCCAAGCATTTATACGCAAAAATAAATTATAGATTTTTATAATTTTATACACCGCCATAATCTGCCAATTAATTTTTACCGCCAGAAACAAGTGTTCACCGCAGACACAACACGCAACATTTCATTATTTCAAATATTGCCGAAAGGATAAAATATGCGCCCGCCGCGCGCTTCATAAGAAGCGCCGTATCCACACCAATAGGCAGAAGCAAAAGTAAAAAGAAACTTATATTTTGCAACAGAGCAATTTTTACGCGGATTTTGACGGCTCAAAAATCTTCGGCTCGCAACTGTTTACTATAACTGCCCTGCCTTCCGCTACGGAAGATATATCGCCCAAAGCCTTCATCTGCATCGCGACGTTCCCGAAAGCAGTGGATTCCGTTGGGCCCGCCGAAATCTCGCAGCCCGTTGCGTCGGCGGCAAATTGGTTGAGCATTGCGTCCTTCGAGCCGCCGCCCATTATGTGAATCCTGTCTATTCCTACGCCCGATATTTTTTTCATATTGGAAAACACCTTTGCATACTTCGCTGCAATGCTCTCCTGTATGGCTCGGAACATCTCCCCCTGCGTGCGCGGAATTTTTAGGGAATTTGCGCGGCAATATTCCTCAATCGCAAGCGGCATATTTTCCGGCATTGCGAACTCCGGTGAATCGACGTCAAATATCGTGCGTTTTGGCTCGGATTCGGCGGCGGCGCGCTCGAGCTCGCGGTAGCCCATATCCCTGCCTTCGCGCGCCCAGACCTCCTTGCACTTTTGCACAAGCCACATCCCGGTTATATTTTTTAGGAAGCGCACCGTGTTTTCGGCTCCAATCTCGTTTGTAAAGTTTTCCGAAAAAGCCGCTTCGTTTACTATGGGGCCATCGAGCTCCAAGCCTGCGAGCGACCAAGTACCGCTATTAACGTAGGCGGGATTTTTATTTACGGACGGGGTCGCGACAACTGCGGAGGCGGTGTCGTGGGTTGCGACGCATGCGACTTTTATATCGCCTAACTCCGCTTTCAATTCCGGCCTTAGAGAGCCAAGCACCGTTCCGCATTCGGCGAATCCGCATTTAAATAGGCGTTCCGGAATGCCGAGCTTTCCGAAAAAGTCCCAATTCCAGTCGCGCGCAAAGGGATTGTAGCATTGGGTGGTCGATGCGTTCGTGCGCTCATTCGCCTTTACGCCGCAAAGCATAAACGCTATGATATCGGGCATCATTAGGAAAGTTTGTGCGCGCTCGAGCCTTCCAGACCGGACGTCTTCGGCGAGCTGGAAGATTGTGTTAAAAAACATAAATTGAATGCCGGTCGAGGCGTATATGTCCGCCTTGGGGATTTTTGAAAATACCTCGGCATCGATTCCCTCCGTGCGCGAGTCGCGGTAAATATACGGCATGGAAATGAACTTGTCGGAGGAGTCGAGCAAGCCGTAGTCAACGCCCCACGTATCGATTCCGATTGAAACTATCGAGTCGCCAAACAGCGCCTTTGCTTTTCTAAGCCCCTCCAAAATGGAGGAAAAAATCGCGTTGATATCCCAGTGGTATGAATTTCCGATTTTAACCGGATTGCTCGACCATCTTGCGACTTCTTCGAGCGATAGTTTTTTTCCGTCAAATGCGGCGGCCATGACGCGCCCGCTGCCGGCGCCGAGATCTACTGCGAGGTAAACTTTCTTCATTTTGAGTGTGTTTATGTATTGCTTTTGTTGGCGATTATTGAGTTTATTTGGGAAATAGTCAACAGACAAGATAAGCCAATGGGCGAAAAATCGCGAATATTGCAAAAACGGCTTGACAACAAAGTGCGCAAAAGTAAATTCGGTTGGATATAAATTGGAATTCCAAAGGGAACTGGGGGCATAGCTCAGTGGATAGAGCAGCGGTTTTCTAAACCGTTGGTCGAGGGTTCGAGTCCCCCTGCCCCTGCTTTTCAATTTGGGGCCGTAGCTCAGTTGGAAGAGCGCTAGAATCGCACTCTAGAGGTCGTGAGTTCGAACCTCATCGGCTCCACCATTTAAAACCCGCAACCATTTTTGGATTGCGGTTTTTTTGCGTCTTGGGGAGTAGCTTCAAAATTCGGGTCAACACCAAAGTCAGTGGATTTTAATGAAAGACGCCGCATTGGACAA
>ERZ827181.695-NODE-695-length-42905-cov-23.140140_pt1 | contig 42905 bp, 45 predicted proteins | sample MGYA00519778_ERZ827181 | MGnify/ENA primary metagenome ERZ827181 (study PRJEB31778, sample SAMEA3449273) | human gut metagenome | biome: human gut; feature: human-associated habitat; material: faeces | place: United Kingdom | collected 2010/2012 ...
ATACTGCGCACACTTAAAGACAACAAGGAGACGAAAATGGCAGAGTCTTTATTTTGGCGTATGAAGAGGGAGTGTCCGCGGTTTGATTTCGTTCAGGATTATCCGCGGACGCATAGGGAATTCAGACGCATTGAGGATCTTTATGAAAACGTCGAGTTCCAGAAAGCCATTCACGATGATATTTGTAAAGACTGCATTCTCCGTGAAGACTGCAAGTTGCTGTCGTATCGCCATTATGTTAAGAAGAATGTTATAGTCAATAACTTTAACGGGTTGGATAAGGAAGTTATAATTTTCCGTAAGCCGCTTATCTGCCTGGATGACGTCCAGAACACTGAATGCGGCGGAAAGAGCAGTTACATTGAAGTCGAAGACGGTCTTCTGGCTCCGAGGGATGAGAACAGGCGTTACAGTAAGTGGCTTGAGAGCATGGCGAAGAGTGCAGATCAGTCTTTGGATAGGTTTTATGGTTACGCGCTTTCGAATACGTGGGATTATTTTATTACTTTGACGACAGATAAAATGAAAGTTGATCGCTATGACGACGCAGCGGTGAGGGGATTGTGGCGCGAGTGTCGGCGGACGCTGCAACGCTTTGATGAAAATGTGCGCATACTCATTGTTCCGGAACGTCATCAGGATGGTGCGTTGCATTTTCACGGCCTTGTCGGCATGGAGCGGCAGTGGGCGATGAAACTCGCGTTCAATCCCAGAACGGGGAAACAGATGTATTCGAATGCAGGGACTCCTTTATTCGAATTTCCGTTTTGGAAGTATGGCATGGCGACCTGCGCAATAATCGATTTCGGCAAGCCGGGGGAAGAGCAGGACTTGTCGCCGGCGGCGCATAGACGGCGCGTGACGAATTATCTCATGAAGTACGTCACGAAGAATTTCGGGGTGGAGTACCGCAAGCGCAGGTTCTATCACACCTTGAACTTATGCAACAAGACTAAAGAAGTGCTGAACCTCTCACCCGAAGAGCTCGAAGAGGTCTGCACCGATCTGACGGTGTATAAAGAAACGGAAGATTTTGTAATACTTCGTCGCGAAGTTTGAGCGCAAAACGGAGCAAAAATTTTGCACACCAGGTGTGTCTTATCGTGATGTCAAATGATGTCGGATGCTCAAAAATGCCACTGTTTAGTAGGTTTTTCGGGGCTTCTGAGGGGGTTCACATACAAGAGGTCACAGGTTCGAGTCCTGTTGTCCCCACCAAAAAACCCGAGGTAACACTCGGGTTTTTGTTGTTTCCGCAGTCCTCTGTGCGGCAGGGAATGCCGCACGCCTGACGGCGGAACCTGTGACGGTCACAGCTGACGCTCGCGGGAAGGCGCAGTACGGCTTTCCCGTCCGGATTTCCGTTTATGCTCCGCCGTGCGGCTCCTTTGGTGCGACTGCCTTACGTCCCGCCGGTTCAACCGTTTGCCTTCCCGTTCGCTTTTTCGTCGCGTTGCTCCTTACGAGTTCTGTTGTCCCCACCAGAAAACCCGAGGTAACACTCGGTTTTTTGTTGTCTCCGCAGTCCTCTGTGCGGCGGGGGATGCCGCACGCCTGACGGTGGAACCTGTGACGGTCACGGCTGACGCTCGCGGAGGGAATGTCGGCAGCCGACGGTATTGTGTTTTCGCGGTGTTTCGTGTACACTAAAAATGGTGCAGGCTATGAGTAAATACAAAATAGATTGTAAAGAAGTTGCCGAGGAGTGGTTGGAGAGACTGGAAGCTCTGGTGAAGAAGCTGATATGGTTTGAAAACTCCGCACATTCGCCTCAATGGGAGGAAGCGGAGGAATGGAACAGGACGTTCGAGTCGCTTTTTGACTGCGGAGTGGCCAAATAACGGGAGGAAAAATGAAAAAGGACGGAAAACCCGAAGTGCCGACAGGCTGTCTCTTTCAAGGGTGTTACAATCCCGCATACGAGGCGGAGATTAAGAAAGGAAAAGACCTCTGTTACCGTTTCAATGCGCTCAATCCCAACGACAGGGAAGCGCAGACGGAGATACTTGCCGAGCTGCTCGGCGGTATGGGGAAAGACGTGATATTCACGCCGCCGTTTTGGTGCGATTACGGTTACAACATCACGGTGGGGGACACCTTTTACGCAAATCATAACCTTGTCATAACGGACGGGGCGGCGGTGACTTTCGGCGACAACGTATTTATTGCGCCGAACTGCTGTTTCACGACGGCGGAGCATCCCACCGACCCCGAGCAGCGCAAGGCGGGACTGGAAATCGCAAAACCTATAACCGTCGGCAACAACGTGTGGATAGGCGCGGGCTCCGTCGTGCTTGCGGGGGTCACGATAGGCGACAATGCCGTGATAGGCGCGGGTTCCGTCGTGACGCGCGACATTCCGTCCGATGTGGTTGCCGTGGGCGTGCCGTGCAGAGTGATGAGAAAGATTACGGAAGAGGACAAGTATCGCTATCCGTTGTATAACCCCCGTTGACGCGTTTGCGGGGCGGGTTGTCTGCCCCGCCTTTGCGCAAGCGCAAACTCAAAGCCGAGTGTAGGCAAGGGGAGAATAAGGACTGTAAAAAACCGCCTCATCGGAGGCGGTTTTTGTTTTGTGACCGAAAGCCGTTTCAGGCAAGAGCGGACTCGAAAGTGGCGTCATCGGCGAGAACGGTATATGTCGCCGAGGTCGACACGTTGCCCGATATGCGTATGCCTTCCGTCTTAATGTTCGGGAAGTTGAAGATAATCAAGTTTCCGCTTTCAATGAAATCAAAAAGCGTCATCGGGAAGAATTCCACGTTGTAGGCGAGGAATTCCGCGTCCTCGTACGGCATATAGGCGGTGATGTCCTGCGACGTGGTCATCGTCGCAAAGTTGCCGTCGGCAAACGACAGCGTGCCCGTGACGTCGCCGAGGGTCAGCCAGCTCTCAATCATAGGCAGAATGTCGTAGCCGGCGTCATAGGCGAGTATGGGCGCAACCTGCCACAATATCCACGCCAGCGAAGAATCGCCGGGGATTGAGTAGCTGCCGTCCGCGCCGCTGATTTTCTCCGCGTCGTAGAAAGTGGGGGCGGCAAGATTGAGGACGGGCAGAGTGTCGTTCAGTTCTTCTTCCGTGAACGAAACGGAGATATCGCTGACGCCGAGCAGCGGTAAAATTGCGGAATCGATTACAATCGACGTATTGCCTTCGGCATCGCGTTCGGCATCGAGAGTCAGATTGATAGAACTGCTGCTTGAATTAATTTTCAATCTGATTGTGTAATCGAAGACAAATTCGTCCCCGATATAGACGCGCTTGCCTGACACTTCGGCGGTAAGGGGGACGGCGCTTTCTCCGCTGCCGACGGTCGCGTTGACCGTACCCGTATCCGTCACCATTTTGTTGGCGGCTAAGTTCCAGTTTTCTTCCGCTTCGGCATATGCGGCAGCGGTGTCGTAGCCGTCGTTGCAAGCCGTCATCGCAAATGCGGCAACGGTCAGACTAGCAAGAAGAATAAATATCGTTATTGAGGTTTTAAGTGCACGTTTCATAGCGTTCAACCTCCGTTATGCGTTGAATTCGTATCCGACGATACGTTCTGCCGTGGTGTTTCCGATTACGCGGAGAAGATTGAGATAATTGCCTTCGCCGTCCTGCGCGTTCCAATCGCAGTCGGTATCTTCGCGCCAGAGCATCATACCCGCAAATCCCTGTTCAATGACGTATGCAGTCTTGTCCGCAACGAGCGCGCCGCCGTTGACCCAGACCTGTATGAACTGATTGTCATATACAACGGAGCCGTCGAGGTTGGTGCCGTCGTAATACAGCCATTGCGAGTTGTCCCAATAGGTGTAGGGAGCCTTGTCCTGCGTGGCGTAGACTTCGCTGCCGTAGCCGTAGTTTGTCCAGACTGTGTCCCAGCTGTTGGGTCTTCCGTAGACGGGGATGCCGAGCACGAGCTGCGAGGGGTCGAAGCCGATGTTGACAAAGTAGCGCATCGAAGAATACGCTCCGCTCCTGAACGAAGCGTGGTTGCCGTCCACGATGTCGAAGCGGTCGTAAGCCATCATCTGCACGAAATCGACGGCGTCGATTTGTTCCTGCGTGAGGCGCACGTTGTCGGCAGACAGCGCGAGCGAAATGTATTTGTCCTCCCCGGATGAGTCAATCGCTTCGCTGACGCGGGTGATGAGGTCGCCGTAATGTTTCCATTCCGTCACGCCCGTCGGATATTCCCAGTCGAAATCTATGCCGTCAACGCGGTCGTCGTCGGCAATGAGGGAAGTGATGTTTTCCATCAGTACGTCCATATTGGAGGGGAGTCCGTGAGCGGAAAGGTCGGACGGGAAGAGGTCCATACAGATGTTCACGTCGCGGTCGCCCACGATGGACACGATTTTGTCAAGCAGCTGATTGTAAAAAGTCGGGTCGGACGTGCGGTCCTCGGGGTCGAAGCCGCTTTCGGACGCGTAGACGAGCGAACCGTCCTCCTCCCAGAAGACGAAGGATATGAGTATCATATCGGTAATCACGCCGCGGTCGAGCTCTTCCGCAAGCGCCGCCGCTTCCTCGTCCGTCATATTGTAGAAGTCGTCCACACGGTAATAGTTGAACACACGGAATTCGTTCGCGTATTCTTTGGGGGCGACGTTGTATATTTCGACCTCCGCAATCGACATATCCTTGCCTTCGTCGCTGCGTCCGAAATAAATGCGGAAAGTCGTCACGCCCGTCTGCTCCTCGAAAGTGCAGTAGCGATAGCGTTCGATTCTGTCCTGCTGACGGTAAAAGGCGTTTTCGTAATATCCGTATTCGTCAACGGTATATTCGCCGTTTTCGTCGGGAAGGACAAAGCTGAATCCGGAAATGAAATTGCCGTTTTCGCGGAGCACTACGGTGTCGAAGTCGGCAGGGGAGTCGAAGGTTATCTCGATATATTCCCCGGAAGTCGTCTCCGCGGTCCACGCCGTTTCGGTATCGCCGTCCGCGACCGCGGAAGCGGAGGACGCGGCGGAGCTCGCGCTTACCGACGCGTCGGCTATCAGATTCTGCGCGTCGGTGACATCGAGGTCGTTCGTAAAAACGTCTTCGGGACGCGTCACGCCTTTTCCTGCCGGCGTAGCCGTGCCGTCGTCGCACGCCGCAAGCAACAGGGCACACGCAGAAGCGAGAACGAGCACGGCGACAATCAGCGCAATCGCTTTCTTCTTTCTCATAATCTCTCCTTTCTGTTTTAATGACAAAAGGACAGAAACCCCTGTCGGCTTCTGTCCCCGAAATAATATAACAAATTTTTTCTGCGTGGTCAATAAGGAAAGTTCGTGATTAAAGGAATTTTTTGTGTTTTTCGGTGACGCGCGGCGTCCCACGCGGGCGTGCGGGCTTTTAGTAAAGAATTGCTATTGATTGCGGATAAAAAAGAGTTATAATATACAAAACGGGGCGCGGGGAGCGCCCGAAGGCGGTCGCATATGAAAAAGAAAGAGAATTTTGTCGTGAGAGGCTGCGCTCTCGTGGACGTCACGCGTGAGTGTGATGTCGTGCGCGACACGGACATATTCGTCAGGGATGGAATCATCGAACGCATTTCTCCCACCGACGAAGGTTCGGACGTGACGGATTATAAAGTCATTGACGCACGCGGGCTTTACGCTATGCCCGGGCTCATCAACGCGCACGCGCATCTCTTCGGCACGGGCGCGCCGAGCAAAATACTTTCGGGCGGCGGCGCGCAGAAACTCGTGCTCAAAATCACGCGCAGCGCGATAGGTCCCGCGATACTCAGGGCGTTGGTGCGCTCGTCCTGTGCGCAGGAGCTCAACTCCGGCGTGACGACGCTGCGTTCGCTCGGCGATTTCAGGTTTTCGGACATCGAAGTGCGCGACGAAATAAGGAAAGGGAAAGGAAAGGCGGCGGGACTCAATCTGCTGGTGTCGGGACCCGCGCTTACCGCGCCGGGCGGACACGGGGACGGGACTTTCGCTCTCACCGCGTCCACTCCTTCGGAATTTGCCGCGCTCGTGGCGCAGAACGTGATGAACGGAGCGGACGTGGTGAAGATATGCATAACGGGCGGCGTTACGGACGCAAAGAAGAAAGGCGAACCGGGCGAAGTCAAAATGACGGAAGAGCAGGTGAAGGCGGCGTGCGACAGGGCGCACAAACTCGGCAAAAAGGTCGCGGCGCATATCCAGAGCCCGCTCGGTGTGGAGATTGCGGCGAAATGCGGTGTGGATACAATCGAGCACGGAGCGCATATGAGCGCGGAAGCGGCGGCGGCTTTGAAAGCGCGCGGCGGCGCGGTCGTGGCGACGTACACGCCGGCTTATCCTTACTTCAAACTTCCGCCCGAAGTCACCAAGCTCGACGACATCCGCGTGTTCAATTCGGGCATAGTGCTGGACGGTATGACGCAGTGCGTGAAAGATGCGTACGCGGCGGGCATAACGGTCGGAATGGGCACGGACGCATCCTGTCCGTTCTCGACGCAGTACGGGATGTGGAGAGAGATAATTTATTTTGCAAAGCTCGGCGGATTCGGAATCAAAGCCGCGCTCAAAGCGGCAACGATAGGAAACGCCGCGGTTGTGGGCGAGAGTGAAAGGACGGGGTCGCTGGAAGTCGGCAAGCGCGCCGACATCCTCCTGCTTTCGAGAAGTCCCGTCAGCCACCCCGAAACGCTTCGCGCTCCGAAGACCGTGATTGCGGGCGGCAGGGTCATAGAGCATCCCGCAGTCAAACGCAACGAAAAAATGGAAAAAATACTCGACAAGCTGATGGAGGAAATGTGAGATGGCAGAGTACGAACTCGACTATTCGGAATTTATCGAAGTCAACGGCGACAGGCAGAACATCCGCGTCCGCGCGGCGAAAAAGGGGCTGCCCGTGGTGCTGTTTCTGCACGGCGGCCCCGGTGTGTGCGACCGTCATCAGATAATCGGCAACCATTCCGCTCTCGCGCAGAAATTCACGCTCGTCTGCTGGGACCAGCGCGGGTCGGGGAAAAGCTACACTTCCGCGCTCAGACGGCAGAACCTTTCCGTGGACACTTTCGTGTCGGACGTCGAGTTTATGCTGGAATATCTTACGGGCAAATTCGGCGTGCGCAAAGTCGCGGTGGTGGGGCACAGCTGGGGGTCCATTATCGGCACGCTTGCGGTGTCGCGCCGCCCGGATTTGGTGTCTGTGTACATAGGCGAAGGGCAGTTTGTGGACGGTGACTCCAACGAAGCGGAGTCATACCGTTTCTGTCTTGAAGAGGCAAGAAAAAGAGGGGACAAAAAGGCGCTGAAAGCCTTGGAAGGATGCGCGCCCGTCGACGGCGTCTATGCGTCGCACAAGGCTATGATGGCGCAGCGCGACTGCCTGTCCCGCTACGGCGGAGCGATTTACCACGGCGACGAAGGGCTTGTGAAAGGCTTGCTGATGCCCCTCCTGAAAAGCCCCGAATACAGCCTCGGCGACATCCTGAAATACGCGCGCGGCGCGACATATCTCACCGACGTGATTTGGAGCGACGTCGTCGGACAAAGACTGAGCAGGATAAAGAAGCTGGACGTGCCCGTTGCCGTGACGCAGGGCAGACACGACTACAACACTCCGTCCGCACTTGCGAAGAAGTGGTTCGACGAGCTGGAAGCACCTTACAAAAAGTGGGTGTGGTTCGAGGACTCCGCCCATTCTCCCGACCAGGAAGAGCCCGACAAATGGCGCGCCGCGCTGGACGAAATCCTGACCGAAACGGCTGCGCTGTGAAGCGGCAAAACGACACAAAACGCAGTTTACTTAACGACAATGCAACGAAAAACCCGCCGTTTGGCGGGTTTTCGGTTTTTTGATGTGCTGTTCGCCGCCGATTGTCAGACGAAAATGTTGTGCACGAAAGTGTTGAGCGCGGGACGCCAGACGCTCGGGGAGTGTCCGATTAGCGCGGACTTTATTTCGTAGGTGTGTTCGACACCTATCGCGTCGAGTTTTTCGTGGATATTGGCGCTGACCCCCGCCAGCGTATCGAAACGGCTGACGGTTATCTGAACGTAACGGAAGCCGTCGGAGCCCTCGTCGAGCGCGAAGTCGGGGACATAGTCGGACGACGATATTACGTTTTCACCGAAAGATGCGGAGGAAAACGCGCCGACATAGCCGAACACGTCCTGATAGGCAAACGCCGTGAGCAGCGCTTCGCGGCCGCCCATCGAAAAGCCCGCTATCGCCGTGTTGTCCTTGCCCGTGAGAGTGGAGTAGTGCCCGTTGACGTAAGGCATAAGGCATTCGACGATATCCCGCCCCGTCAGGTCGTAGGTTGCGGCAAGTTCGGGCGGCGCGGAGGGCGGAAACATCGTCCATTCGGGTTCCGTTTCCGTCGCATTGACAAGGCTGTTGACGCACACGACAATCATTTCGGGCACGCCGCCGAAATAGTGCGCGTTCTGCACGGTGTACTGCGCGCCCATTGCAGAGCCGGACACCCCTTCCGTCCACGCGTCTTCGTCGCATTGCAGTCCGTGGAGCAGATAGAGCACGGGATAGTCTTTTTCGGGGTCGTATTCGGGAGGGAGAATGACGTTCGCGTGCTTGTACGCGCCCGCGACGGAAGAATAGTATTCGATTTTGATTATCTCGTCGCCCTCCGTATATTCGTAGCCGTCGACGGGTTTATAGTAATCGACGGGGGCGAAAACCGCGGAAGTTTCGTAAAGCACGGTGTCGCCGAGCAGAATTTCCACGGAAAATTCGCCGTCGAATGCGGAGCAGTCCGCAATGCCGTCCTCGTCGGGCTGCACCGTTTCCGCGACGCCCGTCCGTCCCGTGAGCCTGACGGCGAGCGAGGACACGGCGCTGTCGCCGCATTCGCAGGCGTAACTCAGGCTGATGTCGTGTTCGTCTTCGAGCACGGTGCATCCGAGAGTATACTCGTGCACGTGTTCGGGCGTCGCGTCGTCGCAGGCGGCGAGGACCGCGAGCGACAGCCCGAGCAGGAATAACAAAAGCAATGCAAGCGGTTTTTTCATCTTTTTCCTCCGCTGCCCTTAAAACAAACTCCCGTTTATTATGATATGCCTGCGGCAGCCCGAGGTCAATGTTTTTGACTCTCTTCTGCAAAATGAAAAATGCGCCCGAAAAGGCGCACCGTGTATGGTCAGTCCGCGTCCGCAGGACATCCTCCGTGCTGCGGAGAGGGGCAGGGAGGAGGGGAAAGAGTGTGTTTGCAGGCGGGAAGCCCGCGTTCACTTTTTCCGTCTGTTTTTCATTCCGTCGCGCAGAGCGTGGGCGTAACCCAAAAGCTGTTTCCGCCCCGCGGCGTCGAGTTCCTCGTATATCTCCTGTATTTCGCTTTTGGGCAGCGCGGCGCCGTCGAGCAGCGCGTCGTCGTTGCGCCCGAGCAGGAAATCGGCTGAACAGCCCAGAATGCCGCACAGGCGGATAACGGTGTCGAAACTCGGCTTGCACTTGCCGTTTTCGTATTCGCTGTAAGTCGCCTGCGTGACGTTGATGAGTTTTGCCAGCTCCACCTGCGTTATGCCTTTTGCTTTGCGCGCTTTCCTCAGATTTTTCATACTTTGATTTTAGTTTTGATAAAGGCTACGGCATATAGTTTCGTCGGCGGGATTGACAAATATCCCGTATATCCTATATAATTGCCGCAATGATATAGAAAATAACGATATTATCGGGTGAAATGTATGAAATTATACAGGAAATCGGAAATAGAAACCGTCGCTGCCGCTCCGCAGACGGAAGGAGCGGGGAAGAGGGAATCCGCAACGGGCAAAACGGGAGAAGCGCCTTTTTCCGTTCTGGCACGCTCGTTGCAGAGTCTGTTGGAAGCGCTGAACGCGGGAGATTTCAGCGTGTCGGACGCCGAAAAATTCCGCCGAGTGAAACAGTCGGGCGCATATCAGCCCGTGGCCGCCGCGCCGGACGCGCTTTGCGACGAATTGTCCGCTTTGCTTTTCGTGATGCGCAACTGCGACAAGTGCAATGTGCTGCCAAAAGAGCGGCACTGAAAAATCAGTAGTCCTTTCTGCCCACCAGATAGTCGATGTCCACGTTGAAATAGTCGGCGAGCAGCCACAGGCTTCTTATGCTCGGCTCCTTTTTTTCGAGCAGCCACGCCGATATCGTGTTCTGTTTTATGCCCGTTTTTGCGGCAAGCCCCACCTGATTGAGATTGTTTTCTTTCATCAGTTCCTTTATGCGTGCCGCCACCTGAATTTGTACATTGCTTTGCATAGCCGCCTCCGTGTTTGTAAAAAGTTTAGCCCCAAGGGAGTAAAAACGGCGATAATATCCCCTTGGGGATAATTCTGCGCGGGATTTTTCAGAAACATACCCCGTGGCGCGGGACACGCGCGAAAAGGGGAGCGGGAATGAAGTACAGGTTGTGAAGAAGAGGAAAATATGATATCCTGTCAAAAAGGAGAACAATCTTATGAAAGTGACGACGAACGGCGTTCCTGCCGTCTATGCGGCGCAGAAAATCGGCAAGAACATCAGAAAGAAGAAAAAAGCATACACGGTCTGGGCGACTTTCACTTTTGTCCTCGCCGCGCTGTCTTTTCTGTCCGCAATGGTGATGATGATTGTGCGGATGTCGTCGGAAGACCTGGAAATGCCGATTATTTACACGTTCATACCGTTCATCGCTTTTGCGGTGTGCATCGTCTGCATTCCGCTCAGTCTGACGCTGAAACAGAAATACACCGTGCAGGTCGCCCTTCTCGACAGGGTGCAGAGCAGCGAGAAAGCGGTCATTGCGTCGTTTTCCGCATCGCCGTCGCAGGCGGCGGTTTCCTCCGTGCAGTCTGCGGTCGAGGGGATGATTGATGCGGGACTGCTGCCGGACCACGAGATAGTGGCGGGCAAGGTGGTCGCCAGAAAAGACGCGCAAGTGTCGGAAGACGAGGCGGAGCGGATGTACGAAGATTATCTTGCCGCCGCGATGCCCGCAACGCTTGCCGTAAACCTGATGCGGGAGGAAAGGGCGGACAAAATGCCGAAATTCTGTCCCAACTGCGGCGCTCCCGTCACGAATACTTCGGCGAAATTCTGCGAGTCGTGCGGGGTGCGGCTGACGGGAGAGTGAGCGGCGCGGCACAGCATATTGTGCGGAGCGGACAGTGCGCCGCAATATGTGCAAAATCTTTTGAAAAAGGGCGTCCGATTTTTTGACATCGGCACGTCCGATAGTGTATGATGTGACCATGCAAAAGAAGTGCGGTGTGTTTTTCGTAAACGGAGGCTGCGTACTCGCGCTGTCCGCGTACAGCGCGGCAGGCGTCCGCGGGGAAAAATTCTGCCGCAAGCATATGTGACATCGGGGCAGTTCTGCGTGCGCAGACTGCCTTTTTTGAAAGGTAAAGTACGGAGGCAATATGAAAAAAGCAGCGGTCATTATGGGCAGCGACAGCGACCTGCCCGTGGTCGAAAAGGCAATGAAGACCCTCGCCGACCTCGGCGTGGAATACGAGGCGCACGTCTATTCCGCCCACCGCACCCCCGCGGAGGCGAAGGCGTTTGCGGAGAATGCGGAAAAGAACGGTTTCGGCGTGATTATCGCCGCGGCGGGGAAGGCGGCGCATCTTGCGGGAGCGCTTGCCGCTTCCACGACTCTTCCCGTCATCGGCATCCCCGTGAAGAGTTCCGCTCTGGACGGGCTGGACGCTCTGCTGTCCACCGTGCAGATGCCTCCCGGAATTCCCGTGGCGACGGTGGGCATAGACGGAGCCGCCAACGCGGCGCTGCTTGCCGCCCAGATACTTGCCGTGAGTGAGCCGGAACTTGCCGCAAAGCTCAAAGCCAAGCGCGAAGCGGACAGGCTCGCCGTGCTCGAAAAGGACAGAAAACTGAACGAAGGCGTCAGGTGAATTATGGAAAAATCTTTCAGCGAAAGCTATAAGCAGGCAGGCGTGGACATCACCGCGGGATACAAGGCGGTGGAGCTGATGAAGAAACACATCGCCCGCACCGTTACGGCGGGCGCGGCGAGCGACATCGGCGGGTTCGGCGGGCTGTTCGAGCTCGACCTTACGGGGATGACCCGTCCCGTGCTCGTCAGCGGCACGGACGGCGTAGGCACCAAGCTGAAATACGCCTTTATGCTCGACAAGCACGATACGATAGGCATCGACTGCGTGGCTATGTGCGTCAACGACGTCATCTGCTGCGGGGCGAAGCCGCTCTTTTTCCTCGACTATATCGCGTGCGGCAAAAACGTGCCGGAGCGCATAGCGTCAATCGTGTCCGGCGTGGCGGAAGGCTGCGTGCAGGCGGGTGCGGCGCTCATAGGCGGCGAAACGGCGGAAATGCCGGGGTTCTATCCCGAGGACGAATACGACCTGGCGGGGTTCGCGGTAGGTGTCGTGGACCGTGCCAAAGTGCTGGACAATTCCGCGGTGCACGCGGGGGACGCGGTGATTGCGCTTCCGTCCAGCGGCGTGCATTCCAACGGCTTTTCGCTGGTGAGGAAAATTTTCGCCGAAAAGGACGTGCTTTCCCCCCGTGACGAATTCGGCGGCAGAAGTCTCGGCGAAGCGCTGCTCACCCCGACGAAGATTTACGTCAGACCTATGCTTGCCCTGTTCGGTCAGGTGACCGTAAAGGCGGTGTCGCACATCACGGGCGGAGGATTTTACGAGAATATTCCTCGCAGCATTCCCAAGGGGCTGGGCGCAAGGATTGACAAGTCCGCGCTTCGCGTGCTCCCGGTCTTCGACCTCATAGCAAAGGAGGGCGGCGTGCCCGAAAGGGATATGTTCAACACGTTCAATATGGGCGTCGGTATGAGCGTCGTCGTGGCGGCGGAAGACGCAGACCGGGCGGTCGCGTGCCTCAGAGCGGAGGGAGAAGACGCCTACGTCATAGGCGAAATCGTGCCTTCGGAAGACGGCGTGGTCATAGTGTGAGGCGGACGTGGAAAAGGTTGCGGTAGCGGTGCTGGTGTCGGGCGGCGGAACGAATTTGCAGGCCATACTCGACGCCGAAAGACGGGGCGAAATGCCTTCCGCGGAGGTGAAAACGGTCATATCCAGCCGACCCGACGCCTATGCGCTGGAAAGGGCGAAAAAGGCGGGCGTCGCGGCAGTCGTCGCCGAAAGGAAAAAATGCGCGTCGAGAGAGGAGTTCGAGGACAAAATCATCGCCGCGATTGACGAGGCGGGCGCGGAGATAATCGTGCTGGCGGGGTTTATGAGCATACTGTCGGAGAGGTTTACTTCGCGTTATGCGGGACGCATACTCAACGTGCACCCCTCTCTCATTCCCAAATTCTGCGGAGAGGGTTTTTACGGTCTGAAAGTGCACGAGGCGGTGCTCGCCGCGGGGGAAAAGGTGACGGGCGCGACTGTGCACTACGTCAACGAGATACCCGACGGCGGCGACATCATTTTCCAGAAGGAAGTGGAAGTCAAGGAGGGCGACACGCCCGAAATTCTGCAAAGAAGAGTTATGGAAGAGGCGGAGTGGAAACTGCTGCCGCTTGCGGTGGAAAAGGTTGCCGAAAAACTTCTCGCCGCGCGGGGCGCCGCTTCGTCGGAGGAGAGATAAAATGAGCATTTACGACATAAACGACGTCTGCGGACTGCTCCGCGGCAATTCGTATCCCGGAAGAGGCATTGTCATAGGCAAGTCGGAGGACGGCGCGAATGCGGTGTTCGCCTATTTTATTATGGGCAGGAGCGAAAACAGCCGCAACCGCGTCTTCGTGGAAAAAGAGGACGAACTTGTCATTTATCCTTTTGACGAAAGCAAAGTGGAGGACCCCTCTCTCATCATATATTCGCCCGTGCGCAAGGTGCACCACAAGTGGATTGTCACCAACGGCGACCAGACGGACACGATAGCGGACGGACTGCGTGCCGGCGACACCTTCGAAAAAGCGCTGGAAAGCCGCTGTTTCGAGCCCGACGCGCCGAATTTCACTCCGCGCATAAGCGGACTGATTGACCTCGACGGCAAGTTCGGCTACAAGCTGTCCATCCTCAAAAGCGCGGACGAAAAGGGGAGCGCGTGCAACCGTTACACATTCTCGTACGAGCCCCTGAACGGCGTCGGACATTTCATCCACACTTACAATTCCGACGGCAACCCCATCCCCACATTCACGGGAGAGCCGGAAAGAGTGAAAATCGGCTCCGACATAACGGAGTTCGCAAACGGGATATGGGAAAGCCTCAACCCCGACAACAAAATCGCTTTGTACGTCGGCTTTGTCGACCTCAAAACGGACAGGCTTAAAAGCGTGCTGTTCAACAAACACGTCAGGTGACAGGAGAAACTATGAAAGAATTCGAATTGAAGTACGGCTGCAACCCCAACCAGAAACCCGCGCGTATCTTTATGGAAAACGGCAGGGATTTGCCCGTGGAGATACTCAACGGCAGACCCGGTTACATCAACTTCCTCGACGCGTTCAACAGCTGGCAGCTCGTCAAGGAGCTGAAAGAAGCCACGGGGGAGTGCTGCGCGACCTCTTTCAAGCACGTCAGCCCCACTTCCGCCGCGCTCGGCAGACCTCTCGGCGAGAGACTGAAAAAAGCCTGCTTCGTCGACGACATCGAAGGGCTTGACGACAGCCCTGTTGCGTGCGCATATGCGAGAGCGCGCGGCACGGACAGGATGTCGTCTTTCGGCGACTGGATAGCCCTTTCCGACGAGTGCGACGCTACGTGCGCAAAAATCATAGCGCGCGAGGTGTCGGACGGCATAATCGCTCCCGCCTACACCCCCGAAGCGCTCGAAATCCTGAAAGCGAAGCGCAAGGGCACTTACAACATAGTCAAGGTCGACCCTCTTTACGTCCCCGACCCCGTGGAACACAAGCAGGTGTTCGGCGTGACGTTCGAGCAGGGCAGGAACAATTTCGAGATTAACCGCGCGCTGCTTGCCAACGTGGTGACGGAAAAGAAGATACCTCATTCTGCGGAAACCGACCTCATCGTCGCGCTCATAACATTGAAATACACCCAGTCCAACTCCGTGGCGTTCGCCGTGGACGGACAGGCAATCGGCGTGGGAGCGGGACAGCAGTCCAGAATACATTGCACGCGCCTTGCGGGACAGAAAGCGGACTTGTGGCAGCTCAGACAGCACGATAAAGTGCTCGGTCTGCAATTTGCCGAAGGAGTCGGCAGACCCGAAAAGAACAATATAATCGACATTTATCTTTCGGACGAATGCGAGGACGTCATCGGCGAGGACGTGTGGCGCAGGTATTTCGCCGTGCGTCCCGAAGAGTTCACCCGCGGCGAGAAGAGGGCTTATCTCGATACGATAAAGGGGGTGTCCCTCGGCTCGGACGCGTTCTTCCCCTTCGACGACAACGTGGTGCGCGCCTGCAAGAGCGGCGTGTCCTACATCGCCGAACCCGGCGGCTCGGTGCGCGACGACATCGTCATCGACACCTGCAACAAACTCGGCGTCGCAATGGCGTTTACGGGTATGCGTCTGTTCCATCATTGAGCAGGGGGTGGGCGTATGAAAATCCTTGTGGTAGGTTCGGGCGGAAGAGAGCACGCGATTGTCAGGGCGCTGCGCAAAAGCGGACGCGCGGAAGAGATTTTCGTCCTGCCCGGCAACGGAGGGATGAAAGACGACGCGACCCTTGTCCCGATAGGGGCGAAGGACATCCCCGCAATCACGGAATTTGCCGCGGCGAACAAAGTCGATTACGCCGTGGTGGCTCCCGACGACCCGCTTGTGCTCGGCGCGGTGGACGCGTTGGAGAGCGTCGGAGTTCCCTGTTTCGGACCGCGCAAGAACGCGGCGATAATCGAGGGAAGCAAGGCGTTTTCCAAGGAGCTGATGAAAAAATACGGCATACCGACCGCGAAGTACGAAACTTTCGACGACCTCGCGCTCGCGCGTGCCTATCTCGACACTCTGCCCGAGGACGGGAAAATCGTCGTCAAGGCGGACGGGCTGGCACTCGGCAAGGGCGTCATCATCGCGGAAAACCGCGCGGAAGCGAAGGCGGCGGCGGAGTCGATGATGCGCGACGGAAAGTTCGGTGCGAGCGGCAGACGCGTCGTAATCGAGGAGTTTCTGACGGGTCCCGAAGTGTCCGTGCTTTCTTTCACGGACGGCGAAACGGTCGTGCCTATGGTGTCGAGTATGGACCACAAGCGCGCCCGCGACAACGACGAAGGTCTGAATACGGGCGGTATGGGCGTCGTCGCTCCCAACCCGTATTACACGGCGGAGACAGCGGCGGAGTGTATGGAAAAGATATTCCTGCCCACCGTCCGCGCAATGAAGAACGAGGGGCGCACTTTCAGAGGGTGTCTGTATTTCGGTCTTATGCTCACTCCCGACGGACCGAAGGTCATCGAGTACAACTGCCGTTTCGGCGACCCCGAAACGCAGGCGGTCCTGCCCTTGCTGGAAAGCGATTTGCTCGAAATTATGCTCGCCTGCACGGAGGGCAGACTGAAAGACGTCGAAGTGCGTTTTTCGGACAAATGTTCCTGCTGCGTCGTGGAAGCGTCGGAAGGTTACCCCGAAAAGTACGAAACGGCATACGAAATTTCCGTGGACGGAGATTTCGGCGCCGAGCTTTACGTTGCGGGCGCGAAGTGCGAGGACGGAAAACTCCTGACGTCGGGCGGCAGGGTGCTGGGCGTCACCGCGGTGGCGGACACGCTGCAAGCCGCCGTGGACAAGGCGTACGAAGAAGTGAAAAAAGTGCGTTTTGCCAACGCATATTACCGCCGTGACATAGGCGCGCGTGCGCTGGCGGCGAGGAAGGAAAGAAAATAACTGCCGCACGCAGGGCGCACCTTTCGGCGCCGCCCTTTACGGAGGAGATATGGTCAACAGAATTTTCGTGGAAAAGAAGCCGTCGCTTGCCGCAGAAGCGCGCGCGCTGTATGCGGAGGCGGTCGGAATGCTGGGCGTGAAAGGGCTCGAAAAAGTGCGCGTCGTCAACCGTTACGACGTGGAAGGCGCGGACGGCGAGCTGCTCGAATACGCAAAGCGCAACATATTCTCGGAGCCCCAGCTCGACGACGTGAGCGCGGCGCTCGACCGTGAGGGTGCGTGCGCGGTGTTCGGGGTTGAGCCTCTCCCCGGTCAGTTCGACCAGAGGGCGGACTCCGCAGCGCAATGCATACAGCTGGTGTCGCAGGGCGAAAAGCCCGTCGTCCGCACGGCAAAGTTCTATGTGCTTTACGGCGACCTGAAAGGCGGGGATGTCGACAAGATAAAGAAATTCGTCATCAACCCCGTCGAGAGCAGGGAAGCGTCCGAAGAGCTGCCCGCGACCCTGAAAGCGGAATATCCCGCTCCCGCCGACGTCGAGGTGCTGCACGGGTTCATCTCTATGGGCGAAGACGGGCTTGCGGAATTCGTGAAAAAGTACGGGCTTGCGATGGACGCGGACGACGTGCGCTTCTGTCGCGACTATTTCGCTTCCGAAAAGCGCGACCCGACTCTCACGGAAGTGAGGATGATTGACACTTACTGGTCGGACCACTGCCGTCACACCACCTTCCTCACCACGATAGACAGGGCGGAGTTCGAGGACGCGGAGTGCGAAGCGGCGTGGAAAGATTATCTTGCCGCGCGCGAAAAGCTGGGCAGGACGGACAAACCCGTCAACCTGATGGACATCGCCACCATAGCGGCGAAACTTCTGCGCAGGGAAGGCAAACTCGAAAATCTGGACGTGTCGGACGAAATCAACGCCTGCACGGTGAAAATCAAGGTGAAAGTGAACGGCGAGGACGAGGATTGGCTGCTGCTTTTCAAGAACGAAACGCACAACCATCCCACCGAAATCGAACCTTTCGGCGGCGCGGCGACCTGCATAGGCGGCGCGATACGCGACCCGCTTTCGGGCAGAGCGTACGTCTATTCCGCAATGCGCGTGACGGGCGCGGGAAATCCGCTCACGCCCATAGAAGATACGCTGCCCGGCAAACTTCCGCAGAAAAAGATTGTGACCACCGCCGCGGCGGGATACAGCTCATACGGCAACCAGATAGGGCTTGCCACGGGCATAGTGGACGAGATATACCACGACGGCTACGTCGCAAAGCGGTTGGAGATAGGCGCGGTCACGGGGGCTGTCCCCGCGCGCTGCGTTGTGCGTGAGACCCCGGCTCCCGGCGATATAGTCATTCTGCTCGGCGGCAGGACGGGACGCGACGGCTGCGGCGGCGCCACGGGGTCGTCCAAGGCGCACAGCACGGAGTCCCTCGCCACCTGCGGGGCGGAAGTGCAGAAGGGCAACGCGCCCGAAGAGAGAAAACTGCAACGCCTGTTCAGAAACCCCGAAGCGTCGCTGCTCATAAAACGCTGCAACGACTTCGGTGCGGGCGGCGTGTCCGTCGCGATAGGCGAACTTGCCGACGGGCTTGACATTGACCTCAACGCGGTGCCCAAAAAATACGAGGGTCTGGACGGCACGGAACTTGCCATCAGCGAATCGCAGGAGAGGATGGCGGTGGTCGTCGCACCCGAAGACGCAGACAAATTCCGCGCGCTGGCATACGCCGAAAACCTCGAAGCCACGGCGGTCGCCGTTGTGACGGAAGAGCCAAGGCTGCGTATGCGCTGGAACGGCAAGACCATAGTCGACATATCCCGTGATTTTCTGAATTCCAACGGCGCGGAAAAACACGCCGTCGCAAGACAGACCAAGGCGGGCAGCCTGAAAAAGGAAATCCCCGCGGACTTTGCGGAGGGTATGCGCGCACTTGCGGGCGACCTCAACGTATGTTCTAAGCGCGGGCTTTCGGAGCGCTTCGACAGCACCATAGGCGCGGGCACGGTTCTGATGCCCTTCGGAGGGAAAAACCAGCTGACGCCCATACAGTGTATGGTCAACAAGGTTTCCGTCGAAAACGGCGAAACGGACACTTGTTCCCTTATGTCCTGGGGGTTTAACCCCTATATCAGCGAAAAGAGCCCCTTCCACGGCGCATATCTCGCGGTGGTGGAAAGCGTGGCGAAACTCGTGTGCGCGGGCGCCGACACAAATGAAGTTTATCTCACTTTCCAGGAATATTTCGAGAAACCGATGGGCAAACCCGAACGCTGGGGCAAGCCTCTCGCCGCGCTCCTCGGGGCGTTCCGCGCGCAGCGCGACCTCGGTATGGGCGCAATAGGCGGCAAGGACAGTATGAGCGGCACTTTCGAGCATATCGACGTGCCCCCGACGCTCGTGTCTTTTGCCGTGACGACTTCGGAGAGCGGCAGAACGGTTTCGGGAGATTTCAAGCGTGCGGGAAGCCGCGTCAGGCTGATTGAATGCGAGTACGGCACGGACGGGCTGCCCGTGGCGGAAAGTTTCCTCGAAAACGCCGCGAAACTCAATGCGCTTATGCGCGAGGGCAAAGTGCTTTCCGCTTACACGCCCGGATACGGCGGAGTGGCGGAGGCTGTCTTCAAGGCGGCGATGGGCAACGGCTTCGGCTTCGAATTTGCGGACGGCATAAGCCTGTCGGACGTCTTCGGATACAAGTACGGCGCGTTTGTCGCGGAGTGCGCTGACGGCGTCACCCTCGGACGTGAGCTCGGCACCGTCACCGCAGAAAGAACGTTGAAATACGGCGGTGAAACCGTGGAAATGTCCGCACTCTGCGCCGCATACGAAGACAAGCTGGAAAGCGTGTACACCTGCAACATAAAGCAAGGCGGAGAAAAAATCCCGAAAGTTTCCTACACGGGCGGCAGCGCGGCAAAGTGCGGCGTGCACATCGCAAGACCGCGCGTGCTCATCCCCGTTTTCCCCGGCACCAACTGCGAATACGACACCGCCAAAGCCGCGCGCCGCGCGGGGGCGGAAGCGGAGATTTTCGTCGTCAACAACCTGACTCCCGCCGCGGTGGCGGAGTCGGTGGAGAAGTTTGCCGAGCGCATTGCCGCGGCGCAGATAGTTTTCATCCCCGGCGGTTTTTCGGCGGGCGACGAGCCGGACGGCAGCGGGAAGTTCATCACGTCGTTCTTCCGCAACGCGAGAGTCGCGGACGCCGTAAGGGAACTTCTGCGCAGCCGCGACGGACTTATGGCGGGCATATGCAACGGTTTTCAGGCGCTCATCAAGCTCGGCCTCGTGACGCACGGCGACATAGTGGACGCGGCGGAGGATTATCCCACGCTGACTTACAACACCATAGCGCGCCACCAGTCCAAGATAGTGCGCACGCGCGTGTGTTCCAATCTTTCGCCGTGGCTTTCTCTCGTGAACGTCGGCGATGTGATAAACGTGCCCATATCCCACGGCGAGGGCAGATTTATGGCGACGCCCGAGTGGCGGGAACTGCTCGCAAAACGCGGACAGATTGCCACGCAGTACGTCGATTTCGCGGGAGAGCCTTCCGCAGACGTACGTTTCAACCCCAACGGGAGCGACTTTGCGGTGGAGGGCATAACCTCTCCCGACGGCAGGGTGCTCGGAAAGATGGGACACAGCGAACGCACCGGAAACGGACTTTATATGAACGTTCCGGGCGATTATGATATGAAATTGTTCGAATCGGCGGTGAAGTACTTCTCGTAACCCGCCCGCGGCGCGGCCGCATCCAAAAGGAATAACACACGGAGAATAAGATTATGGCAAAGTATTTTGAAGAACCGTCGAGAACTTTCAGCGAGTATCTCCTCATCCCCGGTTATACGGATGAGAACTGCATCCCCGCAAACGTCAGCCTGCGCACCCCGCTGGTGAAACACAAGCGCGGCGAAGAGCCCGCGATTTCCCTCAACATTCCGCTCGTGTCCGCCATTATGCAGTCCGTCAGCAACGATACGCTTGCCATTGCGCTGGCGCGCGAGGGCGGTATGTCATTCATTTACGGCTCGCAGACCGTGGAAGACGAGGCGGCTATGGTGCGCCGCGTCAAGAACTACAAGGCGGGCTTCGTGGTGTCCGACTCCAACGTGATGCCCGACGACACCCTTGCCGACGTGCTCGAACTCGTCGAACGCAAGGGGCACAACACCATCGCCGTGACGCACGACGGCAGCAGTTTCGGGAAGCTGCTCGGCATAGTCACCAGCCGCGACTACCGCGTCAGCCGTATGCCTCTCGAAACCAAAGTTTCGGAGTTTATGACCCCGCTCGAAAAGCTCGTCACCGCGCCCGCGTCCACGGGACTTGCGGAGGCGAACGACATCATATGGGAGCACAAGCTCAATTCCATCCCCATTCTTTCCGACGAAGGCAACCTTATGTATATGGTGTTCCGCAAGGATTACGCCCAGCATAAGGAAAATCCTCTGGAACTGCTCGACGGCAGCAAACGCTATATGGTCGGCGCGGGCATAAACACGCTCGACTACGAAAAACGCGTCCCCGCGCTCATAGAAGCGGGCGCGGACGTGCTGTGCATAGACTCGTCCGAAGGCTACACCGTATGGCAAAAGAGGACGCTGGATTTCATCCGCAAGAATTACGGCGACTCAGTCAAAGTCGGCGCTGGCAACGTCGTGGACCGCGACGGCTTCCTTTTCCTTGCCGAATGCGGAGCGGATTTCGTCAAAGTGGGCATAGGCGGCGGTTCGATTTGCATAACGCGCGAACAGAAAGGCATAGGCCGCGGGCAGGCGAGCGCGCTCATCGAGGTCGCGGAAGCCAGAAACGAGTATTACGAAAAGACGGGCATTTACATCCCCATCTGCTCGGACGGCGGCATCGTGCACGACTATCACATGACCCTTGCGCTTGCGATGGGCGCGGATTTCCTGATGCTGGGCAGATATTTCGCCCGTTTCGACGAGAGCCCGACCAACAAGCTCAACATCAACGGCAATTACGTCAAGGAATATTGGGGCGAGGGCAGCAACCGCGCGCGCAACTGGCAGCGTTACGACCTCGGCGGAAAGTCGGGTCTGTCCTTCGAGGAAGGCGTGGACAGTTACGTCCCCTATGCGGGCAGCCTCAAAGACAACGTGGAAAGGAGCCTTTACAAAGTGCGTTCCACGATGTGCAACTGCGGCGCGGTGACCATAAAACAGTTGCAGCAGACCGCGAAGATGACCGTCGTTTCCGCCACCAGCATCACGGAGGGCGGCGCGCACGACGTCATTCAGAAAAACACCTCTTACACGGGCAACAGATAGGAGAGAGAATATGCAGATAATAGACGGAAAACTCGTTGCACGTCTCACGCGCGAAGACATCGGAAGACAGGTCGGGGAGCTTCCGCAGAAGGAACTCGGCAAGATAGGGCTTGCGGTAATCCTGGTCGGCGACGACCCCGCGAGCAAAGTTTACGTCCGCAACAAGATTAACGGCTGCGCGGAGGTCGGCATAGCGTCCACGCTTGCCGAAATGCCCGCGGACGCGACGTTTGAGGAAGTGGCGGCGAAGATAAAGCAGTTCAACGACGACCCCGAAATCAGCGGCATACTTTTGCAGCTTCCCGTGCCCAAACACCTGGACGAAGCGGCTCTGCTGCACCTCATCGACCCGTCCAAGGACGTGGACGGCTGTCACTATGTGCAGAAAGGAAAACTCTGGACGGGCGAGCCCGAACTCATTCCCTGCACGCCTTACGGGGTGATGAAACTGCTTGACTATTATTCCGTTCCCGTCGAGGGCAAAAACGCCGTCGTGGTGGGGCGCTCCAATCTCGTAGGCAAGCCGCTTGCGCAACTTCTGCTCGACCGCAACGCCACCGTCACCATCTGCCACAGCCGCACGAAAGACCTCGGTGAAGTCACCCGCCGCGCGGATATTCTCTGCGTTGCGATAGGCAAAGCCAAGTTCCTGAAAGCGGATATGGTCAAAGAGGGCGCCGTCGTGATAGACGTCGGTATGGACCGCGACGAAAACGGTAAGCTCTGCGGCGACGTGGATTATGCGGAAGTGGCGCCCAAATGTTCCTACATCACTCCCGTACCGGGCGGAGTAGGTCCCATGACGGTCACTATGCTGTTGCAGAACACCGTCACCGCCTACCGCATCGCGCACAATTTGTCAGTAAAATAATTGCAAAACCGTGTTGACAAAAGAAAACCCCGCTGATTGCGGGGTTTTGTGATTGTGGTGGAGACAACAAGACTCGTAAGGAGCGCAAAGCGCGACGGAATAGCGCGAAGCCGTCATTTGGTCTGCGTGCGAAGTTCACGCAGGACGGCGGAGCGCGTCAGTTGTGACAAAGTCACAAGTTCTGCCGCGGAAGCGGTGCGGGATTGTATCCCGCAGAGTCTTGTTGACAAAAGAAACCCCCGCTATTATAGCGGGGGTTTGGTGATTGTGGTGGAGACAACAAGACTCGAACTTGTGACCTCTACGATGTCAACGTAGCGCTCTAACCAACTGGGCTATGCCTCCGAATGCAAGGGATATATTACACCAAAATAAGACGGGTGGCAAGTGATTTTAGGCATTTGCGGCGCAGGATGGAAAAATTTTCGTTTTTTCTTTGCAGAGGGCGGCTGCGACCGATGTTTTGACTGTCGCAGTGTGGGCGACGACGTGTGCGTCGCGTATATATTCGCCTCCGCGAGATATATTTACTGTATGACAACAGGTGCGGACAAAGGGAGAAAACGCGACGCACTCATTGTATGCGGCGTCGGAGCGATATTTTCTCTTGCAGTGGGGGCTTTGTCTCATTTCTTTTACGAGTGGTCGGGCGGAAGCACAGCGGCGGGGATATTTTTCCCCGTAAACGAGAGCGTATGGGAGCATATGAAACTGGTGTTTTTCCCGTTTCTCGTTTACTTTGCGACAGCGCTGCCGCTTGCTCCGACGCTGAATAACCGCGTGTTCGGGGCGTTTTCCGCGACATTCATCGCCGCGGGGTTTATTCCTGCGGTGTTTTACACATACACGGCGTTTACGGGCAGAGCAATACTTGCCGTGGACATAACCGTTTACTGCGTCGGGGTTTTTCTCGGATTTGCCGCCGCGTACGCGGCGTTCACCCGTCCGCGCTCTTCCGCCGCGCTGTGTGCGGCAGGGGCGCTCGGATTGGTCTTTATCGCGGCGTGCTATTTTACGCTGACGGCGTTCGCGCCCGACTTCTTTTTGTTCGTTGACCCGCGCAACGGAAAATTCGGACTCGGAGCAGGCTGAAAGGGAAGATTATAATCAAGGTTATTTGCAAAAGTGGATTGACAATACAAAAAATCGGATATATTATTAAAGTGCCAGAATAAATTATAGGAGCACAAATATGGAAGAAAAAATCTACATCAAGATATGTAAAGCATTCAGCGATGTCAACAGAATGAAAATTTTCAAGATGCTGCTCGAAAAAGATATGTGCGCATTTGAGATTCTGAAATTTATGAATTGCAGTCAGCCCACGCTTTCCTATCATATGAAGTTGCTTGTCGACAGCACCATTATCGACGCGGAGAAGCGCGGTCTCTGGATGCATTACGAAGTGAATTACGCGGTCCTCGAAGAGTTCCAGAATTACTTCAAAGTAGAAAAGAAAGCCGAGAAATAATCGGTGACCCGTCGCCGAAGCCCGAACGGGCTTCGGCTTTTTTATTTTTGACAGATGAAAGAAAGCACCCGAAAAGCTGATACGGCAGTGATAGGCGGGGGCGCGGCTGCGCTCGTGCTCGTCGCTATGCTCGATTCGGCTGACGTGACCGTGCTCGAACGCAATACGCGCGCGGGCAAAAAGCTGCTTGCGACCGGCAACGGCAAATGCAACCTGACGGGCGAGGACATTTCCGCCGACGGATACAACCGTCCCGATGTCGCGGGGAGGTTCCTCAATGACTTTCCGCCCTCTGCCGCCGTGGAATTCTTCAATTCGCTCGGGCTTGCGACGCGCGTCGTAAACGGGAGAGTTTATCCGTATTCCGAATGCGCTTCGAGCGTTCTTGACGTGCTTCTCGCCGCGGTCCGCGACAGCGGCGCGGCAATCCTGACCGGCAGGGAAGTGTCCGCCGTCGAGCGTACGGCGGAGGGATTTTTGCTCACTGCAAACGCGCTCGGCGACGACGGAAAGGTGCTTTCGCAGGAAAAAATCAAAGCTCGCCGCATTGTGCTTGCAAGCGGTTCCTCCGCTTCGTCGGGCAGGGACAGCCTGTCGTTGTACAGGGCGCTGGGGCATTCCGGCCGTCCGTTTTCTCCCTCTCTCGTGCCTCTGAAAACGGACAGGGAAAGCGTCAAAGGGCTGAACGGCGTGCGTGTAAAATGCACCGCAACGCTTGCGGGCGTCCGCACGGAAGGGGAGATACTTTTCCGCGATTACGGTCTGAGCGGCATAGCGGCGCTGGACCTTTCGGCATTGTATGCGCGCGGCACGGCGCGCCGCGGGGACGCCGTATCCCTCGATTTTGTCCCCGACGTCACGGAAAAAGAGCTGACGGACCTGATTGCCGCACAGCGCGGGCGCACCTGCGAGCTTGTGCTTCGGGGGATGTTCCATTCCAAAGTTGCCGAAAGGATTATGGCGCGCGCAGGGCAGGCTCCCGACCGGGCGCCTGATGCCGAACGCATTGCTTCCGTCGCGAAAGATTACCGACTGACGTTGCAGGGGACCGCAGATGCGTCCGCGGCGCAGGTTATGTCGGGCGGACTCGACCCCGACGAATTCGACGCCGACCTGCAATCCTTGCTGTGCCGCGGAGCGTACGCAATGGGCGAGGCTCTCGACGTCGACGGCATTTGCGGCGGATATAATCTGCAATGGGCGTGGATGAGCGCTCACGCCGTCGCGCGCGGACTGAAAAATCTCCGCTGAGCGTCCCCTCACGGACAATTTTCGTCATTTTTCCCTTAATTTTGCAAAAATAGATAAGATTGTTAACTTTTTGAGTGTATAGCCTTGAAAATTATTTGTTTCAATGTTATACTAATTTCATGGATGTAAAAAACGCGGCATATTTTTTCTCGGCGTACAGAAAACTCTTGCGCTCGTACACGGACTTCCAGCTCAATGCGCTGGAAGGGTATGATCTGTCGCCGAATGAGATAGTGGTGCTCAGCAGCATCGAAACCACGCCCACCGCAAGCGACATCGCGATGATGTCTGATGTGAGCAAGGCGCTCGTTTCGCGCAGCGTGAAACTGCTCAAAGAGAAGAACTATATCACCGCCACGGTTTCGGAAGAGGACAAACGCGAACAGCAGCTTGCGCTGACGGAGGAGGGGCAGAAAGTCGCGGAACTCATCGACGAGGCAAACAGAAGGTATTTCGCGACGGCTTTCGCCAATTTCGAAAAGGACGAAAAAGCCGTGCTCAAAGCCTTGCTCGATATGATGTTGAGAAACCTCAACGTGGACTTTAAGATATGAAATTCGACGAATTAAAACGTACTTCGGCCGAAACGGCCGATTTCATCAGCGGAGAAACGGCGCGCACGGCGGAGGACATTTCCGACCGCGTCGCGGGCAGCGTCGCAGAGGCGGACACTGCGGAATATATGGCAGGTCTGCTGTCTGCCGCGGGAGCGGACGTCAGGACGGAAACTTTCCCCGTCGCGCCTGCCGCGGCATTCGGATGGATAGGCGTGACCGTGGTGTGTATGCTGCTCGCTTTTGCGGCGTACTTTTTCGTGTCGATGGTTTCCGTTGCGTTGATTATTGTTGCTTTCGTGCCGTTTATAGTGCAGGGAGTGCTTTGTTCGCGCGCGTTTGACGGTGCGTATGTCAAAGGCACGTCGCAAAACGTCACGGCAGTGCTTCCGTGCGAAGGCGAAGTGAAGAAACGCGTGTTTTTCACCGCTCACACCGATGCGGCGAAAATCTTCCGTCCGCAGATAAAGGACAGAGGAAGGCTGCTCGCCGCCGCGGCGATAATATCTTTGCTGGGCGCGGCATATCTTCTCGCCGTGGACATAGCGCGCTGGGCGTATCTCGGGAGCGTGGGCACGGGGCTTGCGCGCGGCGAATGGCTGGCGGTGGGGCTTGTCGGCATAGTTTTTGTCCCGTTCTGGGGGCTGTGCCTGTTTGCAATCGACCCCAAGACCGTGTCGCCGGGAGCAAACGACAACCTGTCGGGATGTTTTGTCGCCGTCGCCCTGATAAAGGCTCTTGCCGAAAAAGGAATAAAGTTGCGCTCGACGGAGGTCGGTGTGATTCTTACGGGTGCGGAAGAGTGCGGACTGCGCGGCGCGAAGGCGTGGTGCGACGCGTACGCAGAGGAGTACAAGGGCACGGAAACTTATTTCTTTACGCTCGACACGCTGCGTGACGCGGAACATCTCAAAGTGCAGAACCGCGACTTGAACGGACTGCAAAAGCTGGATAAAGACGCCGTTTCGCTATTTTTCGTCGCCGCAAAAAAGGCGGGCGCGGAATGTGCGAAAGGCGGCGCGGGCTTCGGTGCCACGGACGCGGCGGCTTTTGCCGCGGCAGGGCTGAAAGCGGCGAGCGTCACGGCAATGAAACCCTTTGCCGAATACTATCACACCGAGCGCGACAGCGCGGACAATACGGACGCCGCGCTGCTTGAAAAGTGTTTCCTTGCCGCCGTGCAGGTCGTGGAAGAGCTCGACGGAGCGGAGTGAATTACGCATAAAGGTCAAAGGCAGAAAGACTGACAGCTTAACGGATATGAAAAACGCCGCGGATGCGGCGTTTTCGATTGCTTTCGCGACCGCGTTGCGGGAACGGGTCTGCGTTTTGCGAACCTTTCTTCCGATTTGTTTTCTTAACCGACGGGGTGCGCGGCTGCGCTTCGGCGCAGGTCGTCGCCCGAAAATTCTATGACTTTCGACACACGTCTGTCGAAAAGGCGGGAACATATTCTTTCGTTGTACCGTTTTGAGAAATCGTCCGCGTCGAGGTTGGTCGTTATGACTGTCGGAAGCCTGTGCGAAAAGCGTTCGGAGAGCACGAGCAGGAGATACTCGAACGTGACGTTGTTGTAAACGGGTTCGGTGCCGAGGTCGTCTATGACGAGCATCTCCGCGCTCATCACGTCGCTCGTTATGCCGTCGCGCTCGGAGTAGGGAGAGGTGTGGCATTTGAGCATAAGCGAATTGAATGCATTCGCACTCATCACCACCGCACTGTGTCCGCGTCTAATCATCTCGCGCGCCGCCGCGGTGGCAAGCACCGTTTTTCCCGTGCCCGTACCGCCTGAAAGCAGTATGTAGCGGTATTTCACGTCGGGATATGCCGAAACGTAAGTGTTCATCCAGGAGTACGCCTTTTTAAGCTGTGCCGACTGTGCGCCGCCTATGCTTTTTTCGTCGAAATCGGAAAGAGAGTAACCTTCGGGAGAAATGTCGCACGCCACGCCGAGCGCCTTAATCAGTTCGTCGCGTACGCAGTCGCAGAGTTTTTCTCCGCACATTCCGAGGTCTCCGCATTTTTCGCATTTGACGCGTGGGGAGAAGTCCTTTTCTGACCAGCCGTATTTCGCGAGTGCGTCGAGATAGGTTTCCCTCGCGCTTTCCGCCGCGGCCTTGCGGGCTTCGCCCGGGCGCATCAGGCTCTTGTGCAGGGCAATGACGTATGCCCGCTGTGCGTCCGCGATTTCGGGCACGGCAAAAGCCTCGGCTCTGCGCGCTTCCGCCGCCGCCTCTTCGCGCTGTCTGTCCGCGCGCCTGTTTTCGAGAACCTTACGCAATACTTCTTCCGTCATACGTCGTTTTCATCCAAATCGTCCATACTTGTCATCACCGCTTTGAGTTCTTCCGCGGTGTAAGTGCGTTCTTTGAAATTGCGGGAGGAATTGACCGCCGCCTTGTCCGCGGGCGCCGCGACGCCTGCGCCGACGCGTTTTGCGTCCTCGACGGTGCGCACGCCTCTGGATTTCCATTCGGAAAGCAGGCGATTGACTGCGGAAGAAGGGTAGCTTTTCCCCGCGCAGAGTTCGGCGGCACAGACAATCACGTCGTCGCCGAAGCCCCACACCGCGCTCCAAGTGCGGTAGAAATTGCGGTCCGCCGCCGTCACGCCGCGGCTTCTGCCCGTCGCTTCGATGATTTTCTTGATGCGTTCGTCCTGTTTGAGCTGTTCGCCTATGAAAGCGTTGATGGCTTCGACGGTGAGCAGCCCCTGCGCATAGAACTTGTCCACGACCCCGTTCATTCCGTCCAGGGTGCGGATGCCGCTGAGGAAACAGTAGTGCGCCACGGTGACGAGCGCTTCGTCCGAAAACCCTTTGTCCAGCCACGGAGAGGTGTAGACCTCGATGACGTGGTCGAGCGACTCGTAAAATACGCCGATTGTCTTGTTGATGCGCACGGCGAGGTCCTGCAATTTTTCGCGGTGGGCGTTGTAGTCTTTCATTTCTTCGGCGGTGAACACGGACATACGGTAGAATTCGTCCAGTCTGCCGTCCAGTTTTCTGAAAGTCTTTCCGCCTTTCAACGATTTTGCGGCTTCCAGCACGGCGGGAAGAGTGAACCCCCAGCTGCGCGTCCATTTTGTGAGCATCTGCTTTTCTTCGAGTTCCGCTCCGCCTTTTCTGCCGAGCGCGGCGAGCACCGCGCGCATATCTTCCGTCTGCGCCTCGTACTCGTTGAGCTTCGCTTCGACGTCCGCGACGGTGCGCACTCCCTCGGAAGCCCAGTTGCGGGCGACGGTGAGAATGTAAGGGTAGCGCACGCTTTCGCCTTTGAGCTCTATGCAGTAGCGCACAATCATCAGCATCGCGTCGCGGTCCATTTTTACGGAGTCGAGGAAAGAATAATACTCGTTGTACTCGTTGGGCGTGAGCATACGCTCGTGGAACAGCTCCTGCAATTCGCGGTTGAAATCGTGCCACTTTTCGGATTTGTATTTCTTGGGCGGCTGCATTGCGCGCTTCAAGGAGCAGTAAGCCACTTCGAGAGGCTTGCGGCTTATGATGCGGCACAGCCCCGCGTCCTCGAAATCCGCATAAATCGAAGTCAGTTCCGCCTCGGTGACATCGAGAGTTTCGCACATCTCGTCAAGGGAATTGAGCTTTTCGGGCATAGAGCACATATACAGCCCGTAGAGATAGACTTTCAGCTGTTTTTCCGTGCAATGCGGAAGATGTTCGTTGATGAAAAGGTTGTCAACGAGCGTAAAACTTTCGATAAGAAAATCGCTGGAAAACTTCGCCAGACTCAAAACTCCCTCCGTGCGCGGATGTGTCGGACGAAGTCCGCAATCCGAACGTAAAATACCATATCACAAAATCACGGAAAAATAAACCTCGGCGCGCAGGAAAAATAAAAATTCCACATATAGTGCGTCGCGCCGCGTCGGAGCAAAACGCCGCTGCGGCGGCGGGCGGAACATTACATCACAATTTGGTGATGAAAAACGGCATAGGCGGGTCCTTTTTCCAGTTGTGGAAGGAGAGGGCGAGCACCTGAAACCTCTTGTCGTCCAGCGTGGCGAGGAAAGGAATGAGCGCGTCGCGCTCCGCATAGCCGTTCGCGCCGCCGCTGTATATCGTCACGCACATAATCCCGCCGCTTTTCAGTATTTCCAACCCCGCACGGATTGCGGCGACCGTGGATTCGGCGCGGGTGTAAACGGAATGGTCGCCGCCCGGAAGATAGCCGAGATTGAACAGTATGCAGGAGGCGGTTTCGGGCGCGGCGTAAAGCGCCATATCGGCGTGAGAGGCGAGCAGCACCTCCGCGTCGAGCCCTTCCGACGCAAGCAACGCGCGGGTGCTTTCCACGGCGTCTTTCTGTATGTCGAACGCGAGAACGCGCCCCGTCCTGCCCACCGTTCGGGCAAGGAACGCCGTGTCATAGCCGCGCCCCGCGGTGGCGTCGATGGCGAAGTCGCCTTCCGAAAGGTGTCCGAGCACCGCTTTTTTTACGATTTCGAGTGCGTTCATAGTCTGCTCCCGTCCGACTGCCGCGCAGAGCGCGGCCGTGTGTCGTGATTTTCCGTTTGCGGCACCGCCGCGTACCGTTCAGCCGTCGTCCTCTTCCGCGGCGTTATGCGGTTGCCTGACGTACGCCTCCGCGGATAAGGTGCGTCGGGAAGAATAAAAACGTATGCCCGCGCGTTCCAGCGCCTTTTTGAGCGCTATCGTCAGCGGCCAGCCTATTACTGCCACGACAATGACTTCGGAGGCGAGAATGAGCCCGAAGTTCAGAAAATACGCCGTGTCCGAGCCGTCGACGACCCAGATGAGCGGGACGAGTATCGCATTGAGTATGAGCGGCGGAAAGACGTAAAGGAACTTCGTTTTCCTGAGCAGGAAGGTCAGCACGGCGGCTACTCCCGTCGCTATCGTGCCGAAAATGACGTCGTACATCGTCGAGTAGAAGAAGTTGGAGAGGAAGCACCCCAGCGTCACGCCGATTATGGATTCCGGCATAAAAACCGGCAACAGGACGAGCGCCTCGGAAAGGCGGAATTGCACGGGGCCGAAGGATACGGGTTGAAGTGCGGTTGCAAGCGCGAAATAAATCGCCGCGACGAGCGCGGAACGCGTGATGAAGAATACGCTCTTTTTCAAAACTGACCTCGGTTTTTTTTATTGATGGGTGTTGCCGTGACCATCGGGCATATGTTATCATACAATGAGCCCGAAGGCAACTTTTCCGAGGGGACGGAGCAAAATTTCCTCCCGAATTTTTCGGACGGGCGGCAGGAGTAACTATGCATAATTTCGAAGATATGGGTTTTATGAACAGTGCGTTTAATACGGGCGCTTTCGTGACGTCGGGCGACAACGTGATGGTCGCAAGCTGGGGTTTCGTCGGCGTGATGTGGGGAAAGAAAGTTTTCGTCGCCCCAATACGCGACAGCCGCTATACCAAAGAAATGCTGGATAAGACGGGAGAGTTCACCGTCAGCGTGCCCGCCGCGGGGACTATGAAAAAAGAGCTCGCTTTCTGCGGCAGCAAGAGCGGCCGCGACTACGACAAGTGGGCGGAAACGGGGATGAAAAAACAGGCGGCGAAAGAGGTCGGCACCTGCGTCGTCTCAGGCTGCGAGAGATATTTCGAGTGCCGCGTGCTCGGCGTGCTGCCGATGGGCGATATGGACATAAGCCGAGTGGCGCAATGGTACGCGGGCGGCGACCTGCACAATTTCTATTTCGGCGAGATAGTGGCGGAGTACCGATGAAAATCTGGGCGAAAGTGATGCGCGGCGACAAAATACTGCGCGACGTGCTTTACGAAGGCGAACACAAGCCGACTTTTGCGGGTTTCCGCGAAGCGGTGCAGAACGTGGCTTACAGAGTGGACGTTTCCACGCCTGTGCTTCTTCCCGCGCATTTCGAGAGGTTCGACCGTTTCAACAGGGTGAAGTTTGCGCCTTCCGATTTCATCGAGGACGTGACTTTCACCTCTTTCGTGCTCGAACGCGTCAAGGAAGACAAACCCGCGGGTCAGGCGCCTGCGGCACGCACCGACGTGCACGCCGCAAGGCCCAGACAACGCTGAAAGGAAATCGAACTTCCTTTCCGTGCCGAATAATATACCTCCCGTTGCGGAAACTAAACGCCGAACGGGAGGTTTTTTATGAGCGTATCGGGCATCGTCCGCAGAATGGACGAGCTGGGCAGAATAGTCATTCCCAAGGAACTCAGGCGCACAATGCGGCTCCGAGAGGGCGACGAAATGGAGATTTTTTCGGAGGGGGAAAGCCTTGTCGTGCGCAAGCATTCGCGGTTTGAAGGGTTCAGGCGCGCCGCGGAAAAGGCTGTGACCCTTGCGGCGTCCGTGACGGGATGCGAGGTTTTCGTGGTCGCCGCCGACAGAGTCGCCGCCGCGGCGGGAGCCCGCCGCAAGGAAATCGCCGCACGCAGGATAAGCGAGGAATGCGCGCGCGCCGTGTCGGGCAGAGAAGCAAAGTGTATGAATTTCGAGGGCGGTTTTTCGCCCGTCGACGGAATCGAATTTGCCGCGCGCTCCGTCGTTTCCGTCCCGATGTTCAGCGCGGGCGACGTCACGGGATGGCTGGTCGCCGCGGGTGAAAACGCCGAAAAATGGAAAGGCTATCTGGAATTCGCCGCGGGCGTGCTGGGAGCGGTGTGCGCCGAATGAAGAAGGCGGAGGAAAAGTCCAGACCCGGCAAACTCGTGGGCGGCGCGGCGGTGCTTGCCGTCGGCAGCATAATAGCAAAACTCATCGGCGCGTTTTACCGCGTGCCGCTGACCAACATTCTCGGCGCGGAAGGGATGGGCATATATCAGCTGGTTTTCCCGGTGTACGCGCTGTTTATGACTCTGTCCACGGCGGGGATACCCACCGCGCTTTCGCGCATAGTCGCGGAGCACCGCGCGAGAGGGGAGGGAGCGAAAAAGTATCTTGCCGCCGCGCTGCTGACGCTCGTTGCGCTGTCCGCACTTGCGGGAATACTCGTCACGGCGCTGTCGCGGGTGCTTGCGGAATGGCAAGGCAATCCCGCGGCGGCGGGCGGATACGTCACGATTGCGCCCGCAATATTCTTCGTCGGAGTCATCGCAGGGCTCCGCGGATGGTTTCAGGGAGAAATGTATATGCTCCCCACCGCGCTGTCCAATGTCGTGGAGCAGGCGGTCAAACTCGGCGTCGGCGTCGGTCTTGCCGTGGCGCTTGCGCCGCGGGGTATGGAGGCGTCCGTGTTCGGCGCGCTTGCGGGCATCACGCTTTCGGAAATTGCCGCCGCGCTGTATCTCGTCGTGACCTACTTCGTCCGCACGCGGAGAAAGGGCGAACCGCGCGAAACCCTGCGCTTGAACGCCGTGGAGCGAAAGGCAATGTTCCGCACGGCGTTTCCCATTGCGCTGCTTGGGCTGATACTCCCTCTCGGCGCATTTTTCGACAGCCTTATCGTGGTCAACGCGCTCAAATGGGGAGGGGCGGACACCGCTTTTGCGACGGCGCAATACGGACTTTACAGCGGCCCCGTGACTTCGCTCGTAAATCTGCCTGTCGTGGTCATAATGTCGCTTGCCATTGCCGTGGTACCGTCGGTGTCGGTGTCGCGTGCCGAACACGACCTAGGCGGCATTCTGTCAAAGAGCAGAATGTCCATAAAACTCGTCTATCTGCTTGGCGTGCCGTCGGCGCTCTTTCTTATGGTGTTCGGCAGAAATATTCTCGGGCTGATGTATCCCGCGCTCTCCACGTATGAGCTAGACCTTTCGGCGAAATTGCTCGCCGTCGCAGCCTTCGGGGTGGTGCTCACGGGGTCGACTCAAATTTACGTTTCGCTCTTACAGGCACTTGACAAGACATATTCGGCAATTAAAAGCCTTTTTGTGGCGGTTGTCGCAAAAGTCGTGCTTTCGCTCGTGCTGGTGCGTTACATCGGCGTTATGGGAGCGGCAGTCGCCGGCGTGGGGATGAGCGCGGTGTCCCTGCTTGCGGTGACGGCGGTCTTTCACAGGTTTACCGATATGCGGCTGGAAAAAAATGTTGCCCAAACGCTGATGAGCGGTGTTATAATGGCGCTGGCGGCGCTGGTCGTGAAAATATACGTCCCGACAAACATCGGCGCGATACTCGCGGGAGCGGCGGTGTGCGTCCTCGTGTACGGTTGGCTCACCACGCTCTTCGGGGTGTTTACGGAAGCGGAGTTCCTCTCTCTTCCTTTCGGCAGCCGTCTTGTCAAATTAAGAAGGAAAATCAGGTTTTGGGAGAACGGATAATGGCTGACAATCGCAAAGCTGAACTCGGCGGGGAAAATCCCTGCCGCTCCGGACAAATCTACATAGCGGAAGACATACTGCCCGAATACGTCGCGGTCAACAAGCGCGTACCGCTCACGGTGTGCGGACTGAACGCGGCAAACCGCAAGGCGGTCGCGGAAAGACTTTCCGCGCTTTACGGCGGGGAGGAACGGGCGGAAGCGCTGTGCTGCGGAAAGGAACTCGGCATATACGAGCTTTGCGCGCTTCCCGAAGAATGCGACGCGGTGCGGATAGACGGCGTCGCCCTGACCGAACGCAAGCGCTTCGATTTTTCGGACTTGCAGGAGATTATGGGCAGACTGCGCGGCGAAGGCGGCTGCGAATGGGACAGAGCGCAGACGCACGAGAGCATACGCATCAATCTCATAGAGGAAGCGTACGAACTTGTGGACGCCATTGACCGTGCGGACCGCGAAGGGATGCTGGAAGAGAGCGGCGACGTGCTTATGCAGGCGGTGTTCCACGCGCAGATAGCGCGCGACGAAGGCGATTTCGGCTACGGCGATATGCTCACCGCGCTTTGCCGCAAACTTCTCGACAGACACACTCACATTTTCGGCGCGAACCACGCGGATAACGCGGAGCAGGCGCTGGATTTCTGGAACGAAGCCAAAAAGAAAGAAAAGAAATATTCGTCCAACACGGACGCGATGGACAGAGTGCCCAAAAATCTGCCCGCGCTGCTTTATGCCGAAAAGATACAGAAGATTGCAAAGAAGTGCGGGTTCGATTGGGGGGACGCGGCGCCCGCCGCGGAAAAGGTGAAGGAGGAACTCGCCGAGTTTATGTCGGCGGACAATGCGCACCTCGCGGAGGAGGGCGGCGATTTGCTTTTTGCCGCAGTCAACGTACTGCGTCTCAAAAAGGTGGAAACGGAAACCGCGCTCCGCGAAGCGAGCGCCAAATTTTTCCGCAGATTTGCCGCTGTCGAGAGCCGCGTGAAAGAGAGCGGAAAAGAGATGAACGAGCTTTCCCTCGACGAGCTGGACAAAATCTGGGATGAGGTCAAATTGACCGAAAAGCAAGTTTAATGTTTGATTTTTGCGGACAAAACCTAAAATCGCGCATATTCCTTGCGCCGCTCGCCGGTTTCACCGACGCGGGTTTCCGCGCACTCTGCGCCGAAAACGGAGCGGGGCTGACTTACACCGAAATGGTGAGCGCAAAGGGAATGTGTTACGGCAATCCGGGGACGGAAGCATTGCTTTACCGCGACGCGTCCGACCGCGACTGCGCCGTGCAGCTTTTCGGCAGCGAGCCCGAATTTATGTTTCGCGCCGCACGGGACGCACGCTTATCTCCCTTCGGGATTATCGACATAAATATGGGATGCCCCGTTAAAAAGGTTTTTTCCAACGGCGACGGCAGCGCGCTTATGCTGCGGCCCGAACTCATCTGCGACGTCGTCCGTGCCGCGGCGGAGGGCAGCGGCAAACCCGTAACAGTAAAATTACGCGCGGGCGTGCGCGCTGACACTCCGCTCGCCGCTGAATGCGCGCTTGCGGCGGTTCGCGGCGGCGCGCGGGCGGTCACCGTGCACCCGCGTTTCAGAGAGCAGATGTACGGCGGCAGGGCGGACCACTCGCTGACCGCCGAAGTCGCGCGGGCGGTCGACGTGCCCGTGGTGGCGAGCGGTGACATTACGGACGGGGAGAGTTTCTGGCGCATACGCCGCGAAAGCCGCGCCGACGCGTTTATGATAGGGCGGGGTGCCCTCGGAAGACCTTGGATTTTCCGTGTGCTGGACAGGCTGGACCGCCTTTCGGACGGGGACGTGTTCGCGGACGGCGGGACGGGCGCCCCGAGAGAGGACGCTCTCCGTTACGCCGAGGAACTGACGGCGGAAGCGCGGGATAATTTCGACGCATATGCGGCGGTGCAAAGGCACGTCGACATCCTTTTGCGCGTTCTTCCCGAGCGCAGCGTTGCCAACAGTATGAAACTGCACCTCTGCCATTATGCAAAAAATACCCGCGGTGCGAAAGCGGTGCGGCTTGCCATTGCTTCCGTACACGACGTTTCGGACGTGCTCGCCGTCGCACGCGAGCATCTTTCACGCTGATTTTCCGCCTCTGTTTACATTCGGTTGTCCGTTTCGCTTCGGTTTTGAGGTATTGTTTCTTTTTGACGTTTGACGTATAATGAAACCGTCCTGCCGAACAGGACGGTGCAATGGAGGGAAAACGATGAGCGAAATCAACGGGCAGGGGAGCGGCGGACAGGTGCTTGCCGAAAGGTCGGGCTGGCCTGTCGCCGGTACTGTGACGTTATGGATACTTTTGGCGGTGGTTGCGGTCTTTTTGGGCGTCACGCAGTCTTTGATGCCCGGGAGCATTAGCAAGTGGAGAATGATGTCGATGATATTTGTCATCGTCGTATTGGGTGTCGCTGCCGTATGTTACACATATTTCGCCATTGTAACGCCGAAAATCCTCGCCGAGTATCGCGACGGCGTCATTCTCTTGCACCCTACGGTGTATAGAAGCGTGACTTTGCGCCCGGAAGACATTATTTTTGTAGCGCAGCGCAATTACCACGGGCATATCACTTACTCTTCGGGCAAACTCACAATCAGCACGACAAAAGGCAATATAGCGGTGAGATGGGTCAAAGATGTCGATGACGCGCGCCGTAAAATAGAATTGCTCCGCAATACGGCGATGCTGACGCCGCAGCCCCTTCAACCCGACGGCGAAAGCGGCTTTTTATGATATGTGTTAGACACCTATTCCGTGCGATTTTGATGTCGAAATCCCAAAACGAAAGTACAGCCTGCAAAGAAAAACCCACTATGTAGTGGGTTTTCTGGTGGAGCTTAGGGGATTCGTAAGGAGCGCGCCGCTTTGCAGCACGGCGCGACGGAACAGCGGGATTGAGGGGAGTGATGTTCGCGGTGCGGAATTTTTGTCGTCATTCCGTAAATCTGCGAAAAGGTGTGCGTAATGTTTGTTGTCTCCGCTCAAACCGCGTCAGCCAAGGGTTAGAATTCCCTTGCCTAAACAAAAAAACACGCTTGCCTGCAAGCGTGTTTTGTGGTGGACAAATGGTAACCTAAAACGAATTCTTATTCCGTATAAAATTAGAAGGATGGAAAAAATCCCCCCGTGGAAGAATCCTATATGGAAGACGATGAACTTGGAGGAGAAATATCTCGGAATAAATATAATGACGATAAAGATACATGGTATAGTCCTTCTGCTGCAAATAATGCTTTTTTCAGAACATATTCGTCGGTTTCCGAATTCGAAAGGCTTTTCATAAAAGACGGTAAGGTTGGTTTTTACGACACAACACAATTCTCCCCCGAGATAGCACTTGAAATAGCAGCGAGGTTGGACGTTGCAACCGTGTTTGGGGGGATTATTCAAGACGCGCAAACAATTAGAATTCCTGTTATCGTTGCTAGATATGTAGGACCTAAGGATGATAGTGGTGCGATTCTGTCCATAAAAGAACATATCGCGAGTAAGCTAACATTGCTATTGGAGCCTTTTTCAGTACAAAAGGGAGGACGAAAAATTGTTAGTTTTACTCGTTTCTAAAAGCAATTTTACAAGTGGTTGGTATTCCTGCAAGAGCGCCTAATGTGAAATGAGTAGAAGCAGAGAATGAAAGGGTAGCGAGATTCGAACATCCTTCAAATATGCTATCTGTCATAAAAGAAGCCCCGAAATCACTAGGATAGTTTCGTATTTCTTGTTCCGTTGTCGCAAACATTTGTCTAATCCCATCCGCTGTCATGCCTCCGCCACTTCCATTTAAGAATTCATCTATTGCCTCAACAGTACCCGGACCAAACTCAATTTCGAAGCTATCAAAATATGCGAAAGATAAAACTAATACCAAAGATGATGGGAATGTAACATTTTGTAATGAAATACAACCGTAAAATGCCCCGTAAGATATCTGCTTAATACCTTCTGTAAGTTCAATTTTTTTTAGCGATGTGCAATTTTTAAAGGTATAAGGGCGGATGACTTGTAATGTTGACGGGATAACTATTTCATTGATGGAGGAACAGTTTTCAAACGCGTTATTACCAATAAACTGCAATGTATTTGGCAAATAGATTTCAGACAAAGTTACACAATTATAAAAAGAGTTCTCCCCTATGTATTTTAGGTGTTCATTAAAATTGATTGCACTCAAAGATGCGCAATTAAAAAAGGCATCGTCGTGGATGTATTGTAGATTGCTATTAAGAACCACACTCTCAATCTCTGTACATTCCTCAAATGCGCTTGCGCCTATCTCCGTGACGGGCAGTCCGTCATACTCGGAGGGGATAACAACGTCGGCGGGAAGGATTTTCTGTGTGCCTGTGAGGACATAGCCCGTGCGGTCGGCGTTAGGCTCGAACGTGAAGTAATCGGCGGGCGTTGGCTCGGGGGAGGAGGTGTCGTCGGAGAGGGTATTTGGCTTATCGCAAGCACAGAACGCCAGAAGCCCGCACAACACAACAACCAACAACAATACACAACTTATCTTTTTCATAACGCCGCCTCTCATTTATATTTAATATAAGCTATGCCCAATTAAAGTGTCAAGAGTGGAAATAGAATACTTCTATCTTTTGGGCATAAAGCGCATGGATAATTCTTTGCGATAGTGCAGAGTCGGCGAGTAAGCAAGTATATGTGTTATCGTTCTTATCGAATATCAGGCGGTAATGCGTAGTGTTATCAAATACAAGACAGCGGTCTGAAATTTCCATTAATGATGGGAGCAGATTTAGGCTGCGCTCATAACGTTCAGTAATTTTCCTCGGCTCAACCCCATGCCCGCCTTCTGTTACGCGTTTGTTTACTCGCTCTATACATTTAGTTGAAGAATTGAGTGTGACATAGATAACATATATCTTAAATCCTCTCTGCTTGGCGTGTTGTAAGAATTCAAGATGAGATTCATGAGAGCATACGCTTTCATTGATAAAACTTTCTCCGCGAAGAACACACTCATCGCGAAGAATTCGTGCCCGCATCCATGCCAATTTGTTAATTTCTGTATCAGATAATTCCGGTTGCTCGGATTTAATTTCGAGAGCAAGTGTATCCGGGCAAATATATGTAAGACCTTTTGTTTCCGGATTTTCTAACAAATAGTTTGCAAAAGTTGATTTTCCACAACCATTTGGACCTGCAATAAAATACAGTTCGGGACTCATTCTTATGTGTGACAAAAAACAGCGAGGGTTTTCTCGCTGTGATTTATTTATTATTAGGATTGATTTTTCTGTTTAATTTGTTGTATGGCACAATTGGTATTGCATTTGCGAAAGTTTGAACGCTTTCGGATGAAGCACTTTCCCAATTGATAGAGCGCACGGGAAAAGTCGGTTGTCGATTTACATTTGACACCGCTTTCATTCTGCGATATGAAACGGTTCTTTCTTCGTACTTGACGCTCATTTTAAGTCTCCGATTGTCCAGCATTTTACTTTTCATATGATTATCATATGAAAAAGTATGCGTTCAATTCGCATATATAGTATATACCATAGCAATCAAAACTGTAAAGGAATTTAGGCAGCGTTTTTAAAAAACAATTGACAAAATGCACCATAATAAATCGCAATAATAAAAGGAGAGGCACCTCACATTTGTTTCCCTGAAACTGTCCGGAGACATCCGAACATCAATTTCCCCGTCTATTTCCTCAAAAATTGAAAAATCGCAAAATTACGAAAAATAACCTCCGAATTCTTTGTTATTTTTTTGAAAACAAAATGTCACAAAACATTGTATTTTTGTTTTCATTATGCGACATAATGTTCGCAAACCGCGTATTTTTGTTTGCTAATTTTACCACTAATTAGTGGAAATTTGTTGACGAGGCATTTTTATGTGATTATAATCAAGAAAAACAGAAGAGCAACATATCAATAATGGAAGAACGAAGAAAAATATCGTCAGATGAAATCAGAAGGATTATAAAGGCAATCAAGGAGACACCCTTTGAAGACATAATTCTGATTTCATCGGCAAAGAATCGTTCTTTTATGAGTGAGTATAAAATGGAGGATAAGCGTTGGAAAAGCATATTGAGGTCATTAACAGAGGAAGAGTATGATGAAACCTTAATATGGGACAGAAATCCTCAGATTGAACTTCATGTGTTTTTTATAACGCGATTGTTGGCAAATATAGAAGGAGGGAAATGGCAGGATGTGAAAATATATGTCAAACTAGGCTTTGATTATGCCAAGAAAGTTTTAGTGGTATCTTTTCACAATCCGGATTTCCCCGATGACGAGAGGTTTAAGCAATGAAAGCGTATTGCTATATGTGTGGTAAAGATGTTGACGTTGTGCCTACCGAGCGCGAATGCACGACGGAATTTAAGCATGAACAAGTTTATTATGTTGAGCAAGTATGCTTATGTCCTCATTGTGGAGAAGAACTTTATGTAGGGGAGCTTCACGATAGGAATCTCAATGCCCTTTACGATGCTTACAGAGAGAGAAAAGGATTGATTTCTTATGCTGCTGTAAAGGAGTTAGCTCGTAAGTATAAGATAAGCAGGCAAAATATGAGTCTATTGTTGGGCTGGGGCGAACACACCTTTGAGAAGTTCTGTGAAGGGTATATTCCTACCAGAATGTATTCGGATGAAATGATGCGTTTGTTTGTTGAAGAATACTTCGAGAAAATCCTCGAACAGAACAAAGAGGCAATACCTTTGTCAGCATATAAGGTAGCAAAGCAAGGGCTGAGAATACAGAGAATAGAATATTTTGCTCCAAGTGCGGACCGTGTAGAAGTCAAATTTAACCAACCTGTCGCATATGAGTTTAGCAATGTTGCCCTTGCGGCATAAAAGGAGAGCGCAATGAACGTTAAAGAAATCAAAGCCGATATGGAAATGAAAGGGTTGTATTTCAATCACATCGAATTCAAGCGGACAAGGGATATTACAAACGGTGAGGTTCAAATTGATATTACTCCAAGATATGAAAAGGAAGAGAATATCAATCGAATTGTAATCAACACAAAAATCACCAAGCAAAAAGAGATGAGCTTAGTCGTAGAAGTAATCGGCGAATTTGTTTTCAACAGCAACATAGACGATATGGAGTTGCAAAATAAAATGATGCGGTCGAACGCAGTAGCGATGATGTTGCCTTTTATTCGCGCTATGGTAACACAAATCACCGCCCAGCCGAATCTGATGCCGATTATAATACCTACGATTAATGCGTCAAGAATTATAGAGAAGGAGCAACAGTAAAAGTTGCTCCTTGCTTTCTATTAGGAGATTAAAATGCAAGAGATAAAATTTACATTCAACGACGGATTGAGAGTAGGGGAAAATTGTATCCCATATTGGGGAGAAATATCTTGGATAATAAGCCACATCCATTCAAAGTTTCAAGAGCTGTTCAAAGAGAATAAGTTACAGAACAGTTATCCCATTTTTTTAGACAATGCGGATGGTAATTTTTCAGGACATGCTCCAATTATAATACCGATGTTTGGAAAGGTATTACTAATCAAATTGCGCCTTAACGAACTGAAAAACATAGGGCGAATTTATTACCAGTATGCCCATGAATTTACTCACGCCATGTTTTATTGTGAGTTAGGTATAGATAAAAAAATTGCAGATTCAGAAGAGGAGGCAATTTGTACAGCTGCGTCTCTTTTATTTGTGAATAAGTATTGCCCTAGCCAGCTTGAAGATTGCAAAAAGGATGCACTGCAATGTGAATTATATCGCGGGGGTGTTCCGCTTGCCGATGAAATGGAATATGATTTTGAGATATTTAAGCGATACTTCTATGAATATTGCCGACAATATCGCGATAAGCACCGCACTGCTATTGCTTCTTAATCCAAACAAAGTGATTCGTACGTGTCCTCTTTTTTTCTATGGCAAAAGCGATTGCCTTTGCGCTCGTTTTGTATATAATAAAACGAACAGCATAACCGCTAAACAGGCTCCTACGAGTACGTCGCCCAATATAGGGGCATTGGCAGAAACTAGGAGCCTAATTTTTATGGAGAATTGATTTTATGAGCGAAGAGTTCATTACATATAAAACAGGAGTTCGCCTCGGATTTTCGCTTGTTTGGAAAGCCTAGTTTTGTGTCTCAAATGGTAAAAACTTTTGGGTCTGAATAGGGAAAACAATTCGGAGGAACATTTTTTGACGCATTCCGAGGGATAGTGTAGAATAGGAACAGAACCAATACAGAGTAAGGAGATGCGCGTAGACGCCGAAAGGTGTTTGCGCGCGTTTTTTTGTATGAGCGATATAACCGAACTGTCATTGGAAGAAGATAACGAGCTGTTGCAGGAAGGCACGGTGTATAACGATGCTTCGTCGGGCGAAGGCGATATAGACGTCGCCGAACTTATCGGAGAAACCGTTATTGCAGATTATGGGGAAGGGAAATTTAATCGTCATAAAAATTAATGGCTATGTCACAACAAACAGTTGATAAATAGCCATTTTTATAGGGGAGTATCAGA